>JGI994J12354_10000008_pt1 | contig 175795 bp, 197 predicted proteins | sample IntmicLarv3ML3BL_FD_12354 | JGI IMG/M metagenome (IMG submission 12354) | reverse complement strand
CTTGTCGTAATCGATACCTGATCCTGAAACATTGTCAGAATCGTTGTTGATCATTATCGCCATCGATGACGAGAGAACAAGAAATAACGCTATTGTTACAGCTGTTGTTTTTCTGCTAGCCATATATTGTAATCATTACATCGTGTATAATATGCTTTCAGCCGTTCTGAATGACGGGAAAAAATATTTGATTATAGTGCAAAATGAACTGTGGAAAGTAAAAAATGTGGATAAGAGCGGACATTACTGTCTGCCCCTTCTCTTTATTGATGTTTACGGTTTCCTGATGATACATACCATGCCAAAACCAATCCTGCAATACAATCGCTACAGGAATGATTTTTTACTCATGATCTCAACTTCCGTTGCATCTGATTACGCACTGCGTTTGCGCCAGAGTGTAAAATATGGCCTGTCATACAACCCTGCAACAGTGAATTTCCACACACGAGTGTGTTCTAATGTTTTTATATGCGTTCCTTCATAAACCGCCATATGAACGCATCACGCCGGTCAATGGGTATGGATTACGCCATAAGGGAGATATCAGCACCCGCTGACGAGGCCGAGCGCAACGGGATGAAGATAATCCGCATGAATATCGGTGATCCCAACAAATGGGATTTTGAAACTCCCGAATACTTCAAGGCTGCTTTGCGTGAGGCTGTTGACCGCGTCGACAACGGATACGGCGATTCACGCGGAGATCCGGGATTCAGACAGGCCATCGTCGACCGTGAGTACGAGAAACACGGCGTACGTGTTCCCGAAGACCGTGTCTTCGTGACCAGTGGTGTAAGCGAAGCGACACAGATGCTCATGGGTGCGATGCTCGAGGAAGGCGACAACATCCTTGTTCCCGGCCCGGGCTATCCGTCATATACCCAGTATATCAGATTCTTCGGCGGAACTCCGGTTCCATACAGGCAGATCGAGGAAGAGGATTGGAGGCCGGATATCGATATGATGCGCAAACGCATCAACAAAAAGACGAAAGCAATTATCGTCATCAACCCGAACAACCCCACCGGTGCAGTCTACAATGAAAAATCATTGCGCGAGATCGGTGACATCGCCGCAGAACACAACCTTCCCGTCATTTCAGACGAAGTTTACGACAAAATTACATTCGGTACTGACAAGTACTTCTCAATGTCACGTCTTCCTTCCGATGTTACGAGGATCATATTGAACGGATTCTCCAAGGTCAACCTGATGCCGGGATGGAGGGTCGGATACGGGTACTTCCTTGACGAAAGAGGCGAACTTGACGAAGTGTTCGAAGGTCTGATGAGACAGATGCGCGCACGCATCTGCTCCAATGTTCCGTGCCAATGGGCTGCGAAAGCATCATTGCAGGGTCCGCAGGACTACATCGTGGAAATGAACAGAAAACTGAAGGAACGTGCTGACTATACGTACAAACGTTTGAACGAAATTCCAGGAATATCAACAAAACGTGCNAAGGGTTCGATGTTCATATTCCCCAANGTAGANTTGACCGACTGGAAGACCGATAANGAATTCGTCATCGACCTGATAAAGAGCGAAGGCGTCGTTCTGGTCAACGGTTCGGGATTCTGTCCGGAGTTCGGACAGGGCCATTTCAGAAGTATTTTGCTTCCCAGCATACCGATCCTCGAAGAGGCGTACGGTAAGCTGGAAAGGTTTATGCTGAAACACCAGTGATTACTCGAGTCTCTTCAGCATCTTGACTGCAACGTCAACGACGTCACGGCCCTTCTCGATCCTGTCGACAGCCTGAAGCTGCGACATTCCCGGACCCGTTACACCATATGCAACGGGCTTGTTGAATTCCAACGCCAGGTCAGCGATCTTACGGGATGCGTGTGCCACAACGACGTCGTCGTGGTCCGTCTCGCCTTCGATGACTGCACCCAACGTAATTACTGCATCGATGTCCTTCTGCATGAGCAGGCGTTTGATTGCCAACGGCATGTCGAACACACCGGGAACCATTATCGTCTTTACGATTTCCACGCCAAGGAAGTCCGCTTCCGCTTTTGCTCTCTCGATCATCATTGACGTTATGTCAAAGTTGAATTCTGCTGCTACCAATCCTAATTTGTATTTCATTATACTCACCTTTCATTTACCGGTCCTGCATCTTCGAATCCCTGCCTGAGACCTTTTCCAGCATTTCTGGTCAGTACCTCAGGTTTGAAAAGAAGATTGAAAACGTTTATTGCGTGTTCCCTCGCACGGCTGTCGGCCAGGAACGCCAATTCCTTGTCGTCCTTTGCCTCATCCTCGTGCACGAACACTTCGATTATGTGTTTGTTCGTCATCAGTTGCGCGCGGATGAGTCCCTGCGAGGCCTCATGAGCGCACATCTTGTCCTTATCTTTCGGGCCGGGCATTCCGAGTGCGATAACGATCTCGCACTTCTGCTCCTCGATGAGCCGTTTGCAGGCTACTGGAAGATCCTTCATGCCTGGAACTGTGTATCTTATGATCTTGAAGCCCGTTCCTGTCTTCTTCAATTCATCAATGGCGGAAGCGCCCATATCGTACCTTGCAAACGTTGTGTCCGCTACGCCGATTAATTTCATTTACTGCCTCCGTGAGCATCAAGAATCTTTTTCACAATGCGTCTCGTGCCCGTGAGGTCATCCGTACATTCGTTCGCACGTCTGATCTCCGCGTTGATCCCTCTCTTCTTCATCTCGTCCAATAATTTGGAATCGTCAAAATCCTGATCGTGTCCCAGAACAATGATGTCCGGACGGATCTCTTCAAGAATTGCGAACATGTCTCCGTCGTGTCCTATTATCGCCTTATCCACCGGTTTCAGTGAATCGACGATCTTGACGCGCATTGTGGCCGGCGTTACGGGTTCGTGTTTTCTTTTACGAACTGTGTTGTCTGATGCAACGACGACAAAAAGTTCATCGCCCATCGCCTTCGCCTGTTCGAGGTATGAAATGTGACCCGTGTGAATTATATCAAAAACCCCGGACGCCATCACTCTTACCATGTTCTCACCTTTTCTTCCACGCCTCTAAGATGTCCTTGCCTTCAACGAAAGTATATCCTTTCTTCTTGGCATATTCCATTACCGCTTCCTTGGACATCGCATTGCCGTCATCGCCCATCATCTCACAGATGGTGGCAGATGGATTGACTCCTGCCATGTACATCAATGCCGTACAGAGTTCCGTGTGACCCTTGCGGTTCTTCAGGATCTCGCTGCTCGTGTTAAGTAAATGAATGTGACCGGGTGACCTGAACTTCTCGCCGAGTTCCCTTATCTTGGTTTTGTCGTCACTGTCTGAGAATATTGTCTTTGCGTATTCCGATACCGTCAGCGCACGGTCGTTGTCCGTTATTCCCGTATACGTCTTACGGTGATTGATCGTCAGTCCGAAAGACGATTTTGTGTTATCATAAGGAATGTCAACGGGAGCCATCGCCTTCAGCAACGGATACCTTTCCGCATCGTCAGCGAACACGTCCGCCATGAACGGAAGGCCGAGTTTCTCAGCAACGTCGAACGGCGTCGTTGTGCAGATAAGTCCTCCGGCGTCCTTTCTCATTTCCCTGATAATCTCCGGCGTCACGAACTGTGATGCGATGGTCATATCCGCTTCTCTCTCACGGTCGTCAAAATCATAGACCAGTACGGGTTTCCCGTTTTTCACATCTTCGATCGCTTTGATCAGGCTCATGTTACACCATATCTGTCATGTAGGAGTATAAAAAAACGTTTGTCTAATTACTCAATAAAGAGTACATTAACTGTCACGGATAACAATGACGGATAAAATGTGATTGTGCCAGACTATTGAATATTGTTCAGTTTGAATTAACTTTTTCTATTGTAACTTGACTGTATCTCGAAAAAACATCTTTTGGATTCCTATTTATATCCCGTCATTATTCTATGAAACAAGGTGCACACTTGGTATCGGAACTCGAAGAGATCTCGAAAATGACGATCTACCCTCAGATCATAGACTTCCCAGAGCAGATGGAATTCGCACTGAAGTCCAAGATCGGAAACCTTCCGAAAACGTCCAAGGTATGTATCTGCGGAATCGGCGCATCCTCCATGGCCGGAGACATCATGACCGATTACGCCGACGGTTTTTCAAATCTTCCAATACCTGTGATAAGAAGCATGGAGCTTCCGAAATGGGTTGACGACGACACGCTTGTAATCGTCATCAGCTACTGTGGCAACACAAGAGAAACATTACACATGTACGACCTCGCCATGAACCGCAGGTCGAAGATCATCTGCATAACATCTGGTGGCGAACTCACCGAGAAATGCATCGCCGACGGGAACGTTCTCGTGAAAGTTCCCTTGAAGACAAGTTCGAGAGGTTCTCTCGGATACCTCCTGGGATTCCTTGCGGTCATATTCGAGGAGATGGGGATATGCAAGGGACGTACGGAACTGTGCAACATGCTCGACGACCTTAAGGAATTCAGGAACAGCCTGATGAAGGACGACAAGAACAAGGCACTGGCGATAGCGAAGACCGTGCAGGACCGCATTCCTGTCATATACGGACTCGTGAACATCCGCTCATCAACCATCAGGTGGAAGACGCAGATCAACGAGAACTCGAAAATGATCGCATTCTGCGGAATGCTCCCTGAATTCAATCACAACGAGATCATCGGATGGACCGAGGACGGAGGTGCAGAGAACTTCCTGCCCATTGTCCTGTACGACGAGGGAGCGTCCGATCTCATGAAGGTCATCATGGACTCAACGATCGAGATATTCAAGGACTCGGGTTTCGATCCGTTCGTATTGCGCCTGAAGGGCGAAAGCAATATGGAAAAGAACCTGAAATTCATCATGACCGGAGATTTTGTTTCACTGTACCTGGCGTATTTCAGAGGTGTCGACCCTTGTTCGATACACACCGTCAACAAAGTGAAGGAACACGTGGAACTCTCGGAAGAGAACCGTGCGAACAAACATTAACGTTGCGCGAAAACGAATAATTTTAAAGAAGTTTTACTTTACTATAAATTAGTGAACACATGAACGACGAAGCACGGAATATACGGAACAACGTTATCGCGCACAACAAATGGTTTGAAGAGTGCATCCCAATGATCGCATCCGAGAACCTTATGAGTCCTCTCGCCAAAGAAGTATTGATATCTGACTTTGCAGACAGATATGCGGAAGGACTTCCTGGAAAAAGATACTACCAGGGCAACATCTACGTGGACAAGGTCGAACTTGAAGCAGTAAAACTTGCAAAAGACCTGTTCAAGAGCGATTTCGCAGACGTCCGTCCTATTTCTGGAACGGTTGCCAATATGGCCGTGCTGTTTGCTTTCGCGAAACCTGGTGATACGATCACAACGTGTGCGCTCGCCCAGGGTGCACACATCTCCACCGCGGAGTTCGGTGCCTTCGGCCAGCGTTCAGTGAAATCGGTGAATTATCCGTTCAACACGGACAACATGAACTTGGATGTCGACGGAACGATTAAGCTTCTGAAGGAAGTGAAACCGAAGGTCGCTCAGTTTGGATTGTCCGTATTCCTGTTCCCGCCGCCGTTGAAGGAACTCCAGGATACATTCAATGAGATCGGATGTCTTGTATGGTATGACGCAGCGCACGTGCTGGGTCTTATCGCAGGTGGCCAGTTCCAGGATCCTTTGAGAGAGGGCGTCAACATAATGTCGTCAAGCACGCACAAGACATTCCCCGGACCGAACCATGGTATGCTTATCGGAAAAGGTCTGACCGAGGAACAGGAAAAGACATTGGAAAAGGCTGTATTCCCGGGCGTGACGAGCAGTCACCACCTACACGCAATGGCCGCACTGGCGATCACACTTGCAGAACAGAAGGTGTACGCAAAGAAGTACGCAGCACAGGTATGCAAGAACGCACGCCAGCTCGGCGAGTCACTGTACGAATTGGGCGTAGACGTTCTGTGCCCGGACCTCGGATTCACAAGGTCACACGCGATTGCAGTGGACGTTCTCAAATTCGGCGGAGGAAAAGAGGTCAGCCAGTTGCTGGAAGATGCGAACATCATATGCAACAAGAACATGCTCCCGTCAGACACAAGTGCCGTCAGGCCGTCAGGCATAAGGCTCGGAGTTCAGGAACTGACACGCACTGGAATGAAGGAAAGCGAAATGAAACAGGTCGCTGAACTCATATTCAGAGTTATGAAGAAGGAGGATCCGCAGAAAGTGAAAAAGGATGTTATCTCGCTGAAGAAGGACTTCGCGAAGATACAGTACTGCTTCAACGAAGGCGAACCCGCCTACGAATATCACAAACTCGTTAAATAAACAGAGAACAGAGGTGTAAAAATGGGCTTAATGGGTAAAATCGGGGACAAGATGGGGAATGCAGCAGACAGAACCAACGCAGCCGTTGACAAAACAGCGATCAAAGGCAAGATTGGTGATGAGAAGAGGAACATCGAAAACCAGAAAGTGAAGCTCGGTGAGTTCTACTGGGAGTTCTACACGGACGGAAACAAACTCGACGGAAAAGCGATGGATTTCATAAAAGAGATCGAGGCCAGCCTCAAAAAGATCAAAGAATATGAAACGGAACTCGAGAACGTCGACAAAGAGAAAGAAGATAAAATAGCCGAAAGGGAAGCCGAAAGAGAAAAGAAAGAGGCTGAGGAAAAGAAGGCTAAGGAAAAGAAAAAGGGAAAATCGTAAGGAATTCCTACAAAAACTCTTTAGGCTTTCCTATACTTTATAAATAAGGAAAGCCTTAACCTTTTCAATGACCACCGGAAACAGGGAAGATTATCTTATCAACATTCTGCGTTTGACGGAAAAGAAACCCGTAGCAAAGACCACCGAACTGGCTGCGCTCATGAAGGTTTCGGCTGCAAGCGTGAGCGAAATGCTCAACACCCTGTCGGAAGAGAAGATGGTCAGTTACCAGAAGTACAGGGGCGTCTCGTTAACACCGAAAGGCAAAGAGTGCGCAATGCACCTGCACAAGAAACACCACATCATGGAAGACTTCCTGATCAATGTCCTCGAGACGGATGCAGAAGCTGCTCATGAAGAAGCGTGCAAGATGGAACACGTCATTTCAGACGAGTCCGCATCAAAGATGTGCCAGATGATGGGTCCTAAAGAGGCCTGCGACACATGCAACGACACCTGTGCGGTAAAGAACAAGAAGGATATGATCACATTAACATCGATGGACCATACCCTTTCCGGAACAATATCTCATTTGAAATGCGACAATCCCGCACAGCTGAGGAAACTCATATCCATGGGCTTCGTTCCCGGCAAGACCGTCAAAAAAGACCGCGGCTCGCAGAACGGTCCATGCATAGTCCGCATCGGCGACACTAACGTAGCATTGGACAGTGCCCTGATGGATGTTATATTCGTGGACACGAAGTAATCATCTGTGCGTGAACACCGCAGTGATCTTTTCCTTATCGGACTTTTCCAGCTTCACGAATCCGAAACGCTCGAACTGAACCGTTTCACCGTGCTCATCCAATAATGCGTTCTCGACAATTCCTTCAACAATCGTACCATCAGGCATCAGTATCTCGGCCGGTATGCCTTTCGATACCCAATGAACCGCCTTGATTCCCTTTTTCAGAACAGATAGATCCGTTCCTGCGTACTTGACCGGCTCACCGGCCTCGATGTTGCACAAGTCCTTCAGTCTAATCATTCCCGCAGACTCGAGTGACTGATGATCCGTGGCGGTGATCCATATCTTGTCGCCCTCTTTCACCAGATAGTCACGGTTTCCTTTCTCAGGGTGGTCTGGAAGCAACGGTGCCGCACCTTTGATCTCTTTTATTCCAGAGAATGTCATGCACACCGGCTCGTTGACGAAGAAGTATCTGTTGGATATTGAGTCAATGACGTCACGGTTCATTGCAAACAGGTTCTCCCATGAGAACTGAACGTCAATCTGTTTCATTCCCGATTCAGCCCAGTATCTTCTGATTGCTTCCGGACGTATTCCGCGTCTCGCCAACGCTCTGAGTGTTCCGGTCCTGACATCATTCCATCCCGAAAGCTCACCTTTCTTGATCTCCTGTCCAATGAGTGACGTTTTCAGGATCGTGTCTTCAATGTTCACCAGTCCGTAGTGATAGAAGCGCGGTTTCTTCCATCCCATGTAATCGTAAATGTATTCCTGACGATATGTGTTGTTCAAATGGTCCTTGCCACGTATGACATGCGTCAGCCCCATCAGATGATCGTCTATCGCAACGGAGAGGTTCATCATCGGGAACACATTGTATTTGGTACCCGTGCGCGGATGTGGCGAGTCGACTATCCTCAACGCAACAAAATCCCTTATCGCGGGATTTGGATGTGCAATATCCGTTTTGATGACAGCGACGGCTTCACCTTCTCCATAGCCGTTCGACATCAGTTTGTCGTACCTTTCCAATTGTATTTCCACCGGAAGGTTCCTGCACGAACATGCCGTCTTCTTCTCTTTTAACGCACGCCAATCGTCGGCGTTGCATGTGCAAACGTACCCGTTGCCGTCTGCGATCATCTGCCTTGTAATGTCATAATACGTCTGGAAACGGTCGCTCTGGTAGAACACTTCATCAACATTCACACCCAACCATTTCATGTCCTCTAAGATCATTTTGTAAGCATCTGGGTCTATCTTCTCTGGGTTAGTGTCCTCGAATCTGCAGATGAATTTTCCGCCATATCTTTTGACGTATTCATCGTTGAGCACAGATACCCTTGAATGACCGATATGCAATGGTCCCGACGGCCCTGGTGCGACACGCATTACGACTCCGTTCTCAGCATCTTCCAGCTCCGGAAGTTCATATCTGCGTTCCTTCTTCTCCTTGACCATCATGTCCGGATTTATCTGACGCAACGCCTCGGTCTGCGCCTCCAACCCCATTTTGTTGACTTCCGCCACGATGCTGTCTGCTAATTCCATTACCTCTTTGGACTTCGGCCTGAGTTCCGGACATTCGCCCAGCACCTTACCGACGATCGCTTTCGGATTTGCGGTTCCTTTGAAGAATACCGCGTTCTGCAGTGCATATTTCCTTATCGTGTCTTCTATGGGGTCGGACATCAGATGATGTCAATATTATACTGGTATTTGACATATTCCAAAAAGTGCACATTCTTATATGCGCGACCATATTGACTACCATGGCTTTGAAACGCTATGTGCAGGACGAGTTCCGCATAAAGAAGAAGACTGACGCTGACAAACAGGACGTTACGAAAATTTTAACGGAAGATCAGGACCGCACTGTCCTCTTTGAGGATCTGAACGGCGGAAAGGCTGCAGGTAATGTTTTCTCAACAAGAGCGAAAATAGCAAAAGCCATGAACATCGCCCCAGGAGACCTTGTTAAGAGCATGCTTGACGCAATATCGTCACCGAAGGCACCCAAGATTTCAGAGAATCCCGAATTCCGTTCAAAACAGGTGAAGGGCGGACTCATGTCCCTTCCCATACCAAAGTACTTCCCCAAGGACGGCGGACGCTACATTACTGCAGGCGTGATCGTGGCCGCACAGGACGGCATGAAGAACATCTCGTTCCACAGAATGATGATCATGGATGACAAACACATCGCCATCCGTTTGGTTCCGAGACACACGTACACCATGCTTCAGAAGGCCAAAGCCAAGGGGGAAGAGCTGAAAATTGCGATATGCATAGGTTCCAGGCCAGAAGTTCTCCTTGCAGCAGCCACATCACTTGATTTCGGAGTGGACGAGCTGGAAATCGCAGCAGCGTTGTGCGAATCCTCGGGAAAACCGTTGGAACTCGGCAAGACCGATAACGGACTTCTCGTTCCCGCCGACAGTGATTACGTCATTGAAGGAAGGATCACTCTCAAAACTGCCGATGAAGGCCCGTTCGTGGACATCACCGGAACATATGACATCATAAGATCACAACCGGTCATCGAAGTCGATAAGATCTGGTCGGTCGACGACCCGTTATTCCAACTGCTGCTTCCGGGCGGAAACGAACACTATCTGTTCATGGGATTACCGAGAGAGCCGATGATGCTCAAAACTGTACGTCAAGCAGTCCCGAGGACACATGCGGTACGTCTCACTGAAGGTGGATGCTGCTGGCTTCACGGAGTCGTTTCGATAACCAAGAACAAAGAGGGTGACGGAATGAATGCCATCATGGCAGCATTTACCGGCCATCCGTCGATGAAACAGGTCATAATCGTTGACGACGACATCGACATATTCGATGACCGCCAGGTAGAATGGGCCGTCGCAACGAGATTCCAGGGCAACAGAATGCTCCGCGTCCCCGATGCAGCGGGATCCTCACTGGACCCTAGTGCCGAAAGCACAACGTGGAAGATCGGTATCGATGCAACGCGTCTGCTGAACACAGATAAAGTGATGTTTGACAGGGCAAAACTGGATTAATTCCACCAGTTCTTCTTTCTGTCGATCGTCTCGGATCTCTTAGGTCCGATGCTGACTATGTCTGCGGGAACCTTTAGGTACTTCTCGATGAATTCGATGTACGCTTTCATGTTCTTCGGCAGTGCGTCGTAACCTTTCGCAGCCAGTTTTTCAGATGAATCCCAATCGTCCCATCCGTCGAATTCTTTGTAGACCGGTTTAGCACGTCCGACCTTCGCAAGCGATGCGGGGAAGTGTTTCAATATCTCTCCATCAACATCATATCCTGTGCAGACTTTGATCTTCTTGTATCCGTTAAGAACATCTAATTTGGTAAGTGCCAGTGATGTGAATCCACACAGTCTTGTTGAGTGTTCTGCGACCACGAGGTCCAACCATCCGCATCTTCTTCCGCGTCCGGTCGTCGTGCCGAATTCGCCACCTTTCTCCATCAGTTCGATGCCTGCCTGTCCGCCGAGTTCGGTAACCAACGGACCTTCACCGACACGTGTCGTGTACGCTTTCAGGCAACCGACCACTTTCTGTATCCTGTTTGGTGCGACGCCCGACCCGGAGCATATTCCTCCGCCGACCGTGTTCGATGATGTGACGAACGGATATGTTCCGTGGTCGATATCCAACATCACTCCCTGTGCACCCTCGAACAGCACCTTTTTGTTATTGTCAATATAATCGTTCAGAAGAACCGATGTGTCGCATATGTACTTTCCAAAAAGTCCGCGCCATTCGGCCATTTTCTTTTTGAAGTCCTCGTCCGAGCAGTTGCAGCTGTCTGCACCCATCATCTTCAGGATATCCTTCTTCAATGCCAAATTGAATTTTGTCTTTTCCATCCAGAGGTCCTCTTCCAGAAGATCCCCTGCTCTGAATCCGTTCCTTGCAATCTTGTCCTGATATGCCGGGCCGATGCCGCGTTTGGTGGTTCCTACTGTTTTGTTTCCGCGGTAGACTTCCTCTGCACCGTCCAATTTCTTGTGGTATCCCATTATCAGGTGCGCACGGTCTGAAATTCTCAATCCATCGAGCGTTTTTCCCGCTGACGTGATCTGTTCGATCTCTTCGATCATGTCGGCCATGTTAACGACGACGCCGTTTCCGATAACTGCCAGTTTGCCAGCACGGAGTATTCCGGATGGAAGAAGATGAAGTTTGAACGTTTCATCGCCGATCTTGATCGTATGGCCGGCGTTGTTACCGCCTTGGAACCTTGCAACGACGTCTGCGTTCTCCGCCAAGTAATCTGTTATCTTTCCTTTACCCTCGTCCCCCCACTGGGCACCGATTATCGCAAGTGTCGGCAAAATTTCCACCTGGACAGCGTGAAGTGTTACGCATATATTACAAGTGCGCCCGAGTATAGTTTGTGCGCGGGAGAACAGACTATCGCCCATTCTCCCGTCCGATATCATTCCTCATCTTTGTAAGGCCTAAGGATGTATCAACTCCGTTATTTCAGATATGCTGTATCCTATCAATTCACCATTTTCATAAGATTCGTACGTTTCCTTGTAGATCAGTCCGTTCGAACCTACGTAATATGTGTACACATACCTGCTATTAGAGCCGACAGATTCGTTAACATATTTCGTAACTTCCAAAGGTCCGTCCGGCGTGTCTATCATGACAACAGACTGCGTATAACCTGTGGTGTCAGTTAGTCCATATGTGGATATAGAACTCATCTTAAGGCTGCCTAACTCTTCACCATCTGGATCCGTGAACGTAACTATTCCAACTACTAATGCATAGATTTCCCCATTACCTTCGCCCACGATGATACATTTTAGAACCCCGTCGTAATCTTCCCAAGGCGCCCTCTGTGTCGCGGTCAGTACAAATCCTTCCCACAGCATAGATGAAGGGGAATACGGTTCAGGAGCTTCCACATTAACCTGTGTGAATTGTCCCGTTATACTTCCAGTACTACCAAACATATTCTCAAAAAAAGAGAATTCCTGTATAACGGGCTTTCCATCAATGACTGAGGTTGTGAGAATCATATAAGCTTCGCCCAACTCTCCGAATTCTTCCATTATTACCTTCCATTTCTTTGCACCTGGAATCGTTTCAGAATCTCCCAGACTTGCTGCGAAATCGATATCTCCCGTTTCCTTGTGCATCATGAAACAATAATTGTACCCAGAAGATGAATATTCACCCGTTCTGATGCTCCAATTAAATTCTATGACATAGTGATCTTCATTCTGGCCGACGATCTTCACCTCATAATTGAGTACGGCTCCTTCCGTGAAATTATACTCGAATGTTGTACCGAGGCCCATGTTGCCCTGCATCAGAGTTCTGTCTCTATAAACCTCAAAACCGAAGTCTGAATAAAAGGAGTTGTTGTCTCCATCTCCGCTGATGATTTTACTCTCTGGTCCATCATATGCACCAGAATCGTCAAAAAACAACGCTGTCAGCATCATGTCCATTTTCATATACATAACATGAGTTTCAACCTGATACAATACGCCGTCTGATCCAATGTAATAAGTCTGGAAATCAACCCCTTCCAAAGAAATTGTATACTTAGTCAATTCAATCAAACCATTCATTGTTTCAATTTCTACAATTTCCTGGGACATTCCATCTAAATTATCTGGAATGAATGATTCAAGTATGTGTGCAGAATAAAGAGTACTTTCCGTACCGTTATACATCTCAGAAACAAGATCTATAATCAGTCTGAAATAGTAAACATTAGGACCTTCGGCTACGTATGTATACTTATATGTCCCATCAATCACATATATTCTGAAATCCGATACCTCCTCGATATCATATACGTATACGCTCCACAATTCAGAAGACGGGGTGTAAAGTTCTGGACTTGTTGTTTGAACACTTTTGAAGGTCCATGTCGCATCATATGCATAATATATTGAATGAATCGTTATTTTGAAAATGACGGGATTTCCATTAAGAACGCCAGATACAATCTTCAACGATACTTCTTCACTTGGCGTAGATTCTACTACCTGCATCCAAATATTTGCACCCTCCATTTCATCCGATGCTCCAAGATTCTTTGCGAAATCGATATTTCCGGTTTCCTTATGCATCATTATTGCAAAGGTTCTAACAATGGAATTTTTTTCTGGTTCGTTAACAGAAGGAGTGTTTGGGTAGTTACTGTTGACAAATTCCAACAGATAATGATCTTCGTTCTGACCTATTATTGTAGATGTATACGAAGATCTGACGTTCAAGGCCACGAAATCATACTCGAATGTCGTACCGAGGCCCATATTTCCCTGGATTAAATTCCTTGATGAGACAAATCTGCCATCATCTATGAATTCATTACTGTCATCTCCTTCATCGCCCCCCCCCCTGATCCTCATCAGAAGGTGTTGTGGATCCTAAGATGCCTATTGCAGCTACGGCCAAAACTATGACGATGATTAATGCGATGAAGATGGTTTTCGCATCTGCATCTTTTCTTAAATCACCAATTGATCTCATTATTATTTCTCCGTTCCCAAAAAACAAATATTCGCGATTGCAAAATTTGACTGTCTGGTACACAAGTGTATCAGACAAATGTGTTATATTATTTGTCTTTGGCTAAGTTCACCTTGAACAGACGTTCTTATTGAGTCCTGTTGTCCGGAGACGCTTCCCTGAACGCTTCAAGCATTTCCTTCAATTCCAAATCAGTACGGAATACCGTCGGCGAGACATGCGATCTCGTCGCCCTGCCGCGTTTGTTCATCGCCTCCAGAAGTTCCTCCCTTCCTGGTGATGATATCTTAACGTGCGACGCCACTTCGCTGATCTCGTACGAAAACGGGATGTGATCCAACTCATCCCTCCAGAGATTCAACATCTTCACGCAACGCTTCTCGTCCGCCATTCCCGTTGGATCCATTTTGTTCAGGATTTCCTTGTTGTGAAGAGGGCCTCCCCATAGCGGCCCGTATTGGAATTCCGCACTGTGCTCTTTGGACGCGTGACGTTCCAATGTATTGTAATCGTAACTAACCCAGATCAACTTTCCAAGAGTTGCGTCAGCATTGTCTGCACCCTCTTTTATTCTAACGTACGTTCGATAATAGTGGTCTGCATAAAATGAGAGGATCGGTTCCATTCCCCTGTCGAATTTTGCCAACTCACGGGCAAGGGAAGACATGAGTATTCTCAGTCCCGATTCGTGACACATCGGCCCTTTGATCGGTTTTGCTCCATAACGACGTTCACATTTTTTCCTGTGTGCACCGGCCAACGGTGCCGTGTCCGTTGCGGTTATCGCCAGGATTCCGTTGCGTCTGCATCCTCTTATCGCTGACGCCAGAAACGGTATCGGGGAACCGAATGGGTCCACATCGACGTAATCGTAAACATTCTCGCCGAGAAGTGCATTCATGTCCCTGTGAGTGGCAACGCAGTTCTCCAAATTGTTGCATTCGATATTCTTTTTGATCAGTTCGTAAGCTTTCGGATCCCTGTCATTTGCGGTGACTGTCATCTTGGGAACTTCGTTTGCGATACGTACGGCCCTTGAACCGGAAGCGGACATGCAGTCCACCGCCGTCATTTCAGTATCTAGTGAACGAAGCAGCATCACACTGACGTCACGGTTGAACGCCATCTGTCTGTTAAAGAAGACTGATGACGTTATCTTACCCGGACCACCAGATGAAAATTCGGAGGGTATGAAGAATTCCGTCTGTCCCTCTTTGATTTTTATTTCGTCCGTCATCAGACATTTTCCCCGTTCATTAAACGGATGATCTTGTGCGGAAGGAGGTTGCGGTTTGTCGGCGTAACCTCTAGAATTCTTACATCATCACGCCTTCTGATGTCCTGAAGCAAAGGATTCCTTGATTTCTTATGGAGTGTGATTATCATCGGCTTGTTGGCATCCAATGCGAATTTTACGGCGTCAATGAATGCCGGACTTTCGACTTCCATTTTTCCCACTTCGTCTATGACGATTATGTCGCATTCCTCGCAGGCCCTCATAATTGCTCTGACGCCTACTTCCTCGAGCTTTGAAAGGTCGACACCCAACTTTCCGATCATTATCTTGCTCTCGTAGTCGGCATGTGCGAAAACGATGCTTTCGCCGGTGAAGATGTCGCGCACCGTGAATCCTATGCGTCTGCGTCCGTCCTCTGCTATGACCGGTTCGTCTATCATGCCGCCGATCTTGAGTTCCTCTGAGGCTAGCATCTCGATAACTCTGATGAGGGCGTTGGTTTTTCCGGAGCCCGGGAGTCCTGTGATCCCTATTTTAATATCTGTAATCATATTATTTTGCCCTCTCCGGAAACAGTATCCTCTTACAGGTAATATCAGTACAAATATTAAGATATAGTCAATGGATTCATCCGATTATTCCGAATATACGGCATTATTTTGACAGAAACTCTGAAAAACAGGCAGAAATTGATATATTGTTCCGTCCATGAAGCTATGGTGTTTCAATGGGATACGACGTCCGCTTAATATCGACATCCGAGAAGGATGAGCTTTACAAAAAATATGGGAAGAGGCAATTCCACACCTCAAAAGCGGACATACACGGCATATGCGTCAAGCTGTACATCGAAGATGAGACATCAACGAACATGTGGGACGATAACTTCTACTCGATGTCGAGCAATGTGCGTTCCCACGCCAGGCTGATATGCGTAAACGATGAGAAAAGAGGCATGGAGGTTCTTTACGACAGAACCACGAACACCGCATTCCTATTCAATTTCGACTACTACGGATGGGTGAAGAGCATCGCTCTTGCGATAGCATCCGATATCCTTGAGGATTCGCATGAGATATTCTCAGTACACGGCGCTGCATTGGACATCGACGGCTCCGGCGTTACGCTCATAGCTCCGTCAAAAACAGGCAAGACAACGCAGTCCTGGGGACTTCTGAGAATGAAGAACGCCCGTCTGATAACCGATGATTGGTATTTCGTCAGGATCAGCGGTAGACGCCCTATCGTGACAGGATCGGAAAAGAACTGCTACATAGACGCCGATATCGGAGACGTTTGGGAGGAGTACAGGCCGTTGGTTCAAACGACGAACTTCGACAACAAAGGTCGAGGGATCGCCAACATCAGATGGGTGACCGGTTTGGATTCGGTCATACCGATGACAACGATGAAACACATCATACTGATGAAACGCGACTATGACGATCCAAACATCATAAGGAAGATGACTCCCGAGGAGGCCGTGAAGTACATGGCCGAGAATGATTACTGCAATCCGCATCAGATGATACGTGACGAAAGGAAGATGGAATTACGCAGAAAATTCTTCATGGAGTACTTCAAAGGAACGAACGTCTACATGGTGAACACCACCGGAACACCGCAGAGCACTCAATCTGAGATTCAGAAACTCATTATTTGAGTCTTGATTTTTGAAAAGGCACTTATATATCCCATGCTTATTAGGTTATGATATAATGCAATTATCAAAAAATATGAAAGGAGTGAGCACGCTTGCAATCGTCCTGGTTGTCGTTGTGGCAGTCGTCGCGGGTGCAGCCGTGGGTTTTCTCCTACTGAAAAACAATGAACCTGAACCCGATGCGTACTTCGAGTTCGATGTTTCAGGCTCATACTACGGAGCAACCTTCAGTGGTTCAATGAAAATATCGATGTATGATGTAGATGAAGATCAGTACAAGGTCAAATACGACTACTCGGTCTTTATGAACTACAATGGCACAAGAGAGCGCGTACCCATTCCCAACACCACGCAGATGATGGACAAAAATAGTGGCACAGATGATGAATGGGGTACTTTCCAGAGAACTACCTCCATTGTCACGAGAGGATATGGAACCCAGTTCGTGGATGTGTACAGTCAGGATGAAGACGGCAGCACCATGACCGCATACGTCGGCGAAAGCGATGGAATCGTCTACAGAATGGAAATGAAGGTCACCTCTGGCGATGTTCGTGGTATGACCCTCACCTTCGACCTGAAGAACTACGGCCCCCAGTAAATTCCAACACAAACCTTTTCCTTTTTTTCAACCACTGAACGGACGATCATTCGTTGAGTGCGAACATTGCCGCACCTCTGAGATAGTCCGATTCATCGTTCAAAAGTTCATTCAACCTTCTGATTATACATTCATCCCTGATGTTCTGTTTGTGCATCATGCGTCCTGCGGCCCATGCCGCCATTCCGCGTACCATCTTCTCTTCGTCACTTAGCAGCCTAAGTACAATGTCTGGACATCTCGCATCATATCTTGATGAGAACGATTCACCGACGCCCCATATCGCATTCTCCCGGATTTCTGCGTCAGCATCTTCGCATAACGGCATCAGAATGTTCATTATCCTCACGTCATCGTATTTGTTCTGAGCCAACTTCGCTATGCACCAAACAACAAGATTTCTGAACACGGGGTCATCCGATGACGTTAAGGTTTCGAGAACATCCAACGCATCATTGCGTTCGATCTTCTTCTTCAGATCTCTTTCGAGGTCTGTCAGCCATTTCTCATCCATCTCAGACACCGGGTTTCTGTTTGAAGAATTCACATCTGTCGTAATCGACCGATGGATCACATATCTCAAAATTCTCGATCTTCAGAACATCTGCCCTGATACGGCTTGCCTTACAACTAGAACATCTTCCATTCTTTGCGCGCCAAAGACAGACTCTTTCAGACATGATCATACCGTCTAAGGGTTCGGATAATTTAGTTTGTTGTATTCTTTCACAACATTCATCATCACAGTCAGATTATCCAAACTGAGACCTCTGTGAAGTGAACATGAGGGCATGAATATGTGACATCCGGCGGAACATGCTTCGATGTGCATTTTCGTTTCAGAGCGTATCTTCTCTTCCGGACCTCTCAGTAACGTCGGAACGATGTTCGTGCCGCCCATCACTGTACAGCGTCCGTCGATCATCGACGTCACCGTTCCAGGGTCGTTTCCGTCACCGTACTGAAATCCTTTGATCCCTGTTTCTACTGTCTTGTTCATCACACTCTTATCTAGATCGGAAAAGTAACCGTGGGGATGGAATATCGTCGGATAACCCATTTTATCAACTGCGGAGGTCATTTTCCTAACCCATTTCAATGCCGTCTTTTCATAAACATCCGTACTGAACAGATCGGGATTGTCCGTGGCAGATGCAAGGAACACGCAGTCGATCGACCTGTTTTTATGAAGTTCTTCAATGAACATCATCGAATGCTCAACGCCTAACCGTATCACATCCTCAGCATACCCGTCGTCGGAAAGAAGGGACATCGCCAACGTTTCCACTTCGATCAGGATGCTTGCTTTGGTCATTGGACCCTCCACGTTCGCCACTACGGCAACGTCTGGCAACTGTTCCCTGACGATCGAATACGACTTTATGTTGCTCTTGTTGCGTTCGGATATTATCACCGGAATCGATGAAACGTCCTTGACACCTTCCAACGGCGCCGTCATCATCATCGGCATCCCGTATTCAGGATACTTCACCTCGCCGCCGAACACGTCACTGTTGAGACTTGCGGACTGGATTGAACCGACGGTTGCATCCTCTCCGAAATATCTCTGCGTAGCTACTATCGCCTTTGCCGAAAGTTCGTAATTGAAACTGCCTTCGAAGACGTCCGGCGTTCTTACGTTGATAATGTCCATTCCAAGTGAGAGATGCCTCAGGAACACCGGCAACGGTACGGAATCGTCGCCATTCAGTCTTGATATGAAATTCTCTCGGGGTGTCATTATCGGTACGCCTGTGATTTTTCAGATAAAGTAAATAAATTTAAAGAGTTTGGAAAAGGATCGATCACGCAAGGGTATCCAGATACTCTTTCAACGGACAGACCGAGATTATGAAATCCCTTGTCAGCGGGTTGGCGGGTTTCGCCTCTGCGGCTGCAAACAACGTGTCAATGATCACATCATTGTACGACACCTGGAATGTTACTCCGGCGAACGCTGTTGTTTCCTCCGCAACGGAGTTTCCAATCCTGTCAGAGCAGATCTTTATGCATTCCGTCTTGTTTTCGTTGATGTATTTCGTTGTCTCATACAGAGCTGTAACGAAATCCTTCATCATCTCTTTCTTCTCCTCATATTTTGCTTTCGTCGTAACGAGCATTGTGAGTGAATTTGCATTGATATCTGAAGAATCTCCGACCTTTATCGCACCGAACTGTGTCATAGCGGTCGTCGGGTAAGGCTGGCTTGCCGCGAGGATGTCTATTGACGCATCCGTTCCGAATGATTCGAGCAGTACTGCACCGTTCTCAACAGTCTTCAGACACAATTTGTTTGCATCAACCGAGGAGGATATCTCAAGACCGTATGCTGCGCACCATCTCTTGAATATGCTTTCCGTGCTTGATCCTGCTATCACGACTGCGGTCTTGCCCTTCATCGAGTCTGCCCTGTCCTGAACTGGACCTTCTGTCAAGACCCCTGAGTTTTCTTTTGTAACCCATACCTGTCCGCCTATGGAGACAGTGTAACTAGCTAACAGTACAATATCGTCCCTGTGTGCGAGCAGCGTGTTGATGACGGGACCTTCACCAGTGGCTGCGATGTCCGCATCATCCGCGAGGAGAGCATTTACCGCATCCTGTCCGCTTCCTGTCACGAGTAGTCTTTCCATGTTGAAATCTAGATCGTCATAGAATCCTTTTTCCTCAGCGACCATGAAGGTCTCGTATCCGCCTTTGTTAAGGTAGACGACCTTCAATGACCCTTCCTTACCGTCATCACCTGACATAATGACATATACACCCACCGCCGCAACCGCCACTATGGCAACTGCGAGGATGGCCATCATTTTCTTTGAGTCCATTTATTTCACCTCTATTTTCACGAAACCCCTGGTGCAGTTGCATGGGAGCATTGCATCAGCGATCTCTTTCTTTAGTCTGACCATTTCCTCTGATTCCACATCTCTCATGCCATTTCTGGCAAGGGCCCACTCTTTGATCAAGCGGCCCGGTGAGGGTGTGAAAAGAAGGATCCGATCTGCTAAGAGTAAAGCCTCCTGGATGTTGTGCGTCACAAAGACGATGGTTTTCTTCTTTCCTTCCCATATCTTCAGAAGGTCTTCGTCCAGTTTCTTTCGCGTCTGTTCGTCCAAATTGGAGAACGGTTCATCCATGAGCATAACGTCTGGGTCTATCGCAAGAAGCCTTGCGATGGCCACTCTCTGTTTCATTCCGCCCGAAAGCAGGTTAGGTCTCTGTTCCGCAGAACCTTCAAGTCCTACCATACGCAGAACTTCCATTGCTATGTCGGCCCTCTCCTTTTCTGGAATGCCTTTGCATTCGAGCGCAAAAATGATGTTGTCAAGCACGCTCATCCATGGGAACAGACTGTATTCTTGAAACACGACACCGCGTTCGGGTCCGGGTGATGTCACTTTTTCACCCTTGAAAAGCACCTCTCCCAGTGTTGAGGGTTCGAATCCCGCCACCATATTCAATATCGTTGTCTTTCCACAACCACTCGGCCCGACCAGACAAACGAACTCACGGTCGTTTATTTCAAACGTAACGTCATCCAGAACAACACGTGCCTCGTTCTTTTTGCGCGTTGTGTAGTACGCCTTTGTGACATTTCGGAGTTCTATGACACTCATATTCCCTCCTCCATTCCCATCTTCTGTCTGGCGTACTTTTCAATCTTGGCGAAAATGATCTTATCGATCAAAAGTCCGATTATACAGATTATCATAATGCACGTGAACGAACTCACGTAATCCAGGGTAGTGCGTGTCATGCTTATCGCATATCCAAGACCTATTCCTGTACCTACGATCATCTCTGCAGCAATAAGGACCCTCCATGCACTGGACATTCCCAGTCTCAGTCCGTTGACAATATCAACCGTAGAATAGGGCACCATCACCTTGAAGAAATAGATCGTTCTGTTGGCACCCATCATGTCCGACGCCCTCTTTATGGAAGAAGGCATACGCCGCATTCCTGCAGCCACATTGAGGGTTATCACCATCGCCGAAACCACATAGATGATGAAGATCGCCGCGTCATCCCCCAGACCAAACAATAACAACGCTATCGGAAGCCATGCAAGACCGGGGATCATCTGGAAAACGCTGACCGGGACCATCCCGATCGGGTATATGACGCTCGATGACCCTATCACGATTCCCAGGAATATTCCTGTGCCGGCGGCAAGAACGAAGGCGAACATCCATCTCTGCATACTTGCTAGGATGTGCTCATAAATCGTATGTCCGAAAAGATTCTTACTTTCGAACAGGAACTCGTACAATCTCTCGAATGACTGCCAAGGAGTCGGGAATTTGAGTAAAGCGCGTCCGATGAAATCATTGTAATACCATGCAAAGACGGCCCATATGATTATGACGACCAGTATTCCTATGAGGAACGTGAGGATTATCTTTGAGTAACGTGAGACGGCGATGGACCCTGTGTCAACGGTGTCGACACCTTTCTCACGGTCCTTTATCTTCTCCGCTATCCTTTCATCGTCACTTCTGAAGATGTTCAACCTGTTCAGCGGTTTCATCTTTCACTTACAGACCTATAAAATATATATAATAATATTCGTGAAAAAAATCAAATAAAAAATAAATTATTCATTTCATTACTTGAAGTGAAATTGTTAACATTCTTAAAAGAATAATCGTGAAAAATAAAAATCGCATTGAGAATAACAATTGATAACTATTCAAAATTTCCAATCGTCTTCTGGCTGCCCGGCAATTTTTTGCGTTTACCCTCGAGTTCGCGATTTAATTTTTCGAGTCTTGAACGCATCAGATCCTCCTTCTTACGGCTGGAGTTGTCAAATGCCTCGTCGCGTGTGTCCTTTGTGATCAATACGTAAACTTCGCCATCCCTCTTACGACCGGTCCTTCCGCGACGCTGTATCGTCCTTATCTCCGACGGAACGGGTTCATAGAAAACAACGAGGTCCGTGCTTGTAACATCGAGTCCCTCCTCACCCACGGATGTTGATACGATGACGTTGTACGTACCGTTTCTGAAATCCTCAAGCAGACTGATCTGCTCCTTCTGTCTCAAACCGCCTTTGGACTGACCAACGAGTTTTCCCACTCTCGCGCCGTCGACCGCAGACAACTTCTCGACGAGAAGATCGCATGTCTCTCTGTAATGACTGAATACAAGCACTTTCGTATCTTTTCCGGAGTTCACTTCCTTACTGACCAGACTCATTACGCGAGAGATCTTCGGATGTTCGATCTTAGTGTTCGTCACCATTTTCCACAGTTCTTTGAAATCATCCGAGCCAACGATCTCGCGGGATGCCTTGCCACCGCTGTCCTCACGGGATTCCTCGTCTATTTTTCTGAGATATGAGCGCAATGGTGTCGCCCCCTGCGTCTCCGCAAGACCGATCGCGTGCAACAGCTTGATCGCTATCGCCTGCGCCACCATTCCTCTGAATATGATGTTTGTTTTCTCGCCGTTGTTGAGCCTTGCCCTCAGGCTGTTACCGATCATCAGCAGGTGCGTCGTGGATGCCGGCCAATTCGGATCCATCAATCGCAGACTAGTCAGTTCCCTGACATAACGGTTAAGCATCTTGTTCAGCACTGCCACCATGTCGGAGATCTCCTGAGGCAGAACGACCTCGATCCTGTTCATGAATATATCATGCACATAAGGAGAGACATCTGGGTCATATTCGGAACGCATCTCTATATGGTCTATCGACAGGTTATAACAGACCTCCTCGATCTTCTCCGGTTCGAATCCCGGCGATGCCGTCATTCCCAATGTCCGTCCGTCATATGACGATGCAACGTGAACGTACGCGTAGTTACCTACGGACCTGTGTGCCTCATCGTATATCACCAGCTTCACCTTGGACAGATCATAACGTCCGTTCTCCAAATCGTTCGCAACAACCTGTGGTGTTGATACGATGACGTCACTGGAATTGAATATCGCGATCCTCTTTTCGGGATCGATGTTTCCGCTCATCTCCCCTACGGTAGGGCCACGCAAGAATTTTGAAAAGCTTTCAAAATGCTGTTCCGTCAACGGCTTCGTCGGAGCCATTACCAGCACCTTCCCGTTATTCTGCAGAACTTCTGCGGATACGAGCAACGCAACAATGGTCTTTCCCAACCCTGTAGGCAGAATCAGCAACGTATTACGATCGTGACAATTCCTGGCGATGTTCAGCTGATACGCCCTCTCCTCGATAACGTCAGGAACAATGAGGGGATGGGAAACATTCGTCATCTAAACGCATTAGAAGAATAAATAGATAAAAAGGTTGTTAAGGGGTACCCGAAAGTACTTAGTGGCATCCGCCGCCGCAGGATGAGCATCCTTTTGCGTCGGGGTCGTAGATCGTCAGACCTGTTCCGAAGTTCGGGTCGTCGACGTATTCTATTACGCAGGGTTCAAGGACTTCCTTGGTGTCGTTGTCGTAGAACAGCGAAAATCCGTCTGCGGGGAACACATTGTCGCCTTCTCCGGGGGCCTCCTGGAATGACATTCCGAACTGAGGGCCAGAGCAGGACATTCCCGCGAGGTAGATTTTAACGCCGTATCCGACCTTGTTGTTCTTCTCAAGAAGGTCGCTGATGAATTTAGCCGCTTCCGGCAGTATTGTTACCATGATATCACGCTTAAGACCTAAAATTCCACAGAGTATTTAACATATTATGCTCAACAAGGATTCTTAATAACTCATTTGTCCATTTTTTCTACATCATTGAACACATTTTGATACTTTCTGAAGGCCACCGATTGAGAGCGCGTCATCGACATAAGTGATGCGATCGCCATGACTTCCATGACCTCGTCACGTGTCGCCCCGGCCTTGATCGCATGATCCAACTGCACATCTATGCAGTAATCGGAACCCAACGCTGTCGCGGCGGAAACGGCCATCAAATATCTCGTCTTCTTGTCGAAGGAACTCTTGCCTTCCATGATCGCCGTACCCATCTTCACCGTTGGAATAAACAAATCGGGACGTTCGGACATCACCTCATTGACCAACGGAACCTCTCCGTAACGTTTTTCGATCTTTTTCAGCATAAGCTCGACCATTTCTTCGTCACTCATATTGTTGCACATGATGATGTAATGTTATTACGGCAATATCAAGGAATCTGAGTTAAAACTGATTGTAATCGCCTGCTTTATCACGTCGAACTGAAAATCATTATCTGCAACAAAGAGATTGCGGAGATAACAAGATGACGACGGAAAGCACTCTGAGGGAATCATTCAGAACGGTAGGAAGGGAATACGGCTACGATAACGTGGATGCGGAATTCGTGGCATTCAAAGAGCTGAAGATCAAATGGCAGCGTTCGTACGGAAAGGCCGAGTTCAAAGTATCCGATTACTTATCGGATGCCCCGGCGGACATATTGGATGATATCGCAAAAACGTTGTTTTCAAAAATATCGGGATCGGATGCGGAATATCCGGATACGATGAACGAATGGATGACGTCACGTGAATTCCTCGAGGAGAAACAGCCGGTGTATCTGAGAAGGAGCAGGAATCTCACGAGAACTATGAAAGGCGAACACAGGAACCTCGAAGATTCGTACGAACGTCTCGTGAGATCAGGGATGATAAGGCATGACCCAGATGTTCATATATCATGGACGAGGGATCCGAACGTCAGACGCGTAGGATACTGCTCGGTTCTGATGAAGGTCGTCGCAATTTCGTCGATCTTCGATTCTTCGACCATACCGGAATTCGTTCTGGATTATGTGCTGTATCATGAATTCATTCACATTGAAGCCGGATTCAATCCATTCGGCAGAAAACACGGCCCGGAATTCACAAAAAGAGAACGTCAGTATCCGAGATACGAAGAAGCAGAGGATTGGCTGAAAAGACTGTCACTGTACGCATAAGAGGTGTCCCCCGGCGATAACACGCCCTTTCATCGTCCTACGGTGACGCAGGCCTCGAGGCACTGACCCCGCCAGGGGTATGTGTCGGGTCCCGGGGTTGTCTTCCGGTCATGGCAAGCGAAATCACATCGCAGCTACCGCAAGGACCCTAATTAACGGGACCGCTGTGCGCCGGACCATATCACGGGCGTTCATGAAATCGCGCCCCATCATTGTTCCGGTAGAACATGCTACGTACGTTGAGGATATAAGCATTTCCAATTAACGTACGGTTGTGAAGAAACCCATTATATCCCATTTTCGCATACACGTGAACATGCAGTATTCCGAACTCGCGGAGATGTTCGACAGGATGGAGGCCACCGGCAGTCGCCTGGAAATGGCTTCGATAATGTCGGAATTCTTTAAAAAAACAGATCCGGAACTGTTGCGGAACATCATCTATCTCACTCAGGGGAAACTGCACCCTGACTTCTACCCCGACAAACTGGGAATGGCCGAGAAACTTGTATTCAAGGCCATCATTTTCACGACACGCGAGAACGAAGCGGAAGCGGAAAAGAGATGGATCAGCGAGGGTGACCTCGGAACACTTGCAGAATCACTTGTTGCAAAGAAGAAACAGCGTGCGCTGTTCTCTGAGACGTTAACGTTGGAACGTGTGCTGAAATCACTCACGCTGATAGAGAACACCGACGGGAAGAACTCGCAGGACAAGAAGTTGAATTTACTTTCTGATCTGCTGCACGACTCCGAACCCCTTGAGGCGAGATACATATGCCGCATAGTTACGGGGAAGATGCGTGTAGGTGCCGCATCTATGACGATATTGGATGCGCTTGCCGATGCGTTCGCGGACAAGGACGTACGCGATGATATTGAACGTGCATTCAACATAACATGCGATCTGGGTCTTGTCGCAGAGACGCTTGCAACGAAAGGTATGTCCGGGATCAATGACATCAAGGTAACTGTCGGAAATCCGATCAAAGTTATGCTTGCGGAACGTCTTCCGTCCGTTCCGGAAATACTTGAGAAAATGGACGGAAAGTGCGCATTCGAATACAAATACGATGGAATAAGAGTTCAGGCGCACATCGGGAAAGACAACGTGAAATTATACTCCCGCAGACTGGAGGATCTGACCGAGAACTTCAGGGATATCGCAGATGCACTGAAGGAACAATTTTCCGGAACCGAGGCGATAATCGAAGGTGAATGCGTCTCAGTCGGAAGTGACGGAAAGATGTTACCGTTCCAGAATGTCACACACAGGCGCAGGAAACACGGAATGGATGCCGCATTGGAAAAGTATCCGGTTAAGGTGTTCATGTTCGACATGCTGTATCTCGACGGACGCGACATGACCGTTGAAGGTTACGTAGAACGCAGGAACATCCTCGAAAAGAGCTTCAGGATGACGGAGATCGTCCAAATGGCTAACATGCGTGTTGTGGACACTTCCGAAGGTGCGGAAGCATTCTTTGACGAGGCGTTGGAAGACGGATGCGAGGGCATCATGGCCAAATCACTGTCGCTGGATTCGATCTACAGAGCAGGGTCCAGAGGATTCCTGTGGATCAAATACAAGAAGGACTACCGCACCGATCTCACCGATACGTTCGACCTAGTGGTTGTCGGAGCATTCTACGGAATGGGAAAAAGGACCGGGAGATACGGTGCATTGCTGATGGCCGCGTTCGACCCTGAGACTGGAACGTACGGAACAACGTGCAAGCTGGGAACTGGATTTGATGACGCATTCCTTGATTCCATGCCCTCACTGCTGGATTCGTTCAAAAACGAAAAGAGGCCGAACAACGTAAATGCGAAGATGGTCCCTGATGTATGGTTCGACCCTTCGGTTGTGTTGGAGGTCGTCGGAGCAGAGATAAGCACAAGCCCGATACACACCGCCGCATTCGGAAAGGTGAAAGAGAACGCCGGTCTAGGAATCAGATTCCCAAGGTTTACGGGACGTGTCCGCGATGATAAACGCGCCGACGAAAGCACGAGCGTCCAAGAGATCGAGGACATGTTCGACCTTCAGATAAAATGAGAAAGATTTAAGAGACGGATGTTATAACTGAGTCCATGGAAATCTATTTGGTAGAGAAAACTAAGGATTCGATGACACTGCGCGTAAAGAATGCGGACATGACTTTTATCACCCCGCTCCTCAAAAAACTCGCAGACGACGATAACGTCGCTGTCGTCAGATTCATAGAGAAACACCCCGAGCTTATCGACCCCGTCATCTTCCTCAAGATGGATAAGGGCGCGCCCGAAGCAGCTTTGAAGAAAGCTTCTGCGTCGATCGGCAAAGACTTCTCCGGGATCAAGACGAAGTGATCATGACCTTCAGGAAATGCACCAATTCGGAATACGATATTGGTCTGAGGTACTATCTCACTGATACCGATGGTACCGGTGGCCGTCTGAAAGCGGAAGCGGCTGATTTCATTGTACGTGAGATATCATCACGCCCCGAGCCTTCTGACAAAGGACAATTCACAATTGCCGACGTCACGAGTACGAACTGGGAGACCAACCGCCTCGTAAGACTTCTTTCCCGTTCAATAGGAATGTCTCGCGAACGCATCGGTTTTGCCGGGACGAAGGACAAACGCGCCGTTACTACACAGCTCATGTCATTCCAGTGCCCGCCCGAACACCTTTCCAGGATCGATCTGAAGGATATTGAGATAAACAACGTCTACAAAGCCAGACGTGGAATACAGATCGGAGACCTTGTTGGGAATTCGTTCGAAATAACCGTGAAGGAGTGCGATTCCATACTCGCCGAGAACATTCAATCGATCACTTCTAAAATTTCAGAAACGGGCGGATTCCCGAATTATTTCGGAGTACAGCGTTTCGGTGCAGCAAGACCGATAACGCACGTTGTTGGGGAGAAGATCGCACGCGGCGACCTGAAAGGCGCGGTGTACGCATATCTCTCACAGCCTTCGAAGTTCGAAGAAGGGGATGTTGCGGAAGCTAGGAGACTACTACAGAATGATCTTCCCGCAGCGATCGCGATGATGCCGAAAACGATGTCATTCGAAAAAATCATGGCGGAACATCTGGTTAAACGTCCGGAGGATTACGCCGGAGCGATATCCGAACTTCCGTCGAACCTGCAGATGATGTTCGTTCACGCTTACCAATCATATCTGTTCAACATAATGCTCAGTAAGCGCATGGAACAGGGACTGCCGATTAACGCGCCCATTCCGGGCGATGTTGTCATTCCATTGGATCAGGACGGCAATCCCATGCATGAACGCCCTACTGTCGCAACAGACAAGAATCTCGACCTCGTTGCAAAACAGGTTAAGAAGAAACGTGCGTACATCTCCATAACCCTATTCGGCAGCGAAAGCACATTCTCCGACGGCGAAATGGGGAAGATCGAGGAATCGGTCATACGCGACGAGAAAATCAGGAACGAGGACTTTATTGTCACTGGACTTCCGAACTGCAGCTCCAAGGGAAGCAGGCGTGAAATACTGTGTCCCGTAAATGATCTTGCATACGGTCTGCATGACGACAGCTATACAATGTCGTTCACGCTTTCAAAGGGAAATTATGCTACGTGTTTGATGCGCGAATACATGAAATCAGACATGGAGCGATACTGAATCGGACATTTTACCGGAGAGCATTTTTACCATTCTGGCACTGCATAATCCCAGATCGAACGCCTCCAGAATTCCGAACAACGTTATATCTCCGGTCATCAGTGAGACTTCCTCGGCCGCACGCTGCACATCCTCAGGATAATCATCTATTTCGATGTCCTCCGTCATGACCTTGTAAACGTACGCCACCAGACGTTTTGCCTCCTCGACGGAATTCACGCCCGATGCCATATACGCCGATGCAAGACTTACCAGCGGCTCACGTTCGATTTTCGTTATGCGTTCGTTGAGCACAAGGTCCCTGGCGTACCTTTCCATCATGCGGAATTCTTCGCCGTCAACGTCAACATCGCCGTATTCCTCTATTCCTCCGAGATACTTCATAAGGTCTGAACGCATTCCTTCTGGAACATTTGCTTCATCCATCGCGGACTCGTCACGTATGGCGTATCCCGTGTTGTAACAATATTCCAGGAGTTTGTGGGAATACTTCTCCAGGTCGTCCATGAACGCCTTCTCCACGTCTGCGGCTTTCTGCTTTATGTCATCACCCATAAGCATCGAGAACAATTCCACCAGATCGCGGTCCTGTACGTTGATCTCCTTGAATCTCTCGTATAATTCCCCTGCTTGATCGTAATCATCCATTTCCGCATACACCCTCGCCCTTCCGAACAATGCGTACGGGTCGCTCGGGTCTATGGACAAGGCGCGGTTGAAGTTCTGTGCAGCAACACTGAAACGACCGAGTTTCATCTGTATCTCGCCCGATCTGATCCAAGCTTGGGTGTTCTTGGGGTCCTTGAGGGTCGCCATGGAATAACTGCTCATGGCTGGATCATCCATTCCAAGATACTCTTGGATCCTTCCCCTTCTGAGATACATATCAGAGGTCTCCAGACCCATCTTCATCGCTGAATCGTATGACAGTAACGCTTGCTGCATGTCGCGGCGGGCTTCCTGTGCCTCTCCGAGCGCGCGCCATATCTGCGGATCATTGGTATCAAGCTTCAACGCTTCCTTCAAAAGTTCCAATGCACCTTCGTAGTTCTTTTCCTCAAGGAGTATATCGGCCTTCGCCTTGTAGTTACGTACATCCTTCGGATTCTTCTTTATCGCTGTGTCCAGGACACGTTTCGCCTCGTCGTTGTATCCTTCGTCGCGCATGATCTCCGCCAATACGTTCAGCGTCTCGGGATCGTTTGGTTTGTTCTCAAAGGCCTCCTGGAATAGCGCCACCGCTTCGGTACCGTCGCCCATGTTCGACCTCACCTTGGATTTCATTACGACGACCTTGGTGTCCAACGGGTCCTCATCGTACAGTCTGTCGTAAACCTCCATAGCGCCCTGAGAATCGCCTTTCGCGTGCAGTGCCGCCGCAAGGTCCATCCTCACCTCCCTGTTGTTCGGTTCTATTGCGAGAATGCTTCTGCAGGCCCATATCTCTCCTGTGAGGTCCTTGATCGTATGCGAAGCTTCCTTCTTCATGTACATGAAGCTCATCTCGTCAGGGTAGACCTTCAGCGCACGGTCCGCTGTTAACGACGCCCTCTGGAATTCCTCCAGAGTAATGTGTGTCTCTATCTTGTCCGTGAACGCGTCCTTGTTCTTTCCGTCCACCAGCAGTATGTCGTCGCATACCTTCACTATCTGTTCGTATCTGCGCAGGTATTTCAGTAAATCCTTTTTCAGGTCGGCTACGGCAACGTCCTTGCTGTTAACCTTCAGTGCCTGGTCCATGAAGAATAACGCTTCGTCATACTTTCCTGTACGGGTGAGGATCATTGCTTTACGAACGAGCGCGAACACCGAATCCGGATTTTCCGTTATGACGCGGTTCAAAGCGTTTATCGCTCCAGGGAAGTTCTTCTGTTTCTCCTGTATCACCGCTTTGGACATCCAATAATCAAGATTGTCGAGATTGAGTAATAGTGCTTTATCGAAGGCGTCCTCGGCCTTCCTGTTCTGTCCTAGTTTCTCAGCAGCCATCCCCTTGGAGTGCCAGAGCTGTGATTCATTGGGTGACAGGGTTGCTGCCTTACTATAACAGTCGAATGCTGCGGCGTAGTTTTCTGATACGTACTCAACATTACCCCTGAGCCTCCACATCATCGAACTATCTTCGTACGCATCGCTGAATTCTATGAACAGGTCGTTCAGTTCGTCGTATCGACCGCTGCTCATCAGTTTCGTGAGTACTTCTTCGAACAATCCCTTGTCATCCTTCACCCTGAGCGCGTTGCGGTATTCCTCGAGCGATCCTTCCTTGTCGCCCATCAGGTCCAATGCGTACGCCTTGTCCTTGATCACTTCCGCGTTCTTCTCATCGATCGTCAGGATCAGATTGCAGATCTTCAGCGCTTTATTGTAGTCCTTATTCTCCAGGTGTATGTCTTTCAGCAGAATGTACGCCGGCACGTATCCGTTGTCTGCGGATATCGCCGCGTCAATGTCCTTCATCGCCTTCCCGTTCTTGCCCATCTCCCTGAGGATCTTCGCCCTATGCGTACGGCATTCCGGGTTCTTCGGCGCCAACTTGACCGCTTCGTCGGCGGCTTCCATGGATGACGTCAGTCTGTTGGCGGCAAGTTCGTTCGACGATCTCAGAAGGAAAAGTCTGTGGTCGTCCGGGAACCTTGAGATCAATGTATCAATCAGTCTTGTGGATTCCGCACCGTAGCCGCACTGCATGTATACCTCTGCAGCAAGCAGATATCCGTCCCTGTCAGCATGTTCCGTCCTAAGGAATGCGTCCGCCATCGCGACGGCGTCGCCCGTTCTGTTCAAAGCGGTGAATGCGCGCATGCTGCATTCTATCATGTCCCTGTTCAACGGATCGTTATCCTCCACGGCGGAAAGAATGGGTACAGCTTCGGCGGACATTCCCGCCTTTATCAGTGCGTCGCAGAATTCCGTTCTGATGTACTGCTTGTCGGTTTCATCGTTCAGTGTCCTGTACAACCTTACAGAATCATCAAACGCCTCTATCTCCAACGAGAACCGTGCGTCAGCGAGCCTGAAATCCGAGTCGTCCAAGTTGGTGGGTACAGCGATCGTGCTCATTGCACTGACACGATCACCTTTGTACCATTCCCAGTATACTCTGTAAAGCGTTTCCGCCCTTGAATCCGCAAATGACTTCTCCGCCCTTATTCCGGCGTTGCCGGATATTACGGACGCAATGTTTCCGAAGATGTCCCATTCCGCCTCGGGTTCCATCTCATACAGTTTGTCATAAACTCTCATGAACAGCGGATCGACACTATTGGAATTGTGAAAATGTTCCAACGCGTCCTCGAAACGCTCCTCCTTCAGTGCAACTTTTCCGAAGATGTATTCCAATAACGCCTTATTGGAGACAACGTCAGTTCTCTCGAGAACGTATTCCACTATGTCCAATTCATCGAAGTCTATCAGAATATCCGTCGCTTCCAATATCGGAAGCGTGTCCGTTAACGAACATTTCTCCATCACCTTCGTGGCGATCGTCCTGAGATCGTTCATTCCCAATCCCTTGGCTATCTCCAGCATCCTTACGAGCACTGCGGAATGGACAGGATTGATGTTTATCGACATTTCCTCGACTATCGATCTCAGCGCAGCCTTGTGTTTCTCGGCCGAACCTCCGGTAGCTACGGTGGGTATCTCTTCCAGCCTGCTCCATAGTTTTATGTCGGCCGATTCAAGGAAAACCGGGGTCGAGTGCATCACAATATGACAGAACGGCATAATCGTAAATAAGTATGACCGTCGCCCGTAGTCCATTTTCTCAAAAATTACCTGCTCTTATCATTATAATTAAATAGGTTGTTAAGATTAACCAAAAAATACGCAGACGTGATCTAGTCTGGTTAGGATTGTAGCCTTCCAAGCTACTTGCCGGGGTTCGAATCCCCGCGTCTGCACCATTTTTTCATTTTCATTTACATTTTTATGCAAATATCCGGATGCGTTTTTCTAACCGATTGATTAGTGACTAAATTAATATCTTTCAAAGTCATTTCTCTGCCATAAGCGACTACGTAACTTCTGAATGAGGTGAAAAAATGGATGATAAAATCAAAAAATTAATAGATGATTCTAAAGAATGTGTGCTCAGAGATGAATACGTAGGAAGAGAGGTGTTGTTCTCTCTGTTGTCGATTAACCCCCTTTCAGAAGAAAACGAATATCTCAGACTTGCAGGACGGGAAATCGCCCGTGTCAAAGCGAAGAACGAGGGCCGGGTCGGTTCCGCGTTCGGAATGGATCTCAGTCCATGTAAAATGAATTGTAAATTCTGCTCCCTGGGCGAGAAATGGCATCTGTTCGATGAAAGTTACGAATTCTCTTTTGATGATGTTATCGGTGAGATGAAAAGAATTGTCAAAATGGGATTTTACCAGTTCACGATCAGGACAACTGAATTCTACAGTGTAGACAAACTCTGTGAACTCGGTAAGAAAATAAGAGCGGAAGTGCCTGGCAGATTCTATATCGGCCTGAACATCGGCGAAGTGAATGTTGAGGAGGCAACCCGATTGTACGAGGCGGGTTTCAATTCAGCCTACCATTCATGGAGACTTGGAGAAGGTCGAGATACTGAATTCAATCCCGAAGTTCGAAAGGCAACCATGAGGGCAATATCTCAGTCTCCCCTATCTCTTACCACAGGCCTTGACCCGATAGGCATTGAACACACCGATGAGGAGATTGTGGACAGGATAGAATTCTTCAGAGAACTGAATGCATCCACGGTCTGCGTAATGAAGAGGATTACTGTTCCCGGTACACCCATGGAGGGGACACCGGAGGTCAGTGATGAGCGTATAGCACAGATCACTGCAGTGGTCCGTATGGCCAGCGGCGGAAAGTGGAAAAACGTCGCTGCCAGTCCGCCGATGCAACTTGCTTTGAGATCGGGCGCAAACACTTTCGGAATAAACACGGGAGCAAATCCGCGTAACACGAAACAGCAGTTCGGAAAATGGATGAAATTTGATCACGCTGGTGCGGTAAAGTTCCTAAGTGATGCGGGATATGAGTTCAGCAATCCGTCTGCGTACATTAACAGTGCTTTAAATGATGGAAAAAATAAAAAAAATGTGCCCGAAGGCACTTAAATGCGGTTTGCGACGTATTCTCCCGTGAAACGATCGAAAGTGTACGGTTTGTCACCATAGATCTCCTTGAGGAATTCAGGTGCGAAGCTCGCCCATGCGTCAAAGCCATCCTTGTGTCCCGGGCTCTTTACTTCTTCCTTGTTGAAGTTGTCCAGAACATCGTCTATGAGGAAGACTCCCCAGTAGCGTGTCGCGAGATCGCTTATCTCTTTGGCCTTCTGCTCGTCTGACGTACCGCCCCTCACTACCTTGCTGACAGCCGTGATGGCGTCATTGAACTGCGGGTCCTGAGGATTGTTCAGTATGTCTGCAGCCCTCTTTATGGCCTTGAGCGCCCTGAGGATTCCCTCTTTGTTCGTCTCATAAGCTTTCTCTGATACGATGTAAACACCACATCCCGAGGAATCGACCGTGCTGGTCAGGAATTCCGTCGGATAGTGAAGGTATTTCAAAAGAGTCGGTGCCTGCGGAAGAACATCCACATCTGATCCGCCCATTATAATTTCAGCCGCAGGGTTCTGAGTAAGCATGGATATGGCAACATTGTGCATATCCTGAGAGTTGAATATTGCTCCGCCTGCTTTCAGTTTCAATATTTCCACCTGCTGCGTGGTCAGACCTTCTTCCGTGGCTGCCCAATCAACATAACTCGTCCAAGAGTTGTAGTATCCAGATGTTGCATCCATGGCGATCTTGGTTGTTCCGTTATAGTTGCCGTCCCTGTCAAAGAAAGTTCCCTTCAAGTTAGAGAGGTCTGCTGTGCTCGAATTCTGTACTATGAACACTGTGGTCGATTCTCCGATTATCTGTCCGCAATTAGATGCGACGATTCTAACACCTGTAGATGATTGCAGAGCCTGGAACACAGGTGTGTTTCCGGCATTAGTCATGTCGATCTGCCCGGCCAGAAGGGATGTTGTTGCAGTCCCTCCGGTGTTCTCCCATTTCACATCCACATTTACCTTTTCATCCTCGAAAAAGCCTGCGGCATGAGCGTAGATCATCGGCTCATATCCATTTTTGTCTGCGATTCCAAGCACTATTGTAGGGTTTTCTCCCGGTCCGTCATCCTTGAGGATGAGAACTGCCGCGACGCTCGCGACCACAACCATTGCTGCTACTGCAAGCACTAGTATTTTGCGCTCCATTTTTTCACCTATCTGTTTTTTCTTTGGGTTTAGAAAGCGTTTGAGATATCTCTTCTTTTAATCTTGAAAACGCGTCGGATGAGAGATTCCTTTCATCGACGTCTATAATCCACTCTCCTATGATCATCCCTGGTGCGGAGGAGAGCATTATGATCCTTGTTCCGAGAAGAAGTGCTTCCTCGATACTGTGGGTGATGAACACCACAGTTTTCTTCTCATCGCGCCAGATTTTCTTAATCTCGCCATCCAGGTGCTTCCTCGTCTGTTCGTCCAAATTAGAAAAAGGTTCATCCATCAACAGAACCTCTGCGCCCATAGCCAGGACTCTGGCGATTGCCACGCGCTGCTTCATTCCTCCTGAAAGAAGATTCGGACGATGATTGATGAATTCGGACAATCCAACCATATCAATAAAATGCCGTGCAATTTCGACCCTCTTCTCCTTATCGTATTTTTTACGATCTATTCCGAATTCAACATTCTTCAGAACATTAGTCCAAGGCATCAAACTGTACTCTTGGAAAACCACGCCTCTGTCAGGCCCCGCTCCATCAACCGGCCCCCCTTTGAACAATACTTCCCCTTTCAGTGGTTCTTCAAAGCCGGCCATGAGATTCAGCAATGTGGTCTTTCCACACCCGGACGGCCCGATTATACAGACGAACTCGTTCTCTCTGATATTCAGATTGATGTTTCTCAAAGCAATCCTCGCCTGCGTATTTTTTGCGTTGAGGTATGATTTGTAAACACCTTTAATCTCAAAAACGTTCATCTTATTCCTCCAGTCCCAATCTCTTTCTGCCGTATTGCTCAAGTTTGGCCAGAATAAGCTTGTCTATAATCAGCCCAATGACGCAAATCAGCACGATGCAGGCGAATGCCGTTATGTAATCGATGTGTGACGATGTGTATTTTATCGAATATCCGAGTCCGAGTGAGACTCCTATGACCATTTCAGCCGAGATCAGCACCCTCCATCCGTTGGCCATGCCTATTCTCAGTCCGGTGAGAATATCAAGGAGTGAGAAGGGAATCAACATTTCAGTGTACTTTTCAAAAGTGGTTCTTCCACACATGTCTGCGACACGTTTATTGACGACAGGTACACGACGAATGCCGTTTGCAACATTGATCGTGATTGGTGCCACCACTGTTATGGCTATTATGTAAATTGCAGAAATGTTGCCGAATCCAAATAAAAGGATAGTCACCGGAAACCATGCCAATCCGGGAATCATCTGAACGATGGATACTGGCACCATCCCGAATGGATATAGTTTCGGAGAAGCTCCCAAAACAATCCCGAGAGAAAGACCGATGACGAATGCGGCACCGAATCCTAAAAACCACCTTTTAAGACTTTCGTACGTATGCACCCAGATATTATTGTACAATATCATGAAATCGTTAGATAACAATTCAAAAAATCTTGAAAAGACCGAAATTGGGTCGGGGAATGCAAGACCCCACATCATGAATGTGTTGTAGTACCATGCAACGATGTACCAAATAATAATTGAGAATAAAATCCCCGCAACAAATATCGCCAATTTCATAACAAATTTCTGCTCTCTACGGGGGTTAACATCTACGACATCTATGCTGTCGGATTCATCCAGTTTCTTTATTATCTCTTCATTTATGGATGAGATTTTCATTCACTATTAGATAATTGACTAAATTAATATACCTTTTCGTAAACTATTGTGAATAGCCCTTTTTTACATTCTTTTACTGAGATAAGTGAGCCATACTGAGTTCAATATTGTCAATATGTCATAAAATTCGTTAAATATCACTGCTCAGATTATACTCTGATCGATTATGAACAACGGTAACCTAAATTTATCATTCCGCACAGAATTCAGTGAATTTTACAATGGGGTGTTCTGATGACAGATACCAGAGCGGCACTCGTCGGCGCCTGTGGTAAAATGGGGTCCTTGATCATTCGTCGCATACTAGCGACTGATGGCATCACACTTTCAGCAGCATTTGACATAACGCGCGTCGGCGAAGACATAGGCGAAGTCGTCGGCGTCGGAAAACTGAACATCCCTGTTTCTGATTCGAAGGAATTATCGTCAATACTGAAAAAAACCAAAACCGATGTTCTCATAGATTTCACAATCGCTCCCGCAACCGCAATAAATGCCCCAATTGCAGCAGCTGCTGGGGTCAACCTGATTATCGGAACCACTGGATTATCTGCTGAACAGAAGACTGATATCACTGACGCAGTGATTAAGAACAAGATTTCCGCAGTGATCTCAACGAACTACTCCATAGGTGTCGGCGTGTTCAACAAACTGATCGCGTCTGCCGCCAAGTATCTTGGCAATGACTACGATGTGGAAATAATCGAAGCTCACCACAACCAAAAAAAGGATGCTCCCAGCGGAACTGCGATGACAGCTGCCGAAATCATTAGCGAAGCAATGAATGGGAAGGAACTCGTGTTTGGACGCGAGGGGGTCTGTCCACGTGGCAAGGAGATCGGAATCCATGCCGTCAGAGGCGGGGATATAGTCGGAGACCACACGGTCATGTTCATCGGTAACTCGGAACGCATCGAAATACGCCATCAGGCGCACACTAGAGAAATATTCGTAGGCGGAGCCGTGATGACCGCGAAATGGGTCGTATCACAGAAGAAGGGCGTGGTCTACGCAATGTCTGATGTATTGAATCAGTAAAAATTCAACAACAGCGTCTCACGAGTGGTATTTCACCCGGTTCAGTGAATTTGCTTTTGTAGAATCTGTCCAAGTTATCAGGAAGTCTATACTCCTTTTCAACGGCTGAGATCTTTCCATAAATCACTTTTAGAATACCGTCAATGATCATGGGCACAGGAGGCTGATTGGATTCCTCACCATCATACGAGAAAACACGGCAGTCAACATCATCATCGCATATGTCTCCGCAGTCCTTGCACCAGTTCTCTTTGATCTCCCCGCCTATATCTATGCCGTTCACACGTATCGTCGGCGAACTCAGAAAATGATATTTTTCCGCCAATTCCCGAGTCTTCATCTCTATCTTGTTTCGTTCAACAACATATCCCAGCGTACTCAATGTATCAGACAGTATGTCAAGCGCGCGATCCAGATTCCCGTCGGTTGCAATGCAACGTTCACAGGAACACAGATCAAGATACATGAAATCAATCACAAGAGTCTTCATATCCATTCTATTTATGAATCCGATACATATAGTTTTTACTGGCGAGTCGAAATAAAAACACCTTTCTACAGCAATGTTTTACAATTTAAACACAAACAAAAATTACTCTGACTAGTTAATGTTTCCTCTAGACTTCTTCCGCACAAAAAAATATTCTCTAAAGTTTAAAGTACATTAATAGACTTACTTTTAAAACGGAATGGTCTGGAGGATATGGTATGATCGACAAGAAGAAAATCTGCAGATCTTATCTCAAATATGGTGCAGTTATGATGTGCGAAGGCAAGTCCCTCATGCTCACTCCTGCCGAAATCGTAGATATCGATATGGATGCCGTTGAGGAACTGCATCCGCTGGTATCTAGATTCGAAAATGAGTTCGTCAAGATAATATGGGAAGATGTGCCAGTTACAATATACAGTAACGGCAGCATGCTCTTCTACCATCTTGCAGAGAAAACCATTGCAGAATGTTATGCGATAGACATTCTGATATCGCTGGGGCTCGTACACGAAAGCTGTTCCAAAAAAGTCACAAAGGTTGGTATCGAAAATGTGGAGTGAAAAGGATTTTGAACAGGGCTTCAAGGAAGGAATAGACTGCGCCATGGGCGTATTGCATGAAGTCGCAGATAAAATGGACATGACCGGCGAAGATGCATTCCGTCTGTCATCATGTTTCGGCGTAGGAATGATGCAGGGATCCGTCTGCGGAGCAGTGAGCGCAGCATTCATGGCCATAGGTTACAAATATGGGAATTCCGGACCGAATCAAATGGATCAGAAGGGTCTTGTGATCTCGAAGAGAGAAGAATTCCTCACAAAATTCAGAGCGAAGTTCGGCGACGACATCACTTGCCCGGGATTACTCAAACTGGATTTCAGAAACCCTGAAGATGCTCAGAAGATCAAAGAAAGCGGAATAACGCTCACATTATGCCCCAAGGTATGTCTGGAAGCCACGAAGATCATAAGGGATATGATCTAACGGCATCGACCATCATCTTCATCCGGTTCAGGGAAAGTCCGCGGTCCACCGAACACGAAGCGGCGAATATGTAATCGTGATCATGTATCCTCATGTACTCCGAAACATCTTTTTTCACCCTTTCATCGGGTCCGAGATATATCGTAGTGAAGGTATCGGCACCGCCACAGAGGGAACATTTTCCTTCGGCGTGCCTCTTCATCTTCTCGGAATCGATCGCCTCACCATAGTAAAGACATTCCATTCCCATGCCGAGGGTCTCATCCAATACTTTTTCAGAATCCTCATCTGCGGTGAGTCCGCCATGCGGATGGAACATTATCGGAAGATCGCAGGAATGAACGAATTTCACTGAACTCTTCAATCCCGGATACGCGAATTTGCGAAGTGCGTCCTGTCCTATCAGATCGAGGTTATCTGATGAACCTGTCATCAATATGGCATCCAAATCCACGGCGTTAGAGATTACTCCGATGGAGGTGTGCATCACATCTTCTCCGAATGCGACGAGTTCCTTTGAATAACCTGGTTCGAGAACGAGATCCATCAGCATTGGCTCGAGACCTCTGAACATGACAGACATGCTGAACGGTGCAGGAATGTTCATCATCAGTCCGAGATCAGGGCGTGATGACCTTATGGTGGAAAATGAATCCAATGATCCCTGCATGTAATTCTCGATGTCGGTTCCTTCATATTTGTAAAGATCCAAATGATTTGCAAAGGGGAATTTCTTTGCGTAAGGTATCCCCCATTCCGGATACGTCATCTCTCCGCCGAAAGCTTTGATGTCGACTGACTGATATGATCCTGCAACGATATCGTGACCCAATTCATTCTGAAGTGCCAGGATGCATTTTCCTGCAACTTTTCCGTCATATCCTGAACGGTAAACATCAGTTGTTGGAATGTTCATTACATCCATTCCCAGGGAAAGATCGAACAGGAATACAGGAGTCCTTTCCGCATCCTCTCTTTTCAAAACCGCGTTCAGAAGTTCACGTGAATCCATTCAATTTCTGATATCGTTTCAAATTATTTACAGTATACGTTTTATTTTTTTCGATATTAATTTAGAATCTTGTAAAATCATTAAATAAACGGGAGACGATTTCCAGGCGATACGATGGACCAGACTGTAAAGAAACTGATAGACGACGCCAAGAAAACAAACCTTGAGGGAGGAATTGTTCCAAAGGAAATACTCATCAGATTCTTAGAGCTCGACCCAAATTCGGAAGAATGCGAATATCTTGGTCTTGCCACCAGGGAAATTTCAAGGCATGTTCACAAAAACCTCGCACGTGTCGGCTCCTCTATCGGTATCGATCTTGCTCCGTGTACGATGAATTGTAAATTCTGTTCGTTGGGAGAGGAATGGGGTCTTGTCGAAGGCGTATACGTGATGTCTGATGAGGATCTGATCGACCTCATCAAGAATGTCATGTCCAAGGGTTATTCACAATTCACGATACGAACGACGGAATTCTACAATCTCGACGCACTGTGCGAACTTGCGAAAAAGATCCGCAGGGAAGTTCCGGGAAATTACGGACTTGCCGCCAATACAGGAGAACTTACCGTGGAGGATGCATGCAAACTTGCAGAAGCAGGATTCACCGGAGCATATCACACAATACGTCTCGGGGAAGGCAGGGATACTCCATTTGATCCAGAGGTCAGAATCAATACGATGCGTGCGATAGCTGCATCACCGCTTATGCTTAACTGCGGGCTCGATCCGATCGGAATCGAACATACGAACGAAGAAATAATTGAGAGATTGGAATTATTCCGTTCATTGAACACAGCTGCGGTGTGCACGATGAGACGCATCAATGTCAAAGGAACGCCGTTCGAAGGAGTTCCGATGGTTGATGACATGAGGATGTCGCAGATCTCCGCCGTAGTACGTATGGCAAGCAGCGGGAAATGGTCCGTTGCGATACACCCNCCCATTCAGAAGGCGATGGATTGGGGCGCCAACACAACAGCAGTNGAAACCGGAGCAATACCGAGAAAGGATAAACATGGGTTTGATACGTGGTCGTTTGAACATGAATCNATCAAAGAAATGTTCATCAAAGCCGGATTCACGTTCGGAACCTGGTCAGAATTCTTGAAGACGAAATAACACTGCTGGGTCTTGCTGTTTTTTCATTTAACTTATGTTGTAAATTGTACTCGGCCTGTTAAACCATTATACTTGTAACATCATTATTAAACATTAATATATACTATTTTAGAAAATACTAAACCATTATATATTTTCAAATCCGGTTGCCAATGGCAGACCAGGTAAGGGTGTGTGTAATATGAATTCAAAAAAAATACTAGTAATTGCAGTGGTCGCCATTTTGGCGATTGCCGCAGTAGGAGTCGCAGTCCTGTACATGCAGGACGATGGCGACAAGGATCCGCTAGTTGACGGAGAATGGGATGACATTCTCAAGATGGCGGACGGACAGAGAGTGAACATGGGATTCTATACGGGTGATGTCGAATGCAAGAAATTCGTCGACAACATCCTGATTCCCGAAGCCAAGAAGCTCGGAATCACCTTGACGTACCAGGATTACGGTCCTTTGGCGGCAAACGGTGTCAAAGCTGAAATGGACGCAGGCGTTACCGAAAACGGTACATGGGACCTCATATGGGGTGACATAAGTCCGATAGCTATTCTTGTCGAGAATGGTGAATACAAATACATGTGGGACGGAAAATGGGCTGACAATCTGCCTAACAACAAATTCCTGACATCTGACTACGAAGTCACCGTCAAAGCGGGAATCCCCGGATACATCTCTGGTACCGCAGCTGAGTTCAGCAACGGACAGACAATGTTCGTCTACAACCAGGACTTCAACGCCTACACCGTTAAAATCGGTGAAGTTACAGTGGAAGTGCCGTACAACTGCGTCGTCCTTCTGGACAACGGAGCCGTTAAAGGATTCATAAAGGTCAACAACGGCGGCGCAACATGGGGCGCAGGATCAGCATTCATTGCTGCAGCTGACATCGACAGCACCGCAGACCTCGCATCCACTATCGACAGTGCATCAGCGTATGATGTGACTGCACTCAGGACATACATGAACGCCAACGGCGGAGTCAGAGATCAGATGCTCTACGGACTTCCTGCGAACTTCACGGAACTCCTGAATTGGATACAGCTCTACCCGGGACAGTTCACATACCCTGATCCGGCAAACGCAGCGGCAACATTCCACTCAAGCCTGATATTCCAGGCAATCGTCTACGAACTGAAGTGGAACTCCGGCAAGAACGGCTGGGAAGTCGCTCCTGACAGAGAAGCGAACGTGAAAGCGGTCAACAAGCTCATCTCAGACGGTGCAATAAAATCCGAAGCGGACTTCAAAACACACTTCGGCTACCTCTATGAGTACCTCGAGGACCTCGACCCGTTCATCAACAAGATGGGATACTTCCAGTCTGGATACATTGCAACCATCAACTCGAAAGTCGTTGGAAACAATGACGCGAGCATAAAGGACTTCACCGACGATACCGTAATGATCGGAATGTCGACAGTTCTGTCGGTGGACATGAGGACTGCAGCCTACCCGTACAACATCGGAACGTTCTGTCTGGACACCGGTACGAACAGCCAGTATTACCTGACAATACCCAAGAACTCATCGAACAAGGCAGCGGCAATGGTCGTCTCCAACCTGTTCCTCGAACCTTGGATCCAGGCCAAATGGTTCGAGATGACCGGAAACGGATACAACATCGATGTAAACATGAAAGAAAAGGCCAGCGATACCCAGACCATATACGAGAAGTACTTCGGATTCACATCCTCGTGGACTCTCTATCTGCCTCAGGACAGATTGGATGATGTGACGGTGCGCGCAGGTCTGACCGGACTCGCAGCATACATGGTATCCGGCTGGACAAGTACGTTCAGGTCGTCGTAATAAAATCAAACGTGGTGATGGGTTGAAGGACTCTGTAAAGATTACTTTAGCCCTGCTTCCCATCATCCTTCTTATCTTTTTATTTTTCATTTATCCAATTGCGATAACATTCGAAAGAAGCCTTCAGGACGTAAGCGGCAACTACATCGGATTCGACAGATATGCTGCCCTTTTGGGAAACAAATATTTCATTTCAGCATTCTGGTATACATTGGAACTTGCCGTAATTTCAACCGTGATATCGGCAATACTGGCCATTGTGATCGCAATGGCCCTGAGGGAGACGTTCGTAGGAAAGAAACTGACACTTTTCCTGTATCAGACGAATATTTCGATCCCGCATGTTGCAGTGGCGGTCATGATCATCATGCTTCTTTCGCAGACGGGGCTTTTGTCAGCCATTGCATACCAGCTCGGCATGATCGATAGCTGGACTGCATTTCCGAAATTGGTGCAGGGTTCGTCATCATTCGGTACGATCGTCTCATACACATTGAAATTCACACCGTTCATCGGTATCGCCGTTCTCGGCATATTACAATCATTCTCTCGAGATTATGAAGACCAATCGTCAACACTTGGGATTGGAAAAATACGAACGTTCTTTCACATCACACTTCCGGCGATCAAACCCGCTGTTTATTCAACTTCGATGATCGTGTTCTGCTTCGCATTCGGATCGTATGAAGTCCCGACGCTATTAGGAAAGAGCCAGACGCTGTCTATGTTGGCATTCAACACTTACTATAATCCATATAATCCGGCAGCCCGTTTTGACGGTTATGCCATATCGATGATCATTGCAGCGATCACGTTAACGATCACTGCAATCTATCTTTACATTTCATTCTCTCCAAAGAAGGAGGGTGGGAAATGAACCGCGCAGTGAAGTATTCGATAATCGCCTGCGTGATATTTTCCGTAGTCGTTCCGATAATCATGATGGTACTGTGGTCATTCACGGAATCATGGAAATACCCCGGATTGTTCCCGTCACTGACCGGATCATTCTGGGACAACTTCCTTGGCACCAGCCGCTGGATGAAGCCTCTGATGAACAGCCTTATCCTATCGCTGATCGTGACGGCCTTATCATTCGTGCTGGGATTCCTGCCTGCCAAATACCTCGCAACGAAGGACTTCAGGGGAAAACGACTGTTACAGGTGTTCGTGATGCTTCCTGCATTAGCCCCGGGCATCGCAGTCGTGTTCGGAATGTTACCCGTGTTCGTTGAACTTGGAATCTACAGAACATTCCAATCCCTGGTCTTGGGTCAGATCGTGTTCACGTTACCGTACATGATCCTTACTCTCACAGCAGTGTTCAAAAATTATGATACCGACTATGAATCACAATCATCCACATTGGGCGTGGATAAATTCGATACGTTGCTTAACGTAACGATACCATCAATAAAATCGGCTGCAGCGATCGGCTGTATGTACACATTCATGGTGTCATGGTCGATGTATCTCTTTGTATCGATATACCGTCCAGTCGGTTTCAGTACACTGCTTACTGAGCTGTTCCCTGTCATATCCGATGGAATGACTGCAACGCAGGATATTGCAATAGCCACGATATTCTTCATCTTGCCGTCACTTCTGTTCCTTATCGGAACTACAATGATCATCAAATCAGACAATGTCAACGAAAGAGGAGGCCCGTTATGAGATTCCTTGAAATGAAAGATATAACGAAAACATACGCAAAAGCGTCCAAACCGTGCATAGAGAATATGGATTTCAGTATGGATGAGGGTGAGATAGTAGTGATACTGGGCCCATCAGGATGCGGGAAGACGACATCTCTAAAACTCATATCCGGACTTGAGATGCAGGATTCTGGAACGATACACATAGACAGTGACGATATGGATGGCATTCCGTCACACAAAAGACCGATTGCAATGGTGTTCCAAAAATCCCTTTTGTTCAGGAACATGACCGTCGAACGTAATGTGAACTATGCACCGCGCGTCAAACAGGATATGACCAAAGAGGAACTGAAAGAAGAGACCGACCGTCTGCTGAAACTCGTTGATCTTGAAGGATATAACGACCGGCGTGTGACACAACTGTCGGGAGGTCAGGAACAACGTGTGTCATTGGCAAGGGCATTGATGACAAAACCGAAACTCCTTCTCCTGGACGAACCGTTCAGTGCGTTGGATGCGGAACTCAGAGTTACCATGCGAACAACGGTCAGACGTATATGCAAAGAATTAGGCCAATCTGTTGTGTTCGTCACACATGATCAGCAGGAAGCCGTTGCAGTGGCCGATAAGATTGCATTGATGATGAATCATAAAATCGTTCAGTATGGGATTCCGGAGGACTTCTACAAACGCCCGAGAACAAGAGGTGTTGCATCATTCTTCGGATGGAGAAACTACATCCCGGCGAAGAAAGAGAACGACATCATATCAAACGAACTGGGAGAGTTTGATATCAAAGATGCCGAATGCACGAAAGAGGATGTTTTTCTGTGCATAAGACCTGAGGCGGCGATCATCTGTTCCGACGGAAAATACTCGGGAATAGTCAAAACCGCAAAATACATGGGAACCAAGTCGGAATATGTGTTGGATGTCTCTGGCATTACGCTCTCCATAGATGTCAATTCAAGGTACATGTTCCTCGAAGGTGATGATATCTGTTTCAATCTTGACGAGACGATGATGTGGGCCGTCGATTGGGATAACGAACCGATATCGGAAGATGTTATGGAAATTAAGAAAAAATTCACGATTCCAAAACTGAAGCTTCCAAAGTGGCCGAAGAAGAACGACACGACAAAAGACGACGGAATGATGCCATGAACGGAAGAGAACGCTTCAACGCCGTATTGAGATCCGAGGAAACAGACAGAACGACAACGTTCATGTTCGACCTCTCCCTGGGAATGGATGTTCTTGGGATACCCACTACTGATGTCTTCGGAAAGAACTGTTTCAACGGCAAGGAATCGGCCGCATCCATTGCAGCATTACACAAACGTCTGGGTCATGATATCGCAGTCGGAAGTTACAGGACAATTGACAACTCGATTTTCGGCGGTGAGATAACCGTTCCGGAATACGGTTCGCCTTATGTTTCAAAGAAACCGTTTTCCATACACTCGGAGTTATATGAGGTGCAGCCTGAGGCATTGTGCGGTAAGATGGAAGATGTGAAAACATCATACACCGAGTTACGCAGATCCGCACCCGACCTCGGAATAATGAAAATGATGATGACGCCGTTCAGTATGGCCACGACCATGCGCGGATTAGAACCGTTTCTTGTAGACCTTTACACGGATGTGGCATTTGTCGACGACCTCATATCTTTTGAAACAGAAGTGTCAAAGATCGTCGTGGAAGAGATGATCGATCTCGATACAGACGCAACGATACTTGTCGCACCATATGATGATGTGGACATACTCGGCCCCGATCTGATGAAAAAGACAGTATTTCCGGGAATGAGGAATTCGGTCAAGGCCGTGCGCGGCGATGGTCTACCGGTAATGCTTCACCACCACGGCACATTCGTCTCAGAAGGAGGAAGAACTGCATTACGGGACATTCTTTCCCTTAAGCCCGACTGTTTCTACTATGGGGAAGAAAACGACCATTCCATCATGTCCGAGGAAACAGTGAACAAATGTTCTGTTGCAGGAGGTGTCGACACATTCACGACCCTCTACCTCGGACCAAACGAAAGGGTGGAAGCTGACACGAAATATGTTCTTAACCAAATGAAGAACGAGAATTTCATTTTCACATGTTCATGTTCTGTAGACCGCGGACTGCCGTTGGACAGAATGAAGATAATGATGGACACGGTCCATTCATTTGAAAAATAAACGGAGGAGGAGGGATGGAAAATTGGGGATGGGATCTTCCTCCTCTCTCCGGGAAAACAGGCTGCGGGGGACGCAGAATCCTTGTCTTCATAACTTACACTGCGGATAGAGCATATAAAGGGAAGCGGGGGAGGTCCCCGAAAGTGACCGAAAGTGGTTATTTCGCCTTATGACGCACTTTGACGGCGATTCCGCGCTTGAGATCGACCATCTCTCTTCCAGACATCTGGGCCACGCCGATCGCCTTCACTTTTCCGTTGGTTACGACAACAACGTCATCACCGAAACGTATCTTTTCATCAGCGTTTACCACACCGACTGCGAATACGTTGCCTTTGAGTTCGAATTCCGTCATCTCAACAACGCTAATGCCATTCTCGGCAAGAACGGAAGCGCCTTCTATCGTAAACGAAACCATCTGTCTCTCCGGCGTCAGCATTCCTATCTGATCCTTACCGCGGAATATCTTCCAGTATGGGAATTTTCCGATAACGTGGGAGCCGTCCATGATCTTATCTGCGGCTTCCGGTGACAATTGGAATGACAGTATCGAACGCATTGATTCGGTACGTTCAATGGAGTACGTATCACGAGGGTACTTCTTCGTTGCTTTCCTTATCTCATCGTCGAGTTTCTTCAACGATGCGGGTGACGTCGGGTCTCCGATGACCGTGTCGATCATGTCCGCAATATCTGAAATCATTTCCGTGGTCTTTCCCATGTGGGAAATGATCGTGTCGTAACCCTGACCGATGATGTGTTTCGTCAGTTCCCTGATGAACTCCCTTTCCTGGCATTTCCATTCCCCTGTGACGGGAATATCATACGAGTTCGCGGGGTAGAAGACATCTATCTCCCTCGGGACTGCGCCTAAGGGGGATGTCAGAATGACCTCATGAACGTATATATCATGGTCACCGGTGTGTATCGCTGACGCGAATGCCTTGTGTGATTTTGATGTATGATACGGCTTCTTTGCAGAACACGGCAGAAGCACGAGGACTTTCTTGTGCGCCGGTTTGCGATAGTCTGTAAGGATCTTGTTCCTGAATCTGACCACTTCGGGCCTCATCAGTGATTGTGTGGTATTACATGCAAACTTCTCACCGACCGTTGGGCAGGTCTCTTCAAGATATTCGTACGCATTCTTGTCTAACAGTCTAAGTACGGCAACGTTGAACGGTGATGATGCCGCCCTCTGGTCTACGAGTTCCCTCAGCCTTCCGGACGAGATGAACGCGGTGATCTTGTCACACTCGTTCTTCAGTTCCATTGCATTCTCATCGGATAAGTTCTCTCCGACCACCAGACGGCCTTCTGGGATACATCCTGTACCGTCGAATCCATATGCTCTTGACAGTACGTCATCAAACAGGTCAACTCCCATGTAAACAAGAAGTGCCAGCATTGACGGTTCAGCTATTCCTGAAACGTACAATAGAACATTATATCCCGCCTTTGCCCTGACCTTTGTTATCGTGTCGATGAGTTTGCGCGCATCGTTTCTAAGTTCGGCGCCATTCGGTATTACGACGATCTCCGTTCCCTCGGGAACGACGAAATCGTCCGCAACGGACCTTACGACCAAAACGCCATCCTTGTAGAATATGGGCTGAGATTCCGGTGACGTAGCGGGAATCATTATCTTCTGGTCGATCGGAACCTCCGTTGAACCCACCATCAACAGTCTTCCGTTGTTCCTGAACGATATCCTGATGGTATCCTCCAGGCCGATCACGAACGGTGTGTTCAGTGAAATATCATCTTTTTTGAATTCGCATACCCTTCCCCTTTGGGAACGTGCGATTACATCCAACATGATTCCTGTGAGAACGCACACAGTAGATAATCTTGATGCTCGCGTACAAGAAGTTTAAATCATAAATTCCGATAACCTTAACGAGAAATATGAACTTCTACGACAGGGACATCGTTTCCATTAGGGATTTCAGCAAAAAAGAAATAGAATCCGTATTGGATCTTTCCGAGAAGATGATACCTTACGCCAGAGGCGAGAAGGTAGCAACACCTCTCAAAGGAAAGATACTGGGCAATCTGTTCTTCGAACCGTCCACAAGGACGAGGCTGTCATTTGAGAGCGCGGCACACAGACTCGGCGCTAACGTCATCGACGTGTCGCAGATGTCCATGACCTCCATATCCAAGGGTGAAACATTAGCAGACACCATCAGAATGGTTGATACATACTGCGACGTCATCGTCCTCAGGCATCCTCACGAGGGTGCGGCAAGACTTGCGGCGAAGTTTTCGGAAAACCCCGTGATAAATGCCGGTGACGGAGCTGGATCGCATCCGACACAGACCCTTCTGGACTTGTTCACGATAAGACGTGCGAAAGGCAAGATAGACGGATTGAACATCGTTCTGGTCGGCGACCTGAAATATGGCCGTACGGTGCACTCGCTGACTGACGCACTCGCTGAATTCGGCGCAAACCTCACATTGGTAGCGCCTGACACACTGCAGATGCCCTCGGACAACATAAGGCATCTGAAAGGAAAAGACTGCAATCCGGTCATGACGAAAAAACTCGACGACGTAATATCCGAAGCCGATGTTCTCTATGTCACAAGGATCCAGAAGGAAAGGTTCCCCGACCCGGCAGAGTATAACAAAGTTTCAGGAACATACCGCATAAACAACGAAATGCTCAGGGAGGCGAAAAAGGACTTGATTGTCATGCACCCGCTTCCAAGGATTGATGAGATCGATCCGGAAGTAGATTCCACAGAACACGCAAAATACTTCGAACAGGCCTTCAACGGAACGCCTGTCAGAATGGCCCTTCTCAATCTGATACTCGGAGGTAAGCTCTGATGCCGGAGATCAAGGAAATCAAGGTGGCACCGATCAGAAACGGTACGGTGATAGACCATATAACCGCTGGCCAGGCGCTGAACGTTCTGAAAATACTCGGAGTGAACGAGAACAACATCGATTCCACCATAAGCGTAGCAATACGCGTGCCGTCCAAGAAGGACATCGGATGGAAGGACGTCGTCAAAGTGGAAGACCGGGAGCTGGATTCCGAGACTGTGGATCAGATTGCACTCATAGCACCAGATGCGACGATAGCCATCATCCGTGACTACTACGTTGCTCAGAAATTCAAAGTGACGTTATCGGATACGATCATCGGACTTGCGAAATGCAGCAATCCAAACTGCATAACGAACATGGGTGAACCTGTGGAACCGCAATTCGACGTTATATCGAAGAACCCGCCGACGCTGAGATGCTCATATTGCGACAGAATACTCGTACACATCTCCGACAACCTGTTGTGATATTGTGAAAATGATCGTGGTCACCGGCATGCCTGGTTCCGGGAAGGAGGAATTCCTTAACGTAGCGATGAAAATAGACATTCCATTCGTGAGAATGGGTGATATCGTCAGAAACGAACATGCCACCGCAGGATCAACAATGAGCATCGGTGAATTCGCCGACGCTGAACGGAAGAAGCACGGATACAACATATGGGCGAAACGCTCAATAGAAAAGATGCACGGCGACGTCTTCTTAGTGGACGGTTGCAGAAGTATGGCCGAAATCGAAGCATTCAGAAGCCTTTCCAATAACGTCCTCATTCTAGGAATACACTCACCGCCGAAGGTACGTTTCCAGAGACTCGTGGAACGTGCGAGGTCCGATGCCCCTACAGACCTGAACGAGTTCAACGAACGCGACGCAAGGGAGATAAGATGGGGCATTTCCGAGGTAATTGCATTGGCGGACGAGATGATCGTCAACGACTCGTCGTTGGAGAAATTCCGCAAAGAGGCAGAGATCCTGCTGAAGGGGATCCGATGAGATTCTCCATCACCAGACTGTGTGGCGGAATGGCCCTCATGGTCTCTTCCAAGGACAATCTGGATATAGATCTGGCACATGCCTCTAAAGTATTCTCCGGAGAAGGTGAGATTACACAGATCGATGATGCCATGATGGTGATGAAATGGAATAAAATGGAAGTCACAATCTACCCTCAGGGCAAGGTAATGTTCCATCCTCTCACCGACAAGGAAACTGCATTGAAATATACGTCCGAACTGCTGAATAAGTTAATACTAAAGAGTGATTAATTACCGCTCCCCTTTATCTATTATAAGCCATACACGTTGTGATGGAGTTCATAATCGAACTAGCACTCGTGATAACACTTTCCGTGTTCTTGTGTATTGCAGCGTTCGCACTCAAGTTCCTTACATTTGGAGGTGCGATAGCATCCCTTGTAATCGGAATAATCGTAGGTGCATTCGGAGGATTCGAGTGGTTCGTACTCCTGATGATCTTCGTTATGACGGGATTCGCCGCAACAAGGGTCAGCTTCATGAAGAAGAAGGCAGCCGGACTGCAGGAAGGCGTTTCTGGAGAAAGGACGCACATGAACATCCTCGGTGTCGGAATTCCGCCGTGTATATTCGCAGTTCTGGCATACTTTGCAGGCGACGAGCACGCATTGATCATGACGATCGGTTTCATAGCATCAATCTCGGTTGCCGCCGCAGATACCGTAGCATCGGAGATCGGTGTGAAAGATCAGAATGTTTGGCTGTGCACAACGTTCAAACATGTCCCGCCTGGAACCAATGGGGGAATATCCGTACTTGGAACGGTTGTCGCGCTCGTAGCGGCATTCGCAACGTCCTTGCTCGGCTGGCTCGTGCTTTACCAGGAATTAAACTTATACCTTCTGATACCTACGATTGCAGGATTCATCGGGTGCTATCTGGACAGTATTCTCGGAGCAACTTTGGAAGACCGCGGATACATATCGAAATACACCAACAATGCAACCACCGGGGTAATGGGCGCGTTGATCGCAATGGCAATGGCCTACTTCATAATCTGAAGAAATAAAATAGAGAGGGGAAGTCGGAACGGCCGGAGGCCGTCCCTTTGTTTTCATTAAAGTTTACGGCCTTCTAAGAACCAGAAGGAATACAACTGCGAGAGCCACTATGGCGCCTATTGCCGCACCGATGGCAACTCCAATGTAAAGGTTGTCCCCGCCACCGTTACCGCCATTATTCCCTCCATCGGTTCCTCCGGGAGTGTTGTCTCCACCAGATGTATCCGCTAATAACCGAAGTGTAGGAAGGCCGTTATTCGTCAAAGGATCAATATTCCACACGTTCTCGAAATCCCATCCTTTCACTGTTTTTGCATCTACTGTCGTATCTCCAGTGAAATATGATGCTTTGTTTTGAAGTTCTTTTAAACTCATAACGCCTGAATGGCCTTTGATTCTTCCGTCTGATCCATCGATGATTGGAGTTCCATAACCTATGAGGTTCAAATCGGCATCACCGTTGTTGTAGAAATAACAGTTTGTAATGCTACCATTTGTGTTTATTCTTCCAATCAGTCCACTCGTGCAGTCATTACTTGATGATGCTGATATCGACAGCTTACCAACGTTATAACAATTCGTGATCGTAGCCCTTAGAGAAGAATCATTACCTCCAACCAACCCTCCTGCATATATGTCTGATAATGGTACTGTCGATGATGTGAAAATATCACCCGTGTTGTAACTGTCAATTATCATCGTTGTTTCCCCCTGAGGACGACCTATCAGTCCACCTATGTAGAAATCAGTTACTGATGATGGTCTTGCCGATGACGATGAAATAAAAAGGGCTCCGGCATTATAACTGTTCCTTATTTCAACATTCGAATTTCCTTGGCCTATCAATCCGCCTACAAATGCATCAGGAGGGTGTGATGTGGTGGATGCGGAAAATGCTGATGCTGAAATGTCGCCGGTGTTGTAACAGTTTGTAATCGTTGCCGTTACGCTGCGAGCGCCAAGCCCGCCTGCAAACATGAATTTTGATATTGATGACACGGAGGCGTTTCCTGTGTTATAACTGTTCTTTATTATTACCTCTCCGGCAACAATGCCAAACAATCCGCCAGCATATGGGCTGCCTCCCGATGTCGATGCTGAAATGTCGCCGGTGTTGTAACAGTTCGCAATTGTTGTTGTTGTTGTCACAGCAGTACTGCCAAATCCAATAAGTCCGCCCGCAAGTGCAGATGCTGATGCTGTCGAGACTGATGAGCCTCCGTCAAGCGATATTCCATCAAATGTTGTCACTGCACCAATTCTGGCGAAAAGACCATTGTATGCCTCCCCAGAAGGGTTGAATGATATAGTGTTCAGGCCAATGATTTTGTATCCGTTTCCGTGAAATACTCCCTCAAATCCATCGACTGGAGTCAATGGATCCATGTTACCGTTGCTATTGATGATCTTGTTCTGTGATGATGGACCATTAAAATTGAACGTTACCGCAGCAGCAAATACGGGTTTTGAACCCGGAGCATTTCCTGCCTCTCCGCCTACAACAACCTTTGCGATCTTGCCCTCTATGGCGATCGCTCCTGATGACGAACTTCCTGTGACAATTTCCTGCGTCGTACCGTTGACAGATACTATCATCGATGACGCAGAGGTCAGCAACGCATCGCCCACTTTGAGAGTGATTGTGACTTTTGAAGCTGAGTAAACAGCCTGTATGGTGAGATCAAACCCTCCATTACGGTCATCATTGGTGAAATCAATGTCTTTTGTCAAAACATATTTTCCATTAATGGGATAATCTCCTGTGTCAGCTGCAGTACTACCTATTTTGGATAACTGTTCGGGAGTGGATATTTTTATCCAGTTCGTATAGTCAGTGGTTTCCGCGTCAAAATCCTCGTCGCCTGCGGTCATTATGACAGCCAGGGATGACGAGAGAACGAGAAACATTGCAATCATTATAACAGATGTTTTTCGGCTAGTCATGGACAAATATCAAGGTTCATAGTATAATTGATTTATTCACTGCAAAAGAAAAAATCGAAAAAAATGTGAAAAAAAGAGGTTTATTCTTAAAGCTTGCAGAGTTTCAACAGCTTTTCCCACTTCTGATCGAAGTAGGTCTGCATGTTCTCAGCTTCCGAACGCCACTTCTCGGTGGTCAGGTGCTTGAACCTTCCCTGTGACTTCAACCAATCCATCACGGGTTTCTTCTCAAGCTTTCCGTCGGCGATCTTTGCGCTCTCGCCAGTAAGCGAGAACTTGCCGTCAACCACTTCGTAAAGCGGCCAGACGCACGTGTCAACAGACAATTTGGCCATTGCCACTGTGTCCTCGGGCGCACATCTCCAGCCTCTCGGACACGGTGATATGACGTTCAGATATGCAGGTCCGTCTGCCTCGAATCCTTTCTCGGACTTTGAGATCAGATCCCTCCAGTTGTGCAACGATGCCTGACCTACGTACGGTATACCATGGTCTGCCATGATCATCGTCATGTCCTTCGGATATCCGATACGTCCGGGAATGACCGTTCCTGCCGGCGACGTCGTCGTTGACGCTCCGTGAGCGGTTGCTGATGAACGCTGAATTCCGGTGTTCATGTATGCTTCGTTGTTCATACAGACGTACAACATCCTGTGTCCGCGCTCCATTGCGCCGGAAAGTGCCTGCAGACCTATGTCATATGTAGCGCCGTCTCCTGCGAAGGTGACGAAACGCATATCATCAGTGATCTGACCCTTTCTCTTCAATGCAACGTATGCAGCTTCCACGCCCGCTCCTGTAGCAGCGGCGTTACCGAATGCCGTGTGTATCCACGGGACATTCCATGCTGTGTACGGGAAAATTGTCGTTGAAACTTCGAAACATCCTGTTGCGTTCGCAACAACGACCGGCTTGTCGGTTCCCATGAGAACCTGTCTTGCGATTATTCCCTCTCCGCATCCTGCGCACAATCTGTGTCCAGATGTTAGCTTCGTGGGGAGTTTCGTGAGCTCCTTCAATGGTCTTGTGCTCATTCTTTCACCCCCAGATAGTTGATCTTCTTTGACTTACCGGACATCATCTCCTCGAAGACGTTCTTCAGATCGGACACCTTAGCGTCACGTCCTCCCAGTCCGTAAACGTAGTTACAGACGCGGGGCGCATCCTTCAGGTCAGAAACTGCAGTGACGATCTCGGGGAACATTGGTCCTGATGAACCGACACTGAGGTGCTTGTCCATTACTGCGACCGCTTTCTTTCCCTTCAATGCCGCTTCGATCTTCGCGAACGGGAACGGACGGTAGACGCGGGGCATCATGACACCCACCTTCTTACCTTCCTTGCGCAGTTGGTCGACGGCAGCTTTCATGGTTCCGAATGTTGAACCGAGACATACCGCTACGTAATCAGCATCCTTACACTGGTACTCTTCAACAAGGTTATACTTGCGTCCGGTCAGCTTCTCAAAATCCTTGAATGTGTCTTCGAAAACTTTGAGCGCGGCGTCCATCGCCTTCACCAGTTGGTATTTGTGCTCGTAGTAGTACTCGTGACCATCCATCAGACCGTGTGTGACGGGGTTCTTCCAGTCAAGCAGCGGATAAACTGCCTTGTACTCGCCGACGAACTTCTTGACATCCTTAGTATCAATTGGAGACATCCTCTCTATTGCGTGAGTCAGGATGAATCCGTCAAGGTTCGTGAGTATTGGCAACTGTACGTCAGGGTGTTCTGCAACCCTGGGCGCGATAATCGCGTTGTCATACGCTTCCTGTACGTTTTCCGCGAATATGGATAACCATCCGGAATCCCTTGCGGACATCACGTCACCGTGGTCGCAGTGGATGTTGATCGGCGCGCTGAGTGCGCGGTTGGCGACAGCCATGACGATGGGAGTTCTCATACCTGCTGTTATGGAAAGCATCTCCCACATGTACGCCAATCCTGCTGACGCGGTAGCGGTGAATGTCCTTGCTCCTGCCGACGCAGACGCAATGCATATCGTCAGTGCGCTGTGCTCCGATTCTGCTGTGACGAATTCGGTTGAAACTTCGCCGTCTGCAACGTAATCGGAGAACTTCTCGACTATGATTGTCTGCGGTGTGATGGGGTATGCGGCACACACGTCTGGGTCTATCTGTTTCCATGCCAATGCTATTGCATTGTCACCGTTGATTGCTATGTCCGTCATCTTTATTCCTCCACCATTGTAATTGCGTTCTTGGGGCACACCTTTGCGCATATTCCGCATCCCTTGCAGTGTGTCATCTTCACGCCTACCATTTTTACGTCTTTGACTATGATGCTGTCATCCGGGCAGTATATCCAACATGTCATGCAGTCTATGCATGCATCCATGTCCACTACGGGACGGAATGATCTCCAATCTCCCGTCTCGAACCTTAATGCGCTTCCGGGGTCAGCCACACGTCCGCCTATTATGAGATTGTCTTTTCCGGACATTATTCCACCTCACTGTATGCTCTCTTGAGAGCTGCAAGGTTCTTTACAATCACCTTGTCAGGTAATTTTCCTGTGAACTTTGATGTCATCTGATCTTCCAATGCGCTGTATGAAACCAGCGGTGACACTTTTGTCAGTGCACCGAGCATTGATGTGTTGGCCATCGGTTTTCCTATCTCTTCCGATGATATTTTTGTTGCGTTAACGACGAAACATTTGTTCTCCGTCTTCAAAACAGCCTTCAACTCGGCTGCCGTTCCCGGATAGTTTGCGAGAATAATGCTCTCTTTCTTGAGACCGCCCGTGATGTTAACCTTGCCAACAAGCGTCGGGTCCAATACGATTACAACATCAGGACTGTAAACCTGACTGTGTACCTTGATCGGATCGTTCGATATTCTTGTGAACGCACGTATCGGTGCGCCCATTCTCTCCGGACCGAATTCCGGGAATGCCTTGACATATTTGCCTTCCCTTATCGCGGTCTCGGCAAGTATTTCGTTGGCGGTAACCACTCCCTGACCGCCTCTTCCATGCCAACATAGTTCTATATCCATGTGAACCCCTTTTGATGGTGAACACTTACATATTTATTAAAACCTTGTATGAAAATTACGAAAAAATCCTTTATCAGTCACTAATTTTCCGTTAAACGTAGAAAAATTACGATAAAAATACGATTACCGAAAAATAATTTAGGTATATCGAAATTTGTTTGTAGAAACATTTCATTTTGTACGTTTTTTAGAAAAAACAACCATTTTCTTGGTTACTTATATGGACAAAACGTAGTTTCAAGGGAAGTAATTATTATACAGTAGCTTATTGTCGGTTCATAGAAAGGCGCACACCATTGCGGCTAAATTTCCTAACGGGGATAATGATGAAGAAGATCGCTGATGTGAACGAACTGTCCGTGAACGATATTCCTTACGTAGGAGGCAAGGGTGCCAACCTCGGAGAATTAACATCCGCAGGTTTCCCGGTACCGGGTGCCTTCGTTCTTACGACGGTTGCATATGACTACTTTTTGGAAAAGAGCAAGGTACTTGACAAGGTTGCCAAGGAACTCGAATCCATTGACAGAACCTCAGACCAGAGCTTAACGGAAGCTGCAGGAAGGATCAGAAAAATGATCGAGACCGTTGCAATTCCCGCAGATCTGCAGGATGAGACCCTGAAAGCATACAAGAACCTGTTCCCCAAGGGCGGGGCGGGATTCGTCGCCGTACGTTCGTCAGCCACAGCAGAGGACCTTCCTGACGCAAGCTTCGCGGGACAGCAGGACACATACCTCAACGTACATGGTGAAGCGGACCTTCTGGACAAGATCAGAAAATGCTGGTCCTCACTCTTCACTGCTAGAGCAATCGCATACCGTGAGAAACAGGGTTATGCACACGATGATGTAAAACTCGCAGTGGTCGTTCAAAAAATGGTCAATTCGGACGTTTCCGGAATCATGTTCACAGTCGATCCGCACAGCGGAAAGAAGAACATCATCATCGAAGCGGGTTACGGACTTGGCGAAGCGATCGTCGGCGGAGAAGTTACACCGGACACATACACGATAGACAAGGGAAGCATGGACATCTCCCAGAGACGCATCTCCACTCAGAAGTGGAAATACATCAAAGGCAAGGACGGTTCCACCGTGAAGGCGAACATCCCCGATGCTGAGCAGAAGGTCCAGAAAATAAGCGACGACAAGATCATTGAGGTCGCCGAACTTGGAAGACAAGTCGAAATACACTACGAAAGACCGATGGACATGGAATGGTGTCTTGAGGACGGTGTCGTGTACATGGTGCAGGCCCGTCCGATCACCGCTGTCGGTTCATCCGCTGAGAATGAGACCGCAGTAGTATCAAACGAGTCAGTTCTGACGGTGGGATTGGGAGCAAGTCCTGGTGTCGCATCCGGAACTGTGAGGCTGTACGAAGAGGGAATGAGCCTTGATATCGTCAAGGAAGGCGATATCCTTGTTACATCGATGACAATGCCCGACATGGTGCCGGCAATGAGCAGATCCGCTGCTATCGTTACTGACGAAGGCGGAATGACATGCCACGCCGCGATCATCTCCCGTGAGTTAGGAGTGCCGTGCGTCGTCGGTACCGGCAATGCCACAGAGCTTCTGAAGGGCGGTGCCATCGTAACCGTTGACGGTACGTCCGGTAAAGTGTACGCGGGTGCACTTGAAACAGCAGGAAAGGAAGAAGACCCAGTGTTCGATGATTCCGAGATTCCTGCAACAAAGACCAAAGTACTCGTCAACATGAGCATGCCCCTGAAGGCCGAAAGCGTTGCAAAGCTTCCCGCAGATGGAGTAGGTCTGATGCGCTCAGAATTCTTATTCACAAACTACATCGGAGAACATCCGATGCACGTCATCAAAACAGGACGTTCCGCAGAACTTATCGATAAACTTGCGGAAGGAATCTCGATGGTCACGAAAGCGTTCAGTCCGCGCCCGATCGTTCTCAGAACGTCGGACTTCAAGACGAACGAATACCATGACATGAAAGGCGGAGCGGAATACGAACCACACGAATCCAACCCGATGATCGGATGGAGGGGCTGTTCACGTTACGTTTCCGATAACTACAGGGAAGCATTCATCTGCGAACTCAAAGCGATCAAGAAAGTACGTGACGAAATGGGTTACAAGAATCTGTACGTCATGTTGCCGTTCGTAAGAACGATCGACGAAGTGAAGCAGATCACCGCAATGATGGAATCCGTCGGATTGAAAAGATCGGCGGACTTCAAGTTGTACTTCATGGCCGAACTCCCGGTGAACATATTCATGGCCGAGGAGTTCTCACAATACTGTGACGCATTCTCAATAGGATCGAACGATCTGACGCAGCTTGTTCTCGGTGTTGATCGAGACTCGGATGTATTGGGAAGAATGGGGTACTTCGACGAACGCAACGATGCAGTGAAGAGAGCGATCAGCCATCTGATCAAAGTCGCACACAAGAACGGCAAGACCGTAGGAATATGCGGTCAGGGTCCGTCCGTCTATCCGGAATTCACAGAGTTCCTGGTAAAAGAGGGAATAGACACCATCTCACTGAATCCCGACACTGTCGTGAAAACGAAACGCATGATCGCGGAAGTCGAGAAGAAGATCAAGAAATAATCACTCTTGACTTCTTTCCAGATGCTCATGTAGTGAGTGGATCTCATCCTGTGGCATGAGCATTGTCGTTATCTCTATGAACGGATGTTTTGCCCCTTCGATCACGGTAACGTCATCAAGAGACTTCAGCCCCCATTTCTCCGCCGTTTTCTCGAGACCGAACTGCACATCAAGATTGTCCGGCTCCAGCACGATCGCACGGAACGATTTGGCGCCCATCTTCTTTGACGCCATGGCACGGTGGTGCCCGTCGACGATAAGATAGCCGTTATTCCTCTTGATTACGATCAAAGGTTCATTCAATCCCCTCTTGAGCTCGTATTGACGACCTATCAATTCGTCCATGAACACTTCCTTCTGCGTGGGCAGCGCTTCCGCAACTGGCACATCCATGTTGATGATCCTCATCTTCACATTGTTCTGCTGTTCCATGAACGATTTCACAGACGCGACCTTAGATGGACGGGACTTCTCGATGCTTGAACGTACAACATCAATATTGGAAACCATTCCCACTAACTTTCGGTCACTGTCGACCACTGGTAGATTACGCAGACCGTACCTGAAGAGAACGCGCGTTGCGTCCTCCATTGACATCGTCGGTATTGCGCATATCGTACCTTTACGCATGATCTCCCTGATCTTCGCATCCGGACGGTCGTAATAACTGAGCAGTTCTTTCGCTGTTATGAAGCCGAGGAGGTATCCTTTCTCCACGACCGGGAATCCGTGGAAGTGCGACTGCACGAGCTTTGTCGATGCTTCGCGGACCGTCATGTTCGGTTCGATGTGTTGAACTGTCGTAACCATATAATCTGCGACGGTCGGACTTTTTGCCATTTCATCCCTCAGTCCCGTATGGTAGGGGATAGACAAATACCTTTTCAACCAATGATGTCTGAAAATCCGATTATTCCATCATATCTTCAGAAGGTCCGGATAATACCATATCAGGAACAGAAGCAAAGCGGTATGCATAAGCAGGAAAGCGTACACCAACTTGAATTTCGTCTTCCTCGTCTTGTGTCTGAACAGATTCATTCCCACTGTCGCGCCTATCGGTCCGAAGAATCCTGCCCAGAGTAACGTAGCTTCGGAAGTTCTTCGGGAACATTTCTTCGCTTTCCTCTTATCCGAGAAGAACATGAAGAAGGATATCGCATTGAGAACAACGAGAATCGCCACACCGATCATCAATGGGGTTATGTCCATGCATCTGGCAATAACATTCCGATATAAATTGGAACCGTACATCCCAATTCTCCACCCTGCACGGGAGCAGAATATATACTGTGAATCCAAAACTGCCAAGCATTAATATAGTGCTTCGTTATTGACGAAAATTACTGCCCCGGTAGTGTAGTGGCCTATCATGAAGCCCTGTCGAGGCTTCGACTCGGATTCAAATTCCGGCCGGGGCGCCACTCACGTTTTGTTTTACTGTTTGTTCGTGCATGAACCTATCAATTTCACGAAGTTCTTTCCAGTGTCCGCATCCTTCTCGAATACGGCGTCGATGTTGAACACAGCCCTCATGTTCTCCGAAGTGAGAACCTCCTCCGGCGTACCGATTGCGAATATCTTGTGATCCTTCACCATGACTATACGGTCACAGTATCTGACGACCATCGGAAGGTCGTGTGAAACGATGACGACGGTCATGTTCTCTTCCTTGGAAAGCTTGTATACTGTGTCCAGAACGTCAAACTGCGCACATATGTCCAGATGCAGTGTCGGTTCATCCATCAAGAGTATCTTTGGCGTTTGGACAAGCGCACGGGCGATGATCACCCTCTGACGCTCTCCGCCTGACATCGTGTTGATGTGCCTCTGAGCAAAGTCGGTCAATCCCGTTCTTTCCATCGCCGCATCTATTATCCTGATGTCTTCTTCGGACTCGCCTGACATCAGTCCCTGAAAGGGCATCCTGCCCATTGCGACTATATCCCTGACGGTAAACGCAAAACGTATCTCGTTCGTCTGTGGAACGACGGCGACCTTCTTTGCGATATCCTTCTTGAGAATATCCTTCATGTCGATATCGTCAAGAAACACGCAACCTTCTGCGGGCACGAGGTTCTTGTTGAGATTCTTCAACAATGTGGTCTTTCCACATCCGTTCGGCCCCAGAATTCCCAGGGTTTCGCCTTCACGGACGTCGAGGTCTATCCCATCAAGAACGACCTTCTTGTCATAATTGTATTTCAGACCTCTCGTTCCGAAACTCAATTCCAACCCACCTCCTTCTTTCTGCTGAGTAAGAGCATGATGAAAATCGGTGCACCGATCAATGCGGTTATGACACCGATCGGAAGTGTTCCGTAATACGGAACGATGACGTGTGCGAGATAATCACATATCAGAATGAACGATGCACCGGCGATCATGCTCAACGGCATGATGATCCTGTTGTCCGGGCCGAGAAGGATCCTGAGGATGTGTGGTATAACGAGTCCGATGAATCCTATCACGCCGACAAATGACACTGCAGCGGCGACTATCGCTGTCGTAAGAATGAGTACGAAAAGACGTGTCCTTTTCACATCTATTCCCAGGTCCATCGCATGCGCATCACCAAGCATGAGTGCGTTCAGTTTCTTGGACTGGGTCATTAAGAAGAATGCGCACACCATGACGATCGGTGCCATAAATATTATCTGCTCCCATGTCGCACTGCCGAGGTTTCCCATTGACCAGAAGACTATGCCTTCCAGCTTCTCCCCGGCGATGAACGTCAGGAAGGAAACAAGTGCTGCCAGCAGTGAGGACACCGCAACACCTGACAATATTAACGTCTCGGTTCTAATGCTCCCGCCCACACGCGCCATGGAATAGACCAGGAGCATTGTGAGGAAACATGTAACGAACGCAAGCAACGGTGTCAGTATCGCAGCGGATATGACCGATACTGTAACGATCATACCTATCGCCGCACCCAACGATGCGCCTGACGACAATCCCAGTATGTACGGCGATGCCAACGGATTTCTGAAGACTGCCTGCATGGCAGTGCCTGCTATCGCAAGTCCCGCACCAACGAATATTCCGATCACTACGCGTCTCGCGTTCCTGTTGATGATTATGTCGGAACCCCATGTACCATTTCCAAAAAGCGCATTCCATACCTCCCCGAGGGAATAGGACTTACCCGCGGATATCCATGAAAGGTCCAAAAGGGCACAGATGAACGCTAAAACAACCAGAACTATGACCGCAGCTAGGATAGTCAGTTTTCTGTTCATCCTGAATGCGACCATATTCCTCGAATCCCTTGAATTGATTTATACTTTGATAAGAAAATTGATAAATGGTTTGTGTGCAGAACGGATTACCCCTTTCTCATGAAAAGGAATCCAACCACACATATCGCAACGACCGCGATGGCCGCGATGCCTATGTAGAGCAACATGTCCGGATCGTCCCCCGATGGTATTACCGGAACATCCCCTTCGAAAAGATCGGGGTACATGGCGGATGCCATGACCCATACGCCATCCATGCTGTCGGGTGCGAAATTGTTCCACAACGTATCCAGCGGAACGAGTGTCACTTCGGGCAACTGGCTTTTCAGGTTGTTCAGATTCGTTTCGTTGTTGACGATCAGACTGTCAACAAAAACAATCGTATCCATGCCGTATATTCTGATTATCTCCGTGACGTTGTCCTCGTACGTGGGCTTCGCCTTGCTATCGTCGATAGTGACCGCATTACCTCCTGCGGCCTGTATCATTGATGTTGCGAGCGAACCGGTGTTGCCCACTTTGAACGTCCCTCCGCTGTACGTAACATAGAACGCATTCGCCTTCTCTCTGTCACCCAATGTGTCCTCTATGTACTCGGCAACGTACGCCATCTGCTTTGCCTTCCCGCCTATGTCGCCGGAAAGCACCATGGATACGGTTTCAACGTAATCCACCATCTCATCGTACGTCGTTATGTCATTCCAAACGACCACTTTCTTGAATCCCAGGTCCTTCAGATCGCCAACAATAGAAACGAGGTAGGTCGGACTGCCGCTGATCAATATCGTATCCGTGTCCTTGTTGAACTTACCGTTATCGGTTGCGTAAACTATGTTGTTAAACAGTGCATCCTTTCCCGAAGAGTATATCGTACCGTCCGCGAGGATTGTTCCACTGCCGACCAGGGCCTTCAGTTCCGTGAACACGTCTTCTGTCGCAGTCTTCGAATAAGAGTCACAGACCACGATCTTACTGACATATCCGAGTTCTATCACAGTTGCGGATAATCCCTTTCCGATCGTCATTACTTTCTCTGACGGCCCATCGTACGTGAATTCCGTACCCTGGCCATCCGTTATCTTAAATCCCGACGCTCCGGAGTATTCCTCCGTCTGCGGGGCCAATACGAATACAGCCGACATAACAAAGAGTGCAGCTGTCAATATCACAATCGCCTTCGTTTTCATTTTATCACCTCTGTTGTGTTATCACCAAATACATTAGTTGTATTAATAAGTATGTCGTCATTAATCAATTCGTGTTACTAAGAACATTGTTAGAAAAGCTTGGCGGGCGAAACCTTCTTTTATACAATTATTATAAAGAGAAATATGCGATGGATGCTCCGCTGCAAGATCCACAGGGCGACCGTTACGGATACTAGGGTCGATTATGAGGGAAGTATCACCATAGATGAGGCCCTCGTGGAGAAGGCTGGATTGTACCATGGCGAGAAAGTTTTAATCGCGGATGTGAACAACGGCGCACGCTTTGAAACATACGTATTGTTCGGCGAACGCGGTTCCGGGATCATCGCATTGAACGGCGCTGCGGCACATCTGTGCAACGTGGGCGACAAGATCATAATCATGGGTTTTGAGTTGACTGATGACGCTATACGAGCAAAGGTCGTCTCGGTCGACGAAAAAAACCGTATAACCAAAGAGTACGTTTACTGATAGCATGAAGCTCACTGTGTACTCGGACGGCGGTTCAAGGGGAAATCCCGGTCACGCCGCTTTTGCCATCGTCGTTTGTTCAGGCAACGACATCATTTTCGAAAAGAGCGAGTACATTGGTAAAGAAACGAACAACATAGCAGAATATAGAGGACTTATCGCCGGGATCGCCAAGGCGATCGATCTAAAGGCAGATGAAGTGGAATTCATCATGGATTCCGAACTTGTCATAAAACAGATGCGCGGCGAATACAAGGTGAAGTCGCCGAATCTGATTGATATCCACCATGACGCGAAGTCCCTCGTCTCCGGGATCAGAAAGATAAAGTTCACTCACGTGAAACGTGAGAATAAGATGATATCCCGTGCTGATGCACTACTTAATGAAGAAATGGATAGACATCAGTAAATGTTATCGGAAATATCGTCGATCTTCACAAGTTTCTGGTCGCCAGTGGACATATCCCTCAACGTCACGGAATCCTCTGCAAGCTCTTTCGCACCAACGATCACGACATACTTCGCTCCGATTGACGACGCGTGTTTCATCGCCTTCTGCATCTTGCGCCTCATGAGATCCATTTCCGTCGCGATGCCTTTCTCACGTAATTCGGAAGCTATCGAGATCGCATCGCCGCGCACATCATCCGAAACCGGTACGACATAAATGTCCACAGTCTCAGGCTCAACTGAAGTGCCTTCCTTCTCAAGTGCCAGCAGTGCCCTGTCGAATCCGATTGCGAATCCTGTGGAGAACACCTTCTCTCCGCCGAACAACTCTGTCAATGAATAGGAACCGCCGCCACATATCTGCTTCTCCGCACCGAGTGCGGGCGCTTCTGCTTCAAAGACCATTCCTGTATAGTAATCCAAACCGCGGACGACGCCCATATCTATCTCGATGTCGTCAACGCCCATCTTCTCAAGAGTTTCAACAACTTCCCTAAGGTAATCGGAAGCTTCGTCCTTGACCTTGTCAAGAACCTCTTTTCCTCCGACCGTTTCAGTAAGATCGAATATCTTCTTGCATACCGCTTTGGAGACTCCGTATTTGGTCATTATGACCTCTGCTTCATCATACAGCTTCTTGTCAAGCTTCTGAAGTACTTCCGGCATGTTCTTTGCATCGATTCCAGCATCAAGAATGCGCTGCTTCAAGATACCGATGTGACCGATCCTCATCCTATAGTCTTTCAATCCCAATGATTTGATCATTGATGCTGCCAGTGCGATAACTTCCGCATCCGATTCAGGATTGGCTGCACCGACGAGTTCGGCACCGAACTGGAAGAACTCTCTGTATCTTCCTGACTGCGGACGTTCATATCTGAAACACTGTCCGAAGTAGAATAACTTCAACGGTTTCGGTTCATTGCTGAGTTCGTTGATGTACATCCTCATGACCGGTGCGGTAAGCTCCGGACGTAACGCAATGTCCCTGTCGCCCTTGTCCTTGAACGCGTATATCTCATTCAGAATGTTCGGACCTGATTTGACGACGAATAATTCAGCCTCCTCGAATATGGGCGTGGCAATCTCTTTGAAACCGAATATTTTGGCCTCATCCCTGAGAATGCCTTCGTAGAATCTCCTTCTCTCCATGTCTGCGGGAATGAAATCCCTTGTACCGCGCGGACGCTGAATCATTGACTGCACAATCGGATACGGGATATTAAGTTTATCTCGTTATTTTCTTATGACAACTGTGAGAACGTCCTCGTCCACTACGATATGATCCAATCCCACCGTCTGTCCGGGGAACTTCGCACTCTTGCCCCAGACCATCGCATATCTGAAATTGGGTTTGAATGTTCTGTGGATGTTGTCGCAGACGTCACCGACAGTACTGCCTTTCTTGACTATCAACGGTTCCTTCATATCCGCCTCCTGGCCCTGTGGCTTCAGGTATATGCGGATCATTTCCACAGTATCGTATATCATCTGCTTCAGATCCGTTATGCCGTATCCTGTTGCAGCTGATACCGGGACCTTGGTGTAATTCGGCAGTTTTCCGTACACCTCGGGTAGTTTCTCCATCTCTATCAGATCGGTCTTGTTCACTGCGATGACCGCTTTGATGTAAACCCTGTTTCCAGCGAGGACGTCAAGCAACTGCTCAACGTCAATATCCTCACGTATCACCACGGCGGCGTTGGTATGTCCGTACGCAGAAACGATCTCTTTGGCGAGTTCCACATCGATCTTGGTAAGTTTTACGGTAGGCATGATGGATATGCCGCCGTAATCAGATCCGGTTATGACAACATCGGGAGCCTTTTGATTGATGCGTATCGCCGCATTGTCGAGTTCCCTCTGCAATATTGACAGATCCGGATAGAAAACATCCGTAACAAACAAAATAACATCAGCGGAACGTGCCGCTGCAATGACTTCGCGTCCACGGCCTTTTCCCTTGGAGGCGTCCTTGATCAGCCCGGGCATATCCAATATCTGGATCTTGGCGTGATTGTATTCCATTATTCCAGGAATCACGTCAAGTGTTGTGAAATGATATGCGCCGACTTCGGATTTAGCACCTGTAAGCTGATTCAATAACGTGGATTTACCGACACTGGGGAATCCTACCAATGCAACGGTAGCATTTCCCGCCTTCTTCACGTTGTATCCTTTACCGGATGTTTTGGAAGAACGGCGTTTCTCCACCTCGTTGGAAAGTCTTGCGATCTTGGCCTTCAGCTTCCCTATGTGACCCTGGGTCGCCTTGTTGTATTTGGTGTTGGCTATTTCGTCTTCCAACTCTTTGATCTGTTCTTCGATCGTCGCCAATTGCAATCTTCCTACGACGGTGAAAGTAAAACCATATATTATATATCCTCTTGGAATTTCCTGGTTCTATGGTTGTAACGGCTAACGCAACACCTATGCAGAAGATATTGGAAAGCAAGTTCGCACCGTATCTCGGTATGCTCATAGCTGCCTTGATGGGTTTATTGTTCGCATATTTCAGTCTGTTCACGATGTTATGCGGAATGGGCGGAGGTATGCTCATCGGTGTGCTTCTGTACATGCTGCCGAAGTCGATGGGCGCCGATTTCAAGAAGATGGCCGTATTCGGTGTGATCTTCTTCGTCGCATGTTCGGCGTTATCGGCATATGCCGTAAGCAAGCCGTACGTCGAATCGTATGATGAACCGCACACCGTGAACAACCTTCACGATGTACAGATCATAGAGGTCGTCCCGGGTGATTATTCAATAAAGTTCACATACACTGGTGACGGCGGCGTTACCGTTGACGTAAAATACGGCGAAGTTGGAAGCATACTCGGAAAGCAACCAGCTGTACCTAATCTGAAAGAACTCATCAAAGGCGATCCGATCACCAAGGATGAAACAAAAACATACACACTTCCAACCCTTGAGGACGGAAAGATCTATGCTTACGAGATTGTCGTCAGGAATTCCACCGGCGACTCTATCGGTAACGCAACAGCGGCATTCATCGGCCCTGTGCTGATGGATGATGTCGGTACGTTCTGCTTGACTTGGAACATGTACTACATTGCGTTATACGTGATGCTGATATTCTTCATGATCCTGCTGTTCACGACATACATGAGGAAGAAGCTCGAACAGACCCGCGAGAGACTCGAGAAGGAAGGCCGCCTGTATCCGCAGGGATACGGACGTTGCAAAGATTGCGGAACGATCATCCTCCCTGGTGAAGTCACCTGCAGGAAATGTGGCGCTTACATAGACGTACCCGAGGAAATGAAGGCGAAGAAGGTCGAATTCTTCGAGTGTTCGGAATGCGGAAAGGAAGTTCCCGTAAACGTTGATACGTGCCCGAGCTGTGGCGCAACATTCGACGGTATCGAGGACGAGGGTGAAAAGAAAACCGAGGAATCGAACCCCTCCGTGATCGAGAACCCCGTGTGCTCGGAATGCGGAAAACCGGTGGACGAAGATGCGGTAAGATGCCCGCACTGCGGAGAACGTTTCGACAATTAAACTCCAATCCAAACATCTTTTTCTCATTTTTCATTTGAAAATACAATTTTCATCTATAATGACAGGTTATTACTGGCACAGACAATCTTTATAAAAGAAGATAACATTCCATATCTTGGATGCACTCGGACGAGAATACTAGCAAAGAGCTTGCGCAAGAGTCTGACAACGGTGCAATAGCGCACAAACTTGCGAACAAGCAACAGGAGATCTCCGTGACGGAGTTCTTCGAAAAGAACAAGCACATACTTGGTTTCGAATCAAAAACGAAAGCTTTACTAATGGGAATCAAGGAGGCAGTGGACAACTCCCTCGACGCATGTGAGGAAGCGGACATACTTCCTGAAATATACGTCAAAATAGACAAACTTGAGGATGATGAGTGTAACATCATCGTTGAAGATAATGGTCCGGGAATTGTTCACAGGATGATGGGCAACGTCTTCGGACGTTTACTTTATGGTTCAAGGTTCCACGCCCTTAGACAATCCAGGGGACAGCAGGGTATCGGAATATCCGCTACGGTCATGTACGGAAACATAACCACTGGAAAAGCAGCTCACATTCAGTCGAAGATTCAGGGCAATGATGCAGTCGCATGGATGATGGACATCGTCATCGACACAAAGATCAACCGCCCCGTCATAACAAACGACAAGGCGTTCAACTGGGAAGGCAAGGATCACGGTACGCGTATTGAGTACTGCATTAAGGGAAAATACGTCACTGGAAAGTTATCAGTGTTCGAATATCTGAAGAACACCGCGATCGTGAACCCACACTGCCGTATCACATTCGTAGATCCGGATGGAAAGAAGACCATATTCGAAAGAGCAACGGAAACGTTACCTATCAAATCAAAGGAGATCAAACCGCACCCGCAGGGTATTGAGATCGGAGATCTTCAGAAAATGGCCAATAATTCCGTTCAGAAGACGGTAAAGGCGTTCCTGACCAACGACTTCTCAAGGATCACAAGCCGCATCGCTGATGAAATACTCGAAGCGGCCAAGATACCTGAGAAAAAGAAGCCGGTCGACATCACAAGAGATGACTGCAAGAACATCGTGAAAGTTCTTGAAACGGTAAAGATAATGGCGCCGCAGACCGACTGTCTGTCACCGATCGGCGATGTACTGATCAAAAAAGGTCTGATGCATGTTCTTGAAGGACTGCGTCCGGAATACTACGCACAGCCAGTTAGCCGTGCACCAAAGTCGATCAACGGCAACCCGTTCATTGTTGAGGTCGGAATAGTATACGGTGGTGACATTCCATCAGACGGCACTGTATCAATTCTCAGATTCGCAAACCGCGTTCCGTTGTTGTACCAACCCGGTGCTTGCGTCATAACAAAAGCAGTGGAAGGAATGGACTGGAGAAGATACGGATTGGAACAGAGGGGCGGAAAAGGCACCCCGTTCGGTCCCGCCATCATATTGGTGCACATTGCTTCCACGAAGGTACCGTTCACATCTGAAGGCAAGGAAGCCGTAGCAAACATCGGTGACATTCAGACCGAAATAGGACTGGCACTGAAGTTATGTGCCAGGAATCTGAAAAGTCATTTGAACAAACAGGAACGCAAAGATAAAACGCACGCGAAGTTCGAGATCGTTCAGGAAATACTTCCGGCAATGGCGAAAAAATCCGCAGAGATGCTGAAACGCCCCGTGCCCAACCTTGACAGAACGATATCAAAGATCATGAACGTCGTATGGGTTCAGCCCGAAGTCGAGAAGGCCAAGGGAATGAAACGTGTGAAATACCACGTGCACAACTACACCGGCGTTCCAAGATCGATGAGACTGCATGCGCAGGTTCCGCTGGAAGCCGTCAACGACACGTTGAAAACGAAATACTTCGTTGATATGAACGCGGAAGGAAAAGTCACATGGGAGATCAAAGATCTCGCAGCAGCAACGATGGCGACGATATCGTTCGATCTCGTTGGAAACATGTCTGACGTGTATGCGGAAGATGATATCTACTTATCCGGAGTGAATCCGGCGATACTGATGGGTGCAGACCCGCTCCCGGGAGACTGGGGAATCAAAGGAATGGAGATAATCGAGTTCGAGTCCGATCTCGTGGAAGATACTGAAGAAGAGGATGACAAAGAGGAGGGACTTGAAGATGACGAATGATCGCGCTAAGGGAACAGTGGACAGCCTCATGGGCATTGTCGAATCCATCTACAATCAAATGGACGGCGGACAGATCCCCGGAATGAATCTGGCACTGCGTTCAAAGAAGAACATCGAGTTCGATGCACGTACAAACGTGTGGAAATACGGCAACCTGGAAACAAACCGTAACAGCAAGACCGTGAAAGGAGCAATGATGATGCTCAGGACTCTCTACACAGCTGAGTTCATTGAAGGAATGATCAAAGAAAACCGTACTTCGACATTAAGAGAAATGTACTATATCTCCGAAGGCTGGGGATACGGTAAGTTCAACTCACAGGATGAGAGCAACCTGTTGGTCGAAGATCTTGAAATTGTTTCGAAGTACATGAGAGAGGATTTCAAGCTCAGACCCGAGGAATCTGGTGCGCATGTATACGGTGACGTTGACGTTAAAACGATGACGAAGAAGGGAATGAAGAACTTCAACTGCATGGATGACGTTGCGGAAACGGGATTCGCGGTTCCGTACAATGTAGAGAAGGACAAAGTCGAAATCGGTAAGACCAACGCAAAATTCGTCATGGCCATCGAAACAGGTGGTATGTTTGCGCGACTTGTGGAGAACGGATTCCCAGAGAAGCATAATGCGATTCTCGTACACCTTAGCGGTCAGCCCGCCAGAAGTACAAGACGTTTCATCAAACGCCTGAATCAGGAAAAGAATCTTCCGATCGTTGTGTTCACCGACGGTGACCCGTGGTCGTTCAGGATATTCGCGTCGATCGCATACGGCGCTATCAAGACCGCACACATTTCGGACTACCTGGCAACACCAACGGCACAGTTCGTTGGAATTACGGCATCAGACATACTGAACTATGAACTTCCGACTGACAAACTGTCAGAACAGGACGTAAGCGCACTGAAGAGTGAGTTGACGGACCCGAGGTTCAAGGATCAGTTCTGGGTTAACGAGATAGAAGCCATGCTGAGCATGAAGAAGAAATCTGAACAGCAGGGTCTGGCCAAGTATGGTCTTGATTTCGTTACCGACAAGTATCTGCCGGCGAAACTGACGGAAATGGGAGTGTTGCGTTAAGCAGCTTCCTTCAAACGCTTTACCACAAATTTCTTATCCATCGCTTCTAAGAAATGACCGAGCCTTGGACCAGACGTTCTGTTGATCAGGACCTTGTACAAAGCCTGGAATCCACCCTTCGGTCCGATCGGACTTTCCTTACCTTCTTCCGATATCGCTTCATGGATATTATCAGCGTTCCAGTCCTTGCTTTCAAGTCTCGCCGCAACCTTGCCGAGGTACGTTTTTTCCTCAGCTGAAAGTTCAACGGAAGGCATAGTCTGGCATATCGCGAATTTGACATTATCCGGAGCGAAGTTGGCAAGCCAGAATCTTACACGGTCGATCCTTCTGACGAGCCTATTCATATCCACTTCCGTGGGGTTGTTGAACTTGTTCGTCCTTTTCAGGATCTCGAGAACGCCGTCTATGTCATCTGACATCTGGACCACGTTGACAAGATGTCTGTAGGATACCTCCTGCGGTAACGTTTTGGGAACATCGTTGTGCTGCGCAATCTCGTACGCACGCACCGAGTTCTCCTCGGCCGGCGTGAATTCCTTACTGAAATGTAATGTCTCCATTCTGTCGTACTCGTCACAGAGATCGAGAACGCCCATTCCGCTGTCGTAGTCAATGTGTCTTTCAGGATTAACCCTGAGGAACATGTAATTCAGCACTTCCGGAGGTGTCATGTTGATCGCATCCATTCCCGTCACCGATGAACCCGTGGATTTGTGCATCTGACCTTTTCCCTTCAGCTGGACGAATTCGTACGGAATCGGATACGGCGCTTCTCCGTTGAATATTTCTTTCACGATACGGACGCCGGATTCATACGAACCGCCGGCTGATGCATGGTCTTTACCGAACGGTTCTGCGGAGACATTGAATATCTTCCACTTTGCCGGCCATTCCAGCCTCCACGCCAATTTTCCCTCGCCTTTGGTTATGTCCGCTTTGCCTTCGTGCCCACACTTCGGGCACTTATATTCGACCATCGGATACTCGTACGTATCAAATATCGGGTTCACGAAACGGTGGCACCCCGAGCACAGCGGCTGGAACGGAGCATAATCATCTGGCACATCACGCCCTGTGACCTCTTTGAGTATCTTTATGACCTCGCCCCTCTTCTTGAATGCCAGGTCGATTGTCTCAGCGAACTTGCCCTGATGGTAGAGTTCGTGAGTCCATATTACTTCGCAGTCCACTCCCAGTGACTCTACTGCGTCAAGGAACGGCTGTATGAAATGGTGAGCGTAGTTGTCATGTTTTCCGCACGGGCAGGGGAACATGAATATCGGAATTCCTACGTACTTTTCAAATTCCTCAGGCAAGAAGTCGTAACGTTTTCTCAACGGATCGTATGAATCGATGAGGTAGATCATCTTGACCTTGGAACCTCTGGATTTCAATGCACTGCGGACGGACTCCGCAGTGATTGCTTCCCTTAAACTTCCGACGTGTATGACTCCTGTAGGACTTATTCCTGCGGACACCAATGGCTGTTCCAGCCTGCTGTCCAAATCCTCTGCGATAACATCTGCCCAATGCACCACTGTATTACCTTCAAAACCGTTGAACATCGCCTTGATAAAAGAGACTTTCGGTATACCATACTAAGTCGCGCCAAAATAAGAGCGTAGATAATGTTTTTATACCCTGTAATCTTCCATCATCCCATGGCAAAGAAAGAATCCGGTGGTTTTCAGTCATCCGCAGGCCTTATGAGGTACTTCGATGTTGAAAACGACAAAGCGATCAAGATCGGCCCGAAGTTTGTCATCGGAATGGCCATTGCAGCTATCGTCGGCGTTCTAATGTTGCACATATTCTACCCGATGTAATTTCATTTGAAATTTCCGGGATCTTCTAAGTATTCTGTTCTTGACAGCCGCAGTACTTTTTCCTGCATGCCCTACAGAGGAATATCGGTGCGACTATTGTCGTTATGACCGACATCATCACCACGATCGTGTACAGTTCTCCGGTGATCGCGTATTCCGCCAGACCGATTGATGCTACTATAATTCCCACTTCGCCACGAGGCACCATTCCGATGCCTATAATGTTCGCCGAACTCTTATCGAGACTTTTATCACCGAACTTGGCTCCGAGGAAACATCCTATGTACTTCGACGCGAACGCTATGATTATAACAACCGCCGCAAGAAGGAGTATCTCACCGGTTATTGATGAAAGGTCCACTTTCAATCCAACGTTCACAAAGAAGAATGATACGAAGAATATGTTCAGGATGTCTATCCTTTCCTTCATATCCCACTCCTCTATGTTGTCGGCGAATATCATTCCTGCCAGGAACGCCCCTATTATGGCTGCGAGACCAATCCATTGAGAAATGACCGCAAATGCCAAACAGGTTATAATCATCATTGCTGCTTTCCAAGCCTGCCCTTGAACATCTGCGTCGCATGACTGCGCTTTTTGAGACCTCAGGCGGTTCTTCATGTACTCGTTTATCTTCGGAACGCCTTTCAGACAGAACAGCATCGTTGCGAACACGAAAACCACTGCCGATATCGTTATCGTCAGTGCGTGCATGATATCCGCGGAACCGGATGTTGCCATTCCGACGACGATGGCGAGGATCACCATTCCCATGACGTCGTCAATAACAGCGGCGCCGATGATTATCTTGGCCTCTTTGGTGTCGGTCAATTTCATGTCCTTGATCACGCGTGCGGTAATTCCGACGGATGTTGCCACTAGCGCTGCGCCGAGGAACATCGCATGTGTTGAATTGCCATCCTGGAACATCATGAACGCATACGCCATACCGAATGGGATCACCACACCGAGTATGGCGACCATGAATGCCGCCCTTCCCACTGAGATGAGTTCTCTGACCCGTGTCTCCAATCCTACGGAAAACAGCAGGAATATTATTCCCAGTTCTCCGAGCACATCCAGTATGTACTGGTTCTCGGTGGGATTGTTTCCTCCGCCGAGGCCTAATGCCTCCAGAAGCGACCAGTCGCCTATGACAAGATTTGCGATCAGTATTCCAATGAATATCTCACCGATGAGTCCCGGAACACCGAATTTGTTGAACACTACCGATGCCGATTTGGCCAACAACAGTACAACTACCAACATGAACAGCAGTTGTGCGACTTCGACGGTTCCGCTCACGTTCGTGAAAGGCAGACGTGATATTAAAATGATTATCGGCTACGATAAAGGAGAAAAAGTGAAAAGGAAAGGAAAGGAGTTGAAAAAAGTGGTTTTATTCTGATCCGATTCCGTCAGAGCAGACAATGCCTGAGAAGGTGTTGTCCATTGCGAGCATGTCCGATTCCTCGGCTGCTACGACTTCCTCTTCGACGGCCATCTCTGAACCGAATGTGAAGCATATTCCGTGGTCTGCCGCTGAGCCAGCGGAGACGAATGAGAAGCTTATGCCTCCTGTCGCCGGTGTTGCCTGGATCGGTTCCTCAGCCATTGCCGAGATCATCTCGTGAACGTATCCTGCCGGTGCTTCCATTGGAGCGTCCTCAGAATCGAACATCATGATCGCTTCCATCGGAAGAACATCGCTCATGGTTACTTCATCAGCAACAGGTGCGAGGAGTTCCACGCATGCGGGTGCTTCCAGGAGCAGGGGTTCAACGGTTGCCTCCATGGACTCCATCGGTGCCTCTGCGACCATTTCTTCGACCGTTTCCTCGGACTCGAAGAATGCTGACATGTCAAACGCGGCTTCCATCTGAACTTCGACCGCTGCTTCGATCATCTCTTCCGCAACGATATCCTGTGCAAATGACGCTTCGTCGATCATTACGTTGATCGTGTGCATTTCAACGGGTGCTTCCATGGGAACTTCCACGGATGCTTCCGCAACGATCTCTTCAACGATCCTCGCTGCTTCGAATGCCTGCAGGAATGCTTCCATAGGTACTTCGACGGTTGCCTCGACAACCTCTTCGGACTCTTCTGAAACAAGCTCCTGTACGAACGATTCCTCATCGATTGTAACGTTGACCATCGGCGCGACTTCAACCTCCGCTACTGTCTCTTCGATTGCGAAGAGTGCCGCGAGGTCGATATCCATTTCTGCTTCTGCCTCGACTGCCACTTCTGTGACGGTCTCGGCTTCAACATCCATTGCGTCGAACATCATCATTGCCGAGAATGCTGCATCTTCGGAGATTGTGAATTCCGGTTCGATGTACATTTCCACGGGTGCTTCCATGGGCACTTCTGCGGGAACTTCCACGTGAAGTTCTGCTTCGAATGATACTTCGTCGATCATTACATTGATCGTGTGCATCTCCACAGGTGCTTCGGTGAAGACTTCCATAGGAACTTCTGCGACAATCTCTTCCGTCATCTCTTCAGACTCGGAGAAGAATGAGGGTATGCCGAATGACATTTCCTCTTCGACGGGTGCTTCCATTGGAACTTCTGTTACGATTTCTGCTTCGAATGATGCTTCGTCGATCATTACATTGATCGTGTGCATCTCGATTGGGGCTTCGACGTGAAGTTCGGCTTCGAATGATGCTTCGTCGATCATTACATTGATCGTGTGCATCTCCACGGGTGCTTCCATAGGGGCTTCCATCACTGCCGGTTCATCGACGTAGACTGTAATGTCGACCACTTTCTCTACCGGTGCGAAAGGCACTTCCATGGAAACCTCTTCGATCTCCATTTCCTGTGCCAGCCTTGACGGGCGCCTTTCCGCATCCGCTACGGGCGGTAAGAAGTCGTGGTTCCACGCATTATCTGCTGATTCGACTGCAACTTCTGCGACAACCTCTTCTTCAACATATGTTTCGGCGACGACTTCGGTTTCGGTGTAAACTTCCGCAACCTCGGTCATTTCCTCAGCCTGGACATCCTCGACGATCATCTCGGTCATTTCGACCTCGTAATTCTCCATCGGTTCTGCGACGACGGTTTCTTCGATCATCTCAGTCATTTCGACCTCAGCCTCATACATTTCCGTCGCAGGTACTTCCGCAGCCATTTCCATCTCCATGGTCTCTGCGGGCGCCTGTACAGGGACATCCTTGCGGAGCATCATCCTCTGAACGACGCTGCGCTGAACATCCTCTCTGGAGGCTCTTCTCTGTTCCGACATCATGGCTACATCCGACGATACGGGAGTGACTGTCGTCTCCTCTCGAACAATAACCTCGTCGGCACCGCGGCCCTGTGCAGGTTTCTTCGGCTTTGTAGCGCGCCCCGTCTTCTCAGCGACTGTTCCCCGGAACTCCTCGGAGGTGTTGAACAATGTGTCGCATACGGATCGCAGCTTTACGCCGGCCCCTGCTGTAATTTCCTTGAGGTAGCTCGTGCTACCTTCCATCAGGTCTTTAAACCTCATGCTATCCCATCCGTGATGTACATGCGCCTCTAAGGTTAAAAAGCTTTCACCCACGTAAGGCGATTAACGGCGTGAATCTGACTGTTGTCTGACGTTTTTTCTAAAAAATTAACATTTTTTGCATTTTTGTCAGACAAAAATCAGGAAAGCGTCACAGATATCGCCGTAAACGTCTGACAGCGTATTTTTGCCGAAAATGTCGCAAAATGAAAGCAGATACCTTAATTCGAACCAGGATAATTGTAGAAGAAAATTGGTTTTGAAGGGATTTATGTGCTTCTGATGAACTTTATGTAATCGGCCTTTCCGATTCCATAGATCTCCTTCATCATGTGTTCCAACGCGACTGCGTTGCTTGATAAGATCATCACTTCCAAACACTTACGGTTCTGAAGGTGTGAGTGCAATTGTGTACGGATGTTTTTCTCATACTTGTGCTGAATCGCATTCATCCATTGGTCTCCGTGTGTGCTGTGGACGATCATAAGAACACCTTCCACTTCGCCGTCAAGTTTCTCCATCTCCTTGATCTCGGCTTCCGCGATCTTGATGGATGTACGTACAGCTTCACTTCGTCCTGCCAATCTGAGATACTTCTGCACTTTTTCGAGTGATTCTATACTCTCATCGGACATCGAGACGCTTACTATCGACATTTTACACCCCTTATTAAAGAGAAATGGTTCAACATCTATAAATTAATAACTATATGACAATTATTTAATAATGCAATTTCTTACAAGGTTTGTGTTCGAAGGAGCCGACCCACTCTTGATTCTCGCGTTATTCGCCGTAGTGATATTCGCAGTATCACTGTTGGGTGCATACCTTCCGCTGATGGTCAAGGCCGGTCCGAGGCTCATGCACCTGATGGTTGCATTCTCTGCTGGGATATTCCTTGGAATACTGTTCTTCATGCTGATGCCAGAAGCTTTTAAGGAAACAGAGAATAGCATGGACGCCGTAACATGGATCCTTATAGGATTCTTAATAGTCCTCTTTATTAATGTAGCATTGAAACAATTGCACATAGGCTCATGTCCGTGCGAGGAATGCAATGATGACGAACATACACACGGCCTTACGAGCATATCCGCATTCGCCGGGCTCGCGATACACGCGGCCATTGACGGAATGATCCTTGCGATCGGAATAAGCGAAGGGGATGAAATGGGAATGATGGCATTGCTGGCCATAGCGATACACAAATTCGTTGAGGTATTTTCGTTATCATCCACATTCATGCTCACCGATTACACGAAGAAGAAAGTCATGATCTACATGCTCGCATTCTGTCTGATCACCCCGATCGCAGCATTCGTTTCGATGCCGATCGTGGAGATCGTTCACGAAATGGAAGTCTTTGTACCGCTGGCAATCGCAACGGGAACGTTCATGTATGTCACCATTTACCACCTTCTGCCGGAAGCATTCCATAAACAGAAGGATACTCTGGCATCATCATTCCTCGTACTTGCAGGTATAACGCTGATTGCTGCGATAGTACTGCTGCTGAGCATCGGCGGCGGTCACCCCCATTAAAACGTACGTGGGCGTCTATCTTATATTCTATAGGATATCAAGGTTGCATGGAAGAGAGCATATGGATGTGGGTCGGGTTCTTGGCCCTCGTCGGTTTCCTGTTGATATTGGACCTCGGTCTGTTCAACAGAGGCAACAAACATATAACTCTCAAGAAAGCGCTTGCTTTGTCCGCATTCTGGATCGGCATCGGTCTTGCGTTCGGTGTGTTCGTCCACTTCTTCGTTGACGGTGCGTCATCCACTGAGTACTATGCCGCGTACATCGTCGAGAAAATGATGTCAGTAGACAACATCTTCGTTTTCATCGTCATATTCGCGTACTTCAAGATTCCGGAGGATTCGCAGCACAAAGCATTGTTCTACGGAATCATCGGAGCGATCGTGTTCAGAGCATTGTTCATATTCGCAGGAGCGGAGATCATACACCAATTCTCGTGGACGATGTACATCTTCGGTGCGTTATTGATCTACCTTGCTGTAAAAACAGTATTCAAGAAAGAAGCGTCGGATGAAGAGGTGGCAGAGAATTTCCTTGTCCGCTTCTTCAGGAAGTTCATGCACGTCACGGATGAATGCGACGGCGATAAGGTCTTCACCGTCAAGGATGGTGTGAAAGTTGCAACACCACTATTCCTGGCGATCATTGCTCTGGAAAGTACTGACATACTCTTTGCGATCGATTCCATTCCCGCAGTTCTCGCGATATCCAAGGACACGTTCATCGTATACACGTCGAACATCTTCGCCATATTGGGACTGAGGTCACTGTACTTCGCACTCAGAGGCGGTATCAACTCGCTCAACTACCTGAAATACGGACTCGGCGCGATATTGGCATTCGTGGGAATGAAGATGTTCGCCGAAGCGGCGGAATTCCACCACCCCATATTCAACGATGTGATCTATTCGCTGGTTATCATCCTTGGAATACTGGCGATCACTGTTGTTGTGTCATTGTACGCGAACAAGAGGAATGGTCCGTCACCTACGGAACATTCCGAACACATTCCTGAAGAAGTTCCCGGTGAGGCTCCCCAAAGCGGTTCGTGTAATGAACAGGAGGATCAAACCGATGACGGAAAGATCGAAGATCCTGAGTTCGAGGATGATTCAGAGCATTGATGCGGTAAGTACGTATTGAACGTCTGATGCATACTTAATTTTGACAAATACGAGAGTAGAATGAAAATGAGTGCTCCCGCCGGGATTTGAACCCGAGTCGGAGCCTTGAGAGGGCTCCATGATTGGCCGCTACACTACGGGAGCTTAATATTGCCAGGATTGTGACGTTCCTAATAAATCTTTTCACTCGAACAGAGTCCCGGGACGTAACGGCAGCAATCTCTTGTGTTCTGTCTTCCTGACCTGCTCACGTATCGCTTTCACGGTATCCACATCGAGTCCTGTGTGGGCTGCGATGTCCTTGTCGGTACGTTCATTCTCAAAATCATAAAGGATCTGATCCAATTTGTCATACGTTATTCCCAATTCGTCCTCATCGGTCTGATCTTCCCAGAATCCTGCGGTCGGCGGACGTGTGAGCACTTCCTCCGGAATTCCCAACATCTTTCCGATCTGCCTTACCTGTGTTTTGTACACATTCGCCAACGGCGTGATGTCGCAAGCACCGTCACCATGTTTTGTGAAGTATCCCGTCATCAACTCACTCTGATTTGATGTTCCGAGAACAAGGTAATCCAATTTCCTTGCGATATTGTAGAGAACGACCATTCTGCATCTTGCGGATATGTTACCGCGTTCCATCAATGACTGTTCTTCCGACTGAAGCACATAATTCAGAGCGTCCACGGCAGGCTGTATGTCTATTATGCGGCATTCCGTTCCCCACATGTCCGACAGTTCCGTCGTAATCCGATAATCCTTATGCGGTGTAACTCTCGATGGCATGAATACGTTCAGTACGTTTTCCGCTCCTAACGCATCCACTGCCAACTTCGTAACGACGGCGGAGTCCAATCCTCCAGATAATCCTATGACGGCACCTTTCGCACCTGCGTTCTTCACGGAACGTTTGATGAAACTTACCAAGTGTTCAACGTCAGCCGGAGACATGTGCGGGAGTTTGTTCTCTGCCATAGATGTGTATAACAACTTTATCGTAAATAATTGACCCCGTCCGTCTTTGAACAATGGTATAAAAACCAATAAAACAGAATAATATCAACGGGCACGTTAGAAATATATTAATGTGAGTAGCATTTTGTGGGCATTAGGCCGAGATAGCCCAGCCCGGTAAGGCGCGAGCCTGGAAAGTTCGTGACGGTTCACGTCTCGGGAGTTCGAATCTCCCTCTCGGCGCCATTTTCTCTCTTATTTTATGAATAAATAAATATCCAAACGATTATTGCAGAAGCAAGAGTGTGAGCGTTTTGAAAGTCAATGCCGATCTTTACGTCAAGGATGTCCCGGGTCAGTTAGTGGGCACCCTGGACCCGATCTCCGCCGTTGAAGGAAACATCGTAGGAGTGGTACACAACAGGGAGAAGATGATGGACGACAGGATCGGCGTCAACATCACTTTCGAAGTCGGTTCGCAGGAACAGCTGGAGAAGCTGAAGAACATCTGGAAGTCTAAAGACGTCTTAATATCACGTATCGGCTCCGTGGTGGAAGCGTATCCGATGGAATACATGCTCATCGGGAAGATTAACGCCAGCTACGTGGAAAACCTTCTGGCGGAAGCCCAGGAAAAGATTGGTTTCGATTCCGTTGATGTAAGATATTCATCAAAGGCCGGATCGGACAAACATACCGTCATGATCTCCGCGAAAGTAAGAATCAAGAAGGATATCAAAAAACTGGACAAGTTCATTGCTTCTGTCTGCAAGAGATCAAACATACTGTACATAAGGGGTGTTGAGGAATGAGAATCGTCGTTTCAGGATTCGGAACCGTCGGACAGGGGTTCGCGGAAGTACTCGCACTCAGAAAGGATATGCTGAAGGCGCGTTTCGGTAAAGATGCCATCATAGTGGCAGCATTCGACTCGAAAAGTTACGTCATTGATCAGAAAGGTCTTGATCCGCTCAAACTCGTCAAAAAGAAGATGCAGAGCGGAAAGGTCGGCGACAATGTCAAGAAAGATGGTGTATCGGTTCTTGAAAAGGTAGACTACGACCTGTTGGTGGAAGTCAGCCCAACGGACATAAAGACCGGCGGAGAAGGACTGAAGAACATCGAGTACGCATTGTCGAAAGGTAAAGATGTCATTACGGTAAACAAAGGACCTCTGGCACTTAAGTTCTGCGACCTCATGAAATCAGCTGAGAAGAATAACGCCATCCTGAGATTCGAAGGATCCGTCGGTGGTGCGATGCCGATCATAAACCTGTGCAGGGAGAACCTCGTCGGCGAGAAAATTCAATCGATTCGCGGAATATTCAACGGAACCTGCAATTTCATTCTCAGCAGGATGGACAGCGGAATGCCGTTCGAGCAGGCGCTGAAGGAAGCGCAGCAGTTAGGTTACGCTGAGACCGATCCGACATATGATATCGGAGGTATCGACACCGCATGCAAAGTTGTCATCCTTGCAAATTCAATATTCAACAGGAACGTCTCATTCAAGGACGTCTCCATCACCGGAATCACCGAAGTAAGCGAAGAAGCCGTTGCACTTGCATCGGAAAGCAACATGGTGATCCGCCTGATAGGCGAAGTATCAGCCGACGGGCTGGATGTATCCCCGAGACTTATTCCGAAGGGACACCCACTGAGCATTTCCGGCACCTTGAACATGGCTCAGATTATCTCAGATCTTGCAGGCCCGGTAACGATATCCGGAAAGGGTGCAGGACGCATTGAGACCGCGTCGGCCATTCTGAGCGACCTTATCGCCATTATGGACCTGCGCCAATGATTTAAATATAATAAGCAATGAACCAGATACGGTTCTGCGGAGTTTGATGAACAATGGTGCACAAGGTTCTCATTTACGATACGACACTGCGCGATGGTGCGCAGGCCGAAGGTATATCGTTCTCCGCTGAGGATAAGCACGAGATACTCAACAGACTGGATGACTTCGGAATGCACTTCGTAGAAGGCGGTCTGCCAACGTCAAATCCAAAAGATAAAGAATTCTTCGAAACGTCGGGAAAAAAGAAGCTGAAGAATTCCAAACTCGTGGCGTTCGGAAGCACCATGCGTACCGGCGGAAAAGCTCAGGATGACGTTGGACTGAAGGGGCTTGCGGAATGTTCCGCAGATTGGATATGCATATTCGGCAAATCATGGGATTTTCACGTCACGGATGCGTTGAACATATCATTGGAAGAGAATCTGAAGATCGTCAAAGAAAGCGTCGCACACCTGAAGAAGGGCGGTAAAAACGTAATATTCGATGCCGAACACTTCTTCGACGGTTACAGGAACAACAGCGAATATTCGCTGAAGGTGCTTGCAGCCGCAGCTGATGGGGGTGCGGACTGGGTTGTACTTTGCGATACGAACGGAGCGTCACTTCCAGATTACATATCAAACACCGTGAAAACGGTCATATCAAAAATGAAGATTCCCGTGGGAATACACTGCCACAACGATTCCGATCTTGCGGTCGCATGCTCGCTGGCAGCGATCGACGCAGGAGCATCCATGGTGCAGGGAACAATCAACGGAATAGGCGAGAGATGCGGTAATGCGAATCTCTGTTCAATAATACCGAACCTGATGCTGAAGACCAACCACGAAGTACCGTTGAAGGATCTGACAAAACTCACACAGCTCAGTCATTTTGTAGGAGAACTGGCGAATGTCAGTCCCCCGACAAACCTTCCGTATGTCGGCGAAGCCGCATTCGCACACAAAGGCGGAATGCATGTCAGCGCACTTGCAAAAAACAAAAAAACATACGAACATGTTTCACCCGAATCCGTCGGTAACACCAGACGCATCCTGATATCAGAAATGTCAGGGAAGGCCAGTATCACAGAGAAACTGAAAGAGTTGGGACTCGACACCGGTGAGGATACGCAGGAGATCGTCGAGCACATCAAGGAATTGGAAGCAAAAGGCTACCAGTTCGAAGGTGCGGACGCAAGCTTTGAATTGCTTGTTAAAAATCTCCGTAAGGACGTTGATCATCCCTTCAAGGTGATCGGATTCAAACTCACTATCGACGAGACCGGAAAGGGTCAAGTGTCTGAAACAAGCATCAAAGTGATGGACAGACACGGCAACATTGAACATACAGCAGCAGACGGCGTCGGTCCGATCAACGCACTCAACGGAGCATTAAGAAAAGCGTTGTCAAGGTTCTATCCGGTGGTCAACGACATACGTCTGACGGACTACAAGGTACGTGTGCTTGATGAGAAGGCTGCGACAGCCGCGAACGTAAGGGTAATGATAAGATCGACCGATGGAACAGACAGCTGGACCACGGTCGGCGTGTCGCAGAACGTCATAGAGGCGAGTCTGCTGGCACTTACAGATTCAATTGAATACGCTATACTGAAGAAGGAAAACTCGAAGGGATAAAATGAACAGAAGCATAATCACACTCGTTGGTAAGGATCACGTGGGAATAATCGCAAAAGTGTGCACATACCTCGCAGAGAACAAGATCAACATTCTCGATATCACGCAAACAACAGTTCAAGAATTCATCAACATGATGATGATTGTCGACACGGAACTGTGCAAAAAGGACTTTACAAAAATGGCTGACGAACTCGTCGAGGTCGGCAAGGGAACAGGGTGCATCATCAATGTTCAGCGTGAAGACATCTTCAACATGATGCACAGGGTGTGAACATGGTCGATATTTCCGAAGTGCTTGAAACTAACAAGATGATCAAGGAAGAAAACCTTGACGTCAGAACGATCACACTAGGCATCAATTTAATGGATTGTTGCGACGGCGATGTCAAAATACTGAATGACAACATTTACAGAAAGATCACGACCGTTGGAAAAGATCTTGTAAAAGTCGCAAAGGACATTGAACGTGAGTACGGCATACCAATAGTCAACGAACGTGTTTCGGTGACACCGATATCAATAGTCGGTGCTTCCTGCTGCAAAACAGAGAAGGACTTCGTCTCCATTGCAAAAACTCTGGACAAAGCTGCGAAGGACATCGGTGTGAACTTCATTGGAGGTTATTCTGCATTAGTGCCCAAGGGTGCAACGAAAGCAGACGAACTTCTGATCAGATCCATTCCTAAAGCGTTGTCAAGTACGGAACGTGTTTGCTCTTCGGTAAACGTAGCGTCAACGAAAGTGGGCATCAACATGGATGCCGTCCGTCTTCTCGGTGACATCATCCTGGAAACAGCGGAACTGACGAAGAAGGATGATTCCATCGGTTGCGCGAAATTCGTCATATTCTGCAACCCGCCGGACGACAATCCGTTCATGGCCGGTGCATTCCATGGTGTGACCGAACCGGATGCCGTCATAAACGTGGGTGTGAGCGGTCCAGGAGTCATCAAAACAGCGGTCTCAAGAACAAAGGGGAAGAACTTCGACTTCCTCTGTGAAACGATAAAGAAGACTGCATTCAAGGTTACAAGAGTAGGTCAGCTCGTAGCAAGGGAGGCATCAACAAGATTGGGCATCCCATTCGGTATAATCGACCTCTCATTGGCACCCACTCCGGCCGTGGGCGACAGCATTGCGGACATTCTCACCGAGATGGGATTGGAGTCCGTCGGAGCACCGGGAACAACGGCCGCACTTGCCATCCTGAATGATCAGGTGAAGAAGGGTGGTGTGATGGCTTCGTCCTACGTGGGTGGATTGAGCGGCGCATTCATTCCGGTAAGCGAAGACCAGGGAATGATCGACGCTGTAACAAAGGGTTCACTTTCAATAGAGAAACTCGAAGCGATGACGTGCGTATGTTCCGTCGGATTGGATATGATCGCCATACCTGGTGATACAAAGGCGGAAACGATTTCCGGCATCATCGCAGATGAGATGGCCATCGGTATGGTAAACCAGAAAACAACGGCGGTACGTATCATTCCAGTCATCGGAAAAAGCCTCGGGGATGTTGCGGAATTCGGCGGACTTCTGGGAAGAGCGCCGATCATGCGTGTAAATCCGTTCGGATGCGACGAATTCGTGAACCGCGGCGGACGCATTCCGGCACCGATACACAGTTTCAAAAACTGATTAAAACAATTTACTTGTTCTCTTTCTTCAGAGGATTCACTGGAATTGCGAACTTGCTGTAATTGTAATTGCTGATGAAATTACCCTTCCTCATGACCGTATTGGTCGATCTTTTAGGACGGCATGCGCATTCACTGTTATTCTCGGACATCTCAATCCAGATTACTGCGTCGCTAGGGTTTAATATTTTCTTAGCGATGTACATGTGTGCAACCTAAGATATCTCCTCCTTGGATAGACTATTCTGAATGGGATGAGGTCTCACTGGGATATTTTTTGAAAGCTGCAAAACAGAACATGGATGAGTTGCAGGACGACCTCAATCGTTTACAGGTGAAGTATCGTGCGCTTCTTGCATTCATGGGTACTTCGTTCTCACTGTTCATCGCAATGCTCGGTATCGATTCGGCAGCAATAACATTCTGGACCTTCTTCGGATTCGTTCCCATGTTCCTTGCGATATTCCTGATGGTGTTCATTTCCATAGGAACGCAGCATACGTCAGTTATGGATTTCCTTGTCGGGCAATACAGGGATTTCGAACTGAAGGATTCGCCGAAACGTATGAAGGTGGATCTGATCAACGGATTCCTTTGGAGGTGTGATGAGGCAAAGATCACACTGGAAAAAACTGGAAAATGGATTCAGATCTCAGTGACGATATACATGATAGGCGTAGCGTTGTTCATAGTCCCGATCATGTTCGGAATCCTCGGATGGGCTTGATCTCGTTCGAGTTTGTTGCAAGTGCCAGATATCGTACTTTTTATTGTAATTATTTCTATATACTAATCTTTAGGTATTCCTAAAAAACTATTTATATTTAGTTTAGGTATTCCTAAATTACTGATACGGAGACTTATCATGAGCATAGCAGTAGTTTATTGGAGCGGAACTGGAAACACGGAACAGATGGCCGATGCCGTCGCAGAAGGAATAAAGAAAAAAGGCATCACCGCAGACATCATCACCGCAGACAAATTTTCAAAGGATTCTGTCGCGAAATATGAGAAGATCGCATTCGGGTGCCCGTCCATGGGTGACGAAGAACTCGAAGAAGATGAGTTTGAACCGATGTTCGCCTCCGTCGAATCGTTACTGAAGGGAAAGAAGATCGCCCTCTTCGGCTCATACGGCTGGGGCGATGGTGAATGGATGCGCAACTGGGAAGCACGCGTGAAAGAATGCGGTGCGATCCTTGCGGGATGCGGATTGATGGTTCATGAGACTCCGGGGGCGGATGATCTTGCGGATTGCGAAGAACTCGGCCAGGAACTTGTCAATCTGTGATTGCCATGTTCGAGGAGCAATTGGTAAAGAGCTGTTCGCCGACCCTTGCCGGTCTGAAGACAGGTAATCTTTTCAGATACGCATACGGGGAGAATGGATCTGAAGAGGTTGAGAAATGTGCCAAAGAGCTTCGTAGAAAAGGCATCGAGATAACTGTGATGCGCAGGGACCGTGAGTATACGCTTATCTACGTGTACCGCAGGAAACATCTTTACAACGATCTCCGGAAGGAAGGAGTGGGGGACTTTCTTTCCGGGATCGGTTACGACCATACTGATGTGGACGCATCCATAGAACGCCTCAGGGAAAGAATGAGGTACGAGGAATTCCCCCACGAAGTGGGATTGTTCCTGGGATATCCGTTACATGATGTGCTTGGGTTCATCAACAACAACGGACGTGAGTGCAAATTCTGCGGCTGTTGGAAAGTTTACGACAACGAGCATCAGATAAAGGAACAGTTCATGCAGTTCAAGGAATGCAGAAAAACGTTCCTGGAAAGGTACAACGCTGGTGCAAGACTGCAGCAGCTTGCAATCTGATTTTTTTCACGTTATATTAATTGTAATAATCGCCTTTTGAATACAGGGAAAACAAGTAAAGAATACCGTTTGGAAGTCCGGGACGCCGCGACATTCCAAGTGTGCGCGGCGCCCGGAACCAACCCGGCAGAAGGTGCTATATGCACGGCCGAACCGGTGGAATCCGGATAAGGTTCGTGGTTATCCTTCGGGATATCCTGATCATTATTGATCTCGATATTTCGTAAATAACGACCGCGCTGGTGTCGCGTTAACAACACCCGGTTCCTTCGGGAACCGTTACTCCTACAATATTCGATTGTGCACATACGTTATAAAACTTACCCGTGGATGTAACAAAAGCCGTTTCAGACGTCTTTGTTCGCCAGTAACGCAATAACTGTGTTTGCCATCTGTGCTGCGCAGAGCATCACACGCGACGGAATCATTACAGAATCCTTATCTTCCATGTCAACGCCGTCGCCACAGATGTAAAGACGGTCGAGTTTCTTTTCCGTCCTTATCTCATTGGATCTGCCGTATCCTGCCATACCGGAACCTGCCACTATCTTGACGGCCGGACACTGTGCCAGTATCTCGTTTATGAACATTGTTTTCTCTGTTGCGAGATCCATTGCCTCACAGACGATGTCACAGCCGTTGAACACTTCCTTCACATTCTCGGGGGTGATCTTGACGGTGTGCTTCTCAACCCTTGCGTAGGGGTCGATCATTCTCAGTATATCTTCCGTCGCATCTGTCTTGTACATACTGAAATGCTTCATAAGATAGTTCTGACGATTCATGTTTGTAATGGAAACCGTATCAAAATCGGCGACTATCAGTTTCCCTACGCCCATTCTTGCCAACATGTTGCATATGTTCGAACCGAGGCCGCCAAGACCGGCGACACCGACTATGGAGTTCTTCATTATATCCTGAACTTCCCTTCCGTGCTTTGAGGCACGCGCGGAATCATACGTTTCTTGGGACAGGAACTTCATATTATCACAATACAGAACTGATATTTTAGGACTCATTCGATCTTTATGTGCGCATCCCTCTTTATTCCAAGGTCTCCGGCAACTTCGATCGCCTTCAGTATGCCTGATGGTACAGGACATGCAGTGTGAGCGAGATTCTCGCTCGCCAGTCTGTAGATGTCTGTTTCGCACATTGGTGCTTCCACGACAAGAAACGCAAACACAGGCTTTATTCCCCAGGACATCTTCAGAACATGTGGACAATCGCTGTGTATTTCCACTTCCACCATATCGTCCTTATTCGTTTTTGCGCTTATCGTCGTGATCATCTTACAGACGCCTGAATCCACGGTAACCTTGCATTCTCCCAATACGACACCCGTTCTGAAAGATATGGTACTGATTAGAAAAAAGTATCTCTGAAAACGGCAGCATGACTGCAATGTCGTTGAAAATGATAAGGTGCAAAAATAAAATGAGAATAAGATTTGCCCGAGATCGGGCGAGAGAGCTAAGATGTGCAAGATTGAGTGGAGGCAGAGGGATTTGAACCCCCGTCAGCGGGTTTCCACCACGTGGGGAGCTACCCCACGCGAAATTATGAGTCATCGCTCCAGTTATTCATCAACTGTCAGCAAATCTCATCTAATCACGCTCGATAACTGGAGCCCGCCAGTCTACCAGGTTAGCCTATACCTCCACAGGTGTAGCGTCAACCCTACTTCTTGCGCATCTTCTGAGCTCTCTTTCGTCTTCTCATTTTCTTCTTGCGCCATTTCCAACGCTGATTGCCGCGTTTCTTCCAGGCGCGTGAACTTCTCTTCATTGATTTTCCTTCCTTTTGATCTGTCAGGATCGTTTCTTTGGCGGGCCCGTCGGGAATTTCGGTCTCTTTTGAAACTTTCGAACCCGAGGCGTCTGGCTTAGAAGGCCAGCGCTATATCCTGGCTAAGCCACGGGCCCACAAGTCCTCCCGAACACATGCTCTCATTTAAAGCTTTACACAGTGAACGCATTTTTCTGTCCTTTTCCAGAACCTCATCATCAGCTAAACCAATTGATTATTGAACTGTAGCCAGCGTATACTGCTGCGGCCTCGATGATGCACAATATGCCTAATACCATCAACACCGGCCACCAGTTTAGGAGCTTGCCAACTATTTTGACCAAAGTCTCTACGAAATTTGTGATCATGTAGACCATGGCTCCTGCTATGACTGCTACGATTACCCTTCCCCATCCCTGGCCGATTACATCGAGACTTCCTCCCTGGAGGTCTCCCAACAGGATGTAGACCAATAACATCACCAATATGGAGAATATCATCGCGAAATGAATATCTCTGAATGGTCTTATTATCAGCGTGAATGCCGCAAGGGCCACGAATATCAGGGTGTATGTTTCCAGCATTCTGTGTGTGGTAAAGCAAATGAATGCAAGGACCAGTCCCACAATGAATCCTACCGCAACCAACGGCTTGTAAAGAGAATTGTTCTTGTCTTTAACATATAGAATTGCAATTATCAGTGCGATTGCACCGCCGATTGCAAGAGCGACCGCAAGGGTTTCGCTTGAATATGCAATATTGAATGAAGTCATTAAGTCGCGTATAGGTTTCAACGGTATATAATTTACAACCCGAGGATTCTTGCCATGTTGTTACCTAAGAGATTGTCCTTCATCTTTTCGGTGCCCCAATCAGACTCTCTGAGAAGCCTAAGGTACAGCATTGATGAGAATCTAACTTCGTATAAGGGAAAATCCGAGCCGTATACCACGCGCTCCGGAAACTCACTCATGAATGAGGATATGCGTTCTGTGACAACGTCCGGTTCCTTGGGAAGCCATCCCTGCATCGCCGAACAATCGGTGTAGATGTTGTCGTGCCTTCTCATCACTTCGGGCAGTTCCGAACCGAACTTACCGCCGAGATGCGCTATGATGTACTTCGTATCGGGATGTTTCTCCGCCACACGTTCCATGTTCACAGGATGACAGTATTTTTCATCCAACGGAGGAAATGCCATTCCTGCGTGAGTAACTACCGCCAGACCGAGATCGTCTATGAGATCCCAATATTTGTCACACTTCTCCGAGTCTGGAAAGAAACCCGTTGCGGGATACATCTTTATTCCGGGAGGATTGTATTTTTTGACAAACTTCTCGATCATCTTCAACCCTGCATCGCCACGATTGGGATCTACGGAAATGAATGGAATTAGACGATCATCCACAGATGTCTCCTGATAAAGCCACTCTATGTACTCCTCGTTCGTTATACGGCCTTCGTTGACCAATCCGAAATCAACCGCCAATGCCACCGCATAATCGATATTGTTGGCATCCATGGTGCGGATTATCTCGGAAACGTTCAGGTCATAGTCGTTAAACGGACTCGCATCATCCAGGAAGAAATCCAAAAATCCCTGTTGGTCTTTTGGCAACAGTTTCCTCGCCTCTTCGACCGGTGCGAGATAGTTCTTCACCGCCTCGTCCGGAAGCAATGATCTCGGCCAGAGATGGATATGCGCATCTATTATCATTTCATCTGGAAATGACGACTCAAATAATTAAGTCATTCGACAGACTCTGAATATCAGGCGGTGTGAAAGATAATATTCCTTCACATTATTACATGGATGATGGTTGAGAAAAGCAGATTCTTCGATGACCCGAAACTCAATGAAAGATATTGTGCCAAGGACGTGTGCATGAAGTATAACAACATACCTCCGAGTGACAGGGAAACCAGAAAAACGATCATTCGCGGTCTGTTCGGCAGAATCGGGGAAACGTTCGAGATATATCCGACGTTCTGGTGCGACCACGGTAAGAACATCGAAGCCGGTGAAAATTTTTTCATGAATCACGGATGCGTGATACTCGATACTGATAAGGTAAAGTTCGGTAACAACGTCCTCATCGGACCCAACTGCGGATTCTATTCTGCTGGACATCCCGTCGATGCAGCTGAAAGGATCTCCGGAGTGGAAATCGCAAAACCGATCACCATCGGCAATGACGTCTGGATCGGCGGAAATGTCGTTGTGATGCAGGGCGTGACAATCGGAGATAATGTCGTCATTGGCGCGGGAAGTGTTGTTACTAAAGATATTCCATCAAACTCCATCGCAGCTGGCAATCCATGTAAGGTACTCCGTGCTACGTGTTAACACGAGCCTTATATAGGATAAGGAAATATGGCTATTTTGGTAAAATTATGACAACTACCATAAAAGTAGCCAATCCGGGCGTCTTAGGACTGTTCGCATTCGGAATGATCTCATTCCTGCTTTCGATGCACAATGCGGACATTATCCCAGCTGATTCGGTGATATTCACCATGGGACTCCTTTACGGCGGTGGAGCACAGATACTTGCAGGACTTTTAGAATACAAGAGAGGAAACACGTTCGCGGCAACGGCATTCACGTCGTTCGGAACGTTATGGGTCATCATCATATTGATACTGACTGATTTCTTCGGATCCGGCGCACCGGCTGCGGATTCCATGGCGGCACTGTTCGCAATGTGGGGCATCGTAGCATACGTGTTCGCCGTCGCGACACTGAAAACAGGTCCGAGGTCATTCCAGATCGCGTTCTTTGGCGTAGCCACGCTCCTGATAGCACTGGCAGTGACTGAATTCACAGGCTCGGAAGAATTGAAGATGTTCTCAGGCATACTCGGTATGTTCTGTGGTGCACTGGCCGTATACATGGCAAGCGCAGAACTCCTCAACGAAACTTACGAGAAGAAGGTATTACCCCTTTAAACTCAAACCCGGGCTCCGGCCCGGCATTACTTTCTTTTTTTATTGTGACGCGAGCCACGTTTAAAAACCTGAAAAACAAAAAAAAAATTAATCGGGGCCACGCCCCCTTGAAAGGATTTGTAAATCGATTTTACATCTCTCTTATGAAGACGTACTTCTCGGCCTTTTTACCTTCCATCCTCATAATGAGCTTCCATCCCTGTGCACCGTACTCATTCAACTGTTTTTCCTGTTTTCCGCTGTCATCGAAAAACCCGAACATACCTTCTTTAACGACTATAACTTTGTATTCATATATCATGTTTTCATCTCCGTAATAAAGCACACAGAAACCTTGTAGGAATCGAAATACGCTTTCTCTCAAATCATAATTTTTCTATATAAATATAAGCTCTAAATGCGCGTTAATCCCTTGTCCAGACCTGAAAAAAATATGGAATTGTTTATATGTGTGATTCTCCTTTGATATGTTCACATAACGGGGGTAAACAATTGGCAAACATACAGCACATTATGTTAGACTATGAACGCGACAAGGTTTTCTATGCCATCGAGAAGGCAATACCTAACATCAAAGGAATGAAACTCATCGAGAGCAACAGTGTCACAAAGAGGCTCATAATAAAATCCGGAGGATCTATGTTATCTCCTGGTGGAGAGAGCATAACGATTACTTTGGAAAGTATCGAATCCACAAAAACAAGGATGTCCATCGTTTCACAGACAAAGGTCGGACTTGATGGTGGAAAGAATAAAAAGAACGTCAACACACTGATTGACGAAATCTCGAAATATATTGAATAAACTTTACATCAGGGTAACGGCCCGACCGTTACCCTTTCCTTTTTTATCAAAAAATGAACAATGACTTTACGTCCACCCTAAAATAAAGAAAATGGTTTGTCCGTATGATGCCTATCGACGCCAGAATCCTTTTCCGCCGTCTTTCTTATCGGCCTTCTTGTCACCGCCCTTGTTGTATTCCTTGTTAAGACGCACGACATCGTCAAGCAGCTTTTTCTCGGAAATGTTCTTAGAGCTCTTCAATTCTGATTTCAATATTTCCACGGCATCATTATCGCATGCGCAAACGGTTCTGAGTGCATCATCGCCGCCATTGATCTTTCTTCTCACCAGAGCTTGAATGACCCTCTCCTTCTCGCCGTAAGTGAGGTGCTCGAACGTCTTCTCCACACAGAACGGATCGAATTGACTTGAACCGCGAGCAATTTCAGCCTTGATCTGTTCCACCCATTTGGGAATGAGGACTTCGCTCGTGTGCTCTTCACCGTACGTTTTTATCGAAATGTCGTAAAGACGGGAGTAGCCGCCTATCGTGCTCTTGACAGAATCACTCCATCCTATCAGCACAACATCCTTCTGATCGGCATCCACCATTTCAAAAATGGTCATGTATTCCACATTATATTTCAAACCTGCCTTTTTTGATTCCTGAATGCCTGCCATCCACTGTGAAATCACCTCAGACTTTCCTTCATCTTCTGATAACCTGTATGCTGAAGTAAACGCATTGGTTATATCGGCCGCTGTGTTTTTTTCAAGGAAGTTGGGAATACTGCATGCGGACTTGGCATAACCAAGCCATGCCCTTGAAGATTTTGGGCTGTCATCGATTGCTTTTTTATATTTTTCATTAGCTTTTTCGAACTGCCCGAGTGATTCGAACATCTCAGCATCTGATATGAGTTCGTCCACATCTTTATCAGCAACAACGTTTCCGTAGTATTGCTTTACAATATTCTGTGTATTGTTGTTTATCGTAGTATTATTTACAATATCATCTTTGATTATATGTTTCGTCCCACAGAAATTACAATACACGACCTCTAATGAATCGTCGGGCTCCATCTTTCCGCCACAGTGTTTACAAATGAGCTGGATTACTGCCAAAAACTGCCACCATCGCGGTATATACAACTAATACAATAAAAATACGACGAATAATTCCTAACTTTTTTATTCCAGAAATTCACAGCACAGATGCCTTGGAAGATGATTTCGGCAGTACATTTTGACAAATTATACAACGGATTCATCAGTTCCTACTCATTTTTGAGAACAATGAACGAGTGACATCATAACAAAACATGCGCCTACGCAATTCTGTTTTGCATACAGATAATATCTGCCCATCAGCCACAATTGATGAATATAATGAAAAATGAGTGGACAGGGCGAGATTTGAACTCGCGGCCTCTACCATGCCAAGGTAGCGATCTTCCAACTGATCTACCTGCCCGTTGTAAGTCTGTGAATGATAAGTCATTATTAAAGATTTGGCTATCGATTTACTTATAGCCCGTATCACATACAGATTCTTATGAGGTGTTTGTACTGCCACATAGAATGTTTCGGTACATACTGTGGCCCGGAATGTCAGAAGAAATGTGATGATTTCCAGACACACGTTGACAAACATGGCATCAAAATGCTGTTCCTTCTATTCGGATCGATGTTGTTCCTCGTTCCCACATTGGCGTTCGGGGAACTGTTCTATATGGGAGCTATGCTGGCATCCATGGGATTGGTCATTATCATATTCCCGTTCGGTACCGGCGATAGTGTACAAATGTGGGGGCTGAGGAAAACCGTCAGGATCGTACGTATATTGGGTTTGGCAATGGCCCTCATAGGTCTGTTGATGATGTTGTTGCTCCAATCATTCTGATAATACTGTACTTTATATATTATAGAATGAACTCGAACAACAAAAACAATCAATTGTCGTAACTCGCATCGAATCAGAATTTGTCCTTGAGAGTGGACTGGAATCTGTGTGCCTCTCCCGGAATGTGTGTGGGATACTTGTTGTTGACACACGCCAAACATAGATCGTTGGCGGGAATTCCGATCGCTTCTACGAGACCTTTGATGCTTATGTATCCAAGACTGTCCGCACCGATCTCCTTTGCGATCTCTTCAACTGAGAATTTATTTGCAATAAACTGGTCGCGCGTCTTCATATCCACGCCGTAATAGCACGGAGCAATGACCGGAGGGCATCCGATACGGACGTGAACTTCCTTTGCTCCGGCATCCCTGAGCATCTTTGTGAGTTTCAAAAGAGTTGTTCCACGCACAATGGAATCATCGACGATCAAAACGCGCCTCCCGTTGACGGTGGATTTTATGGGATTCATTTTCATTCCCACTGCCTCCTCTCTCATCTTCTGGTCCGGGAGGATGAACGTACGTTCCACGAAACGATTTTTCATGAATCCTTCTTCGTATGGGATGTTCGCCCCTATCGCGAATCCCAGTGCGTGCGCACGTCCCGAGTCCGGTACCGGAAGAATGACATCAACATCTGCTGGAGCTTCCCTTGCAAGGATCATTCCCACATTCTTTCTTACGTCGTAGACTTCTCTTCCGTCCATTACGGAATCAGGTCTTGCGAAGTATATCCACTCAAACATACAATGTGCTTTCGGGCATGTGCCAGACGCAGGATGTGTCTTGTAACTGTCAGTCTTGATCTCGATGATCTCTCCCGGCGGGATGTCCCTAACAAACTCACCTCTGAGGGCGTCTATCGCGGTGCTTTCGGAAACGATCATATAGCCGTCTTTGAGTTTACCGAGGCACAGCGGCCTGAATCCGTAAGGATCACGAACGGCATACAATTTGTCGTTAATAAGAATCGCAAGAGAATATGCGCCTTCGATCTCCGACATCATGCTTCTTATCGCCTTTATCGGTTCGCCGTACTGCGCCATGTATTTTGTAATAAGCTTCAGAAGTAATTCTGAATCCGAGTCTGTGAGAAATGACCAGCCCTGATCAAGATAGATCTTTTTCAGATCGAGGTAGTTTGTGATATCCCCGTTGTGTGCGATGGAAATCGTACCATGATTGGTCTGCATGTCCATCGGCTGTGCGTTTACCGTTCCCTTTGAACCGGTTGTCGGATAACGTACGTGACCAATCCCGCAGTTTCCGCGGAGGTCTTTCATGTTATGTTCGTTCAATGCTGCTTGAACCAAACCGTCCCCTTTGACGGTACGGACGGCTTTGCCGTCAAAAATTGATATTCCCGCAGACTCCTGTCCACGGTGTTGGATGATCCTAAGGGCTTTATGAATACCCATTACGGCGTCCGACTTCGAACACACCCCCACGACCCCGCAGCTGTGTTTCGGTCCGGTCATAATATCCGCCTTAATTGTGTGACTTTGCCCAAGCGTAAGATCTCATCTTCGCCGTTCCGCCGTATCCGCATGAGGCGCATACGCTCTTCCTGGTGTGGTATGAGTGTTTTCCGCATCTGCGGCAGGGTATGTGGCTTTTGTATTTGTTGTGCCTTCCCTGTGCTGGTGTTCCTGTTCCCATTGTAAATCTCTCCTTATGGTGATATGTATATTACGTTGTCTCCACGGACAATCGCAAGGCTCAGTTTTCTGACCACTTCGCCGTTGAGGATCTCATCGGCGTTTTTGAGCACGAGGTTCATGTGCGGATCGTATCCGTCAAGAACGCCCCTGTACTCCCTCTTTCCTTTGAGCTCGACGATCACATTCTTGTTGACCGCCTGGTTGAGTATTGTCAGAGGTTTTATCATTTTCAGAGCCACCGAACTGCCATAATCCAATAGAGTATTTGAAAGTATCGTGATAGTTTACGCGTGTATTATACGAAGGCGCCTATGGTGGGAGCGTCCAATCTGTCCATGTCGTAGAAGATTACCGCTTCAGTCATTCCCGCTGCAGACATGCCGGTTCCCATGAAGTGCGTCAACATGGACGATCTCCAGAGAATGTCAAGAATTGTTACTGACATCGCTCCGTAGTACGTATTGCTCATATCGTCCTCGTATCCCAGTTCATCCATCATATAGAACACGTTTCCGAACATGCTGTCCCTTTGGTTCAGTATTGAAATGTAATCCTTCAGGATGTTCGCTCCAGGCGTCTCCAGTTTCATCATCGGGATGTCATTCGGATTCGCCCTTGCCTTGTCGTGAATGTCCCCGTCATCATCTATGACCTTCCATTCGATCTTGTTTCCGGACGCCATGAATATATTCCAATTCCAGCTTCCGTCACAATATATCGGAACGCTTAGCGGATCCTGTGATGTCATTGATCCCAGTGCTGCATCTCTTGCCGCGCTCTCCAATTCCATCATGTCCACTTCTCTGTCCTTCGGAACATTGTCCAGTGACATCACCGGCTCTTCAATGGCGGCTTCCATCACGTTGCCTAAGAATCTCAGATCAGTGAAATTATTCAGATGCTTCGTTGTCGAAGCCCTGATATCCAGGGTGTTTCCCATGACTCCTGCTTCTTTACAGTTCGAATAGAATTCCCTGTACACACCGGATGCTTCGCGGAGTGCTTCCATAAGCCTTCTGTCCGCTGCGTCCACGATGGGCTTCACATCAGTCAGCGCATCCGCACCGTTTCCTGTCCATATTCCCCTGCATGACAGGTCAAGTTCAATCTTTATTCTCTCACCGACGTAGAAGTGGTAAGGGAACTGACGGCAGTATGTCGGTCTTTTCTGGTACACGGAACATCTGCGGTTGTTCAGGAACACACAGGAACCGCGACCTTTCTTCAAGGCAAGTGCCAGATGGTCTTCGGGATACTTGTTCCTGACGAGTGCGGTAGGGTGACTCTTTCTGAAGAAATCGGCCTCGTTGGACAGAACTTCGGGCTGACAGAGGCAGCATAATCCGCATTCGGGTATGCATTCAACTTTTCTTCCCATAAGTTCAGAATAATCAATCTCAACCATTTACATTCACTCCGATTGTATCACCGCACATCTCACCGTCTGTGATTTGAATGTTTCCTCTCACCATCACCATTTCCGGGAAGATCGCTTCGTAACCTTCATACACCGACGTACGGTTTTTTCCATGAAGGCCGTCGGCCTTAATCTTTTTAACATTTTTGAGATCGAATATCACCAGGTCGGCATCATAACCTTTCTCGATCCTTCCTTTTCCGAGTCCGAATGTTCTCCCGGGTGTTTCGGAGGCCATTGACACCAGCGTCCCAAGTGATATCATTCCCTTCTTTGCCAGATTGACCATGATCGGCATTGTCGTCTCGATGCCTGATATTCCGCTGGGTGCCGCTTCGTAATCTGCGGTTTTTTCCGATTCGGTGTGTGGCGCGTGGTCACTTCCGAACATCGGGATCTTTCCGTTACGGAATGTGCTGAATAACATTTCTCTTGTATTCTCATCACGCAACGGAGGATTTACTTTGTACTGCGCCCCCTCTTTTGAATCGTTGAACAGAAGATGGTGTGCCGTAACTTCCGTAGTGAACCCGTACTGTTCCGCCAATGTTGCCGAACCTGCGGATGTGATGTGACATATGTTCACCTTTGCTCCCTTGTACGCCCCGAGGCGTCTTATCGCATTCAATTCCGCATCGATCGGCCTGTTCTTCAAATGATCGTGATTGTTCCTTTCCGCCGTCCGCGCTATCAGATTGTTGTCCTCTGCATGAACGCTTATCACTTTTCCTGTAACGGCGGCCTTCCGGATGATGTTGTTTATCAAGACGTCGTCGTTCATCAGTATGTCACCGGTTGTTGATCCCATGAACAGTTTGAATCCTACGGATTCTTTTGCCAATGCCGTTACGTCAGAATTCTTCGTCAGAGCTGAGAACAGTCCGTAATCGACGTATGCTTTCGATCTTATCGTGGCGTTCTTCTCTCTTATCGTTCTTACGTCTGTTACAGGCGGAATCGTATTCGGCATATCGAGAACACAAGTTACGCCACCGAATAATGCCGATGCCGTTCCTGAACGAAAATCCTCTTTCTTTGTGAGACCTGGGTCTCTGAAATGTACGTGAGGGTCAATGAATCCAGGGAGGATGAGTTTGTCTTTGAATTCCACGCGTTCCTCTCCGCCGCGTATGATCTTCCCGATGGTAACGATCTTGCCATCCTCGATTCCGATGGAGGTCTGTTTCAGCTCTCCGCCGATGAACATGTTGCCTTCGATGACCAAATCCATTTCCTCACCTTCTGACTATCTCCCCTTTGGGGCTTGTCTCAGAGAATATCTCACCCGTAAATGAATATATTCTTGATCCGTTGTCTTTCCATGCGTCTTTTGACAGTCCCGCTTTGCATGAGAGGTTTTCCAGATATTCGATAACGTCCCAATTCCACTCGGTCGGTACCTGCGGGAGAAGCAGTCCCCGACCTTTCGGCGAATCGAGTATCAGACCATCCCGGCCGATTACGATGCTTGCTTTCACCTCATCCTTGCTTCCTGGTATAAGCGCGGGTTTGGAAAGTATCGTCACCTCTACGGTGATGTTCTCCAACTCATTCTCTCTCAATGCAGGAAATCTCGGATCGTGGCATGCGCTTACGGCAGACCTGTATAACGCTTCGGAGAGTGAGAACACAGGTTCTGCGTATCCGATGCATCCTCTCAAATGACCGTCTGGGTATGTGTTGATCGTTACGAACACGCCTGATTTCTCGTGACGGTTCTGACGGATGTCTATCTGACCCCCCGATGCTTCCGCCTCTATCATATTGCGGGCGGTCTTGACGATGGAGATCCCATCATTGAGATCGATCATGTGAGTTCTATCTTCTCGATCGACTTCTTCTTCGGTGCCGATTTCTTCTTTGCCGCGGGACCTTCACAGTCCGCACAGTCTTTCTTGACCCCGTTCTTCACCATTGATTTGATGTCGTCCGGTATCGGCATTGCCTTCATGAGCTCTGCCATTCCGAGCATGAATTCCATTCCAGCCTTCATGAAATGCTGCTGCACATCCTTGCTCATTGCCGCTTCGAAGACGCCTTTTGCAACATCCTTGCCTTTGTCGACCTTCTTCTCGATCTTAGATGGTGCCTCTTTCAGCAATTCCACGATCTTTGCTTCATTCTTTTTCACGAATGCTTTGAGTGTCTCCGCATCCATTTCCTCAACGGTTTCAGCTTTTTTCGCCATTTTTCTCCCTCTCGAATTTTATTACTAACTCTTCCCCTCTCATCTCAGCACCCAGTAGGTTCGCCCTTGTGAGTGAAAGTGGTAAACTGACATTCCTGCGGTGGCTTCCCACCTGTACGATTATATTGTCTTCCTTCGTCTTATACAATTCCACATCCGCTTTTTCCGCGAACGGTAATTTCAATATGAGCTCATCAGCATCCTCTCCGGACTCGAATCTCATCGGACTTTCTTCTGCGTAGACTTCCGAGGGATCGGAATCGCCGAAGATCATCTTCGCCATGTAATCCAGCTTCTCTGAACCTATTATCTCAGTCGGCATGATGTTGCTGTACATGATCTTCATCGGATCGAACGCATGGTGTATCATTTCCAGATACTCTTCCTGTTCCTTCAATTTGCCTTCGAAGTATCCTTTCGTATCGTCCGGATATACACGATTCACGACGATACATTCAACCGTCATTCCGTATAAACAGAGGTAGGAATACGCACGTTTCGTTTCGTTGATGACCATTCTTTCCGGGTTGGCCACCAGACGTATCGATGTTACCCTGGGATCCTCCAACAGGAGTTTTACTTCAGACATGCGGTTTTTGATGTCTTCCATACTCTCAAGTACCTTCTTTGAAGGTAACGGCATGTCGATGAATCTTCCCACCGTCAATCTGGCAATGCTGAGCAGTCTTTTCGCCAGACCGTAAAATTTGTTGATGTACCACTGCGATACATCAGGGAAACTCAGCAATCTGAGCGTCTCCGCGGTAGGTGCGGTGTCCATGACCATTACGTCGTATTTTCCGTTCTTTGAGAAGTCCAACACATAAAACAATGCTGCAATGAGTTCCATTCCTGGAAGGATGGCCATTTCCTTGGCGGACATGTCGTTGACACCTTGGGAGGACATGAACAATTGGACGTAATCCTCAATGTCCTTCCATCTTGAATCCATTTCTTTGATTATGTCCACTTCCAACGCGTCAAGATTCTCGCACACGTTCTTTATCTCGCCACCGATCTCCATTTCCAACGAATCGGCAAGAGAATGTGCTGAATCGGTACTCATCACAAGCGTCCTGTAACCTTTCGCGGCAAGCATTCTGGCCGTGGCCGCGGAGACGGATGTTTTTCCGACGCCCCCCTTGCCCGTGTAGATTATCAACCTCATACGTGCACATTACTTTGCACGTATTAATTAACAGTGGAGTTGCAAAATTTGACGTAATCTGATGAAAACATCCCGGATATTGGAACTGAAAAGAGAAATGGTGCCGGGAATGGGGTTCGAACCCATGACCTTCGGATTTCCCTGGAAGAGGTCTATTATGACCAGAACCCTATGAGTCCGACGCTCCACCAGGCTGAGCCACCCCGGCCTTTTTTGGTTAAAATGTTTTAAAGAAAATGGTTTATTCTTCCGCTTCGGATGCTTCTGCTTCGGATTCCTCGGCAGGAGCTTCTTCTGCATCTTCCACGACTGCGGGTTCCTCTGCCACCGGTTCCGGCTCAGCCTCGATTATTGATTCGGGCTCGCCTTCGCCTGATGAAGTTACCTCAGTTCTGCGGATTTCGATGCGTTTGATCGGTATGATGATGTGGCATGCTTTTGCGAGGTCTTTTGCCATGTCGCCGGAGACGATTGATTTGACGATCTCGGATAATGTCATCTCCTTGCCCATCTGAACGAGTGTTTCAGCGGAAACACGCCTGATGGCCTCTTCCTGTGTTGTCTGGATACGGCGTTCTGCGACAGACATCGTCTTGACACGGAGTCCGAAACCATCCTTCGTGATGATGTCGACAACGTGATCAGTCTTTGTTTTCTTTCTGCGGGTCAACCTTCTGACGTAGTCGCTTGTAAGGTCGTGACCGATGAATGCCGTCTTTGCATCAGATCCGTCAACTGACGTGATCTTGAATCTGAGCTTAATGTGCATCTTCGAGAAGTCGCCGGTGAGGTCCTGTACTGTGACTTCTGCTGTTCTTCCTATGAGCATGTCGGGTTCCGCTGCCGGAGATTCACCGATTTCAATCTCGTTGAACATGCGAGGTGCGTGCACCTTGTACCATTCCTTTGCCTTCCACTTGTCCTTTATCCTACGGGACGTTCCTTTCGTCTTCTTAGCTGCTGCCATCAGAATCAACTCTTGCTTATCCGAGCAATTGTGTGATTCTCTGATTGTATTAATAGCTTTGTTCCAGGAGCTGTCTTTTGCATCATTTCATGTTCACCATTTTTCACACATGGCCAGCATGATATTTTTTACCCTAATCAGAAAAATATTATACGATTTGGTTGGTACCGCTTGTATATATGTGTTGCCCCGTCTTGGAGCTGAATCCGCGTTCACGGAAAAGGTTCCAAGGCAAAGGATTTCAACAAAAAGCCGACACAATAGTCAGATTTAATTACTTCGGGAACATCCGACCCATAGGCATTGATATGAAAGGACATTCTTTTTTAGTGAACGGAGACCGGGCTGCAGCACGCGACATTGTTTACGGAACCCTTACCGGTCAAGGATACTCCTTGATACGTATCGATGATTGGTCTGCCGAGGCCGAAAAAGGATCTTCTGGAAAATCCATTGTTCTCGGCGCATTTGCCGGTAAGAAAGGACGTCATGTAAAGTTACGAGTGGTCTGCCAATCAAAATCCGAAGGATTCACCATCTCGCTCATACAGGGCACCAGCGGATTTTCCGGAGGCCTTATCGGCGTGAGTCAAGCCAATAAAATATACGCCAGTATCTTCGATGATATCAGAACCGTCCTTCAGACTTCGGGCATTCTGGTCTCAAGTAACCCTCTTGAAACGGATGCCATAGAGAAGATCGCGTAAACGGACATCATGTCAGTTTGAAGTCGAGGATATCCAATATCTGCTTCTTCTTGTCGATACCGTCATAGACTTCCAATAACTTCAGTCCCTTTTCCGTCAGTTGGAATACGCATCTTTCTGTTACGTAGAGAACACGTTGCTTGTTTTTGATCGCGTTCTCTGCGGAGAAACTTATTCCAAGGATATCCTTCTTGAATTTACTGAATTCGCCCTCTTTGTCTATCTTAACCTTTCCATCCTTTTCGGAGACGCTTAGACCTTTTGCGGTGAAGCTCATACAGAACACTACCGTCTTTGCTTTACCGGTTATGTTGGCGAATCCGCCTATTCCGGCGAACCTGTTGCCCATCTCGTGTGCGTTGACGTTACCGTTACGGTCGACTTCGATCGCACCCATGAAACATATGTCCAGCCCACCGCCGTCATAGAAGTCGAACTGTGATGCCATGTCGCATATCATATCGGAACCGATCGTCGCACCGAACGCCACGCCCGGGGCCGGCAATCCTCCTACTCCGCCTGCTTCCACCGTCAGGTTAACGTCTTTGAGCACGCCCATCTGTGACGCATACTTTCCAACGAGCTCGGGAATTCCGATACCGATGTTGACGATATCTCCTTTCTTCAACTCCTTCGCCGCACGCTTTCCTATGATATCAGCGGTACTGTCCGGCAGATCTGATCCCATTTTTCCGGAAACGGCGAGTTTGCTGGCCCAGAAATCCATCTGTGTCGGCGGCACGTGTACGTCGCCGGTAAGGATCGGATTAACTCTCTGTATCTCCGGGACTTCTTCGCATACTACGACAGCATCCACAAGTATTCCGGGAACGATTACGTTCCTAGGCCTTGCGAAAACGTGACTTACTTTCTCCACTTGAACGATCACCGTTCCGCCATTATTTTTGACTGCCTGAGCAAGTGCCAGCGCATCTACTGTTACGTTCTCATTCTCAAATGAAATGTTGCCGTTCGGGTCCACCGTGGTGCCTTTTATGAACGCGACATCGAGCTTCGGCGTACGGTATGCGAGGTATTCTTCACCCTCTATCTCCACCAAGGTTACAAGTGAATCCTTCGAACGTTCATTGAGTGACGGGCCGTCCAATCTCGGATCTACGAATATATTCAATCCTACCTTTGTGAAATGTTTGTCCCTTCCCGCAGCGGCACTGCGTGTCATGTGCGACAGTACTCCCAACGGAATGCAGTATCCTTCGATCTCGTTGGCAGCGATCTTCTTCATTACCACCGGAGTACTCATGAAATGACTTGCGATGACTTTCTTGACCGCTCCCAATCCTACGTAACGGTCTGCGAACATTTCTTCATTCCATCCTCCGAACCCCGCGGCGCAGAATAACGTCAGGTTGTTCGGCGACCCCGTCTGTTCGATACGCTCCGCAAGTGCGACGTGCAGCTCGTTCGGATTCGCAAGTGCAAGAAATGAATTGATACCTATGCAAGCACCGTCTTTGATCAGATTCACCGCATCGCAGGAGGACATTATCTTGAACATGTTAACCAGACCGTCAAGAATAGAATCATACGGGTGCTTTAAATCCTTATCTCAAAGAAAATGCGCATTTCAATAATACTTATTTATTCCGCCATATCCAACGATCAATTTCCCGTCTCTTGTTTTGTCGATGAAATTGTTCAGCCGTTTTCCGAACTCTTCGGAACTTTCGCGTGCGGAGTCGATGTACGCCACCCTTATCCTTTTGTATGAATCCGTGAACTGTTGGTAATTCTCCCATACAACATCGTCTTTTCTCAGGGCTTCGATGATATCCTCGGGATAAACAAACTCCTCCGCCAGGACCTTTGACACAGCATCCCTGACCGATTCGTGTATCAGACCTTCTTTGACAAGCCACTTGAGTCTTTCCTTGTTGGACTGCGAGTACGTACTTTTGGGATTACGACGTGAGTATCTCTGTATTTTGTGATCCTTGTCGAATGATTTGACGGTGCTGTCGATCCAACCGAAACAAAGAGCCTCTTCAACAGCGTCGTTGTAAAGTATCGCCTTCTTACCGGAGTGTTTCAATGGACAAATGAACCATATTCCCTTCTCTTTTTCGAAATTCTCCTGCAACCATTGCCGCCACTCCTCTCTGGTACTGAAATATCGTGGCGCAACGAGGCCTTCCATAAGCTTACACCCACTAACGATAATATAAAAACTTCGAAAATAGAAAAATGAAAAGGGGGTTTCCCCCGTGTTTGATCTTACAGTTTCACAGGTGTGATGTGTGCGCCGAGGCCGAGTTCTTTCTCGGACATACCCATTGCGAGACCCAGGAGCTGTGACAGGTGAAGCACCGGCAAAGGCTTGGATGCTCCTTTCTGCGTTGCGTCGAACTGAAGGTGACAGAACGGACAAACGTCAACAACGTATTCTGCTCCGCCTTCTTTCATGTTCTTCAGGTTCGTCTCGGTGAACTTCTTTGCGACTTCGCCGAACTGTGCCCTGACTCCTCCTCCTGCACCGCAGCACATGAGTTTCTGGTTGCGGGGCATGCTCTGAGCGCCGGTTGCATTGATGATGTCATCGAGTATGTGCGGGTTCTCCGTGTCGTCGATGTTCTTCAGCTTTCCGGGCTTCAGGAAGTGGCATCCGTAGAATGCTGCTACCTTGTAGCTGAGCTGTTTCTTGACTGCTGCTTTGATCTTCTCTACACCGACTTCGTTGTACAGAACTTCTGCGAAGTGTCTTACGTTCGTCTTTCCGCTGTATGAGAGTCCGACTTCCTTCAGGATGTCATTGACTTCTGCGAGCAGTTTCTTGTCGGAGTGGAGTTCGTGCGCTGCGTCAAAGAGTGAGCCGTAGCATCCGTTGCATATTGTAACGATGTCCAGGCCTGCTTTCTCAGCGAGTGCGAGGTTCCTTGCCGCTGCTGCGATCCATGTCTTTTTGTCGAATGACCTGATGACACCGGGTGCAGGGCAGCATGATGCATCTGCGAGGTCCACGAGTTCGATGTTCAGTGCTTTACATACCTCTCTGGTAGATTTCTCAATACCGGGGTATCTGAGGGGTGCTATGCAACCCAGGAAAAATGCGTATTTAGCCATTTAATTCACCCTACCAGTTTGTCGAAGCCGGTCTTCTGTATGATCTTCGTGAAGTCTGCCATTGCTTTGTCGTTGGCCAAAACGGTCGGCGGGTTCTCCGGAAGTCCGAGTTCTTTTCTGAGTGCTTTGATCTTGTCGGGGTTGTCGACGGTGTGTCCGTACTTGACAAGGTTCGTTGCTGTCTTCTTGTGGTTCTCGTAGAGAGTTCCTTTGCTGACTGCGATGTTCCTGAGTGCCGTTACGATCTCGACGATCTCGACACCACGGGGGCATCTCTCGACGCACGTGTAGCACGTGGTGCACTGCCAGAGGTCTTCTCCGAGTGCTTCTTTCTCAAGACCGAGCTGAGTCTGCCTTACGAGTTTCCTCACACGGTATGCCGTCTCTTTACCGGAGGGGCATCCTGCTGTGCATGTACCGCACTGGAAACACATGGTCACACTTGCTCCGCCGTTTGCTGCGACGAGCTTGGTGAATTCTGGATTCGGTGTTGCTACCATAGTTATACCACGAGTTGAATCGCACATATACTATATAACAAAAACAGATGAAAACAATCGTGTATTACCGTTTTAGATAATACGGTTTCTCGATAAGAGCTCGCCGATCACCGCAGATACGCCGTCAGCGTCCTTTCTGAACACTGCGTTGATGGTGTGTCTCAGCAGTCTTGGTTCCGTCGCACTTCGGATCTTTATGCCTTCCCTTACCAGCAGAATTTCATCAACAAAGAAGCTCTTCCCGGAATCCATCAGCTCTTTTAACGAATACGTGGAACCGTCGATTGAATAATCCTTGCCGATGGCGTCCAGATGCATGTACGCTATCCTCTGCGCTCCGTAACGGTACTCCAGATACGAATATCCGCGGTCAACATGGATCATATCCATTGATCCGGCTTCAACCCATTGGTATCCTTCGAGATCGAACAGATGAACGGGGTCGTCCAGCATGATCATATCAGTCATTCCTCCTTTGAGGTCTCTGATGTTCGTTCTGTCGTCGGAGACTTTCAGATCGATATCCATTCTTAATGACGAGATGACGGACATCATCAACTCCTCCGTCACAGGAGTGCATGATATCGACAACCGTTCGCGTGAACCGCAGCGAAGGCCCATCATCTCCGCCTCTGCCAGGATCTCTTTGCCGTCAGCCGTCACGATCGAACCGCCCGGCGTCGACTCAATGAGTTTCATCCCTATCGCGTCCTCGACGGATGCAATATATCTGTGGATCACCGGAACAGAAATGCCAAGCTTCCTGGCCGCGGCTGTTTTGCTGCCTTCTGCATTCACCGCTGCCAGAGCCTCGATCTGCCTTGCGGTGATGGTCTGACCGTTCACACGCAATGAGATCTGCGTTTCAATGTCCACGTCACGGTATGCAGGTTTGAATTAAACAATATTGCCTGTCAATCAGTTTATTTACTGTTTTTGTCTATTCCACCAGGAATGTGCGCTGAAAAGCTGTCTGACAAGATCCTCATCGTCGGTCTCGGAAGCCCGATTATGTCCGATGACGCCATTGGACTGAAAGTGATCGATGAAATCGATAAACTTGATCTAAAGGGTGTGCAGACTCAACAGGAGGCCATCGGAGGATTGGATATCATTCCAGTCATTTCAGGGTACAGGTACGCAATAATTGTTGATGCCATTCAAACGCATTCATACACCCCGGGAACGGTGATGATATTCAATCCCGAGGATTTCGAACACACTGTGGGAAACAACTCCGCACATGAGGTGAATCTCAGCACGGCGATGCACATCGGAAGACAGCTTGACCCGGAGTCAATGCCGTTGTCCGTGCGCTTCGTAGCCATTGAGGTGGAAGACCTCCAAACGGTCTCAGAGACAATGACCCAGGCTGTTCAAGCAGCGTTACCAAATGCGGTCGATGCAGTGTTACATTTGGTTAAAGAACTCAGATCTCTATAGATCCGATATCGAATTTCTTCATCTTCGACGTATTCGTTCCGTAAACTGATACGACGAGCTCCTTTGTTATTACGTCCGTAGCAACGCGCATCACATCTTCTTCCGTCACCGCGTCGAGTTTTCTCATCCTCTCTCCAATGGTTTCCGTGGAGCCTGTGAGCATGTATCTCTTGATCAGTCTGTAGAGACGGTTATTCGTCGACTCCGATTGTCTTGCCGTGGCACCCTTGATCAGGTTCCTTGCCCTTTCCAACTCTCCCTTTACAAGACCTTCGTCCCTGAGTTCTTTACAGACCTGCGCGGTGGTCGCGATGCAGTCCATGACATTCTTTTCCGTGGATGACATGTATGCCGCCATCGATCCGGCATCGGAGTTCTGATCAACCATACAGTAAACGGAATACGCCAGTGCCTTTTCCTCCCTTACCTTCTGGAAAAGCCTGGAACTCATCCCTGCACCCAGTATTGCTGTCAGTATTGACAATGCGGAAGCCTCCTTGTGGTCCGCGGGATACGCAGAAAATCCCATTCCGATGTAACTGTGGTCTCCTTTCCTTTCAACGAACCTGTAGTCCCTTGATGTTCTTCCGGGAGTGGTTCTTGTGATTTTCTTCCCTTCCTTGATCCCGCCGAACTCCGTCTCCGCCCAGTTCATTACGTCTGACGGGTCAGTCGCACCTGCTGCGAACACTGCCATGTTCGGCCTTCTGTACCTTTCCGTGAAATACTCCCTCAGGTCCTTCGCTTTCAACGATTCGACGACCTTCGCTTCTCCTGCCTCGTTTTTCGACAGTTCGTGACCGTGCCACAGCGTTTCCGCGAATATCTTGTGAATGTATGATTCCGGATCGTTCTCCCACATGCTGATCTCCTGCAGGACTATCTCTTTCTCCAGACTTACGTCGTCCTCTTTGATCAAAGGATTCATGATTATGTCCGCAACAAGATTTTTTGCAACGTCCGAAGTGCTTTTTATCGTCGCTCCGTAGAATGCGGTCATCTCCTTGCCGGTGAACGCGTTCATCTCCCCGCCTGCGGACTCGATTTCCTTGGATATCTGAAATGACGTGCGTGTCGTCGTTCCTCGGAATACGACATGCTCCAACAGGTGCGAAATGCCACATATCCTGCTGTCCTCGTCCCTTGAGCCCGTTCCAACACCTACGGCGAATACCGCGTTCTCTGAGTCTGGTATTACGTCTACGATGACGGGAATCCCGGATGCTGTGCGTTCGAAGAATATTTTCTCATCCATGAATACTGTGATATGCGATGACTTAATAGATTTGATGCAATTCATGTACTAGATGGACGAACTGATTCTTCACAGCTACAAGGACAAGGAACTCAAGAACACCGTCGCCGTGGTGGGTTTCCCGAGCATAGGCTTGGTAAGCTCCATAGCCGCCAATTTCATGGCAAGGGAACTGAAGCTGGAAATGGTGGCCGGAATAAGTTCGCCGGATTTCCCCCCTTACGCACTGATGCAGAACGGCGTGCCCATGCCTCCGATCAGGATTTATGCGGGAGATAGAAACTGCGACGATGATTCCGGACTGAACTGCGACAGCCTTGTCGTCATTACGTCAGAATTCATGCCCAAGATGGAACAGCATTATTCCATCGCCATGACCGTCTTGGACTGGTTGGCAGCGAATGACATCAGAACGGTCATAACACTGGATGGAATTCATCCGGCAAGTCAGGGCGAGCATGTCCTTCTCGGCGCGGGCTCCACAGATGCTGCCCGAGATATAATGAAAAAATACGAGATCGATGAATTCGTGGACGGAATGATACGCGGTACATCCGGCGTGATGCTCTTCGAGGGCGCCAACCGCGATATCGATGTCTTGACGTTACTGGGTTCCGCGAAGGCCGACATGCCAGACCCGAGAGGTGCGGCAAAATTAATGGAACCGTTGGGAAAGATGCTTCCCGAACTCAAGATAGACACGGAACCGCTGTACACGGAAGCCGACGAGTTGGAAAAACGCATGTCCGGTCAGCCGAACGCCCCGCCGACGCTTCCGCGCGACCAACTATTGTATGGGTGATCTCATGGAACTGATACCAAGCAAATTCTTCATCGTTTCGAGTTCCGCCGTCAGTAAGGTTTCCGACCTGAACGCGTTCGACCGCGCCCTCATTGACGCTGGGATCGGAGAACAGAATCTTCTGTCAGTATCGTCCGTGATACCCAAGGACGCAGAACTCATTCCGCCGAAAACACTGCCCATGGGGGCGGTCACACACTGTGTGCTGGCACAGATGAGAGGTTCAGAGGGAGAGACCATCTCCGCCGGAATCGCCTACGCATTGAGAAAGGACGGCAACGGCGGTTATGTCGCAGAAGGTCACATCTACGGATCCAAGAATTCTCTGAAAGAAATCCTATCATTGAAAATGAAGGAAATGGGAAAGATGCGTAACGTCGAGTTCGGCGAAGTGAAGTACGCCATTGAGGAACTGTCCATTCCGATGGACCACTACGGCGCGTGCATCGCCTCGCTGGTTTTCACGGATTACAGGCTGTAAGATGTACGCTGCGATTGTTTGTCAGAAATGCGGCAGGAACCGCGTCATCGACCTTGATAACAAAACGTCAACGTGCCCATACTGCAGCTTCAAAGCGGAGACAAAAGCCGTGAAGATACTTTTCAGGGGAGAAACAGCAAACGATGTCCGCGAGACTTTGGTGCAGAAAGCCGGAATCGTTCAGGAAAAGAAGGTGAAAGGCCCAGATCCCGACCCGATGTCCACGTTGGAGTACAATTACGGAAAGGCGAAGGGTCTGGACAAACACACAGTACTTGCTGAAGGCCTCACTTCAATAAAGGGGACATTCACAATATCAGACGTCAGACTGTTCGAACCGGACAAAGCGGACAAAATGATAGAGCAGATGATGAACATGCTCATAATAATCGAAGAGCGTCCAGGGAAATACAGAGTTCCCTAGTACTCTTCTTCCCTTTCCGTCTTCGGCCTTCTTGCCTCATTCCTGAGAATCTCTCTGACAATGGCTGGCAATTTGATAAAGTGCATATAGTAAAAGTATCCGATCGCCACTGCCAGCGCACCTATCAATGGTAACCACATCAGCACTTCGTTATCGGAGGTGTAGTAGAATGCCGCCATGAGGGCACCTGTCGCAACTGAAATGAAAAGCGACTGGAATAAGAATTCCCAGACCCTCTTCCTTGCCACCCCCTCTCCGATGGTTGTTCCCGTGGACGCCTGGACGAATATATACACCAGGCCCATGATTATGATCATTACCCATCCCAATCCATCCAATGGCAGTCCTGCAATCTCTGCCTGCGACGAGAAATAGAATATCAGTCCGAATGCGAACGCACATCCGAGCCCGAGTCCCAGACCGTATCCGTAGAATATCGTGTCTGATTGACCGGCGAACCTTTTAAGATTCAACGTAACGAGTTTGGCCATCTCGAATATGACTGCAAGCAGGACGATCATCACGGGATCCTTTATGAAGAACGTGTAGACCACCAACAGGACCGTTCCTTCGAAAAGGCCGACAACGAACAGCTTGAAGAAGCGCGGGTCGCTGAAGAACGGGGATTCCACTGCCGGGAATGTATACTTTCTAAGAACGAGATACATCAGCACCAGTGCAGGTCCGAGACCCAAGGCTGCTGCGATACCCATTGCGAAATCCATGGAATCTTGTATGATGATTTGATTAATAACAGTTACTTAAACCATCTTGTCGAAGTAATGCATCACCATGCATGATTTTTCGCATTTTCCGCATGATATGCAACGTTCCTTGTCCACATGGAATCCCTTAGAGACTTTTATCGCATGGCGCGGGCATGCTTTCACGCATATTCCGCATTCGGTACACATCTGCGACCTCAGTAGCGCTTTCACAGACCTTTCGAACATATCTTCGGCGTCCGCTGCGTTCTTTGCCGTGATGGATACCTGGCCACCGCCGAATAATTTCGCCGTCCCTTTCCCGGACTTCAGCTTCAGCAGGGCAACTTCAAACTCTTCTGAGTAACGCACATCACCTATCGTTCTCAGCGAGTCTTCTATTGCTGCGAAGTCTCTGTTGCGCGGTAATGTCACGACAGCTTCCATAGAATAACCGCCTGCTGCGCATGGTGATGCCCCTTTCAGCATCTTCATTGACGCCGCTGATGTCGACGCAGACATCTTCATGTCCATTCCTTCGGCAAGTTTGACCATCTTGGGCGGAAGCACCTTCCACCTCCAGAATCCCATTTCCGCATACTCTTTCGGTAAACCTTTGGATTTTGCGTAATCCTTCAGGAAATCCTCCCATTCCGAGTGTATCGCTGGATGTAACACTCCGGTCTCCTTCCACTCGCTGGAAAGACATGATGCACACAGATGGCAGCCGATTCTTTCGAATCCCTTTTCATACAGGGGATTATATTCGAGACCTTTCATCCAAATGTATCCCCATACTTCCGCGGCAGACCATTTCCTTATCGGATTCAACGCGGTCTGGTTTGGAACAAACGGATTCTTTCCTACGAATCCTATATTCGAACGTGCGAATGATTCCAACGCACGATTACCTTCGACGGTTATCGTTCCGTGCGGGAACTCCTCTGATATGAGATCTGTGATCGGCCCGAGCTTGCAGACCTTGCAGCACCATCGGAAATCCTTGGCCGGCGGACCGAATGTGCCCACGTTCTTCCAGAATGCGTCACCTGCGTCCGCAACGTATAGTGCCAGATTCATTTTCTTGGAAACTTTTTTCACGTATTCCAAAGTCTCCGGAAACTCCAACCCCGTGTTGATGAACATCAGTGTCGGATTCTTTACGACGTTCATTGCGACGCCCAACGCCGCCAGAGAATCCTTACCGCCTGAGAAGGATACCGTCAGAGGTTGGTTCTTCCCTTTGACGAATGATTTCACGTCGCTTGATGCGTTTGACTCCAACGATCTCAAATGACCCTTGTTCGTTTTTACGAAAGTCTCATAATCAGTTTTCTTTGAATTATTGTTTGGTTCCAAAGGCGTCATCAGATCCTTGATCCTGACGGCCTTCTCCAAACTCTTGAGGATAGTGTTCTTTCCCAATGCTACGCCGGGCCCGACCTTTCCGCCCTTTTTCACGATCAACGGATCATTCTCTGAAAATTCACCTATTATCTCGGTTACATTCTCTCCAGGTATGGATTTCCCCTTCAGATGTCCGGACATTCCTTCGAATTTGATGATATTCTTTGTCGCAATTCCGGAGAACATCTCCGCGCCTGCCTGCCTGAGGTCCAAAGCATAAGATGAAGTTACAATCTCGAACCTCAGAACACCTATAACCTGGCCGTATGCGATTATCTCATCGGTACGATCTTCCCCGGCAACTTTGTTCAGGAACATAAGACGGTTGTTCAACGACCCCGACGTTCCGAAATACTTCTTGAACAATGAACGTACCAATTCGGCATCGGAACCCATGCACGGTCTTATGTCACCCGGACTGTTGACTTCAAAATCACGGCCTTTTGAGTTGCACTCGGAACACTCCTTTCCCAGGATCAACGTGCCACATGTGTCGCACCATTTGTAAACGACCTTGGAGTGCTGCACGTTCCGATTCATGTACCTACCATGCATCAGCTCATATAACAACATATTTTTATTCAGCGGTCATTTCCGTACCTTCAGATGGAAGATCCTTGGGAATATTATGAAGAAAATCGTCGCAGTTCTGTGAGCAAACGATTCAGCAAGATCGAAATCCGCGAGATCATCATTGCCGTTACCATCATTTCATTAGCGTTCGCCATAATGCTCAGGGATTCCGTTCTCGTGCTGTCAAGCGATACGCTGAACTATCTTGCGATATTCGGTCTGTCCGCGTTACTTGTGATCACAAGCTTCATTCCACATGAGATGGCACACAAATGGGTCGCCCAGAAGTACGGCGCATGGGCGGAGTTCAGGATGTATCCGGCGGGATTGATGATGGCGATCATGTTCTCCTTCTTCGGATTCTTATTCGCTGCGCCCGGTGCTGTTTACATAAATGGAAATATCAACATGGAAAAGAACGGAAAGATAAGCATCGCCGGTCCGCTGACGAATCTCGTCATCGGAGGAATCGCCATGGTCCTGTGTTACATTACATCAGGATTGTGGTCGGACATCTTCGGACTGTTCGCCTGGCTGAATGTGTTCCTGGCATTCTTCAACATGCTGCCGATAAATCCAATGGACGGCTCCAAGATATTCAAATGGAACCGTGTGGTCTACGTAAGCACGATGGCCGTAACCATAGCTATGCTCGTTGCAACAATGCTGTTACGCGGAATAATCTCACTCTGAGTACTTCTCGCACGGATACCTCAGGTCTCTGAGGATCGAACCTTCCCACTGTTCCAGTTTTCCCGGGTTGAGGATGTTGTTTGGATCCAAGGCCTTCTTGATGTCCCTTATCGTTGCTATTGCAGTAGGACGTTCGGACATGAAGTTTGGCGCTTTTGAAATTCCGACACCATGTTCGCCTGTGACGCTTCCGCCCAGTTTCACGGTTATGTCGAATATCTCATCGACCGCTTTCACCCCCCTCTCCCACTCGTCCGCTGACGTTGTGTCCAAAAGCATCTTCGTATGAAGATTTCCGTCAGCAGCGTGACCGTATGTTGCTACGGTCACATTGTACTTGTCTGAGATCTCCTGGTACGCCTTGACAGCGGCCGGGATCTTTGAAACTGGCAACACCATGTCGTCAGCCAGTGATACCGACGAATATCCGGGCTTGAGCGCACTCAGTGACGTCATGACCGCACCGCGGGCGTTCGCCCACTTCGCTATCAACGCTTTGTCGTGAGTCGGTGTGACCGTTGTTGCTCCAACGGACTTCGCAACCTCTTCCACTACCAGTAATTCTTTCTTGACGATCTCCGGGTCACCGTCAACCTCTATTATACACAACGCTTCACAGTCCGGCAACGGGTTGCCCTGTGATTTGTTGACTGCCATTATGCTGACCTTGTCCATGAGTTCGCACGAAGCGGGTATGAGGGGTTTTGCAATTATTGCCGATACACAACGACCGGCGTCCTCGGGTGTCTTGAATGCCGCGAGCACGGACGCACTGTCCTTGGGCTTCGCTGCTATCTTGAGTATGATGTCTGTGATGATTCCTAATGTTCCCTCGCTTCCTACGAGGAGTCTCGCCAACTGGTATCCCGATGAATCCTTGAGTGTCTTCGTTCCGGCTTCGACTATCTCTCCGTTGGCACGCACGAATGTAAGACCCAGTACGTAGTCACGGGTTGCACCGTACTTGACCGCTTTCATTCCCGATGCGTTCAATGCGACCATTCCGCCGAGCGTGCATGCCTCCGCACTTCCGGGTGAACAGGGGAAGAAGAATCCGTATTTCGATAACGCGGCATTGATGTCGTTGTATACCGCTCCTGCTTCAACGATACACCACATGTCACCAACACTGATCTCTTTGATTTTGTTCATCCTGCACATGTCAAGGACGATACCACCTTTGATCGGTACTGCGGAACCGCAGAGTCCCGTTCCGGCACCTCTTGCGATCACCGGGATCTTTTCCGCATTGGCGATCTTCATTATCTCTGAAACTTCTTTGGTGGTCCTCGGCTGAATCACTATATCCGGAGTCTTATGGAAAATGGATGCGTCGAATCCGTACGCATACAAATCAGCCGTCTTCGTGGAGTAACCGTCCTTTCCGACGATTGCCTCAATCTTCTTCACGATCTTATCATTCAAGTTGGAACACCAGCCAGGATAATTAGCGCATTAAGTTATAAAACATGGCATTTAACAGCTTCTTCAGAAATGTGTGTTTTGAAAGAGCTTTTCTAAAACGTCTCAATAGGGAACCAAAACCATTAAACTGCCATAGATGTTCGGCCTCCATGGAAATCGAAGGTATATTATGTCTCCAACCCCCCCCCCTCTCCTTCATTCCCTCTATAGAGACGGATGATGATTTTTCCAAACCTAGGTTTTGTCCGAATTGTGGTAATGAACGAAATCCTGATGCGTCATTCTGTGAGTATTGCGGTACGAAAATACAACCCTCTGCGCAAAATTCAAGATCCATTCCTCCGCATGAATCTACTATAAAGAATCCTGCTGAGGCAACATCTACAGATTCGGAACAACCCATAGAACCGTATGAGTTCATGAGAAAGGATCCTGCTGTGACTCTGATTCTTTCCTTCGTATTTCCAGGCCTTGGGCATATGTATGTCAGAAAAATAGGCGATGGTGCTCTTGCGATGTGTTTCACCCTCTTCGTTATGTTCGTTTATTCCATGGGATTTACAACCTATGTCTTGTCTACATCGATATTATTTCTCATGTTTATTTTCTGGATTACGATTCTTTTATTCTTTGCAAAAGAATCATATAATTTCACAAAAAAGTACAACTACACACTGTACAAAACGGGATATCCCCCTTGGTGAAATAGCAAAATCAACTCCTGGAGCAATGCTGTTTTATTATCGAACGCGTATCGGGTCCTATGAAGACGAAGATCGTTCTCCTCGGTCCCCCGGGATCCGGAAAAGGCACACAGGCTGAAAGATTAGATGACGAATTGGGATTGATAAGACTCTCCACGGGCGACATGCTCAGAGAAGGCGTCAGAAACGGTACGCCCCTCGGGCTGGAAGCAAAGAAGTACATGGATGCCGGCGGACTCGTTCCGAACGATCTGGTCATCGGACTTATGAAAGACAAGATCTCGGGACTGAAGGGTGGATTCATCCTCGACGGTTACCCGAGAACAGTGGAACAGGCTGACGCACTGGGCACGATCGTCGACGTTGATATTGCGATCAACCTTGATGTAAGCGATGATGAGCTCGTTGGAAGGCTGACAAACAGACGTTCATGCCCTGAGTGCAACGCAGTGTACCATCTGTTGCACAAGAAACCCAAGAAGGACGGGAAATGCGACAAGTGCAACTGTGACCTCTACCAGAGGAGCGATGACACGGAAAAGACGGTCAGAGAGAGATTGAAGGTCTACAGGGACAACACATTCCCGCTCATCGAGTACTACAAAAAACGCGGAAAACTCGCGGACATTGACGGTACTGGTGACATGAACCGCATCTTTGAAGACATCAAGAAGGCGTTGAACTAAGCTTCACCGTACAACATTTTACGAAGGTCGTTGTTGAAACACTCGACAGCGGCCTTACACTCTTTTATATGTAGCCTTAAAAGTACAAGCTGGCACTCCAGATCGTGATGGAAATTCTCCTCTCCTTCCTTCATGCTTACGACGAAGCAGTTGCCCTCCAATCTTCCGTACGGATAAAACGGATACAATCCCGTTGTGAACCCGAAAAGATGAAGGTCGCCTTCGAATGGCACGAAATATTCTGTGATCTTACATTCCACGGCGTAGTAGGAGTCGGCTCTCGCAGGCCTTGCAAGAAAGGGATTGTTGTCCCTATATCCTTTCGTGACACGCTCTTCGATGCGATTCTCATGCATCATAAGGGGTTTTAGACAATATGCTTTGTAAACATCGTCCTTGATCGTATCGCTGAAATCATCTGATGAAACCGAGAGGAGTGCAGTGGTCGCCCTGAACAGTCTGTCTGCGAGATATCTCACCAGGTGAGTCCCTCTGAAGAACAATTCGTTCTGGTACATATGCATGAATCGTTGAATGAATTATTAAATCTAATGAATGAAAATATGCATGTATACTTTCATAACTCAAAGCACTGAACGAAAATATGCATGTATACTTTCTGAAAAGGAAGAAAAAATTGAAAGAGGAAGGTGTTTAAATTACTGGAGCGGTTCGGATGGTCCGGAAGGTTCTGTGGATCCTGACGGATCTCCGGAGTATTCCGAAGCAGCATCGTGAACTGTCTTCTCCAATGCTGCCATGATTATTTGTGCCNCGTCGTCGACTTCATCATCGGCCACGTCCAAATATATCACTACGAGAACATTGAGGTCCCTGTATGCATATACCCACGAGNCCATCTGACTGTCATCAAAAAATTTGAATGACTCCTCACATTTTTTCAGAAGTTCGAACCCCGGNTAATTNGCTTCCACGGTATTCAGGCCCTCGAGATACGTACTTTTCGCTTCCTCGATAGATGGCATTAATGAGATGGAAATCCTTATGGATCCTACTTCTTCCTTTTCAAAGAAAAAATCACCGTGCATCTCATCACCAAATTGGTCAAAAAATACCCACCCTTCACCTATGTCGGATGCGGATATCATGAGATTGTCCACTGTGTAGTCATTCGGGTTCACATATTTGCCTTCATGGACGAACAGGTCTTCTGTATCCGACCCTCCGTCATCGACCATCATTACGAGGCCGGCCGAAGAAAATACCAAAGCGGCAACGACCGCCATAATTATAATTGAATTCTTTTCCAACAAATTCACCTTGTCATGAAACTGCAGACAAGTATTTTAAAAGTTATTATCAAAAATTGAGACTGCGTCTCGTCTGGATTGGAAATGTGAAGGAAAATGGTTTGATCTTACTTGACTTCGAATAACTCTGCAGCGTCGTGGATGTTCTTCGAGATCTCGTTGAGGATGCCGTAAATGAGATCCTGATAATCCATATCGTTCGCACCGGCTATTGCGACTGACACAATCATGTTGAGATCCTGGACTGCGTATCCCCAGGTTTCACCCAGATCACTTGTGGCATAGATTTTGTATGAGTGTTCGCATAGATCAAGATCTTGGAAACCTTTAGCGTGGAGTACCACATTTCTGGCATTCATAAATTCCTCTGTAGAACTTGGAACATCTCCATAGAAGAATATGCCGATACCCACTTGTACTCCGTCTTTCTCATAAGTTGCCTGAATTTTGCTATCGAGTGAGTTGTCATAAGTGATATTTGTCCATCCCTCTAACAAGGATCCAGATATCATAAGGTCTTCTGCACTGTATTTGTCTATGCTCACGTACATGCCTGTGTGGTCGAACGGAGCCGTAACGATATCGTCACCCTCAGATGGGCCGGTTGCGGGAAAATCGAGACCTGCCTCATCATCACCATCATTGATCGGAGCGTCCTCGACCATCTTGACGACTCCTGCCATTGAGAAAATCAAAGCAGCAACGACTGCGAATATAACTTTAGATTTATATTCCAATTAATTCACCTTCATACAGAACCGCAACCGTATATATTAAACATTATTATAAAAAAGGTCAGAAAAATAATAAAATAATGGAAAAAATTCTACATTCCGCCCGTTTTATCTGCGACTTCGCAGTAGTAAGGTTCTGTAATACCGCCGACATACTCACTGCCAAAAAAAAGATTCCTTTTACTGCAACTCGTTGGAGTGAAGCCGTCATGCCCCGGCCGCGTCATGGGACGGGACTGACAGAAAAATATTAAAGCAAGGGTGTGTTTGGCGGAATCACAGCCCTGTAGTGTAGTGGTCAATCATTTGGGATTCTGGATCCTGCGACCCAAGTTCGAATCTTGGCAGGGCTACTCATTCTTCCTTCTTCGAACTAATTCATGTTCAATTCGTTAGAATTTTTGCAAACGGAGATCAGATATCTTCGGAACCGTCAGCAAATCCTTTCAGCATCGCCACACCGTCTTCCGAACCATTCGCGATGAGCACGTCGCCTTCCAATATCATCGTCGTCCTTCCCGGGCCGTAGATGTACTGTTTTCCGCGTTTTATCGCAATGACGAACATTCCGCATGTCGAACTCAGTTTCATGTCCCCGAGCGTACGGTTTGACATCTTTGACTCGGGTGTCACGACAACACGTTCTATGACCACGTCGGACTCCTGAATGCTCATCTGGATGACGGGGTGTTCTCCCAGCCCTCTCAGTACCACGTCGGCAATGGATGCCGCTGCATTTGCGATGTCCTCAATGGCCATCTGCATTCTTAACAGAATGGTAAGTTTCGCAAACTCCTCCGGTGCTGCCTTACCGAAGTTGATTATGGCTTCCTGAATGTCCGAACTGATCTCATCCATACGTTCCTCCAGGAACACGACTTCCTCGGCAATCTCGTGGCTGTTGAATAGTAACGAGGAATACGCAAGGTCGATCATCAGCTCTGAAGTGTTCTTCAGGTCCAAGAGCATTGATTCTATCTCATTCATTGCTCTTCCTCCTCTTCGAGTTCGATGAACTCCCACTTCTTTGCGCCAGATGCGAATTCGGACAGTTTCCTAAACCCGTCCTCGGTTCCCCTGACAACTATGTCATCGCCGGCACGTAACTTTACGTCTTCTTCTGGGTCATATAACCAACCGTGCCTGTTCTTCAACGCAATAATCTTCATTCCCGTAACCGCTTCCACGGCGAGGGAGTCTATCGTGTTCTCCACCATGTCGGACGACATGTGGATGCGGGCCATCTTGATCTTCTCATCAGACTCGTCCAAAATCTTGGGCAGGAACGGACGTTTCTCCAACGGAACGTCCAATAATTTGACTATTTCGCCGGCCGCATGCGATATGCGGTCCGCTGCGGATGCCACTTGCAGAATGCCTGACAGCTGGCGTGCGTCATCTTTCGTACGGGCCGCGAGCATCACCTTTTCACGGATGGCGTATTTCAGCTCATCCATTTCGTCCTCGAACTCCATGACGCTGTCCGCCATGTCCTTGCTGTTGTAAAGAATCGAGGCATACGCGAGGTCCACTATGACCTCTGATATATCCTTCATTTCCGTCAATAATTCCCTGACAGACCACTTATCAACCTGTTTGGGCTCGCTCACGCTGATCCCTCCGTCTTGCTCTGTCTATTACTTGGCTCAAGGTCGTTATCCAACTCTAAACACCTAACTGGTACTCTTATAGAGTCGTACCCGTATATTTAGGGTTTGCCATTCATGATATATAGTGGCTCTTCATTGACCATTTGATACAAGATGAGATGAGGTGCTTCCTATGGGTGTGAATACAAAGAGTGACGGATTTTTTCACCGTAACAAAACTGTATTCAAAATGGGGCTCATCGCACTCGTCATCGCTGCCACGGCGGACCTTGTAGCAGGACTGTTTCTGGGATCGATGGAGAACATCCTTGCGATCGTTCCGGGAATGATCATTCTCGTCTATTCGGCGATAGGCATGCGCGGTAACATATTCGGGGCCATGGGCAGCCGTCTCGGAACTGCGATGCACATCGGTACGTTCGACATGTCTTTCAAGAAGGGAGGCGTTCTCCGTTCGAACATAGAATCGTCCATCGGACTGACGATGTTCATCTCATTGGCGATGGGTTTGATCGGATGGGTCGTTGTCGTACTGTTCAACTTCATTGAAGCAGGAACGCTGAGCGGTTTCGCCGGCGTCCATTTCGTATTCATTTCAATGTTCGGAGGATTGCTTGCCGGACTTGTTCTGCTGGTGTTCAACCTCATCATCGCAACCGTCGGTTACAAGCGCGAATGGGATATCGACAACATCACCGCACCGCTCATAGCTGCTGCCGGAGACATAGTAACAATGCCGATGCTGGCACTGTCCGCATGGATTGTCATTGAGACCATTGACACATCCGTTGTGGAGATAATGACGATCGGTCTTGTAATCCTTACTTTGTCGGTACTTTTGTACATCCTTCTGAGGAAGGTTGTGAAAGGCCATATCGATGAAGCGAAGAGGATCATACGCCAATCCTCACTTGTCCTGACCATATGCCTTCTGTTCGACATCATTGCTGGAGTTGTGATACAGGGACAACAGGACACGCTCCTTCTTGTTCCCGTCCTATTGGTGCTTATGCCCGCATTCCTGAACGAGGGAAACGCATTGTCGGGAATGCTCACATCACGTCTTTCCTCGATGATCCACCTGGGTACATTGGAGATCGGCCCGGTGCCGAAGAAATCTGCATTTGAAAATTTCAAGATAACTTACGTTCTCGCAATAGTCACGTACGCATACATCGGCATCATAGCATTCATTGCGACAATGCTGTTCTACGGTAGTGTGGAAGGGACGGATTTCCTCAGCGTCATGGCGATAGTCATGATCGCGGGACTGCTCGCGACGACAGTATTGAACTTCCTTTCATACTACGTGGCAGCAATGGCCGTAAAATTCGACCTCGATCCGGATGATCACAGCATTCCTATCACGTCGTCATCGATGGACCTGATAGGTGCGAGCATACTCATTATTATCATATCGCTGATCGTTGTGATATGATTCTGACCTTTCCGTCATTTCTTGTTATAACGGAAGTAGAATATCACGAACATTATTGCGCATAATGCCCCGATGAGCACCAAGAGCATCCATGAATCGCCCATGTCAGTTCCCAGGAACGACGCTACGACGAAAAGGGCTGCCATGATGATAAGGAGCAGAATAGCGCCCGCCATGAGCACCGTGAAATATTTTTCCTGAAAATCGTTGTTTCCCATGTTTACCGTGGCGGGAATGTGGTTGCAATATATTATTCCTTACCGTTCGCGCACGTCAAAAGTTATATCCTTCCTATAACTTGACATGGTCACGATAAGATGATAGACAGAGAGCAGATCCTCGGAAACCTTGAAAAGTACGATCTTAAGAAATCAAAGATCGGAGTAGTTGCATCGCATTCAGCACTCGATACCTGCGACGGTGCAATTTCTGAAGGATTCAGAACTGTCGCTGTCTGCCAGAAAGGACGTGAAAAGACATTCGCCAATTATTTCAGGGCACAGAGGGATTCCAAGGGAAACCTCCTACGCGGTGTTGTTGACGAACCCGTTGTTCTCGAAAAATTCAACCACATCCTGAGGCAGGAGGAACAGCAGAAACTGATGAAGAATAACGTTCTTTTCATCCCCAACCGTTCGTTCGTCTCATACAGCGGCATCGATGCTGTCGAGAATGACTTCACTGTACCGATAGTCGGAAGCAGGAACATGCTCCGCTCCGAAGAAAGAGGCGACGAGAAGGATTACTATTGGATCCTTGAGAAGGCCGGCCTCCCGTTCCCCAAGAAAGTGGAGAAGCCTGAGGACATCGACGGTCTGACGATCATCAAGGTGCACCACAAGGTGAAGAAACTCGAAAGGGGATTCTTCACAGCACAGTCATACGAACAATTCGTAGAAAAATCCAACAATCTTATACAGCAAGGAGTCATCGAAAAAGACTTCCTGGCACATGCCAGAATGGAGCAGTACATCATCGGCCCTGTGTTCAACCTTGACTTCTTCCGCTCACCGCTGGAAGAGAAGGGCGAGAAGGTGGAACTCCTTGGTATTGACTGGAGATTCGAGAGCTCTTTGGATGGTTACGCAAGACTTCCGGCAAAGCAACAGGTAGAGCTGGAAATGGATGGCATCATGCCAGAGTACACCGTATGCGGACACAACTCCGCAACCCTCCGCGAATCGTTGCTTGACCAGGCATTCGAAATGGCTGAAAAGTACGTCAAAGCAGCAGAGAAATACTACAAACCGGGAATAATCGGGCCGTTCTGCCTCCAGACCTGTGTCGATAAGGACCTGAACTTCTACATCTACGATGTTGCACCGCGTATCGGCGGCGGAACGAACGTTCACATGGCCGTCGGTCATCCGTACGGTAACGCATTGTGGAGAAAAGAGATGAGTACGGGCCGCAGATTAGCAATGGAAGTACGTCGCGCAATTGAGCAGGAAAGGGTCGACGAGATAGTAACGTAAATAACCCATGACTCAATACCGCCTTTAATAGAAAGCACGGAGATAACAAATGTCGTCCAAGAAATTACTCGTACTTGCACTCGCGATTGCATTCATCGCAGTGCCTCTGTCCATCTCATTCGCAGCCGAGAATAACGATGCTGCGTTGGATCTCAGTTTCGATTCTTCAAAGACAGAGGTCGGTTCATTCGGCGAAATGTCTCCTGGAACGATCACATTCACACTCGTAAACTCCACGAGCAGCGATATTGAATTCACCGCATACATCAGTACGGTCAGTGAACCTGACAAGAAACTGGTGACAATAAACGGAACTGTTCCAGCGAACGGTACAGCAACAAAAAGCATGTCCTTCCAGATAAGCAACGAAGGAAAAGAGTTCGTGCGCATCTTCGTCGTCTATGGAAGCCCTGAAGTGACAATAACCGAGGGTCCGTTCGAGATCAATGTTGCATCGTCAATATGGGCGAAGACATCCACGTACATAGCGATAATCGTTGTCGTGATCATCATAGCGATCGCAGCGTTCCTAAAGATGCGCAGCAACCCTGTGAGGAAGAACAACTCGAAGACGTTCACGCAGATGGATGCGGAAAGGAGGGCAGGAAAATCCTCCGCACCCAGCGGAACCGTCAGCACGGAGAGGCAGGAATACCTCGAATCGAAGAAGAAGGCATCTCCCGAACGCAAGAGCAAGAAGAACTGAAAGTTCCAAAAAAACAATTTACCTTTATTCTATTCATACCCTAATGAGATTCATCGATCTTGGCATTGTCTCCCCGGAATACAGCGTATGCGCCGATCGCGCGATCTTTGAATCACACTGCTCCGGTTATGTTGAGAACACGTTGCACACATACACCCGTGACCGTCCTTCCATATCCGTGGGGCGCTTTCAGGATACTTCAGAGACTGTGAAGGACCATGAGGGAATCCAGATCGTTAGAAGAATGAGCGGCGGAGGAACCATATTCTCCGACTCCGGACAAATTACTTATTCAGTTACATTACATGATTCTGATCTTCCGTCTTCGCGTGAGGCAGCCTTTGAAAAGATATGTTCAGCACTTGTCACCATGTTCAGAAAACTTGGAGTTGAAACGATACACAAACCTGTAAACGACATCCTGTGCAACAACCGTAAGATATCCGGTAGCGCACAGTACAGGGATGGCGGAAGCATAATGCAGCACGGAAGTATCATTCTCTCTGTGAACAATGACGATGTCGACCGACATCTGACATCCAAAAAAAGATCGTATGACGGACTCATATCAATAAAAGATGTTCTCGGATATGTTCCGGAAAGAGAAGATGTGATCGCAGCACTGATCTCATCTTTTGAGGAAACGTTCTCTGTATACATCACAAATGACGAACTTACCGCGGACGAGAAGGGAAGAATAGAAGAACTGATGAACGGATGTGCATGATCATGGCGAATGTCTTCGAAGAACTGAACATCGGAAGCATGAAAGTGGCGAACCGCATCATCAGATCCGCCACGCACGAAGGCATGACCGATTCTGACAACAATCCAAACGACGACATGTTGGCACTGTATGAAAAACTGTCATCGGGAGGTGCAGGCGCCATCATCACAGGATACGCAGGGGTCAGGAAGGACGGCATGGCTCCGACACCGAATATGCTGATGTTCGATAGTGATTCCCATATAGACGGCTTCAGAAAGATAACTGAGGGAATAGATCAGACGAAGACGCCGTTGATACTGCAATTGGCGCACTGCGGGCGACAGACGCGCCGTGCAGTCACGGGTCACCAACCTATTGCACCATCCGCAATAAAGGATGGACTGTACAACGAAGAGATTCCGATCGAACTCACCGAGCCAGAGATAAATGGAGTTATACTTTCATTCGTGGATGCGGCGGAACGCGCAAAAAAAGCGGGATTCAACGGGGTGCAGATACATGCCGCGCACGGATACCTTCTTTCATCATTCCTTTCCCCGCACATGAACCACCGCACGGACAGATGGGGCGGAAGCACAGAGAACCGATTCAGGATTATCGGGAAGATCGCCGAAGGCATCAGAGAGAGGATCGGAGACTTCCCGATGCTCATTAAGATTAACTGTTTCGAAAAATCGAGGAACGGTGTCAAACCCGATGAATCCGTAATAATCGCGAAACTATGCGAATCCGCAGGATTCGACGGAATCGAAGTATCATGCGGAATTATGGAAGAAGGTATGGTCATGTGCCGTGGAAGCATTCCGATTGAAACAATGCTGAACACAACTTTCAGATTCAAGAACATGTCATCTGCTTCGAAGGTGTTCGCAAAAGCATACGTCAGTATGAAAATGGGAAGTCCTGCGCCTCGCAACCTCTATAATTTAGAAGCAGCAATGAAAATCAAAAAAAGTGTTTCCATCCCCGTGATCGTCGTCGGAGGGATAAGGGAATTCTCAGACATCGAAAAGATATTGACGAACGATCTTTGTGATGCCATATCCATGTCACGCCCGTTCGTTGCCGAACCGGATATCGTGAATAAGTTCCGTGGATCAGGCGGATCCTCTGAATGTACAAACTGCAACATATGTCTGATACGTGCGGAAGGCCACACCCTCAGATGTTACCGGGCATAGGCTTCTTTTCGGTAAGGTCCAAAAGTGCGACCTCACGCCTGTCCATGAAGAATCCTGCCTTCTTGTGAAGCATTATCGATCTTACGTTATCGGGCTGGATCGCACTGTGCGCCACCGTGGCGCCCTTGGCCTTTCCCGCTTCAAGCGTTGCACGGAGGAGCCTGTATCCTATGCCGATTCTTCTGAAATACTCGTGAACAGCGAAATTCTCTACCCAGATCATGTTCTCCGTGTTGTAAACGTGATGCAGCATCTGCGCAAAGATGAATCCCATTACCTCTCCGTCTTCTTCAGCAACGAAACTGAGACCGCCGTCCACGTATGCCATAAAGGAACGTGTGTTGCTTGCGCCGAGGTTGTCCTTCCATTCTTTTGGAAGATCTTCCCACTTGTTCTCGATCTCCTTCGAAAAATATTCGCGAATGCACGTCAGCTCGAGTTCGCGCACCTTGACAAGGTCTTTGACCTTCATAGGACGAATTTCCATTTACATCTCCTCCGGGGCAGACATTCCCAAACATTCAATGACGTTCTTGAGAACGGTCCTTGTGCAGTCGACGAGCGTTAAACGGGCGTCTTTGTTGTCACCGGAGTTGAGTACTGGCACTGCTGCATAGAATTGATTGAATGCCGATGCCAGTTCATGACCGTAGGCAGGAACCATGTGTATGCGTTTCCCTTCTCCCGCAACCCTGATGATATCATGGTATTTCGAAAGGACTTTGATCAACCTTATCTCATATTCGTCGGTGAGTTTGGACGCGTCGACCGTCTTCTTGAACTCTCCGCCCTTCCTCAGCATACTGCATGCACGTGCGTGGGAGTACTGAAGGAACGGTCCGCTGTTGCCGTCAAAGTTAAGGGCTTCCTCCCATGAGAAGACGAACTGTTTCTCCGGCTGGACGCGGACGATATTGTATCTTATCGCTCCAGTTCCGATCACGTAGGCGATTGCCTTCATTTTGTCTTCCGGAAGATCGTTACGCCTGCTCTTGATCTCTTCGTAAGCTCTAGTAACAGCTTCGTCGATCAGATCATCCAGGTAAACGACCACACCTTTCCTTGTGGACATCTTTCCTTCCGGGAGCGATACGAATGAGTAGAACATCGGTTCAGGCTTCTTGTCGGATCCCAGGATCTGCAGCGCAGAGATCAACTGCTGACTTCCCAGCTTTTGGTCTTCGCCGAGAACGTCTATCGCAAGATCTGATCTGGTGAATTTGTCTAAATGGTATGCGAGGTCACGCGTCGTGTACAACGTCGTACCGTCCGAACGTGTGAATGTGAATTTGGTGTTCTTTCCGTGTATGCCGAAATCCTTCAGATCGAGATAGTATGCACCGTCATCATTACCGGCATATTTGGATTTCTTGAGGTTCTCGACAACTGATCTGGCACTTCCGTCCGCGATATATTTTGATTCCCACGTGTATGTGTCGAGTTTGACATTTATTCCCGATAATGTTTCCTTCAGTCCCTCGAGCATCATTTCCGCTGTTTTGCGTACTTCCGATATGATCGCGGTATCGCCGTTCTCAAATCTTCTGAGCATGTCGGCGATCTTTTCCTGGACTTCGGGTTTCTCTTCCATCATTTTATTCGCGACTCTGTAGAACGCCACGAGACGGTGGTCGGTCTTATCACGGTCTTCCACCGTAACATCCTTGGGATCGATATTGTTAACACCCCAAGTCAGAATGACCACTTGTTTTCCCACGTCGTTGACATAGTATTCCGTATCAACATCGTAACCGCATTTTTTCAAGCATCTTGCCAACGTATCCCCGATAACGGGGTTCCTTGCACGGCCGACGTGTATCGGACCTGTCGGGTTCGTGGAAGTGTGTTCCACATTGACTCTGAGATTCTTCTTCGGAAGATTTCCGTAGCTGTCCTTTTCTTTCACGATCTCGTCGAGGACACCTTTCACCATCTCCTTCTCGGACATCATGAAGTTAATGTATCCGTTCGCTGCCGAAATGGAAGATATCAGTCCTGATGGTTTGATCCTCTCTGCAACATCTTTTGCAATGTCCATCGGCGATTTTTTCAACGCCTTGGACATCGTGAAACAGGGTACTGCCAGATCGGCCAGTCCTGACGATGGGACTTCCGTATCAAACGGTACATCAACATTCATTTCCCCGAGTGCTTTTGAAACGGCTGCTTTCACATCCGCTTTGAAAGAGTCCATTACAGTCATTGGTTCACCCCAGTTTGTATCTGAGTATGGCAGCTATGCCGCCGAATGCCTTCACAAGCATTTCCCCTTCTTCCGAATCCGAGGATATCAGCTCAACGTCGGTGTTGAACGAATCCGCTATGTCATAAAAGTCATCGATCAGGTCCTTATTCTCAGCGACGGTTGCCATGGCACCGCATTCCTTGCATTCGATCTTGTCGTCAGCCTCTTTCACGGTGTCCTTGTAATTGTGTCCGTTCGGACATTCCACTGTTATGCGGCGTTTGTTCAATCCTTCTGATAACAGCAATACATCAACGGCACCCTTCTCGGCTGCGTCGCGAACCTCTTCCTCACCGTATGCGGATAGTCCGCCGTCAATTTTACGGATCTCGGTGAGAAGCTTCTGAATGAAGTTCTTCTCCCTCATCAGATCGATTCCGACGATCGCGTTCCTTGCGTTCTCCACCAACTCCTTCAATCCGTATTCGTCAGTGTAACCGGTATCGAACGTGTCGACGACCTTCTTCTGAAGTTCATGGTGCAGATATCCTTCTTTCACGAAGAAGTCTTTCGTTGCGCCTGGTCCGCCTATCAGAAGGCCGATCATCTCCTCTTTGTCCAAGAATGCTTCAGTTGCATTGTCGGCGATCTTCTTGAAGAATTCGTGTGCGGCGATTTCAATCAGCCTTTCGAAACGCTGAGCTGACTGACCTCCCTGTCTGTGTTTCCTTGGAACCATGGAATCAAAGTTCTTTATGACGATGATCCTGCTTCCGGACAGCATTCCCAGTGTTGCCTCACTCCTGTCTATCGTAATAAGTCCGTAGGACTTTTTGTCAAGAAGCATACTAAGCAACGGTTCTGTGTAGAATTGTGAATCGCATCTGTAGACGAAAGTGGTGATCATGTCCGGAGGTTCGAGCACGTGTTGGACCATTCTCGTTTGGTCACCGGCGCGGGGAACCTCGCCGCAGAAAATCACAAGTCCGTTGGGTGGCGGACTCTTGTATGTCCTGAGACGGGCCATGATTGAATCTATGGCACCCATCACGTTCTTCATTGTCGATTTCGACTTAATGTTAGACGATTGCGAGTACTCATTCCTGAGGTACGCCATAACGTCAGAGATCTGCCTGTTCGGCGGAATGTATACTGAAATCAACTCAGTTCCTCTGCCCTTAAGGTCTACGATCTCCTGCATCGCCTTCTTGAAATCGTACTTTGCCCTCTCGATAGCAGTTTTCTCAGCCATACTTTTATCCGCCTATAATTATTTCAAGGAAAACAGGATTGCGTAATTAAACTATCGGTGATATTCTTGGAAAAAGTGGTCGTTTCAATAGGCGGGTCGGTCCTCATACCAGACAATAATGATTCTGAATACATTACCGCACTCGCGGAAATGATGAAACGCCTTTCGAAGAAGATGCAGATCGTCGTCGTATGTGGTGGCGGCAAGATTGCAAGATATTACACCGAAACGGGAAAGAAAGTCGGCGGAGACACTTACCAGAGAGACCTTCTCGGAATCGACGTCACGAGGGTGAACGCAAGACTCTTCAATGTTGCGTTGGGAAATCTTGCAGTGCAGGATGTTCCGACTACGGCAGAGGAATGTGCAGAGCTCTCATCGCCCGGCAAGATCGTGGTCATGGGCGGCACGGAACCTGGCCATACAACTGATGCGGTATCGGCAATGATAGCTGCGGAAATGGGCGCGGACCGCGTTGTGAATGCTACATCAGTGGATGCAGTGTATTCTGATGATCCGAGGAAAGTGCCAGATGCCAAAAGATTCACAGAACTTACAATCAAGGAATTGCAGAATATTGTCTATTCGGATCATGATGCGGGACGTTCGTCAGTCTTCGATCCATTGGGAATAAAGATCCTCATGGAAGAGAAGATCGGCCTGAGCATAGTTGACGGGCGCGATCTGAAAGAATTGGAAAACGCAATACTCGGTCAGAAGATCAACGGTACCGTAATCAGTTCGTAATCACGTCAAAATCCTTTGACGTCACGATCTCGAATCCGTTCGATTCCATTAATTCGGATAATCGTGTAGCTTCGGATTTTTTAAGGGACTTCTTGTGCAGGTACACCATCTTCGTTGATGTTGCATCAGAAGCCATTTTCACCTTTCTGATGAACTTCTCGTCGTCAAGGCCGTTGAACGCATATCCAGGGATCATGTGTCCAAAATTTACTCCGTATGCGTTGGAAATTTCAGTGAACCTCGGTGCATAATGCCCGCCACCAACTCCGATGACATTTGGATAATCATTATCCTCGATCGATAAGATCGTTTTCGCTAACGTTTCCGCTGCGAGGATGTTGCCCCACATCGTTTCATCACTTCCAATCTCAATGAACATTGTCGGTTTGTCAAGATATGGGCCATGATGCGTTACTTCAAATGATACTTGAAATCCTTCAGTATCCATCTTTGACAATATTCTGAGTGCGCCCGTCATCGATGCAGGAGATGATTTCACCAACGTCTCACTTTTTCCACCGAAGTCGGCATTGTTGTAGTTGCCAATCGGGTGCACCGTGAGCGTAGGTATCGCACTTGCAGCCTTGTGCCTGGACATGAATATTACTTCATCGAACTTCATTCCGAATTTTTCTGCTTCCTTGTCCACGTCCTCGGCATAGATATGCAGTTCCGGAATTGTCATTATGATATATTCGCCAGAGGAATGGAATGTGCTCTTTCCATCACTTCCGATATTTTCCCATTTCCTCATTCTGAACAGCGCATCGCGCATATTCGTTGACGAAATGTCCTTTTCACTGCATATCAGAAGTTTTGACATCCTATCCGCATTAATGGCATTGTCATAAAAAATCTATCTCATCTTCCAACGGCTGAGTTAACATTAACTGTAATATCAACGGTTAAATAAACAAGCCTCAATCAGTAAAATAAGAGTTGAATATCGTGAAAACACTCACAATAAGAGAAAAGATGCTNCTNCACCTTGATCGATTTGTTGCTATCAATCCNGACGATGCCTTCACCGCACCATGGGATCTCACTCAGGACGGTATCGCAACGACNCTCAGGATCTCCAGNGCACATGCGTCCATTGAGCTGAAGAAGCTCAAAGTCGCCGACAAGATATTCGACAAACACGTTCACGTCAAAGGCGGAAAAGCACGCAGAAAATCATATTTCCTGACTCCTTTGGGAATGGCTGACGTCGCCAAGATCAAAAAATCGGCTGAGGATGACGGAATCGACATCGGACCCCTTCTCGACATGAGACGCTGCGATCCGAATGCGCTCATGGACTCGATCGATGAGGAAAGTCAGATCACCTTGGGATTGGCGTGCGTGTTCAGATGTTCAATCAGAAGGGATGATCTCCCGGATACCAAACAGGCAGTGATCCCTGTTGATGGTGCGGGCATGATATCGATAAGCGATGATGTCAAGAAAAGAGTGCTTTCTGTAATGACCCAGGAACAGATTTCGGAGATGCACAGCAAAGCCGCAGATTATTGGCTTTCGAAGGACCGCCAGGAAAGATTGTTCCACCTTGTCAAGGCCGGCAGGATAATAGATGCCTGCAGACTTCTGATCAACGACAAGGATTATTTCATGGACCTGATGAATGAGGATTTTCTGTGCATACTTGAAGACATGAAAGAAATTCCGGAAAGGATGATGCCCGAGGTCCTTCCTATAAAGATCATCACGGAACTCGAGTTCGGTGAAGTAAAGTCCGCCAAGAAATCAGCAGAACTTCTTCTGAACGTCAACAGGGAGATCGGCGCGCTTTACATGGCGGATGTCCTTTCCGTAATGGGTGACTCGGACGCGGCAATACTGATATTGCAAAGCGTCGGTAAATATTCTGACATGATCGAATCAGACCTCAGAATGGCCAGATGCCTTACGGACATGTCCAAATTCAAGGAAGCGGAAGAACTTCTGATGAATGTCAAATCCGCGATAGCCCTCACCGGTAATGCAGAGAAGCTCACGGATGTATACCTGACGCTTGGTACGATCTACATACGTATGGAGAAATTCGAAAAAGCAATATCGTTCCTGAACAAGGCGAAAAGTAGCGCCAATAGGAATGATCTGAAAAAGGTTTATCAGAAACTTTCCGAAACGTACGAAAAGATGGGTATGATGGAAGGCACCACTGACAAGCTCTAGAATACGGTGTTCTTCTTGAGCAGATCCATGTCGCTGATATACAGATCGCGTATATCCTTGATGTTCCATTTCAACATAGCCAGCCTCTCGAATCCGAATCCCCATGCCAGCACAGGATGCTTGACTCCGAACGGTGCTACCACTTCCGGTCTGAATATTCCTGCGCCACCCAATTCCATCCATTTTCCGTTGAATAATACTTCAACTTCCAGTGACGGTTCCGTATAAGGGAAATATGCCGGGCGGATACGGATCTGATCGAACCCCATTCTCTTGTAGAAGTCTTTGATCAAAGATACGAGCATGTCGAAGTTTCCCTTCTCATCGATTATGATTCCTTCAATCTGAGTGAATTCCGGAAGATGCGTTGCATCTATGGATTCGTTCCTGAATATCCTTGACAGCGAGAACACCTTCACCGGCGGGTTCGGGTTCTCTGAAACGTAACGTATTGTGTTGACGGTGGTGTGCGTCCTTAACAATGCGGCTTCAGCCTTGTCACGGGACCATTCTCCGCCCCATCCCGTCGAACCGGTGTCGCCACCGTTTTCGTGGATGTCCTTCACTTTCTTGACGAGTTTTTCGTCCTGAATTTTGATGCTTGACGGGTTCTCCAGATAGAACGTATCCTGAAGTTCTCTTGCAGGGTGGTCCTGTGGCGTGAATAACACATCCAAATTCCAGAATGCAGGCTGAACGTATTCGCCGTCGATCTCCTTGAACCCCATCTGTGTGAATATTTCCCTCACTTCGGCACCGAGTCTTGACAACGGGTGTCTCTTCGCTGGCGAAACTGACGGCGCGAATGTCTGAACATCGTATTTCCTGAACTTGACATCTTTCCATTTGCCGCTCTGAATCAGTTCGACAGTGATCTGTGCAGCTTCTTCTGTAGCATCAATGCCTAATGCGATTGCTTCCTTTCCATTCGAGGTCAGAATGAACGTTCTGTCCGTTATGACACGTTCCTCGATCATTCCCTGACGCCCTTTCAGGTCTTTTACGACATTTGCGTCAGCATCCTTCTCTTCAACGGGACCTTTCGCCAGTTTCTCAATAAACGCTTCGTCATCCATCTTGGATTTCAGCATCTTCTTTCCGTTGTCTGTAATTGTCAAAATCTTCTGGTCGCCGTCTTTGACAATGTCTGCGAGATTCTTTCTCTTCAGCCATCCCACGGCGATCTTGTCCTCTCCGTTCGGAAGTGCGTTTCCGAGGTCGCCCAGCTGCATCTTTCCGCCGACCTTGTCCAACGCTATGATGGCCTTCCTCTCCGGAAGTCCTTCCACTACTTTCGTATCCGCAAGAACATAGAACTTTGTGACCTTCTCACTGATCTCTACGAGACTTTTATTGGACAGCCAGGAGGCGGCCCCCATGGCCTCTACCTCTACCGAGAAAATTCCTGAAGAGATCATTTCATCCGGTGTTGATTTTCCGCCTACTTCATTAAGTGCCAGCAGTAATTTTTTCTCATTGTTACTGAGGCCTTCCACAATCTCTTTCATGTCCATTGCATCACCATTTGAAGCCTTCGAACGTCATGTCCCCGACAATCTCTTTTGCTTCCTCTCTCTTCTCCTGGTGCTTCTCCAGGAACACATTTATCTTCTCTGTCAGAGCGACTTTGCATTCACCGCAGAGTATCTCTCCGCTTCTGCATTTCTCGGCCATCTCGTCCAGTTTTTTATCGTCATGTTCGAACAGGTAGTAATTGTACTTGAATACCGCACAGATTGCTGGATTTCCACCATTCTTCCTCTGTTCTTCTACTGAAACACAACCGCCAGTGAACGCCCTACCTACCTTCTTTTTGACCTGTTTCGCCGAGTCCGTTGTGTAAATCGTCGCGTTTTCGTCGGAGGATGACATCTTGTCCCCTCCGCTGAGTCCCGGGAACATCTTACAGTATACCAACGACGGTTTCGGATATCCGAGTCCGGGGGCAACATCGCGTGCGACCCTGAAGTGCGGGTCTTGGTCTATTCCGCATGGGATCAGACATGGTACCTGTTTGCCCTGCAGTTCCGTTGCGAGGAACGCCGGTGCCGCCTGTACCGAAGTGAAGAATATTGATCCGATGTTTGTTGTGTTATCAAAACCGAATACCGCTTTTGCAGTGGAGAAGTTGACCTTCTTCGAAACTTTCAATGCGATCGGATACAACGTTTTGATGTTCTCCGAGTCCAATATGATCTTGGTCTTCTTCTTGTCGAAGCCCAAAGCAACGAAGTCCAATGCGTTCTCGTATGCCTTGCTTCTCGTGTCGTCCAACGTAAGATCGTTCTTGAACAGGAACTTCTCGTCATCAGTCATCTGGAAATACATTTCGCATCCGAACGTGTCCTGTATCCATTTGTTGAATATCCACGGCATAAGGTGACCGAGGTGCGTGTGACCCGACGGTCCGCGCCCGGTATAGAGAATGAACTTGTTTCCCTTATCGTACTCATTCAGGATCGTATCCAGATTCCTGTGTGAATAGAATATCCCGCGTTTGAGCATAGGATGGATGTTTCCATATTTCTCAAGACGTTTCGTGAGTTTCTCGTCAATCGGAGTAGTTCCGAAACGTTCCGCTAGAAGATCGTAATCGATGTCTCCTGTGACCTCCCACGGTGTTACTTTGAAATCGGCCATGCGTTAACGCTCGAATGAGCAATGCCTACAATACTTTTAAACTTTTGATTAAGTCGCACACGTGAGGAAAGGAATATCTTATTTACTTCCGCATCATTCCACAGTTCATGTGGCAGATACTCGGCGTTAACGCGATGTATGTGGAACTCGCAGATATGTGGAAATATCGTATGATCGAAATTGCGGAAGACCGCGAGGACGGAAAGAAATTCATCGAACTGATGAAGGACGTCGAAGTTTCGCACATGCTCAACGGAAGCACGGAGATCCACACATTCTACGTCGAACTTCCCGAGTCGTTTTCACCCGAAGACATCCAATTCCTTGCCGATGTCATCTTGGATGTTGCCAACACATCGGAAGCGCCATTCATATCCTTGGAAGAAGAGTACCAGCACTGCCAGGTCATCTTCACCAACGACAAAGAGCCGGAAATAATCGGTCTCGATAAAGCAGAAGGTTACTCAGCGGGAGCGGCATTCATGCCAGTCCTTACAAGCTGGGGAAAACAGCCGAATCAGAACACCGAGTTCTGATCATCTCTTCTTCTTTTTTGTATTCTCGAACTCCAGTTTACCATAGTCTGTGACATCACGTTTCGGAGTTCCTGGTATATCGTCACTGACGATGTCACCACCAATGTCCATGGCCAACGCCACAGGTCTGAAAACCTTCCATTTTGACACAATGTCGTCAACCAACGGAGCTTCGAACATAAGATAGAAGAAAATCGATGTCAGTCCGATGATGAACACGTTGAATACCACAGACAACGCGATGAACATCAGCACCGTATCCAATCCCGAAGTGTTTATTGCAAGGAGAACGAACATGAATGATGCAAATATCGGAACTGCCATTCTTTTCAGTGTTTCTTTGATACCGTCGTTAAGCGCAAAATCCCTGTAACGGGTCTCCACCCTGACGTTGAGAGACCTGAAAATCGACCACGGAAGAACGAGTAACGGCATGTAGAGAACCAACGCAAATAGGAATGCTGGCACTTCACCTCTTGCACCAGCATCCATGAATGTCGGATTCATTGATATGTAGATCCAAAGGAACATTCCGATCATCAATCCGAACCTTATGGTCTGCATCATCTCATTCCATGGTATCGAGACTCTTTTCAGGTTGTAATTCATGGTTATGTTCCTTGTATCAAGATCTTTTGGTATGTTGAACAGGAAGACGATCACCTTGTCGAATATCGTCAGCTTATCCTTTACATTGACATCCTCGACCGCCATCATGACACGGTAGAACATGAATCTTTGAATCAGGACCGCCACACCGGCGACACCTGCGGAACCTACGAAAAGGAATGATACCAGCAATATCAGGTTGAAGTTGATATTGAAGTAATACAGTACAACGTCGAGTATCAAAAGTATGATGATGTACAACCATCTTTTGTATTGTACATAGATGAACATTCCTGCGATGAAGAATGGTGCAGCCATGAAAATGACCGTTTGTATCATATCTATGACATCCAGCATTGAAAGGACCACTAGCGCTATGAAGCAGGCCATGAATGATACTACGAATATCAGTATCACTGCTTTATCGGCCTCACGCACCAATGTGAGACTTTGCGGGAACGCTCCCGACTTCCTTCCCTCGCCGAATTTACTCATCTTATCTTTATTCCATCCATACTTCCATGGTGATCTTTGCAAGATCACCTCTGAAAACACCCAGCACCAATGCCAGTGTTTCCTTGTTTTTCAATGGTGTCGGACCGAATGTTCCAGATGTGAATTCGTACTTCGAACCAATGCACATTCCTTTTTCGTTGGAGATAGCTATATCCACAGGAGAATTGGAATCTATTTCTATGAACAGATTCCGTCCTGCCTTCACCTCCAATGGAAAGGTCTTTACATTGCGATAGGCCCCGTCAACAGTAAGGTCGAATTCACCTACTGTCAGCTCAGTCTTATCGATCAGTACCGTTTTCTTTCGGAACAGAGTGCATCACCACTTTTACTTGAAAGTGTGTAAGATACTATATACATACCGATTGAAAATTATGAAAAAACTATTCGGAACGCTGCAATTCCTCGATATCCAGGTCTGTTGAGAACTTCCACATCCTTGGATAGTGACCGGTCTCCATCATCACCCTTTCGACGTCGACGGCCTTTCCCTGTATCGCAGCTATGACTTTCTGTGACGACATTGCCATCTTTCCGATTGCTATGAGTTCTCCACGTGCGGTCATCAGTGCGACAAGCGCATTCTTTCTGATTTCCTCGTCCAGCATATGAATTCCCTGAACATTCAGATCGGATCCGTGACATATCGCGTCCACCGCACTCGCCTTGACGATTATCTTCGGCAGTGGTTCTACGAGTATCTCCAATGGTTTGACAATGCTCCTGATCCAATCCTCGCGACCATTCTGCTGCCAGAATACGTACGAATCCTTGATATCGAACAATGATGCCGAATTCTCTTCCTTCATCGCACCGGAGCGGGAACGTCTGAGTTCGATCATGTTCGCACCGCAACCGAGAGCTTCGCCGATGTCGATGCATAGTGTTCTGATGTATGTGCCAGCATCACACGATACTCTGAAAAGCACATCACGCCCCTTTATCTCGATGATATCAAGTTCCGCGATGGTTCTGATCCTGAGCTGCCTCTTGACTGCGGACCTGACCGGCGGGAACTGATATATCTTTCCGATGAAACGTTCGATGACCTTCCTCACCTTCGCTTCGTCGCGGTCCTTATGCAGTCTCATCAGACAGATGTATTCCTTATCCGACGAAAGAACGAGGTCTGTCAGTCTTACAGACCTTCCAAGGCATAACGGTAAAACTCCTGATACATTCGGATCGAGTGTTCCACCGTGTCCTATCTTGCTCACGTGAAGTATGTCTCTCGCCCATGCAGTGACCTGGTGCGATGTCGGTCCGGACGGTTTGTCAAGAATGATCACACCCGCCTGCAGCAATTCTCCGATGCTGCGCTCCGATGGGCGTTTACCCCAACGGTCTGCCATGGCGTTTGCGTCCTTCACGATCATTTGGATCCCTTCATTGTTCGGATAATCTTATCAACGACCTCTTCGGGCGTCAGATCATCCGTGCTTATCACTAGATCGTAAATGCTCTTGTCATTTATGTCTATGTTGTAGTATTTCATGTAACGCTTAGCTTCGGAGGCCTGCCTGTCCAACGTATTGCGTTCCGCGTCCTCCTCGGATTCCCCATCTCTTTTTCCGATACGCTGAACACGTACCTTCGGACTTGCGTCGAGATAGACCTTGAACGCCGAGATGTTGTTTCGAGAAAGCATATATGCAGATAGACGCGACTCGAAGATCATAGATTCATGTTTCTTCGCGATCTCCACGATCCGGGAATCGATGGTCTCATCGATCGACGGGTCTTTTTCAGCAATTGCGCCGAGTTCCGATAACGTCAATCCTTTCTCTGCGGCATATTCTCTGAATATCCTACCGAATACGACCGAATCGATAGATAGTTTCTCTGAAAGTAATGAACAGACGGTTGTCTTCCCGGAACCGGGAGGGCCGCTGATCGTTATTCTCATAAGACCTCAATCTCAGTCTCGCTACCGCCGTTACCGCCTGCTTCGAGCTCTTTCAAGCGCTTCTTGAACAAGTATGTTCTTATGATGCGACTGACGAGCTGTCCGAACGGAATTGATATCAGTGTGTATATCAGGATCCATGCCGGAAGGAACACTATCGAGCTGTTGAGATCGACAACGCCCCATGGGATGTTGATAATCGTGCTGAATCCATCTGTCACGAGGTGATCGATGAAATATCTGACCCATGCGAATATGGGGATGACGATCAGCATTGTGATCGGCATCGTCTTCATCATCGCACTTGTGCCTTCCATGGACTTTGCCATCATTGCCTGCTGCTGGTCCGAGAGCTTCTTTATTTTGTAAAGATTGTTCTCGATCCTTGCTTTACGCAATTCTGCCTGGAATGCCTTCATTTCGCTCTGACTTCTCTGCTGTTTCACAGTGTCGGTCATCAACGAACGAACGATCATGCTCAACGAGGTCATCAATATGCCTGCGATTATAAGCGTCGCGACGGGCGCATCATACATCGCTATGTACTGGAACACAACGTTCAGTGCCTCTCCGACCTCTTTGTTGAACATCATCACGACGACGATGATCGCCATCGTGATCAGCATCGGCGTCATTTTCGGCATCGGCGGTGCCACGGGTGGTGTTGCTCCTGGTGCTGCCATGTTTACTCACCTTCGAAGAATCCCCTCATTACAGGGTGCATCTCCATCATCTGCTCTCTTCCCATAGCCTCATAGAACTGTATAAGGATACCTACGGTAAGTAGAACTCCTGTACCACTTGCGTATCCCGTCGTTCCTATGAGATCGGCTCCTGCAGCCAGCGCACCCACTAGTGCTCCTGATATTACGGTAACAACTGGAATATAACGTTCCAGCACCCTCTTCAGCACCCTTGGATCACGTCTGAATCCGGGAATCTGCATTCCACTCTTCTGAATCTGGTTAGCTACCGCTTCCGGACCCATATTCGTGGTCGACACCCAGAACTTTGCGAACAGGATGGAACCGAATACCATCACGGTGAAGTAGATCACCACGTGCATCATATGCTGCATCGGGCCATGCAATCCATCACCACCTCCCAAGATCGGTATCAGCCACGAGGTGATACCCTGTGGGGCGGATAGATACCAGACCAATCCCCCCGTCGCAGTGGTTCCATCAAACGATCCGATCAGATCGTTGTGTCCAAGGAACGGGATGTCCGTTCCGTAGAATATCAGCGCGAACATGCTGATGTTCGCCAACAGTGCGGCCATCAGGATAACAGGAATGTTGGACGCATAGATCAGTTTGATCGGATAGCGTCCTCTTGCACCCCTCGCATTACCATGCGACAGCGGTAGCTCAATCCTTGTAGACTCTAGATAAGCCACTATGAAGAATATTATTATAGTTCCCACTAGGGCGATCAGTGGATTCGGTCCCTGAAGCAGTATCATTTCATAACCGCCCTGAGACATCCCTGCCGCGTCCGTATTGGTAAGTGTATAGATTATCTTTGGAATCGTACCCGCGGGTGGATTGCCCAGGCTCACCGCCTGAGACATATCAACCGGGTTCCAATTCACCGTTCCTGTGAATAGTGCTTGCGATACACCTGCTGCTATGAACAGCGATATACCCGAACCTATTCCCCATTTGGAGATCACCTCATCCATCAGGAACACTATGTACGAACCGATGAACAGCTGTACTATTATCAGACCTTTCGCACCCAGATCACCGAAGTTGCTCACGAATGCTGCGGACGGAACGAGATATCCGAATACCTGTGGTACTGCTTCGAATATGATCATTCCAATTACCAGCAGTTTCAATACCGACTGGTAACAGGCCTTGTCCTCTTTGTTTGTTAAATCTAATTTGATGATTTTCGCACCGACGAACAACTGCATTATGATCGATGCGGTGACGATAGGAGCTATACCTAGCTGAAGAAGCGATCCGGAAGCACCGGCCATAATGGTACGGTACTGCGCGAATATATCCAGTGTCTGAGACTCATCAAGACCGTAGATGTATACATTCGTCATTACGAAGTATATCAGCAATATGACGACTACCCACATCATTTTTGTCCGGAAGTGCACGTGGCCTTCCGGACGTTTGACTGCGGGTAACCTGTCTGATATCGGCTTGAACTTGTACAGCAGGCTCCTTGATTCCTCCATCTGGGTTTCGCTCCTTATCTATCACTCTGTTACCGACCCACCGGCAGCCTCGATTTTCTCGCGTGCTGCGGCAGAGATCTGCGAAACGGTCACGTTGACTTTGCAGTCGATGCTTCCCGTTCCAAGAAGTTTGTCGATTCCGGCCTCGGTCAGATTGATGTCATAGGCGTCGTTGTTCTTCTTTGCTACTCCAAGGGACACATATTTGTCCATGAATTCGCAGAGTTCACCTACGTTGATGGTGCTGTTCGCACGCACAACGCACTGAGGTCTCTTGAATCCGTGTCTGCCGAAGTAGTTGCGGTCCATCTTAATCATGCGCAGCTTCTCGTGTTTACCGAGACCTGCGTTACCATGTCCACCAATGATACCTGCTCCCCTTCCGGCCTTCTTTCCACGGCCGTGGGACCTGAGTCCTCTGAATTTCTTAGTTCTGCTCGGCATTGTATCACAACATCCTTTTTATGAGGTCGTTGATCGCCTCGCCTCTGTATCCGAGTGCCCCACCATTACGGTATGAACGCTTGATACCTTCATAACCTTTTTTGGGCGGGTGCAGCCTGAACAGCGGTTTAACAGCCTCTATGTCTTTCATTCTATAACCGTTTATGATTCCTTTCGCCATTTCTTCAATGGTTTTGAACTCTGAGTTCTCCGTAAGGTAAGCATCGGTTATCATCTTATCGCCTGCGAGACGGCCCCTGATGCGGATCATTTCTGCGAGGACGGTTTCGTCAACTTCTCCCCACGTGATGAAATCCTTTGTTTTCTGGAGCATTCCCTTGGTAACTTCGTTGTCGGGTATGATCGAACAGTGGTTCACTCTCGTGAGATTCATTATGTTCATCGTGTACTCGACATCTCTGTTGACTTCGCATTCACCGCGAACGCGTATCACTGCGAAAGCCATTTACTGTTCCTCCTGGAATTCAGTCTGTTCAACAGGCGCTGCCATACCAACGGGACCGGATTTGATGTTCAGTTTTTCAACCTGCTCATCGGTGATCCTCATGCGTACGGTCATCTTCAGCGCTTCGAATGTCGCCAGTGCGTAGTTCACCTTTGTTTTGGTGTTTCCTCTGGCGAATCCCCATGCATCCTGCACACCTGCGAGTGTGAGCAAGCTCTTTGCTACGTCTCCTACTGCAAGTGAGATACCACGCGGGGACGGTTTCAGGTTGACGACGACGGAGCCGCACTCGCCGCTTACCTCGAAAGGTAATGAGTGGGGCTGTCCGCATCCGCATTCCCAGGAACCGCATCCTCTTTTGATCTCTATCATGTTCAGCTTGGCGTTATCGATGGCCTTCCTGATGGACGGACCGACCTCTTTGCCTTTTGCTCTGCCTACGCCGATGAATCCATCTCCGTTGCCCACTGCACATGTCACAGCGAATCTGACCCTCCTTCCGGAGTCGGTCATCCTCTGCACCATGTTCAGGTCGATAACCTCATCCTGGAGTACAGGAAGAAGTATGTCCACGATCTGGGGTTCACGGAGGGGGAGTTTCGTAGCGAGTGCTTCGCTCATGGTCGTTACCTCACCGTTGAGGACCATCTGGCCCAGTCTTGTCTTTGGTACCCAATCCATCTTACTCAGCCTCCAGTTTCTTCTTTACACTGTTCATTGCACTCTCGACTTTGTCATCGATGTGCTTTCCGTTTATCCTGTCCTCGGACGGGACGACGGATTCGCCGTGCGGAACCTCAAGTCCAGCATCGACCATGCCCTTCACGACTGCAAACAGAACGCCACCTTTGGCGGGTTTCTGCATGCCTATGTCCAGCACGGCGTACTCCAGACCTGCTGCCACTGCCCTCTTGCCTGCAAGGTAGCCCGTCAGGTATGCTGCGGGCATGTTGGCGCACGAGTACGTCCAACCCTTCTCCTTCAGGTCCTTGGATGTGGCGGATGCGACTACGAGGTCGCCTTCCATCGCGAAGTCCACGAACTGCACGGTTATGTATTTGGACGATCTTCTGACGACCGCCCTGGTCTCCTTTCCGTTGAGGAGCTTGCGTCTGATGTAGTAATCAGTCATGCCCTCTCTTCTTCTGCGGAACGGTACTTTGTATCTTGGTCCTGTCGCCATCAGATCTCCTCCTTCAAGTGTCCTGCTGAGATCATGTGAGCCTTCATGTTCCTGCGGCTCTTGTACACTCCACCCTTTGCCTTACGGTAGTAGATGCGGTATACACTGGGCGTGATCTTTCCTTCCGCCCTGAGCGTCTTGAGCTCGTCGCGTATGGGCCTGATCGTTGAGATCCAGCGCCTCTTGCGCGGAATGATCGCGTATTTTGTTCCTTTCCTGCTTCCGGGACCTTTTCTCTTTCCCTTTGCTTTCTGGATCGCGATCTTTCTTGCCCTTGCCTTCGACGTTCCGTTCTTCTGTTTTGCTTTGATCAAGCCTGATGCAATTGCGGTGCGTATGTCCGCACGTGTAATGCAATCGGCTATCTCTTCCTCTTTGTCGGGGTTGAGCCAGACACGGTTTTCACCGCATTTCAGGACGAGTGCTGCCATTCTCCTCTGGTTTGTAAGATCCATGATCACACCATCCTGTTCAGAACGCGTATTCCAAGTTCGTTGGCACGGTCCTCTATCTGTATTCTCTTCCTTGTTCCGACGGTTCCGCCTATGCGTACTGCCTGTACCTTCGGGTCTATTCCCTCAAGTCCGTCGACGTTGTACACCAGGACTTCAACGAATCCTGACGGGTGCAGCCCTCTCGCAGCCTTCGGTCCGCGGAATCCGATGTCTACCACCGGTGCTCTGCGTTTGAGGTTCCTCTTCATCTTCGAGTGGATTCCCTTGGGGCGTCTCCACATCTCGCCGAGTTTGGAGTATCTGAACCATTCCTGCCTCTTGAAGGCTGGACGACGACCGGAGATTATTGCCCTCTTTGCGAGTGCATCAATCGTCTCTTCGGAAAGTTCCGGTTTTGCCTTGACGACGTAAACGTCATCACCGGCTTCAACTATTTCGGTCTCTTTCTCGACGATCTCGACCTTCTTCTCTTTCTTCGGTGCGGGTGCGTCCTTCTTCTCTGCCGCTGCCTTGGGCTCGGATTTCTCCGAAACGCCTTCCAGTGCAGCCTTCCATTTGTCCACCGTCTTCGGGCCTACGCCTGACAGTGTCTTGATTATATCCTTGACCTTGGAGTCGTCCTTCAGCGCTGCTGCGAGGTCCGCTACCGACTTGATGCCGATGCTCTCGAGTTCCGCTGTGTTCTCATCCTTGAATCCCGGAAGTTCCTTGAATGCTTTAACGGACATCATCTCACCTTGTGGGATTTACCGACAATGTATATTCCATCCTGGAACACTCTCTTGTCGAAACCTCTTCTGGAGGTTGCTTTCTCTATGTTCGCCGCAGTCTGTCCGCATGCCTCGATGTCGTTTCCTTCGATCGTCACGTCGGCACCGCTGACTTTCACAACGGTCTTTTCGCCGACTATGTTGGCAATGCGCGGAGCTTTTCCGCCCATGTAGTTGTCTATCTGGACCTGCTTTCCCTTAACGGCAACTTTCATCGGGAAGTGTGAGAATACGACCTTCATGGTGTACGTAAACCCAATCGTCACGCCTTTAATCATGTTCTTAAAGTGTGCTTCATAGGTTCCGACCATTGCTTTGTCTTTTATTCTCGGGTACTCACAGCTGAGGCTGATCGTCTCTCCGCCGATGACGACGTTTACGCGGGGGTGCGCGAAGTTTCTGCTCAATTCACCCTTGGGTCCGGAGACCTTGACGACACTGTCGTTCATAACGACAGTGACTCCGCCGGGTATGGCGATGGTGCATTCGATTTTCCCTGCTATTGTCATCTTTCTCACCTAATATACATATGCCAGCAGTTTTCCTCCCACTCCAAGCTCTTTGGCCTTGGTGTGGGTGATAACTCCTTCCGTTGTTGTCAGGATCAGGACACCGAAGTCCTGAGCCGGCAAGAACCTGGCCTCGAATTTCTCGAGGTCAGCCTTTTTGACCGAATACCTGGGCTTGATTACACCGCAGTTATTGATCGCTCCTTTCATCGATACTTTGAACTGTCCCGCCTTTCCGTCTTCGACGTACTCGAACTGGCTGATGTATCCGTGGTCCTGCATAACTTTCAGCACACGGCCGATAAGTTTTGAGGAGGGCTGGATAACACACTCGCCTTTTCCGATTGCGGCGGCGTTCTTCATTACAGACATTGCGTCATTTAATGGGTCACTTTGCATTTTATCCACCTCACGAATATTTCTTGAACCCCAGTTCTGGGGCCATGTCCCTGAAGCACTGACGGCACAGGTGCATTCCATATCTTCTGATTATGCCTCTTCTGCGGCCGCATCTTACGCAACCGACTGATCTGCCGAAATTCTTCTTGGGCTTCATTCAACCACCTCTATCTTGAATTTGTTCTTCATGAACTCAACTGCTTCGCCGCGGTCCATACGGTGGGTCTTCGGGATGCGCCTGGGTGCAAGTGCACGCTGGGTTATCCTGTTGCCCGTCCTTCTCAGGACCACGCTGATGTCCATTCCGAATATTCCTATCTCGGGGTCATATTTCATACCGTCGAAATCGGTGTAGTCGGAAATACCGAATGACATGTTGCCTTCTTTGTCGAACGAGTAGACCGGAATACGGTACTCGCGGATGTTGAGTGCCCTTTCCAGGAACTTCTCCGCGACTTCTCCGCGCAGGGTGACCTTGCATCCGAGCGGCATTGCCTTACGGATTCCGAGGTCTCTGTTGATCGTCTTTGAAAGTGTCTGGACAGACTTCTGACCAGTCACCATCTCGATGACTTTCTGCGCTTTGACCAGCCTTTCACCAGCTTCACCAACACCGATGTTCACAACGATCTTCTCGATGCGGGGTGTTCTCATTGCGTTGGCGTCGCTCATAATGCGCTGGCCTCCGGTAATTTGATCGCGGCCGTCTTCTTACCGATGACGAACACGTTCTCCCTTATGGTCTCACCGCCGTCAGTGAATCTGACGATGTTCGGTGTCGGACCGCGGATCTCGATGCACTCTTTGACGAGTGACGATTTACCTGCCTTGTTGCCTTCGATGATCATGATGACCGCTCCGTCCGCCAGGGGGAATTCTTCCTTTATCGCCTGGGTTCCGAGCTCGATCTTCAGAACATCTCCGGTTTTGTATTTGTTCTTGTCAAGTACGATGTTCCTACCGTCGTGGAGGTTCAGCTGAGTCTTTCCGCCTTTTACCGTGGTCTTGTTCTCGATCCTGCACAGCTTCCATTTCGCTTCGTCAGCGGAAATGGGGCTGAGGACGAGTTTTCCCTTGTCGGTAAGGAGCATCCTGTACTCTGCTTTCATTTTAGGTATGGACACGACGTCCATCAGACCGATGGGCATCTTCGGAGACTTGAGGGGTTTGCCGTCAACCAGTATCTCACGGTTTCCGACGATCCTCTTTGCTTCTTTCGCGGTGTCACATATCTTGAGCATGTCCCTCATGACTATGAGGGCGGGCATGCTTCTCTCGATCGGGTGAGGACCTGGTGACTGTTTTGTCACCCATACAGTCACTTTCCTCTTAAGAGGCCAGGACCTTGGTGCTGCCAATCTCTTCATCTGTGTGCTCATTCTTTGACCTCCTTGCCTTTGGAAATCGTATCCTTTCTCCACTCATCTGCAAGGTTGAGTTTGACTATGACCAGGTTTGACGTATGGATCGGTCTTGCGACTGCCGTTCCGTCTGCCTGGTTTATCGTTATTCCCTCGATGGAAACGCGGTTTGCGTCCGTGTGAACGTCTATGACCTTTCCTTCGATTCCTTTGATGTCCTCGTTGCCCCTGACAATAACTACCGTATCGCCGCGGACCACACGTGCGCTTCTCACTCCGTATTTCTCACGAAGGTCTGCTGACAGGTGTGCCGAGAGCATCTTGCTCTTCTTGTGCACGGGTGCGTTGAACTGCTTTCTTCTCTGGACCCTGGCTTTACTGCTCTGTGTCATTTTCACACCTCACACTATTATGTTCGCCGTTGCGGACACACGCGGCCAGCGTTCTGCTGCCTCACGTGCTACCGGTCCTTTGATGTCTGTTCCTTTCGTTTCGCCTTCTTCGGAGCAGATAACTGCTGCGTTATCCTCGAAGAACACCATCGTTCCGTCCGGGCGCCTCATTGGGCGTCTCTGACGTACGATGACTGCGTACACGATCTGTCTTCTCATCTGCGGTGTTCCCTTCTTTACGGACGCGATGACCAAGTCACCGACGCCGGCAGACGGAACACGCCTGGCTACGCCTTTGTATCCGGGCACGGTGATCACTTCGATCACTTTTGCGCCGGTGTTGTCTACAACGTCGAGGCGGGAGCCGTTCTGGATACCTTTTGTCTGGTTTCCTGCAATACCTTTCATCCCGTTCACCTCTTCTCGACTGCTACGAAAGCCACGGTCTTGCTGAGCGGCCTGCATTCCATGATCTTGACCTGGTCGCCGGCCTTCAGCTCGAGGCATGCGGGTGCATGCACAGAGTACCTGTTGGTCCTCTTCTCGTATCTTTCGTACTTCTGCTGATATTTCAAATATCCTCTTTCAACGACGACAGTCCCGTTCATTTTGACAGTGACTACCTCTCCGTCTATGATCTGGCCTCTGACTGACAAGCTGCCGTGGAACGGGCAGTTGACATCAGTGCATTCCGATGCGGGAGGTTTGACGTCGATTCCAATGTCTCTAACTTTTGTTACCATTAAGTTCACCTAACCTTTTTTATTCGGTCTTCTGGTCGGTGCAGTATTTCTGAACCTTTTATGACGATTTCATTACCTTTGTATATGAATTTGAATTCATTTCCGGACTTGGGCACCATCTTCTCCATCCCGGAGAATATGGTGAATGTGTTCTTCGTTTCATCTACCACTTTACCGGACAGTCCGGCGTAGCACGATGCTGACAACACTTCCACTTCCATTCCAATGAACTCAGATCTCATGATATCACTCTTTTTCATCTTACCTTACTTCCGTCTGGAATCCCATGTCCTCCAGTACGGCTTTCACTTTTTTCTTGTGATCGCCCTGGAGTTCGATGCGTCCGTCCTTGGCTGTGCCGCCGGCGGCGCATTTGGTCTTCAGAGTTTTTGCGAGGTCGTCCATGTCGATATCATTGCCGTCGATGCCTTCAACGACGGTGACCATCTTGCCGTATCTGCGGCTGTCGGTCGATATCCTGACGCTCTGTTGTTCACGCGCGATTTCCTCGCACATGCAGAGTTCGCCTGGCAATCCACATACGGGGCAAATGTCCGCCATTACCTCTTTTCCTCCTCGGTTTGGATTGTGAGGATCCTTGCGATGTCAGTCCTGAGCGCGCGTATCGCTCCCGGGTTGGACGGCGCACCGCCCATTGCGGAAACTCCACGCTCGTGCATGAGTTCGTCGCGAAGCTCTTTCAGCTTCTGGTTCCTTTCTTCCTCGGTCATGTCCCTTATTTCCGATGCTCTGAGTGCTGCCATTACTCTGCCTCCTTCTCAGCCTTTGCTTTCGCAGGGGCCTTCTTCTTGGCGGGAGCTTTTTTAGGCTTCTCCTCAGAATCAGTCTTCTTCTTTGCCGGAGCTTTCTTCGCCTTGGGTTTCTCCTCGGCTGCTGCCTCCGCCGGAGCCTCTTCCTTTACGGCCTTGGCTTTTGCGGATGCCTTCTTCTTCGGCTTCTCTTCTGCTGCGGGTGCCTCTGCGACTGCCTCTACAGGTGCGGCCTCTTCCTTTGCGGGTTTGGCTTTCTTGGGGGCTGCCTTCTTCGGCTTCTCCTCAGCTGCTTCGACGGGTGCCTCGACAACGGCTTCCGCCTTTGCCTTCTGGATAAGGTCCGGCAGTACATCCGCGGCCTCGGTCTTGTTAAGGACCGATATGTCCGATGGAAGGACTGCGTCAGCCCTCATGATTTCAACGGTAACTCCGATGATACCCTGTTTCATCTTCGCAACTGCGTAACCTTTGCTCATGAATATGAGCTTGGGCTCACCACAGAACTTGATGTATCCGTCTTTGAATTTTTCCGTTCTCTTCCTCTGACCGGTCAGTTTACCGGCGATGGTGATGTGGCATCCCTTAGCGCCGGACTCCATGATCCTCCTTACGGATGAGTGTCCTGCTCTTCTGAAATGCCATCCCCTCTCGAGCGAGAAAGCTAACTTTTCTGCCATTATCTGTGCGTTCACGTTCGGGTTCTCTACCTCGTGTACTTCGATCTGCGGGTTCTCGAAACCGAAACGTTCTTCGATCACTGTCGTCAGGTTTTTGATGGTCTGTCCACGCCTTCCGATGACGAGTCCGGGCCTTTCCGTTGCCAGAATGACCGCTGTTCCCATCGGAGTACGCTGAACATCGAGTCCACCGAATCCTGCACGGCTGACCTCTTTCATCAGGTACTCTTTGAGGAGGACCCTGCGCACGTTCTCAGCGACGAATTTCTTCTCTGATGCCATGTTTACTCTACCTCCTCTAATATTACCTCTATGTTGACGGTCTCCTGATTCCACTGCGTGGCGCGTCCATGTGCCCTGGGCATCCTGCCCTGGATCGTCTGTCCGCGTGATGCTGAGACTGTTGCAACAACCATGCTTCCCGTGTCAAGACCTTTGTATTCCGCGTTGGATACTGCCGACTCAAGTGTCGCGAGAATTGCTTTCGCGGCCTTCTGCGGGTATCTTCCGGGACCTACTCCAGGCTTGTGGGAGACACGTTTGTTGTATCTCTTCAAGGGGACCGGTCTTTTCAGTTCGATGACTTCCTCCAGCTGTGTGATAGCTGTGCCGACCTTCATGCCGCGGATCATACCGCATATTTCCCTCGACATCTTCGGGGAAACGGGTATGTCCTTTGCGATCGCTTTAGCGGAGGTGTCCGGATCTGCGTATGCTGTGTATCCTGCCATTTTCATTCACCTCACTTCAACGGCATGAACTTGGACGACTTCGTCGCACCAACGCCGGGTCCGGAGTGCTGCGGTGTCCTTCTGGTAAGAGCGAACTCTCCCAAGAAGTGACCGATCATTTCCGGTTTTATCTCGAACTCCTTGAATTCTTTTCCATTGTACACTGACACGGTCTTGCCTACGAATTCCGGGATTATGGGGATGTCCCTGCGGTGTGTCCTCACGGGTCCGTCGGATTCTTTCAGCTTGTCGACCAGCAGCTGCTGTTCATAGTTGAGGCCGCGTACGAACGTCCTCCTGGCTCTGGAAGGCAGAAGCTCCAATACCTCGTCAAAAGGCATAGCCAAAAGTTCCTCCATGGTGTTTCCACGGAAGAGGAACTCCTTCTTCCTCCTTGCCTGGATTGCGCTCGCTTTCTTCCTGGCCTTTCTCCTTGAGGCTTTTGCGGAGCCTGCTATTATCTTCTGTTTGGCCATTCAGTTCACTTCCTCTTGTTTCTCTTCTTCGGGGCGAAGAAACCAACCTTCTGTCCAGGCGGTGAGTTCCTGCTCTTGCAGTTCGGTCCACCGACGTGTTTGTGGCTTCCTCCTCCGTGGGGGTGGTCAACAGGGTTCATTGCCACACCAGACACCTTGAAGTATGCTTTACTTCTGGATCTGAGTGTGTGGTGCTTCTTTCCTGCTTTGGCGAAGGGTTTGTCGTCCCTTCCTCCACCTGCGATTATACCGATCGCCGCGCGGCACTCAGGGTTGAATTCCTTGAGTTCGCCTGACGGCATCTGTATGACCACTTTCGCGCCTCTGCTTATTACTGAAGCGGACGTTCCGGCGGTCTTTGCGAATTTTCCTCCGTCTCCGGGTTTTCCCTCGATGTTGTGGATCGGGGTTCCTTCCGGTATGTCTGAGAGTTTCAGTATGTTTCCAGGCGTAATCGTACCCTGTCCTACTGAAATCTTCTGACCGACCTTGGTTCCTTCGGCTGCAAGGAGGTAATCCTTCTTGCCGTCGAACATGACCTCGGCCAACGGTGATGTTCTTCCGGGTGCGTGCACCAGGTCGATGATCTCTCCTTCGCCGTTGTTGAACGCCGGAAGGCGTACATCATCGACGTGTCTGTGGGACGGTGATCTGTACTGTGATCCTCCGCTTCCCCTTCTCTGTGGAATTAATCTCTTACCCATGTTCACTCACCTTTAGAATACTCCAACTCTTGTTCCGAGGTCTTCTGCTGAATAACCTTCGGCGAGTTTGATGATCGCGTGCTTTCCGTCTTTCTGGATTCTGGTCCATACTTTGACTACCTTCACCTCAAAACGTTCCTCAAAGACGCTCTTGATCAGGGGCTTGTCCGCATCTCTGTGGACAAGGAACTCGATCTTGTTTCCGTCTTTGAAGTTCTGGGTCGGGGTTCCGGACATGTGGTTCATTGACTTCTCAGTCACGAACGGGCTTATCAGGACATCGTTTCTCTTCAAACGGACCACTCTCCGATCTTCTTCATTGCTGACTCAGAGAACACTGTCAAACGTCCAGCGTCGCCTCCGGGTGCAAGGTTGCTTGCACTGAGTGCGCTTACCGGGAGGATTTCCACACCGGGGAGGTTTGCCGCACCCTTGTATATCGGGAGTTCGCGTTCTGCTACTACTATCAATATACTTACGGGTACTCTGTATCTTCTGTTTCTCATCTTACCTTTACCTGCGCGTATCTTTGTTCCGGACTTGGCCCTTTCAACATCGTATGAAAGTCCCATCTTGTCCAGAAGCTCGTATACTTCTGCAGTCGTGCTTATCTGTCCGAGCGCGTCGTCGATGACGATCGGGAATGTCACACCGTCGTCGAAGTCGTGACCCCTCTGCCTAACGACGTCTGCGTTACCGGTTGCGGCGACTGCTGACATCCTTGCCAGGATCTTTTCCTTCTGGTTGACTTTCCTTGCCCAGATCTTCTCAGGTACCGGCGGGTGTGCCCTTCTTCCTCCGACGTTGTTCGGGGATTCTGCGGCGTGACTGCCACCTGTGATTCTCTGTACACGCGCTACACCGCGTCCCTTACCCCATGTGCTGACCGAGTGTTTCACACCTGATCTGGGTCCGGGACCGTATGCCTGCCTCTTGTTGGCGGCTGCGGCGACTACTGCTCTCTTTATGACATCAGGCCTGTAGGGCGTGTTGAACGCTTCGGGCACATCAGTCTTGCGGGAGACCTCTCCTTTCACGGAGTATACATTTGTCTGTTTTCCTGCCATTTACTTATGCCCCCTGTTTGGACTCTGTTGATATATAGGTTATATTAACAGCGCCTGTGTCCGCTTTCTTCGGCACCCTCGTCGGGTCCCTGAATCTGATAAGTCTCTTGGTCGGGCCGGGTACTGATCCTTTCACGAGGACGTATGTGTTGACAACGTCACCGTAGTTCAGGAAACCACCCTTCGGGGTGATCTCAGCACCTTCTGCTCCGATCTTGATGAACTTCTTGTTGAACTCGGTCCTCTGGTGGTAACCGGTCTGACCTGAGCCGGGAACCGTCGGTCTGACGTATCCGGGTCTCTTAGGACCTAAGTTACCGATTCCGCGGCGGTGTTTGCTGTTCTTGTGACTCAGCAGTTTAACACCCCATCTCTTCGTGACACCCTGGAAACCTTTTCCCTTGGTGACCGCGATGACGTCGGTGAATCCGCCTTCTTTGGCGAACTCTTCGATTCCGACCTCTTTTCCGAGGATCGTCTTAGCGTAATTCATTCTCTCGTCGATTGTTCCTCCGCCGATCCTCAGCTCCATCATGTCAGGGACTTTCTTCGGAACACCTTTTACCATTTTCGGCTGAGTGTATGCGAGTACCCTTACATCCTCGATGTCAACAGCGTCGTACTTTGCGAACGATGCCTCATCGTGATTCTTGGGAACACTCAGGCGTTTTGAGAGCAGGGGGTCCTGCTCTTTCGCCCATACCTCTCCTGCGGTCTTGAGACCGTAGATGGTGTTCTCGTAAAGCCTAACGGCTGCGATCTTCATCGGCGGGACTTCGATGACGGTCACGGGGACCTGCATCTCCATTCCGGCAGTTGTGCTCTTAACACGCTTGTCAACGACGAAAGCGTGCGTCATTCCTGCCTTGTAACCGGCAAAACCCTGGATTTTAGGGGCTCCGCTAATATCGGGCCACGAATCCAGCCTTGGGGTCTGCGACTGCGCTCTCTTACGAGGGCCGTACGCCCGGGAACCCCTTTTGGGACGTCTTCTTTGCGACATAATTTACCCATTCCTGCGCGAGAGTGTCTTCGCTGATCTCGCTGCGGTGTGTTCGTTGTACACTTTCAATCCCCGACCGTGACGCCGTGTTCACGCCGACAAATATCGACATGAGCATGAACGTGGGTTGCAACTGCATTGCCCGATGCGTCTGGTCGAACATCTCGTGTTCAATCTAAGAAAAGGGGATGAGCCTATTATATTTAAAAGGTGCGGAGACCTGACCTTTATAGAAAGGATCGGAGGCATTCCGAACTACGGCAGATTACCATAGTTTTTTGCCTTTCCGATCGCATTCCAAGGCCGTTCCAAATTGTTTCGGTCAAGTTGTTTTTTTATATGTGCCAGATGTTAGTTTTTATCATTCTTCTGGCTCACATTTCGTGAGTTTTTCCTTCAGTATCGAGATGTCCGTTACGTACACATCCTGAGGACATTGGAGATCATTGAGGCATCCTAACCAATAGACGACGATACCGGGGCCGAACAGCTTCGTGTACGGCACCAACTGCTTGCTCGAATTACCTCTGAATTCGGTGTTGTCGCCGAATGTCGCTTTACTTTCAATCCAGTAAACTTTCTTGCCGCAGATCATCATCGGCTCGTCCAAAAGGCAGTCCGGAGTCTTTCCTCCAAGTGATTTCAGGTCTTTTTCCGTTCTGTACGCAATGCCCTGTTCGTCAAGCCAATCGTACATCAGCGTCTCGCCCCAGATTCCGCGCTTGCGATGACGTTCGTTTGCCTCTGGCGAGTAGACTATGTCGTTGCGTATGATCTCGCGCAACTCCTCGGCAACTGCGGGTGAACACAGATCCGGATCGTTGATGTACTCCCAGAATTCCGTTCTTGACGCGCCGTCCTCGAAGAAGATCAGCATCGCCATCATGAGCGGCGAGAACTTCCATTCCTTGGAAAGCTCCATCAGAGATTTTCCGCGTTTCCACTCCTTGAGCAGTTTCGCCGCGTTGCGTTTCACCACGTGGTGGTTCTTCCTGGTCTCGCGGTTGACCTTCTGATTGTAAACCGTGGTGAGGAACTCCTCCTCATATTTTTCTTTCAGTTTTTCTATGTCATCGACCGAGTTCAATCCCTCGTAGATGACCTTGTACTCTTCGTATTCCATCAATATGCCTACTTGCTAAGTTTCTTCGATAACGCCTCAGCAGCATCGAAGATCGTGTCCCTGACCATTGACGTCGGCGGACAATATGCATTCTCTCCTGCATACAGGAACTCGTTCACTTTCATTTTTTCTGCTATCACGAACGACAACCAGTTGATACGTCCGTTAACATCGCTTCCGGAGACTATCTGCGCCCCCACGATACGCCCGTCGGATTCGTCCGCGAGGAGTTTTACCGTCATGCCCTTCCCACCGGGATAATATCTTGCGCACGTCAGTCCGGTAGCGGTAGCCGATACCACTTTCATTCCATACCATGCCGCAAGTCCTTCCGATAATCCGGTGCCGCCGATCTCCATATTGCCGATGGAACTGATCCACGGCGTGACGGTCGGGGCCATTTTTTCGTTGCCTCCGACGGCGTTCTTTCCTGCCACGATGCCTTGCTTGACCGCGCTGGAGCCTAACTGACTCATCGTCGGTCCGTCAACCACCGCCGATGTGCTCTGAACCAGATCCCCGGCAAGGAATATGTCCTCAACGAGAACTCCTCCTTTGTAAGGCTGCATCGTCGGCGAAACGACCACTGCATTGAGTTTTCCGGTATCTAATCCCAACATCTTCGGAACCTCGAGATTGGCACGAACCCCGGTGGCAAAGATGACCATTTCGCATGGGATCTTCTTTCCGCCAGCGGTGATGCCTTCCACTCTGTCCGTTCCATCGACTGATTCAATACCCTTTCCGAAGACGAACTTCACTCCCTCTGATTCCAGGTATGTCTGAATCATGAGGGCCATATCCTTGTCCGCTATGCGCGGAATGACCTGTTCGAACATTTCAACGACCGTGACGTCCTTGTTCAATTTCCTAAGTGCCAGAGCAATCTCTAATCCGATGACTCCGGCACCGATTATTGCAACTTTGTCCTTCTTCCTTGCAGATGCCGAAATTGCTATCGCATCGTTCACTGTACGTACGGTGAACGTGCCTTTCAGCGAGACTCCTTTGATCGGCGGAATGAATACCGTACCGCCTGTCGCAACGACCAGGGAATCGTACGGATATGTTTTATCTGCCGTAACGGTCTTCTTCTCTGAATCGACGGCGGTGACCTTCGTTTTTGTGATCACCGTGATGTCCCTCTTCTCGGAGTAGAATGGAGGATCGTGCATTACGATCTCGTTCCATTTCATCTTACCCTCGATCACCCATGGAATCGCACACGGAGAATACGCAATGTGTTCGTCCTCGGTTATCACGATTACCTTTGCAGAAGGATCATTCTTCTTTGCTTCGGATGCTGCTGTCATTCCAGCCGCGCCGGAGCCGATAACGATTACATTCTTACTCATTTGAAAGCCTCTTTTGTGATTGGACCAAGACATATTAATCTTTCTCGTGTGCACTCTCACGCAAGCAATTATAACAGGAAGGACATTCCGCGGATAATGAAAGAAAGGTCGCCGAAGCAGCTTGAGGCACTCTGGAAGGAAAAAGATGTCATTAACGGAAAGACCGTTGACGCGATGGTCGTCATTATGCGCACAAACGGTTGCGTATGGGCCAAGAAGGGTGGATGCACCATCTGCGGATACCGTTCCGCCTCGCTTAGAGAAGTGACAGAGGAAGACCTTATGGACCAGGTCGGCCAGGCACTTCACAGATACGACGGCGAACCTTTTGTCAAAATATACACGTCGGGATCGTTCCTTGACGATAATGAAATAACACCGGCGGTACGTGAAAGGATATTCAAAGAATTCGACGGGACTGAACGCATTCTTTTCGAATCCCGTCCTGAATTCATCACGCCAGAGGTTCTAGGCACGCTCCCAAAGAAAGTTACTATCGCACTCGGCATGGAAAGCTGTGATGACGAGATCTTAGAGAAGAGCATCAACAAGGGCTTCACATCCGCAGATACGGAGAGGGCAGGAATGGCGATCAAGGCCGCGGGACTTTCTGTCAGGACATACCTTCTGCTGAAACCACCATATCTCAAAGAGTACACCGCGATCGAGGATACGATAGAATCAATCAAGTTCGCAGACCGCTTTTCCGACGAGATTTCAATCAACCCCGTTAACGTGCAGAGAGGCACACTTGCAGAACGTCTCTGGAAGAAGGGAGAGTATCGCCCACCATGGATCTGGTCACTCGTGGAAGTGCTGAAAAAGTGCGCAGGGAAAACAAGTGCCAGACTTATATCCTCACCGTCAGGCGGCGGAACAAGAAGGGGTGTGAACAACTGCGGCGAATGCGACCAAAAGGTGCTTGAAGCCGTAGAGAAGTTTTCATTCTCCCAAAAACGCGACGACCTTGATGTACAATGCGACTGTATAAATTCATGGAAGCGATACATAGAAACAGAAGCTATGCTGGGGTCAGCGGCAGATCTCGAAAGAGTGATGGATACTAACCTCGCCCTAAGGAGATGAAACACATGGTAAACTACGATATCAAAAAGGGATGGTTCAAGAACGTTGACAACGACGGTATTGAGTTTTTGATGATAGACACGTTCGGCAACTGCAAGAAGGAAGGCAACATCTATGTTGCATCATTCGGCGTCCTTTCCAGAATTGAAGCGGAGATTCTAAGCAAGGATTCACTCAGAGTCGATACGACAAACAAAACGGGCCCGATGGCTGATGCGGATATCCTTGACACGAAGAGGAAACTCAACATATTTGTTGAGAAAGCGACCGGATTCGACGCCAAAGCGCGCATGAAGAGGGCTCAGCAGAAGGCCAAGAAGGGCGACCTCTGATCACACTTTCCACAAACCATTTCTTTTTCAGATTGAAATCGTTTTTAATTTGACGATTTCGTTATGTTTTTAAATAAAATGTAAGCCATCTTTACCCGAGGTAGATTCCTTGGAAAAAAACACAATGATAATAGCAGTGGTCGCAGTCGTTGCAGTTGTAGCGGTTGCAGGAGTTGCAATAGTCTTAATGGATGGTGGTGACGATGCTAAATTCGACCACGAAGGCAAATGGGTGGAACAGGGTGAAGGCGCAGCCAGGAAACTCGTTATAGAAAAAGACGAACTTAGTGGCTGGACAAGCGGAACTAGAGATATCTATGACAATAAATATCTCATTTACTTCGAAAATGACAGTGGCTTCCAGGCGATTATTTCATTAACAATTTACGACAGTCTTGATGCGGCGAAAGAAAGATATACTGAAAATAAAGGATATGCTGAGTCTGATTATAACATCCTTTCTTTCGAAAAATGTGAACAGGCCTATAAGTACGACTATGTACAGTACGTTATGTATGTGTTCCAAGACTTGAATGTATATGTATACTTTGAAATTCAAGGCGACGTGGATGAACAAGATAGGAATGCTTTGGCGGACACGATCGCTTCCTTATTGACGGAAAAAATCCACGCTGCGGCAGTAGCCATAGCATAAATTCGTTAAAAACAAACTTTTTCAATTTCCTTTTTCTTTAACTTGTGGATTTTATACGTATAAACATAATACGATAAAACANANTCTGGCTCATTGAGATTTATCCGAAATGGTGATANAAGAGATGGTAGCGAGGGGTCGATTTGAACGACCGGTCTCCGGGTTATGAGCCCGACGGGATATCCTGGCTACCCCACCTCGCTATAAAACTGCTAAATTACGCATGGTATTTATAGTTTGATACTACAAAAAAATTCAATCAGAAAAGCTTTTTCAGATGCATAACATCCTGAATTTTGCCTTTGATTTTGATTTTACCGGTCATGTATGCGCGCATCGGCCTCAGTTCGCCGTCGATCAACGCCTGGAGGTACTCAGGAGTTGTTGTGAGCGTGATGTCAGCCTCATCGAGAAGGCCGTCCTTGAAATCCCTTATCGTGCCGTGGTCCAATATCAACGAGAATTTCTCTTCGCCGAGGTCGATGTTCAGGGATTTGTATATGGGTTCGACTTCCTCTCTTACTTTCTCGTCGTTTTCAATCTTCTTGTGGAATTTATCGATCATTCCCTGAATTGTCTCTCTCATGGACATTTGTTCACCAATCGGTTATCTTCGAGTTCGACGAGATTGTCAGCATTTTTCTGACAGGTTCCCATGAACATCTTGTGTATGGGGGTGCACAGCCCTTTTCTTTTATCCACTTTTCTATGAAATTCATGGTCACAGTGTCACTAGGATACCCTGAGCCTATCTCTTTTCCGAATTCCTTCGATATTTCCGCGACCATTCTGTCGCGGGTGACCTTGGCGATTATTGATGCTGCCGAAACCACAGGATACGTATCATCGGCCTTGTGCTTCGCAATTACCGTACGATTGCCTAACATCACTGAAAGCTCTGTGGAAAATGCAGACTCATTAACATCCGGACAGTCTGCATAAATCCGGTTGGCCTTCATTTCACGGACGGATTGAGCAAACATGTCTGCCTCGATCTCGTTCAACGTTTCCTTGACACGCCTCTGATCGATCTCTTTTGCCGAAATTATCACAATGTTGTACTTTGCACATGCCACGATTTCTTCGTACATACGTTCGCGTACCTTCGGCGCAAGCTTTTTGGAGTCCTTTACGCCGATCTTCTTCAGTATATCGTCATCCTCGACACCGACCGACGCAACGACCAATGGGCCCATTACCGACCCACGGCCGGCCTCATCTATTCCGCAGAACATCGACCCTTCATACATTTGGTTGTATTTTTACCATACTGAATAAAACGTATTTCTACTGCCTTGGAGATTGCGTACCATGCCGAGACCCACCAACAAAACCGATCTTCTGAAGGCTGCGGATGCACAGTTCGAGAAAATGTGGAAACTGATCGACTCGATGAGTACTGAAGAGCATACGGCGACATTCAAATTCGAAGACCGCGACAAGAATCTGAGGGATATTCTCGTACACCTTTACGAATGGCATCAGATGGTGAAAAGGTGGCATCTGATCGGTACAATAGAGGGCGGTATTCCAGATGTGCCAGGTAAGGGATATTCTTGGAAAACCCTGCCTGATCTGAACCTCGAGATATGGAAAAAATATCAGGACGTTACGCTTGAGGATTCAAAGAAAATGCTTGTGGAAAGTCACAAAATGAATGTTGCTTTGGTTGAGTCGCATACAAATGAGGAACTGTTCGACAAAGGCTTCTACAAGTGGACGAAAAGTACCAATCTCGGTGCTTATTTCGTGAGCAGTATGCCAAGTCACTACGAATGGGCGATGACGAAGATCAAAAAACATCTCAAAACATACAGAGCTTGAAGTCGTAGATTACTCAATTTCTGGTTATCGCATATGTTTATAATTGACCCTTTGTAATATACATTCGATTTATATGGCATACAGATGCGATGTCCAGAGCAGAACCACCGACACCGGATTCAAACTTACCAGAGTTGGGGTCACTGGAGTAAAGAAGCCCGTCCGTATCTTAAGAAAAACGGATGAGGTAAACATAAACAACACACTCCTCTGCACCATCGACGTCTATGTCGACCTTCCTGCTGAACAGAAAGGATCCCATCTTTCAAGGAACCTTGAAGTTCTCAGAGAAATCGTAAGAAACAGTGTCGAGAAACCAGTCACCGGCATCGAGGATCTCGCATCAGACATCTGCAGGAAACTTCTGGAGAAACACGAATATGCCAGTACGGCAGAAGTAAGCATCGAAGCTGAATATTTCAGATCCAATAAAACTCCTAACGGACGCGACACGCTCGAAGTGTACAAACTCATAGGCGGTGCGTTCAGCGAGCGCGGCAGCTCATTGAGCAAGACGCTTGGTGTGGAGGTCATCGGAATGACCGCATGTCCGTGCGCTCAGGAGACCGTCAGCGACATTCTGAAATGCGGTTCCGAACATGCTGTGATGTCGCACAATCAACGTAACGTCTGCACGGTCATCATGTCAATGGACGAAGACATCGGTATTGAGGCGGATGGCCTTATCACACTCGTTGAAAAGTCGTTCTCGTCACCAACATTCGAGATACTGAAGAGGGATGATGAAGCGGCCGTCGTGATAAACGCACACAACAACCCGAAATTTGTTGAGGACGTAGTAAGAGACGTACTCAGAAGAATCGTAGAAGCATACGACGATCTTCCGGACGACGTTATGCTTACGGTAATAAGTGAATCCGAGGAGTCCATCCACAAACACAATGCGTTTGCTGAGAGACAGACAACCCTCGGCGAATTAAGAAATTAGAAGAGTGTTTTCGCTTCATCCATGGAGATATCCAACGCCTTCAGCATATACTCTATCGCTTTTTTGGCGAATGGAGCTCTTGCCTTGGGGTCGTCCATGATCTCACCGTATCTTGCGAGCACCATGCTGTAGTAGTCCACAGCAAACTCGGAATAATAACGTGATGAGTTCGATTCATCGATCTCCGCAGCCTCGCTGTACGCCTTCTCTGCCTCTTCGAACTTGCCGATGGAGATGCAGAATGCTCCGTATGATGCGTAGTAGTCACCATTCTCGGAATCGAGTTCGATCGCCTTCTTGTATGCGTCCGCGATCTCATCATCAGCGATCTTCGCACCGGCCATTCCCGATGACATGTTTCCCGCTTCTGCTTTGTAAAACCATACCTCGGGTACGTCGGGGAACTCTGCTGCCAGTTTTTTAAACGCCGAATATGCTTTCTTGAGGTCTCCCTCATCCAACGCCTTCATCCCATCCATCAGCTTTTTTTCTAAATCTGCCATTTTATCGCACTCTTTTGTTGAACATGCATAATGCTTCTGGCTTTTTATATTTGCTGACGAGTATGCCGGAAAATGGGAATGTTACTCAATATATGGCATTCTTACGACGTACCGTCCAGAAAATAATATAATAACGGCGCGTTATGAACGTGCGGTAATATGGATAGAGAGATTGTCGAACGCGTTGCAAAAGTTGCAAGGATGAACCTTACCGCTGAGGAGCTTGACGAATTCAAGGACGATCTCGAGGACATATTGGAATACTTCGACATTCTGGATACAGCTCCGGTGAAAGATACGGACATGAAGATCACAGGAGTTATGCGAGAGGACATCCCGAGAAGTGACATCGACCCGAAAGATCTGATGAAAGACATGAAGACGTACGAAGGATACGTCAGGGGGCCGAAACTCTCATGAACCAGATCACTTCTAAAGTGTTGAAATCAATTAATGAAAAATACTGCATGTTCAACGCCGTCGCAGACGAAATAGGCGACGGAAAGTTCCTGTTCTCGGCAAAGGACAACCTTACAACAAAGGATATGGAAACGTGTGCCGGATCGAAGATCCTGACGGGATATCGTCCAGCATTTGACGCTACGGCAGTAGAAAAAATGAGGGGTGCGGGTGGTAGCCTCATCGGAAAAACGAACATGGACGAGTTCGGATTCGGAACGTTTTCTGTGAACTCGGGATTCGGAATTCCACGTAACCCGTTCGATGTGAACAGGGCATGCGGCGGTTCGTCCGGTGGTGCGGCATGTGCTGCATCCGTTTTCGAAGATCATATCGCATTGGGCGTATCCACCGGCGGTTCGATATCGTGTCCGGCATCGTTCTGCGGTGTTTACGGACTCACACCGACATACGGTCGTGTTTCCAGACACGGATTGATAGATTACGGTAACTCGCTTGATAAGATCGGCGTACTCTCACAGAAAGGAAATGACATGGGAAAATTCCTTTCCATCATTGCCGGAAAAGACCCGCGTGACCCGATATCGTGCACTCAGCCTGAGTACAAACTTGCTGAGAAGAAGATGAAATCCGTCGCGATACCTAAAGATTCCGTCGAAGGGATAAGCAAAGGCGTCATGGAACACTTTGAGAAATCAATAGAGATCCTCAGGGGAATGTCCATTGATGTTCAGTATGTGGATATGCCGTCGATGAAATACGCAATGCCTGCGTATTACGTCCTAGCTACATCGGAAGCGTCAACGAACCTGGCAAGATACTGCGGAATGAGATACGGCCAGCAGGACGGTGACCTAGCACTGGGATTTGACGATTATTTCTCATCATTCCGTTCCGAATACTTCGGCAAGGAGGCTAAAAGACGTATCCTCCTCGGAACCTTCACAAGAATGATGGGTTTCCGCGAGAAATATTATTCCAAAGCGTTGAAAGTGCGCGAAAGCGTCATTGCAGATTACCAGCGCATCTTCAAAGACCATGATGCAGTCGTTACACCAACGATGCCGTTTGTTTCACCGCGCTTCGACGACATATCGAAAATGTCGCCGCTTGACTCTTACAAGGCAGATTTCCTTACTATTCCGGCAAACCTGTCCGGAATGCCACATCTGTCCGTTCCGTGCGGATACTCTGACGGAATGCCCGTGGGATTGCAGTTCGTCGCAGACCAGTGGAATGAAAACGTCCTAACAACAATGGCGAACATCTGGGACAGTGCATTCACAGTCAAAAGACCGGAGGTGAAGATATGAAGATCGGTCTTGAGATTCATGTTCAGCTTCCAACCAAATCGAAAATGTTCTGTTCCTGTTCCACCGCATATTCAGAGGAACCGAACACGAACGTCTGTCCGACATGTTTGGGCATGCCCGGTTCGAGGCCGTCGCTGAACAAAGCGGCCGTGGAATATGGAATTAAGATCGCAAAGATGTTCAACTGCGAGATCTACGACACAACATGGTTCTCCAGGAAGACTTACTTTTATCCGGATCTCGCGAAACATTTCCAGATCACGCAGTACGACCGCCCTATCGGAGGTCCGGGAAAATATGTCCTGAAAGGGAAAACGATCGGAATAACACGCGTCCATCTCGAAGAGGACCCGGGAAAAACGAAACGTGTCGGAGACGGTTCATCACTGATCGATTACAACCGTTCCGGAATACCTCTCGTAGAGATCGTCACCGATCCTGATATGTCCTCGCCCGCTGAGGCAAGGGAATTCTTGTCAGAACTGCTGGCAGGAATCAGACACATTGTCGAAATACCCGAGGACGGCGAGAGAAGCATCCGTGTCGATTGTAACTTATCCGTAGGAAAAGAAAGATGCGAAGTTAAGAACGTCACTGGGCTGAAGAACGTCGAACGCGCATTGATGTACGAGGCCGTAAGACAGACGAAGGTCTTGAAATCCGGCGGAAAGATCGTCAGAGAAACGAGACGTTACGATGAAGAACGTAAGGTTACCATCGCCGCCCGTAAGAAAGAGTTCGAAGAAGATTACGGATACATCGGAGAACCCGACCTCGGAACATATTACGTCAAAGACATTGCCGATTCGATAGAGATCAAGGAAACTCCAGCAGAGCTTTCGGCACGTCTGACCAAGGATTATGGAATACTTTCAAAGATCTCGAAACAGATTGTGAACACCTCAATGGAGATGACAGGTCTTTTCGAAGAGGTTGCGAAAGCAACAGACCCAGACACCGCCGTGACATGGATCACCGGAACCATTTCGGCAAACTGGAAAACCTTGGAACCGCGGCTCAACGAAAAAAGGAAGGATCTCCTGAGCATCATCACATCGGCCCACAAGGGAAAGATGACCGACACCGAGGCAATGATCAAACTGAAATCCACTATCACCGGCGAGGAAGTACAGAATGCTGCGGATGTCGGTGACCTTGACATCCTTGTGAATAAGGCACTTGATGAAAACCCGTCCGTTCTCACCGATTACAAAAAGAACGAAAAGGCGTTGAACAAGATTATCGGAACTGTGTTGAAACAGACTGCCGGCAAGTACTCTTCACAACAGATAGTCGAAGCCGCGGAAAGGCTGATCCGTCAGAGACTTTGAATCACTCGTCGATATCAAAGTCCAGGTCATCTATCGCCATTGACATTATCTGGAGTTCTTCCAGCTTGTCGTCTTCGACTTTTTCCGGTGAGCCGTCAAGTAACGACTGCGCGCGTTTGTTCTTCGGGAACGCTATCACATCGCGGATGGTCTCTTTGTCAAGCAGAATGCTGATTACCCTGTCTATACCCAATGCGATACCTCCGTGCGGCGGTGCACCATATCCAAGTGCTTCCAGGAAGAANCCGAAGTCTGTTTCCATCTTTTCNTCCGACATTCCGAGAAGTCTGAACACTTCCTTCTGAATTTCAGGATCGTGTATCCTTCTTGAACCTGAACCCAACTCGCTTCCGTTGAGCACCAGATCGAATGAGGAGCCCATGACGTTCTTATCCTTCAACGATGACGTCGGCAGAACGAACGGATGGTGGAACGCACCATATTTTCCCGATACGGGATCTATCTCGAACATTGGACAATCAACTAACCACGAGAAGTGGAAGTCGTCCTTCTTTGTCAGTTCAAGGTCTTCGGCCAGCTTCCTTCTCAACTGTCCGCCTGTGTCCAATACACGGTTCTTGGGGCCTGCGAGCATGAATAAGAGATCGCCCTCTTCGAGGTCCATCTTCTTCCTGAGGTTTGCGATGATCTCCGGCGTAAAGTATTTCACGATGTTGCTGTCAAGGCTGTCCTTGGTCGCCTTCATCCAGGTCATTCCGCCGAGGCCGTTTTTCTTTACGAATTGTATGAGTCTGTCAATCTCGTTCCTTCCGATCTTATCGCCGGCAAGCTTCGATTTCACGTTCAATCCTACAATCGTTCCACCGGAGCCGAGTACTTTCTGGAATATCTCGTACGGTGCGTCTTTGACAACGTCCGTCAGTGAAACCATCGGCAGTCCGTATCTGAGATCGGGTTTATCTGAACCGTATTTGCTCATCGCCTCTTCGAACGATATCCTCGGGAATGGAGTCTTCAGTTTCTTTCCATAAAGGCCTTTCCAAATATGTACCAGCAGTTCTTCTATGGTGTTCTGGATGTCTTCCATTTCAATGAATGACATCTCGATATCCAATTGTGTGAACTCGGGCTGACGGTCGGCACGGGAGTCTTCATCCCTAAAGCATTTCGCCACCTGGTAGTATCTGTCAAGACTACCGACCATCAGCATCTGTTTGAACAGCTGCGGTGACTGCGGCAATGCGTAGAATGTTCCTGGATGGACTCTCGACGGAACAAGGTAGTCCCTTGCACCTTCCGGTGTGCTCTTTGTGAGTACGGGAGTTTCCACTTCCACGAACTTCTGTGATTCCAGGTACTGCCTGGCCAGTGATATGAATTTATGTCTGAATCTGAGTGCTTCAAGCATCTCCGTCCTTCTGAGGTCCAGGTATCTGTACTTCAGACGTACCTCTTCACCCGGCAGAACTGATTCCTTCTGATCGCCGATCTCGAACGGCGGAGCGGCTGATTTGTTCAGAACCTCCGCTTTAGTGATGAGAACTTCCAGTTTACCGGTAGGATTACGGGGATCTTCGGTTCCCTCGACCCTTTTACGGACTGTGCCGTTAACGGAGACGACGGATTCCCTGGTGAAATTCTTCATTGCGTTTTCGATATTCTTCTTGTCGGCGCCCTTAGGAAGGTCTTCCGGGTCAAATACCAACTGTGTTATTCCGTACGCATCGGCGAGATCGATGAACGCTACTCCGCCATGATCCCTCGAAAATCTTACCCAACCCTGCAGACATACCTCTTTCTTGAGGTCCGCAGCGGTGAGTTCACCGCAGGTGTGTGTTCTCTTCATGAAAATCCCCTATAGATTATAAGTGGCTAACATCAGAGCCTTATAAAAAGACTTTTCCGTTTTCAATCAAGCATGTTGGGTATGAAATTGAAAGGGTCTTTGATCATATTCAGTATCATCGATGTGTTCGTTTTCTTCACGCCTTTGATCAGAAGTATGTTTTTTACGACGTTTGAGAATTCCTCACGACTTCTGCATGCGATCCACGCAATGGAATCACAGTCGCCTGTAACGTCCATTACTGAGATAACTTGATCCAGCTCTTTTATCGATTCCTGGACGCCCAGAATGTTTCCTTCGACGTATATCTGAACTATCCCCATGAACTCGTAGCCCATTTTCATATAGTCCACGGATGCACGGTATCCGTTGATCACGCCCTTGGATTCCAATGCCTTCACCCTTTGGATGAGCGTGGTCGGATGAACGCCTAACTGTTTTGCGATCTGGCGGAATGACCCCTGACTGGAACGGCACATAAGTTCGATTATGCGCTTGTCTAACTCATCGAACTCCTGATTTTCTACCATTTCATCACCATTTACGCAATATTGTCATCATATCTTCAATCAGATATTTATTGAATCTCACATATTGCGTACAATTGACGAGAACATGACCGACGAAATTTTTGATCAGGACCCGTACGTATTCGAATTCGAAGGCGCAGTCACATCCGTTAACGGAAACGAAGTTATTCTCGATTCTACGGCATTCTATCCCGGAGGTGGCGGCCAGGTGTGCGATACGGGAACGATAAGCGGTCACAACGTCACTGAAGTATTCAGAAAGGGTGACGACATAATTCACGTCATTCCCGGACATAATCTAAAAGTAGGGAGTCTCGTCTGGGGAAGCGTCGATTGGGACAGACGTTACGATTTGATGATGGGGCACACGGCGGAACACCTCCTGTTCGGATCACTGAGGAAAAACTTCCCTGAACTCGGCATCGTAAAGATCTTTATCTCTCCTGAAAACAAGTATGTCGTCGTTGACAGAGATGTTTCCTGGGAAGTCATCCGTGAAGCTGTAAAAAGAGTCAACGAGGTCATTTCAGAAAACGTTTCAATAAGAAAGGTCACCATGCAGCGCGACGATCCCGAATTGGAGAATGTGCGCGTCGACCTTGACAAAGTGAAGGCAGACGATGTCACAGTGATCGAGATCGGCGATGCTGACTCGGCCGCATGCAGCGGAATACATGTTATGGAGACCGAAGAGCTGGGTGCGATATGCGTCGACCGCAAGGTCTCTGCTGGAAAAGACGGAATCGCAATTCATTTCAAAATCGGCTGGGATGCCATCAACACGTCCACGGAACTGGGAAGCAAATGCATCGAGGTCTCCGAAAAGCTCGGAAGCAAACCCGAGGACATTCTGAATGCGGCGGACAACATACGTGACCAGACGGAATCGCTGAAGAAAAGCGTCAAGGTCCTTCTGACGGCCGCATTGAAGGCCATACCTGCAGAATCCGTAAACGGCGTCAACGTTCATTGCGGATCATTTCCAACAGCGGACAACAAGATATTCATGGACGCCTGTGAACAGTACAGGGCGGCAGGATCGGTTGCCATAATAATATCATCTGGCACATCATCATCCGCATTTATTTCCTCAGGTTCCGCGAAGGTCGACTGCGGAACCGTTCTCAAAAATGCACTCGCCAAATTCGAAGGCCGCGGTGGCGGAAAGAAAGAGTTCGCGCAAGGCGGAATACCCGATCCCAGGAATGCAGACGCACTTCTCGAGGATCTTTTCAAATCTGTGAAGAAAGCTTTGTCGTAACTATAGATTTAAAAATAACCGTGTGTATGGAGAGGTCATGATGCCAGGCGGAAGGATGAACCCAAGGCAAATGAAACAGGCCATGCGCAAGATGGGTATCAAGAACGAAGAGATGAGAGATGTCACGGAAGTGATCATCAGAACATCCAGAGAAGAAGTTGTGATACGCAATCCCAGTGTGAACATCATGGAAGTTCAGGGTTCCAAGACCTACCAGATATCCGGAGATGCAGAGAACAGACCTCTCGGATCCGGTGGTTCGGAAGTTATTTCCTCCGTACCTGAAGAAGATATCGAGCTTGTGATGTCGCAGACCAACTGCGATCGCGAAACTGCGATCGCGGCTCTGGAAGAAATGGACGGCCAGCCTGCTGAGGCGATCATCAAGATAATGACCGGGTGAGATCATGTGTTTGGCGCTTCCCGGTAAGATCATTTCAATAGACGGCGACTCCGGAAACATTGATTTCGGCGGAGTCACCCGTTCCGCCAACATAACAATGGTGGAAGCGAAGGTCGGAGATTGGGTCGTCGTGCACGCAGGATTTGCGATCGAGACCATGGACGAAGAAGAGGCTATGGAGACCATTGCGCTTTGGAATGAGGTCCTCGAGCACGATGAAACCGACATCAGATGAAAACCATTAAATATGAATCCTGCATGGCAGGGATTGGTATGACGGCCATAGCGGCGGGGTCACACCCGGTCCCATTCCGAACCCGGCAGTAAAGCCCGCCTGCGTCTTCGTCTGTACTGTACTGCGCGAGCGTACGGGAACACGGAAACGCTGTCAACCACTTTTCCTTTCTTTCTTTCATTAAAGGGTATTTTCGCGCGTTTGTGTGCGCAGGAATTATATGTGTCGCACGCTTATAGAGACATACAATGATAATAATCAAGCTGGGCGGAAGTGTCATCACGGACAAAACAAAATACCGTGCATTCAAAAAAGGCCGGGTATCGAGACTCTGTGACGAGATTAAGGCCTCTGGCAAAGACGTGATCATTGTGCACGGTGCCGGCTCTTTCGGACACATCGTCGCAAAAAAATATTCACTTCAGAATGGTTATGCAACCGAGGGTCAGATCCCCGCACTCGCGATGGTATCCCTTGATGTAAGAGAATTGAACACGCTGATGATGACCGAGATCATAAACGCCGGCATCAATGCAGTATCCATCCCGCCGAGCGCGGCATTCCGCATGAAGGATGGGGAAATCGTCGGAGACAACACGATATTGAAGAAATACGTCGAAATGGGCATCATGCCGGTAATGTTCGGTGATGTCGCCATTGACGACGATAAAAAATTCAGCATTTGCTCCGGTGACAAGATCATGGAGATGCTCGCAGAACTCTTCAATCCCGAGATGGTCGTTTTCGTATCAGACGTGAACGGATTGTATGACTGCGACCCGAAAACGAACAAAAACGCAGAGCTTTTCGAGACCGTTGACCACGAGATCCTGAATAACGTTATCACGGACATGGATGCAAATGACGTTACGGGCGGTGTGCACGAGAAGATGGAGGCAATGCTCAGAATGACTGCGCCGAACAGAGATTGTATTCTTGTGAACGGAACAGTTGAAGGACGTCTTCTGTCGGTTCTCATGAACGAAAAGACGATTTACACTCGCGCCAAGGGCGGTATGCAATGACTCAGATGAAAGAAAGAAAAGCCGATCACATAGAGATAGCACTTACAAAGAATGTCTCCCCCGACTACTGTTATTGGGATGACGTGAAACTCATACACGAGGCGCTTCCGGAGATCGATATGAAAGATGTCGACATGACAACGAACATCTTGGGAAGGAAACTTGACTTTCCGTTCATAGTCACCGCTATAACTGGTGGATTCTCCGGCGCAAAGAAGATCAATGCGAACATCGCCAAGGCGTGTTCGGAACTGGGAATAGGGATGGGTGTCGGAAGTCAGCGTGCCGCGATTGAAAATATCGATAAGGAAAGCTACGCTGTCATCAAAGATTATGACATCCCGCTGGTCATCGGCAACGTCGGTGCTCCCCAGCTAGTTCAACAGAAAAAGAAAAAGAAGTTCACCGCAGAGGATGTGGACGCAGCAGCGGAATTGATAGGTGCGGATGCAATGGCAGTGCACCTGAACTTCCTTCAGGAGGTCGTGCAACCAGAAGGCGATACGAACGCCAAAGGATGCTACGACGCGATACGCGACCTTGCGAAAGACAGGGCGATAATCGTCAAAGAAACGGGCGCCGGAATCTCAGAAAAGACGGCGGAACGCCTCAGAGGCATAGGAATCAGAGCGATCGATGTCGCAGGTATGGGCGGAACGAGCTTCTCAGCAGTAGAATTATACAGGGCGGAGAACGCCAACGATGCAGTCAGGGCGGAATTGGGAAAGACTTTCTTTGATTGGGGAATCCCAACGCCGGTTTCAGTACTCCAAGCAGACGTTGGACTGCCGATCATAGCAAGCGGCGGAATAACAAACGGACTGCACGCCGCAAAGGCGATCGCAATAGGAGCATGCTGTGCAGGCGGTGCGAACATCGTTCTGAAGGAAGCGACCGAATCCGCCAAAGCGGTTAAAGAAAAATTGATAACGATCAGAGAGGAGATCCGCGCAGCGATGCTGCTCACCGGATCACCCAACATAAACGGATTGAGTTTGGCCGAATACATAATCATAGGCAAGACGAGAGAATGGATGGGAACGGAATGACCGACATAAAAAAAGAACTCGCAGCACTGTCAAAGAAATTGGACGCACCTGTCCAGAAATACATAAAGGATGAAAAGCCGGACAACCTTATCGAAGCGTCCCGCCAATATCCGTACGCAGGCGGAAAGCGCATGCGCCCCGCCGTGACCATCGTCACTGCCGGTGCAGTCGGCGGCGACAGGAAAAAAGCGATCCCGCTTGCGGTTGCGATTGAATACATACACAATTTCACACTGATACACGACGACCTCATGGACGGCGACGAAGTACGCAGAGGAATGACGACATCCCATGTAAAATATGGAATGCCCACTGCAATACTTGCCGGTGACGCATTGTTCGCAAAGGCGTATCAGATCATTGCAGAACTCGATGTGCCAGACAGCGTTTTGCGTAAGGTCCTCAGACTCGTTTCGGAGTCTGTTTGGGACCTTGCACGCGGCCAGCAGATGGATATCAACAACGAGAACGGCGAAGAGGTCTCCATGGAAGAATACATTGAAACCATCCGTCTCAAAACAAGTGTTCTCTTCGCGGCAGGTGCAGCAGGCGGAGCACTCGTTGGCGGTGCTGACGACAAGACCGTGAAAGCGATCCACGAGTACGCAATGTCATTGGGAGTCGCATTCCAGATGTTTGACGACGTCCTCGGAATAATGGGCGACGAGAAAAAGACCGGGAAGTCTGTTGGAAACGACATCAGAAAGGGAAAGAGCACTGTGATGGTCACTCATGCACTGAAGAACATCAAAGATCCGAAAGTGATGAAGGAATTCAGAGGAATCCTCGGAAACCTGAAGGCCACCGAAAAAGAGATCCTGAGGGCGAGACAGATACTTGTCGACACTGGAAGCATCAAATTCGCGATGGACCTTGCCGACGATTACACACTGAAAGCGATATCGAAACTCAAAGTGCTGAAAGACGGAAAGGACAAAGATTTCCTGGTGGAACTCGCAAAGTACGCCATGGCAAGGGAAGTCTAATCGCTGTCGATTCCCGTTTCAACGATACGGTATCCGGTGAACTTCCCTTCGGGAATGCTGCGGTGTTTTATCACAACCGCGACTCTGCGTCCATTCTGACGTTTGTCTAGACGTATGATTGTCTTCGCATTGTGCCTCATTGCGTGACCGCCCAGCATTTCCACCGTTCCGGATCCTATATCGGCATAGACCTGCGACGTCAGCAACACCGGAATGTCCATTTTGCGCGACATCCTCAGTAATGCCTCCGTCTGTTTGCTCAGCTCATTCCTTACAAACGTCTCATCGGAACGCAGACGATAGAAAACAGTCATGGAATCCACGATCATCAGCGCAACGCGTTCGTTTGTTTCCGCGAGCTTTGCGGCCTTGAACGTTTTCTCTATCTGTTCTTCAAAATTGTGAGCGGAGAATACAAGCAAATTCTTCACTAGCGCCTCATCCTGGAATATCTGCTCGACCCTGTCCACCGAAAGGCCTTCGGTATCAACATAAACAACGAGATTGCCTTCCTTGATCAGGTTGTAGGCCATCTGAAGACAGATGTTCGTCTTTCCGGAACCGCCCTCACCGTAAAGGAGTGTGATGCTGCCCGCTTCTATACCTCCTCCGAGAAGATTGTCAAAAGATGCTGTTCCGACTGGAATCCGTTTCACATCGGTAAAAAGGAGAAAGGTGTTGATAAAGTGATTGATTACAATCAATAGATATTACATTCATTTCGGCAGGAATGATGACACAATGGCCGCTGAATATCCTGGATTCATGGATTGTATCACGATTCTGCCCGGACCCGTCAACGTGGTAATGAATATGCTTTCGGCACCGAACGTGGCGGTTTTCAGACCCGGTACGGTGGATATGTCGAATTTTACCGTGCTTTCCCATGCAAGTGCGTTTGCCGTCGAAATAAGGTATGTCTCATTTTCCTTCAGATTGATCATCTGATAGTCGCCGGCCGAGGAAATGAATGCCTTGCCTTTTCCATCAAGGGATTGCAGAAGGAGGCCACTGTGGCTGAACTGGGTCGACGACAGTTTCTTTTGAACCAAGGTCTCCGTCTCAACTGTCTTCTCAAAGCCTATCAATGAAGGCATCTGGAACACCCAACCGCCCTCGGATGTGTTCAGTTCCACGATTTTTCCCGGAAGGCTTCCTCCGAGGCCGATGTGTCCACCGTCCTTTTTTGATTTGAATATCGCCATATGTTCGGTACGGCGGGAAACGACGTTCTTTATGCCTTTGACCGAAGATACTTTTGCCTCCATGGACACGCCTCCGGTCATGTACACCATGGCGTCGGCACATGCAATGAATTCCTCTCCCTCATCCATCTCTACATTGAGAAGCTGCAGAATGTCGCCGGTGACGCTGTATCTCATCTCCTGGATATACAGATTTCAAATAATAAACCTTTAGATAGATGATGCTCCATTGATAGTATCGATGAAGGTTGCAGGACACGGTGCTGAAGCAAAGGTCTTCGAGACCGAATACCTCGGAAGAGATGCGATACTCAAGGTCCGTCCCGTGAAGAAATACAGGCACACGGAACTTGACTGGCACTTACGTTCATCGCGCACAAAGAACGAGGTTCGTATCATCAGGGAAGCAAGGAATGCCGGTGTAAGAACGCCGGTGATCTATGATGTCGACCTCAAAGAATGCAGCATCACTATGGAACACATCAAAGGTAAGTGTGTCAAAGACATCCTGGACAGTGAACCTGGAAGGTCCGACGAGATCTGCAGGATGATCGGAAAGACCCTTGCCGAACTGCATAAGGCGAAGATATCGCACGGCGATCTGACAACATCCAACATGATAATGACGCCGTCCGGGGAACTTTGCCTGATAGACCTGTCTCTGGGAAGCACGTCCATAGAGCTTGAGGATATGGGCGTCGACATCCATCTGATGAAAAGGGCGTTCACATCAGCACATTCCGGTATAGATGATTCGTTCGGCGTTCTCATCGACTCTTACAGAAAGAACATGCCTGACGCCGCTTCCGTGATGAAGAGGGTGGAGGACATCAGAGAGAGGGGGAGATACACATGAAATTGAAACTCATCACATCCAATCTCGGAAAGGTGGAGGAGTTCAGAAGCGCATTTTCCCAATACGGCGTGGAAATAGAGCACACCAAGGTGCCGTACGACGAAATACAGACGGCCGATCTTGAAGAAGTTGTGAAAAATGGGATCGATGCTCTCAGAAAAATCGGACTGAAAAACTTCATAATAGATGATTCCGGACTGTTCATCGACGATCTGAAAGGATTTCCCGGAGTATATTCCTCCTACGTTCAGAAAACACTTGGAAACAAAGGTATACTCGAGCTCATGGCAAACCGTAAGGACAGAGGCGCAGAGTTCAGATGCTGCATCGGATGCGATATCAACGGCGAAACAGTCATTGTCACCGGAATCTGCAGAGGATCCATTCTTGAAAATGAGGTCGGAAACGAAGGATTCGGTTTCGATCCGATTTTTTCCGTGGATGGCAAACGTTCCTTTGCTGAAATAAATACAAAAGAAAAGAACATCATTTCCCACAGGGGTATCGCAACGAACCTCCTGATTGAGGAAATGAAGAAAAGGAAGATGCTGTGATCAATCACGCGGTTTGTCTTTGTATTTCGTCTTGGCCGGTGCCATGGTGACAAAGATCTTTTTGTTTCCGTGTTTGGAACTCATTAGGACATCGAGGACCTGATTGACGATCTCTCCGGAAATCTCAACGTATGACGCAGATTTACCAAGACCCACGCGTCCGATCTCGTTGTCATTGAGCTTTGCAGTCTGCTTTACAAACTGTGCTATCTCGCCGCGCCCCATGATGTCGTCCTTTCCCAGGTTTATCTGCACGGGAATCATTCCGACAACGACCTTGTCTGATGCCTTTCCGGAAGATTCCTTTTTGACCGGAGGTGTCTTTTTTACCATTACGGCCTTGAACTGTTTCCTGTCGTCACGGACGGGTTCCCTTCTCTCACGTGCTTCCTGCGCAGCGAACTCTTCATCCTCGGACTTCTTCGGGCGCTGCTCGGCCTTGTCCCTGAGTTCTGCCGCTTTAGGAATACGTTCAATTCTCTCCATCTCGGACGGACGGATCCTTTCTATGCGTTTTCCGATATTCTTCTCGAACTGTTTGATGCGTTTCTCTTCCGCCCTTGTTACAAGGGATATTGCTATTCCCTTGTTGCCTGCACGACCTGTACGGCCTATCCTGTGAAGATATGTGTCCTGGTCATCCGGAATGTCATAGTTGACAACGAGGTCGATGTTGTTCACATCGATGCCTCTTGCGGCAACGTCCGTTGCTATCAGAACTGAGAGCATGTCTCTCTTGTAATTGCGCATGACCTTCTCCCTCTTTATCTGCGGGAGGTCTCCGTGGATCGCTGCTACTTTGTAATTTTTCGATAAATCGTCAACGAGTTGGTCGACCATCCTCTTGGTCTGACAGAATACTATTGTTTTGGGATTGCCGTTCTCCAGCATTGTTTCCAGGTTGGTGCGTTTTTTGCCTCTTTCCACGACCACGTAGTACTGTGTCGTGAGATCGTTGCACAATTCATCGCTTGATGTCGAAATCTCGACTGTGTCAACCATGTAACTCAATGCAAGACCTTTGATCTCCTTCGCCATGGTTGCCGAGAACAGCTGTGTGTGCCTTTCCTTGGGAACACGTTCCATTATGAAATTCAGCTCATCAGCGAATCCCATGTCCAACATCCTGTCAGCTTCATCGAGAACGACCTCGGTCACCTGTGAAAGATCCAACGAACCTCTTGTCATCAGATCCTTCAATCTTCCCGGCGTGCCGACGATAATATCGACACCGCGTTCGATCCTGTACAGCTGGTCCATGATGCTTGCGCCACCGTAAATGGCGATGCTTCTGTGATTGGAATATTTTGATAACGAGTAAATTTCAAACTCGACCTGTTTCGCAAGCTCGCGTGTGGGTGTGAGGATCAATGAGGATGGTTTCTTCTGACCTGCCGCAACTCTGCTCAAAACTACTGTTGCGTACGCTCCGGTCTTTCCTGTTCCGGTCTGCGCCTGAACAAGTACGTCCTTCCCTTCCAGTGCTGTCGGAAGTGTCTGGATCTGGACCGGGGTCGGGTCTGTCCACCCTTTATCATCTATCGCTTTTACGATGTTCTTGTTTATCCCTAGATCTGCGAAACTGGTCATTATCCTCACCAAATACCAAAAACCCCTTTGCCGTGTGTGGGAGGGACCTCTATATTCTGCTCCGTCGTATCAATGCTAGTATTTAAACTATATCTTTTATAAA
>JGI994J12354_10000007_pt1 | contig 182004 bp, 145 predicted proteins | sample IntmicLarv3ML3BL_FD_12354 | JGI IMG/M metagenome (IMG submission 12354) | reverse complement strand
AGACGTTATCCCAAGTCTAAAAGACAACTTAATGGTAGCCGGTATTGATATGTCAAAAAGACATGACGGATCTTTAATAGCTTCTTATGTAGACGGACACGTAGCTACAAGCAAGAGCGACCCTGTACTTATAATAGCTACAACTTCTATTGTAGCCGGGCTTCCAACAGGATTAGCGGGGGGTATTTATGCCAGTCAGGGATTAACACATGAAGACTCAGTAAAAATAATAGAAATTTATGAAAAAGCCGGATTTGCAGACGTTTGTGATGGATTATCTGTTGCGGGTGATGTCATACATGTATTGAACTCAGCTAATCAAGCTTCCGGTCAAGAGATGTACGGTCAACCAATAACCGGTGATATCTTAGGCTTTATCGCTTGCAATGGAGGAGATGGAAAAGCTACTATAAAAAGAACTAAACTTGCTTACAGTACAAGAGAGTCAGCAGGTTTCATTTATTCGGCTGAAGCGGCGATAAACTTTAAGGATTATGTCCGAGAAGGCTATCAGGCAGCTTTTGTTATAAGATTTATAGACAACGCCGGTAAAGCGGTCGGTCAATTGATTGCTGATGGTAACGGAAATCTTATCTTATCAAGCGGCGCGAAAAGCGAAACGATGAAAACTATAACGACAAATGATCCGGGAGTACTTATAGAACGCGGCAAATTTATGACACAAATGTTTGAGCCAAACAGAGAACAATATTACTTGCTGAACGGAACACCATTATCAATAGCTTTCTTTGACGGAAAGCTCATCGCTAACGCCGGCGGAGTTTCTACTGTACTAGAACTTCCTACAGATGCAAGTATCGGAAATTACAAAAAAATCGATACTATTTTCTTTGAGGTTGGAGTAACTCCTGTAAGCGGACGACATTGTCTGTTCATGATAAATCCGAAATTTAATCAGATAGACTAATTTTAAAATAGTATACAAATATTTTTACACATATTTTAAGCGCGCCGGCAAAAGCTGACGCGCTTAATTTTCTATTTATGAAAGTAAAAAGCAGCTACATCGAACTCGTGAAAAAATATTAATATTTTTTTAAATTGTATTGACTTTTCTTTAAAATCTGGGTATAATTATTTCAGTACGTATAAGTAAACGTCACAATAAAATTCAAGGAGACAACATCTAAATGAAAAACCTCACAAAAGTTAAGGGGGGGGGGTTCACCCTTATTGAGCTGCTGGTAGTTATCGCGATTATCGCGATCTTAGCGGCTATTCTCTTCCCTGTATTCTCAAAAGCAAGAGAGAAAGCAAGACAGTCAACATGTACATCAAACCAGAAGCAGATAGCTCTTGGTATACAGATGGCTATTCAAGAAAATGACGAAACATTTCCTGCTGCCAGCTCTATTTGGAGCAGTATCGGCGTTTCAGGAAAAGTACTGCAGTGCCCAACTGAAGGCAAAAGCGCGGCGAACGCTTACGGCTATAATAAGTTCCTTGACAGCAAAGGTTATGCTGACATTGGTGACCCAACACTGATAGCTCTTACTACAGACGTTATCCCAAGTCTAAAAGACAACTTAATGGTAGCCGGTATTGATATGTCAAAAAGACATGACGGATCTTTAATAGCTTCTTATGTAGACGGACACGTAGCGACAAGCAAAAGTGACCCTGTACTCATAATAGCTAAAACTTCTATTGTAGCCGGACTCCCAACAGGATTATCTATGGGTTTTATACCTAGTCAGGGATTCATACATGCTAACTCAGTAAAAATAATAGAAACTTATGAAAAAGCCGGATTTGCAGACGTTTGTGATGGACTAAGTATTTCTTCCGGCGGCGTAGGGATGCTGAACTCAGCTAACCAAGCTTCCGGTCAAGAGATGCATAGTGCAACTCAGCTAATAACCGGTGATATCTTAGGTTTCATCAGTGCCGAAGGCACCGATGGAAAAGTTACTATAAAAAGAATTAAACTTGCTTACAGTACAAGAGAGTCAGCAGGTTTCATTTATTCAGCTGAAGCAGCGGTTAACTTTAAAGATAACAATCAAGATGGTTATCAAGCAGCTTTTGTTATAAGATTTATAGATAGTGCCGGTAATGCAGTCGGTCAATTAGCCTCTAACGGCAGTGGAAGTCTGATTTTATCAAGCGGTGCTAAAAGCGAAACGCTGAAAACTATAACTACAGCTGACCCGAACAAAAACGCAAACCCTATGCAGCGCGGAAATTTTATGGTAGAAATGTTTAACTCAAGCAGAGAAAATTCTTACCTGCTGAACGGAACACCATTATCAATAGCTTTCTTTGACGGAAAGCTCATCGCTAACGCCGGCGGAGTTTCTACTGTGATAGAGCTTCCTACAGATGCAAGTATCGGAAATTACAAAAAAATCGATACTATTTTCTTTGAAGTTGGAACAACTCCTGCAAATGGACGGCAGTGTCTGTTCATGGTAAATCCGAAATTCAACCAAATCGACTAATATAAAAATAGTATAATTTCAGTAGTTACACATACTGTAAAGCGCCTCAGTAAAAACTGAGGCGCTTTTTTATCTATAAACTTAAAACATTGTCTGATTATAATAAATCTGAAATGACCGCCATTTGCGCCCAAAGACGGTTTTCCGCCTCATCAAAAACTACTGATTGAGCGCTCTCCATAACCTCGTCAGTTATCTCCAACCCGCGCTTTGCCGGCAAACAGTGAAGGACTATAGCGTCATTTTTAGCCTTTTCAAGCAACGCTGAATTAAGCTGAAACGGAGGAAAAACTCTCAGGCGCTTCTCGTTCTCTGCTTCCTGTCCCATGCTGGTCCAGACATCAGTGTACACTATATCAGCGTCTTTCACAGCTTCTACAGGGTCATTCACTATATATATCTCAGTGCCGTTTTGGAGCGCTGTCTCGTTCGCCGTTTTTGTAATATTGTCAAGAGGCTCATATCCTTTAGGGCAACCTATAGAAAAGTCCATACCCATCTTAGCGCAAGAAAGCATTAAGCTGTGAGCAACGTTATTGCCGTCACCTAAAAACGCCAATTTCAAGCCCTTAAAATGACCTTTATACTCATATATTGTCTGAAAATCAGCAAGAACCTGACACGGGTGCTCTATATCGCAAAGAGCATTGATAACAGGTACTGAAGCGTAGTCCGCAAGCTCTAAAATAGTGGAATTTAAAAACACGCGCGCCATGATAATGTCGCACCAACGAGATATATTTCTCGCGACATCTTTTACAGGTTCACGAACACCAAGACCTATATCAGACGGCTGAAGATAGATAGCGTGACCGCCCAGTTTAGTCATTCCCACTTCAAAAGTCATCCTGGTACGAAGAGACTGTTTCTCAAATATCATAGCGAGAGTTTTATCCTTAGCTATATCACTATAAACGCGCTTTCCGGTTTTAAAATCTATAGCGATCTGCACGATTTCCATAAATTCTTCCGAAGTATAATTACTGATAGAAACTAAATCTCTTTTTTCTGCCATTATTTCACCTCTATATTTTAACTTTTTACGCTTAAAAATAAAAAAAGCGGAACTAAAGAATATTAATTATAATATATAAAAAAACGGTTGTCAATATGTAAAGTTTGCTAACTAAAAAAATAAAAAGTGAATCAACACTAAAAAATGCCGATTCACTCTTATAATTCCTTTTTTTACTGATTTTAGCTTATATAGCCAACATAGGTATTTAAATTATTATAGCTGATAGTCATAGACTCAAATTCATCAGCTCCATAAAAATCGTCTTGTTCTATTATCAAGTATTGTACTCCGGAAGACTTAGCCGCCTTTAAAATATACATAAAATTGAGATTTCCGGTTCCGATAGGAGTCATAACCTGCGCGCCGTTTTTAATAGCCATATCTTTGCAATGCAAAATAGTGATACGACCGCTTGCAGAGTTAATAACATAACGCGGAGAAGAAGCGCCTGCTTGAACCCAATATGTATCCAACTCAACATTAAGCTTAGGAGCGCATCTGGAGAGTTTTTTTATACCTATCTCGCCGGTTTCAAGTCTCTCAAATTCATGCGCGTGATTATGATAATGAAGCTTTATACCGTCTTTTTCCAGTCTGTCAGTCGCGGCGTTTATGACCGCGCTGAACTCAGTGAAAAGCGGATCTTTAAAATTAGAAAAGTCTGCCCAGCCAATACCTATATTTGGACAGTTGAAGTATTTATACTTCTCTATGGTCTCCTCTATCGTAGCTTCTTTAATATCGTCATACCCTATATGAGCTGAGACAACTCTCATCTCAAGGTTGTCTAACGTCTGCTTCAATTCTTCGGGAGTAAGTCCGCAAAATCCGGCTAATTCAACATTTTTATAACCAATTTTCGATATTCTTTCAAGTGACTTTTTACTTTCATCACCGCCTGTGAAGTGATCTCTAAATGAATAAAGTTGTACTCCTATTTCCATACTTTTACCTCCCCTAAAATAAGATAGCTCCCTTATTAGGACTTATATTATAGCATTTTTCTTGAAAATTTTCAAGTTTTAGGCTGATCGGTATCTAAAACTGTTAGTGTATTATGTTTTAATACCGTTAGGCTGATCAAGCCCCCCCCCCCAAAAACTATCCTTATATCTATAAAAACAAAGGATAGATTTTTTTTAAATAGTCTAAATTTTCTTTGAGCGCTAAAAAAAACGCTCGCCGTATTTAAATTAATAAATCGAAAATTAACGAGCTAATTTTGACTGAACCATTTTTAGCTGTTTTATAATCTCTATTTTATTTGGACATTTTGATTCGCATTGCCCGCACTCTATACATTTCGGCACTTTTTCATTAAACTTTGTCCAACCGTTATACATATTTTCAGCGTATTCCACATTTCCGTACAACTCTAACATATTGTAAATTTCAAAAACACCGGGGATGTAAATCTCTTCCGGACACGGCACGCAATAGCCGCATTTAGTACAAAATCTATCACCAAGCACTTTAAAATCATCCAAAACTTTCTCAGCGCGAGCGTATTCTTCAGCGTTTAGGACATCAGTATTATTAACTGTATCGACATTTTCTAAAAGCTGAGTAATATTGCTCATACCTGAACAGGCTGTTGATATATCAGGATTTGACAGCACATAACGAAGAGCCGCCGCGCTCGAAGTTGCCGCCTGATCGTCAGTAAATATTTTTAGCTTATCTGTCGGCGCGGCAAGCATGCCGCCGGCAACAGGACACATAGCTATAACACCAACGCCAAGTTCTCCTGCGCGCTTAATAGTCGATGTATAGGAACGATTAGCAAGGTTATAAGGGATGGTTAAGCTGTCAAAAATACCTGTCTCTATCATTTTTGTAAAATTTTCCGGAGAATCATGACCGGTAAAACCGATATGCCCGATAATTTTTTCATCTTGCGCTTTTCTGAGAGCTTCGAGCGCACCGTTTTTCTTTGTGACAAGCTCCATTCTGTCCAAAGAAAGCCAACCTATCTGGAAAAATTCGAGGTAATCAACGCCGAAAATATCCATCTGAAGGTCAATCTCTTTTCTGAAACTGTCAGCTGTAGTATCATCGCCGACAGCCGCTTTCCCGGACACTATAAGCCCCCGGCTACGTTTTTTAAGTCCAAGCGCTGTCAAGTGTTGACATTTCCCGCCAATATACCCTCTTGTAGTTTCAAAGTAATTAATACCAAGCTCTATAGCTTTATCAACCACCATCTCAGACATTTCCAAATCATTTTCCGGCAACCTCATACATCCGAGCGACAAAGCAGATACTTTTAAGCCTGTCTTTCCAATTTCACGGTAAATCATAAACTTTCCTCGTTTTTTTTATTTTTAATTTTACTTTAATTCGCAGCAGTTAAAAACAGTTACTTGCCGGACATTAGTATTTTCAAATAAAGCCCTCGCGCGTTATAATACTCTATCATGATTTTAAAAAACTGTTTATAAAATAATATTAACATATTTTTATGTTTTTGTAAACAATCCTTTCTTTTTTTTATGAAAATAGAATAAAAGTAAGCTAACCCCCTTTTAAAATTAAATAAAATAGTGTATAATATAATAATATGAAGAGATAATTTTCATAAGAACAATTTTTTAGTGAGGTAAATAAGGACAATGACAGAGGACAGTACTATGCGAAGAGATGAAGAGATCACTGCGCAGTCGGAGGTACAGGAAGAATACCAAAGCATGGAAGAGTTATTACGTGACGATACACGTCTGCAGGACATAAAAAACGGCGCTATCGTTACTGGTATTGTAGAGAACATTTCAGACTCAGGAGTTTTAGTAAATATCGGCGCGAAAAGTGAGGGAATCATCCCTTTAGATGAAATAGATAAAAATGAAAAGCTAAGCATTGGCGACAACATTTACGTTTATGTTACAGATAACGGTAATCGAAGCGGAAATATTATGTTGTCAAAGAAAAAAGCTGATTATGAAAAAGCATGGCGCGATATCATAGGCGCTTATGAAAATAATACAACTTTGATGGTTATGGTAAACGAACGGGTAAACGGCGGACTTGTCGTTAATCTCGGCATTCGTGGATTTTTACCTGCGTCTCATGTAGCTACGCGCAACATTAACGCTATCAGTCGCTTTGTCGGACAGTCAATACCGATTAAGATCGTTGAGATTGACAGACATAAAAAGCGTGTTGTAGTTTCACACAAAAAGGCAGTTGAAGAAGAGAAAAACTCAAGGCGAGATGCTACAGTTGCCAGTCTTGAAGAAGGACAGATACGCCGCGGTGTTGTTAGAAGAGTTACTGACTACGGAGCATTTATCGACCTTGGCGGTATTGACGGTCTTTTACATGTTACAGAGATGAGTTGGGGAAGGATTAACCATCCATCTGACGTACTAAAAGCCGGACAAAAAATAGATATAGTTGTTTTGAAGTATGATACGGAGAGCGATAAAATCTCTCTTGGTTTAAAACAGATACTTCCGGATCCATGGCAACATATTGATGAAATATTCACTGTAGGTGAAGAGGTTAACGGAACCATTACGAGACTTGTACCGTTTGGCGCGTTTGTGGCTTTTGATAATGGCATAGAAGGAATTATCCCTACTTCTGAGCTGTCTGACGATAAAGTCAATAAGCCGTCAGATGTTGTATCCGCAAAACAAAAAGTCCTTGTAAAGATTATCAATATACGTCCTGAAGAGCGCCGAATGACGCTTAGCCTGCGCCAGGTAGTTAAAAATGAAGAAGACAGTGAAGTTTCAACTTATTTGCAACAGCACGTTGGTAGCGGCGGCATGGCAACTATAGGCTCTATTTTCAGCGATGTCTTTGGAGCAAATGATGACGCTCAGGATAACGAAGAAAACAACACTGTTGACGAGGTTGAAGTTGAAGTAGAGACCGTTGCTGAAATTAGCTCTGAAGAAGTTATTGAAACTGAAGCAGAAGAGACTGAAGTAGTTGAGACTGCGGAAGAAGAAACCAAAGAAGCTGAATAATATTTTATAACCGGCAGCGTGTTTTTAGAAGTAATTTTATCTTCACCTAAGGATGCGCTTTGAAATAAATAGTATAAGTATAAAAGAGTCGTTAAAAATGAATTTTTAGGAATAAAAAATCATGAAGCGGCTCTTTTTAACATTATATAATTTTTGCTCTTAATTAACAGCAAAAAGCAAGGAGTAAACAGTATGCTGATAGGACTAACTGGAGGAATTGGCAGCGGAAAAAGTTTAGCAACTGATATGTTGAGCGATATGGGGTGTGTAGTGATCGACACTGATATTATCGCCCATGAACTCTCAAAACCCGGCGGCAAGTTATATAATAATATTGTAAGCGAATTTGGCTGTGAATATTTAGATAAAAACGGAGAGATTAACCGCGACTTATTAGCTGAGAAAGTGTTTTCAGACAGCGCAAGCCGCCATAAACTTAACGAGATAAGCCATTCATTAATATTAAGAACCGCTTTTGATGAATATAAACAGATATTAGAAGAAGACGGAGATACCGCTGTTATAGTAGTTGTTCCTCTTTTGTTTGAAGGCGGAGAATCGCTTCGCGCTCAACTTCCGTACGACTATTCACTTCTTATCACCGCTGATACGGAAATCAGAATAGATCGGCTCATAAAAACCCGCAGCATTGGTTACGAAAACGCTCTTCGCAGGATATCTTCTCAGATGCCGGAGGTGAAAAAAATAGGGTTTTCAGACTACACCATAGAAAATAACGGGACTAAAGAAGAACTAAAGGGAAAGCTCATAGAATTTATGGAGAAATTCGATATTAAGTATTTTTCATAAATCCGACATATTTAAATCAAAAGTGAATACTACCATTATGAACGACAAAATCATTATCTTTGATACTACACTACGCGACGGAGAGCAAACGCCGTCAGTCTCTATGTTGACCGGTGATAAAATAGCTATTGCCTCCACCCTTTTAAAATTGAATGTTGATATAGTTGAAGTGGGCTTTCCGGCATCATCTGAGAAGGATTTTTTAGCGAGCAGAGCGCTGGCAGATTTTTTTAAAAATACCGATACAGCAGTTGCTGCGCTTGCCAGACTTAAAGAAGATGACATTAAAAGCGCGTATAACGCTATTAAACACGCTAAAAATAAAAGGCTTCATCTGTTTATAGCAACCAGCGATATTCACCTCAAATATAAACTCAAGATAGATCGTTTTGAGTTGCTTAACCTCATAAAAGAAAAAATTTCATACGCTAAAGGATTATGTAGTGATATCGAATTCTCTTTAGAAGACGCGACCAGGACAGACATTGATTTTCTCTTAAAAGTTGTGGAAACCGCTATAGAAAGCGGCGCAAACACTATAAATATACCTGATACCGTTGGCTGCGCGCTGCCATCTGACTACGGAGATATGATAAAACTGGTTGTGGAGCAGGCAAACGGCAGGGCGATAATATCTGCTCATTGCCATAATGATTTAGGACTTGCTGTTGCTAATTCGCTCTCAGCGCTATTAAACGGAGCAAGACAAGTAGAATGTACTTTAGCGGGCATTGGTGAAAGAGCAGGTAACGCTGCTATGGAAGAAATAGTGATGAACTTAAAAAGTCATCCTGATAAATTCAAGTTGGATACTAAAATTATTACCGAAGAATTCCGTTCTTCAACTGAGATGTTATACGAAATAATCGGCATGAAAATCCCGCCGAACAAGCCTATTATAGGTGATAACGTCTTTGCTCATGAGTCAGGAATACATCAAGACGGGGTCATAAAAAATCCGGAGACTTACGAATTTCTTGACCCAAAAAAAGTTGGATTTTCCGGAACAAAACTTATATTTGGCACACACTCCGGCAGGAGCGCGCTCCGCGCATTTTTAAAGGATATGGAGCTTCAGCTAAGCGAAGAGCATATGAATAATGTCCTAAGCAGGATAAAAGAAGTAGCAAATAAAAAAGATGGTGAGATCTCAAAACGCGACTTAAAGACCATTATTATTGACGAGATAAAACAGGTTAATGAACGATATAAACTGGACTATTTACTGACGAACTCAGGACGGAATATTATTTCCACCGCTACTATCCGTCTGCTTGATAGCGAAAAACCTATAACTAAAATAGGAAGCGGTATCGGAGCTATAGACGCTGTTATGCAAACGATAAAATCAATGGTAAATTTAGACCATACTTTGCTTGACTTTCAAGTTCACTCAGTAACAGGCGGAACTGACGCTCTCGCTGAAGTTGACGTTAAGATGTTAAGAGGCTGTGACCGGACTATTTTTACAGGCCGCGGCATAAGCACTGACGTTATAGAAGCAAGCGCTCTTGCTTATTTACAAGGAATAAATAAGATGTTGGACGAAAATTATAATCAATAATAACCATTATTTTTTACAAGGATAAAAATGGAAAAGAGATATTTTTTACGAGAAATAGATAAAGAATTTTTAACGAAAGAATTTGAGCAAATAGGAGTTGACATAACCGGTCAAAAGATAATGGCGAAAAAAACTCCGGCGTTACTCATAAAAGTACATTGTCTGCCTTTTGCGGCCGCAAATATTTTAAAGCAGGAATTTCTCTCACGCGGCGGAGATGCCGCTATAAATAAAAATTGTGTCTCAGGACAAATACAAAACAGTGACGCCGTAATAATTGCCACGCCAAAAATAATAGCGGAAACTGCCGTTAAACTGAAAACGCAGCAGTTTGGACTAAAAAACTTGGCAGAAGACCTGTTTAAACTTATATCGGACAAAAATAATACGGCTAAAGAGATAAAAGCCGGAGCGTACACACTAAAAACTGAACACAGTCCCTTCATAATGGGCATTTTGAACATGACTCCGGACTCTTGCAGTTTAGACGGCTTGCGTCCGGACAACCACAAGGAGCTTGAAAAAAGAATAGGACAGATGATAGCAGAAGGGGCGGACATTATCGATATTGGCGGTGAGTCTACGAGACCCGGAGCAAAAGACATAACCGCTGATATTGAAATTGAACGGATAAAGATGGCGTTAGAGATAGCGGTTCAGACAAATATTCCTGTCTCTGTTGATACCAGACATTACGAATGCGCGAGATACGCTATAGAGCGCGGAGTGTCTATCATAAATGACGTAAGCGGACTAAAATTTCAGCCGAAAATTATTGAAATTTTAAAGGACAGTAACGCGGCAGTGGTTATTAATCACACAAGAGGAAACCCGCAAAATATGAACTCATTCGCAAAGTACAACTCATTCATGGATGAATTATACTTTGAACTAAATGAACTTTTTGAAGACGCTCTTTATAACGGGATAAAAGAGGAAAAAATAATTCTTGACCCCGGATTTGGATTTGCTAAAAACAGTGAGCATAATATTGAGCTTTTAAAACGGCTTGGGGAATTAAAAATATTTGGACGGCCTATTTTAGCGGGAATGTCAAGAAAAAGATTCTTGACAGAAATCGTTAATAGTGATACTATAGGGAAACGAGACGCGGCAACTTTAGTCGCAAATATCATAGCGGTGCAAAAAGGAGCAGATATCTTGCGCGTACACAATGTAGCACTCGCCAAAGAAGCCATTTCAACTCTGAACAGCTTAAACGAATAAGGCTGAAACTATTTTGTAAAACAGAAAAGGAGATACATAGATGAGTATCGATTTAAAACAGATGATAAACTGGTTTACCTTGCGAGGAGTTCTTTTTATTCTTGCCGGCATAGTTATGATACTGTTTTCGCAAGATGTCATTCAAGTTATTTTAGCGGTTATCGGCGTTTATACTATTATAATCGCTTTGAAATTTACAGGAGATTTGTTTAATCAGACAGTAACAAAACTTGACAGGTGGGCTATAGTTGAGTTAGTATTGCTTATAGCTCTTGGAATCATTCTTATTGTTTATAGAGAAGATGTGCTGAGTATTATCGGTGATATTGTAGCTGTTTTTGCCCTCTTAGCGGGTATTTTACAGGTTATTTTCGCGTTGTCCGGCACCGGACGACTCCGTTTATTCGTCTTTTTAAGCGGTATGCTGTCTATAATACTCTCTGCCGCCTTATTTATAGATCCGCGCGAAGTGATAAGCAATCTTTTAGGTATTATTATCGGCGCGTATCTTATAACTTCCGGCATCCTCTTTTTTGTGCTGTCATCTTATTTCCGCAAACTTCAAAAGAGAATTAATAACGACAATATCATAGAAAGATAAAAAACAAGGAATAAAATAATGGGTCCAATGTTTGCGTTTTACTTGGCAATATGCTGTTTAATAATAGCTTTTTTCGCTATTAAATTAGTCGGCGCTGTCGCGAACCGTCTATTTTCTTTTGGAGAGTCAGCTATTATCGTATTTATAAATTTAGCCGTTTTAGTAAATCTTATTTTTTGGCTTCGAGAAATTGGATTTTTAGCCTATATATTTGTACTCATCGTTTTTTATCTGATTTTCAATTTAATAATCAATAACAGAGAAAAAAAACTCTTAAAAAAAATGATGGATGATGATATTTCTGTTGCAAAAAAGAGAATAGAAGAAGACCCTACTATGGTTGCCGCTTATGAAAAACTTGGTGACTGTTACGCTCAACAGGGAGAGTATGAGCTGGCGATAGAGAATTACGAGCTGGCTGTGCGTTATGTTGGAGAAAACAACAAAGACTCTATCCAGTTAAAATCTAAGCTAAAATATATAATAAAAGAACATGGGGATAAGGATAAAATTCATAGTCAAATACCTCTGTTCTCGTCTATCTCTGATTTTTTCAAACGTATTAGCTAATTTTTTTCATTTTTTACGCGTATTACGAAACCAAGCTTTTCGAAAAGCTTAGACCTTAACTTAAAGAAAAAAATGTATATATTTTGGTTCCGCTGTATTATTTTAGCTAAGTATACGCAAAATTATATAACAATATTAAAAAAAAGGCTATCTGAGGAGAGAGATTGAACGAAACAAAATGAGCTGTGCAAGAAGCACCGCGAAATCGCAGAATCGTGATAGAACAAGCAACGCTTGCCGTTTCACCTTTACCCATTCCTAAAAACATTTAATTTCACAAATATCCTTTTTTGTCTATTTTGGGGTGAGACCATAAGCAACGTTTTTGGTCTCACCCCAAAACAGACAAAAAAAATTAAGAACAGCCTGAAGTGGAACCACAATACATACACTTGTAGCAAGCACCGTTTCTAACCATTATTTCTCCGCAAGTCGGACAAGGAGGAGCATCACTTTGATTATCAAAAGTCATCTTTATATCACTTTTTTTACTCTTTTTTCCTTTTTTCTTTGTCCCATCAGTTTCTTCACCGGAAAAAGATTTTACATCTTCAGCCACTATATCGTCTGACGCAACAGAATTAGTAACATCGTCTATCTCTTCAACGCTCTCCTCAACAGACGTATTTACGGTTGTCCTTGTAACATACTGAGAGCTGACACTGTCCGGGAGCAATTTTATAGCCATCCAGCGGAAAATATAATCCATGATGGACTTTGCCATAGGAATTTCAGGATTAGTCGTCCATCCTGACGGCTCAAAACGACTATGACTGAATTTGTCTACCAATACCTGAAGCGGCACGCCGTACTGTAATGCCATACTGATAGCAGTCGCGAAGGAATCCATAAGACCGGAAACCACCGATCCCTGTTTACTCATACGAACAAAAATCTCACCCGGAGTATTATCTTCGTACAGACCGACTGTCAAATACCCTTCATGGCCGCCAACACTGAACTTATGAGTAATAGCGGTACGCTCGTCAGGAAGACGATGCCTTACGGCTCTGTAGTCTATTTTTTCTATGTCCGCCGGCACACTTTGCTGAGAGTTATTCTCTTTTTTATTATCCAATTTAGTATTAAGCGGTTGAGTACGTTTACATCCGTCACGGTAAACCGCTACAGCTTTTACTCCTTGACGCCAAGCTTCTATGTATACTTCTTCAATATCTTCAACAGTAGCCTCACGCGGCAGATTAACAGTCTTACTTATAGCGCCGGAAAGGAACGGCTGAACAGCTGCCATCATACGGAGATGACCCATATAATGAATAAATCTGAGACCGTTCGCCGGTTTAAAAGCACAATCAAAAACCTTTATATGTTCGTCTTTTAAACCCGGAGCGCCTTCAATAGTATCATTTTCTTCTATGTACTGCATTACATCAGATATTTGCACTTCATTATACCCTAAGTTAGTGAGCGCCATCGGGACAGTATTATTTACTAACTTCATCATGCCGCCGCCTGACAATTTTTTATACTTAACAAGCGCTATATCCGGTTCAATACCTGTTGTATCACAATCCATCATAAAGCCTATCGTACCGGTAGGAGCTAAAACGCTGACTTGAGCGTTACGATAACCGTATTTTTCACCTGACGCTATAGCCTCGTCCCAAATATCTTTCGCTGCGTTAATCAACGGCTGTACAGTAGACAAACGGTCTATCCTGTCAACAGCGGCACGGTGTTTGCGCATAACAGCCATAAAAGGATCGGTATTTCTTGTGTATTCACTAAATGTTCCTACACGGGTTGCTATATCAGAAGAAATTTTATAAGCATGACCGGTCATAATAGCGGTAATAGCCGCTGCCATAGCCCTACCTTCATCACTGTCATACGGAAGTCCGCGAGCCATTAAAAGAGCGCCTATATTTGCGTACCCGAGTCCAAGCGGACGGTACCTCTTAGAATTAAGAGTTATGCTTTGCGTTGGATAAAGAGAGCGGTCAATTATTATTTCCTGCGATAAAATCATTAATTGTATCGTATGTTTAAACCCTTCAATATTAAATGTTCCATCATCATTTCTGAACTTCATAAGGTTTATTGAGGAAAGATTGCAAGCGCTGTCGTCAACAAACATATATTCGGAACATGGGTTGCTGGCGTTAATTCTGCCGGAATTAGGACAGGTATGCCAATCATTTATAATAGTATCGAACTGTATACCCGGATCTCCGCATACATGAGCAGCCTCTGACATAGCGCGCAATACATCTCTTGCTTTTAACGTATCAATAGTATCACCATTACTAGATACAAAATTCCACTCTTTATCACGAATAATAGCATCCATAAAATTATCTGTCACGCGAACGCTGTTATTAGAATTCTGAAACATTACACTGTTATAAGCTTCACCGCCAAAGGAACCGTCATAACCGGCATCTATAAGCGCCCATGCCTTTTTTTCTTCATGAGCTTTACAGTTAATGAACTGCATAACATCAGGATGGTCGGCGTTTAATATAACCATCTTTGCCGCGCGCCTTGTTTTTCCGCCTGATTTGATAACTCCCGCGAAAGAGTCATATCCCCGCATAAATGAAACCGGTCCGGAAGCGTAGCCGCCGCTGCTGAGCCGCTCTTTAGAAGAACGAAGAACTGAAAAGTTAGTACCCGTACCGGAACCATATTTAAACAGCATACCTTCTGTTTTCGCGAGGTTTAGTATGGAGTCCATGGTATCATCAACGGAATTAATAAAACAAGCGCTGCACTGCGGATGATCTTCTGTGCCGAGATTAAACCAGACAGGGCTATTAAAAGCGGCGCGTTGGTTCACAAGTATACTTGTAAGCTCTTTTGAGTAAATATCGGCTTCTTCATCATTTATAAAATATCCGCCCTCTTTTCCCCATGCTTTAAGTGTTCGGACAACACGATTTATAAGCGTTTTCAAACTTTTTTCCCGCTCTTTTTGTCCGAGTCCAACTTTAAAATATTTTGAAACTACTATTGATGTAGCTGTCTGAGACCAGTCAGACGGCATCTCAACATCATTTTGCTCAAAAATAATTTCGCCATTCTCAGCGGTTATTGAAGCGTAACGTTCTTCCCATTTGAGCTCATCGTACGGGTCAATTCCCTCAGTTGTAAAAAAACGCGTTATCTTCATCGCGTCGTTAGACGATACATTAAACAAAGAACCGCTGTCGGCCGGTTTATCTAAATCCACGTTACTCATGGTCTATTCTCCTTAAGAATATATTGATAATCTTATTTTTTATATTTTACAGAACTAATCTGTTGATAATCTAAAATACTGATGCGTGTTTTATCCGTATCTAACGTTTAATCTTTATTTTATTCCCATTCTCTTCTTGAAATAACACCTGTTGGTCGTTGTTGGTTTTTGTAAAGGCGACAACATGTTCTATTTCCTCTAAAAACGAGCCAAGATCACGAAATTCTTTATATACAGAAGCAAAACGAACATAAGCAACCTCGTCAAGACTTCGTAGCGCGGACATAACTTTATCCCCCAACTCTTTAGCCGGAATTTCATTCACCATGCTATCTTGCAGCGAGCGCTCAATATCATAAACTGCTTTCTCTATTGATTCCCTGCTGACAGGCCGTTTTTCACAAGCTTTATCTATGCCGCGTATAAGTTTTCCTCTGTCAAAAAGCTGTCTGCTGCCGTCTTTTTTTATAACATAAATTGTTATTTTTTCATAAGATTCAGCTGTGTTAAATCGTTTTTTACAAACCAGACATTCGCGCCTTCTTTTTATAGTATTTTGACCTTCAATAGTACGCGTTTCGATAACTTTTGTATTCTCACTACCGCAAAATTGACATAGCATAACATCACCTTTTACCACTATATATAGTGCAACTACAATATTATACACCCTATATATAGGATTGTCAAGGCTTGTTTTAAAATAATTTTACTTTTTTTGAAGTTATTTTTGAAGCGTAAAACAACTGTATATTGTTTTTGATATCAAACTACAATTTTACTGTAATTTTTTGTAAAAAAAGCATTTTTTTGCCCCTTCAAACATTAAACGAAGAGGCATTTTTTTATTTATAATCAGTAAATTTGGCATACTCGCCGTACCACTGTAAATGCACTGTATCTGTCGGACCATTTCTCTGCTTGGCTACGATAAGCTCTACAGTGTTCTCGGCAACATCAGCTTTATATCCCGCTTTTTCAAATTCTTGAATACCGTAGTAAGCGGGGCGATATAAAAATGCCACAACATCGGCGTCTTGCTCTATAGCTCCTGACTCTCTCAAATCAGAGAGCTGCGGACGTCTTGGAGAACGACTCTCAACCATACGAGACAGCTGAGAAAGAGCTATTACCGGAACTTCAAATTCACGGGCTAAGGCTTTCAACTGCCGCGCGATTCCTGATATTTCTTGTGTCCTATTTTCTGAGCGTGAATCTCCTGTAAGCAGTTGTAAATAGTCAACCACCACTAAACTCAAACCATACTTTGACTTCATTCTTCTAAGCTTCGCTCGCATTTCCGACACAGTCAATTGCGGACTATCATCGACATATAATGGGGTTTTCCATAATTTATCAATACCGTTTAATACAGCGCGAAGAAAAACATTGCGTTCTTCTTCTGATTGATTGGTATTTAGTTTGCGCATCACTTCTTGATTTATCTTCATTTCCGAACATAAAATACGCATAGCAAGCTGTGATTTGCTCATCTCAAGGCTGAAAAAAGCTACGGTTTTTTGTTCATTCATCGCGACATTTCTGGCAATGTTGAGGGCTAACGCAGTTTTTCCCATACTGGGACGCGCTGCAAGTATAAAGAGCTCTGAGCCATGCAAACCGGCTGTCAAGTTATCCAACGCCCTAAAACCTGAATTAATACCGGAACTGGTTCCGCCGGCGTCTAACACCTCTTCTATGCGGAAATATTCACGCTTAGCCGCGTCAACGATAGGTACAAAACCTTCAAAATTATCCAGTGTGCGCTCTGCGACAGCCATAATTTTCGCTTCGGATTCGTTTAGAAGATCTTTTATTTCTCTGTCTGAACTATAAGCTGTATTTATGATTTCGTCCGCGGTTTTTATAAGCACACGCTGCAATGCTCTATCGCGAATAATATCGCAATAATGTTTAATACCGGCAGCTGTAGGCACATCGGACATAAGTTCAGTAAGATAGAGTATTCCACCCACTTTCTCAAGTTCTTCACGCGCGTGAAGCCAGTTACCGAGTGTGATAAGGTCAACAGGCTCATTCTCATTATACAGTTCAAGAATACCGCGAAAAATAGTGCGATGCTGATCTCTGTAAAAATCGTTTTCTTTTAAAAATTCAACAGCGTCAGTTATAGCTTCTTTTTCTAAAAGCATTGCTCCAAGCGCTGCGCGTTCAGCTTCTATATTATGCGGCGGTATTTTTGTTAGTGGTTGGTTTAAAGATATATCCATTAAGGTATTAATTATACCATATTCTATAAATTTGTTCAATTTTTTTTTATATTTTTTACTGGTATAATTAAAAATCTCTTGACAAACTATGCTATGTATAGGTATAATAATCTTAAATAAAAATAGAATAGTTTGTTTGTATATACTTACAATATAACTATTCAATTTTAATTTGAACTTAAACTAAGGAGAATCATATGAACAGATCTATTTTAATAATCATTTTAATGATTATTTCCGGCTTAGCTTTATCAGCGCAAAATAGTACGACATTTAAGGCCATAATTATTAATGCGGTTGATAATAGTAATAGCTCAAGCAAAAAAATAACCGGACTTGATGAATATTTTACTACTGAAATACGGCGTTGCATAGCACAAAAAAGGATGTTTGACATTGTTGCGGACAACGCGAAATTGGAAGCTTTAACAGCTAAACAAAACTTGTCTTGGCAATACAACAAATCATCTATAATAGAATACGGACAACAGCTTGGCGCTGAAATAGCTATTGTGCCTTCCATACTTCAAAGTAATATTGCTGAACTTAAAGGAGTAAAAATAGCCGGACTGGTCGGACAAGGCGGTTCAAGAATAACAGTTGAATTAAATATCGAAGTATACGATATATCTACGCAGCAGCTATTAACTTCTATCAGTTTTGTATCCTCAAAAGATGATAAAAACCTCTCTATCTTAAGTATAGGAAACACTAAAAATACTATAGATCAAAGTAACGTTGCTAAGGATTTGTTAAATAATCTATGCGATGATTTAGCCGCGACATTAAAAAGTCAAGTTGATGGCGTCATTATGGTTGACGGAACATTATTAAAAGGTGAAAAACTTGCGAATAATGGGTTACTCTCTGTAGATGTAGGCTCAACTGATTATATAAACGACAACTGTACAGGTATACTATATTCTGTTGATAAAAACAATTTACGAACTGAAATCGCTAATTTAACGATAAGACAATTGGATGAAGAACGAACAGTGCTTTGTATTAATGATCTGAAAAACCTCAAAGAGAAAAAACCAAAACTAACAGTACAGCTTAATATCGACAGCATATTGATAAAAATATACGAACGTAATAACAAATAGGATACAACGATATTGAAAAATATAATAACAATTTTAATTTTTATGTTAGTAATAACAGTCCCTATAATTGCTCAAAATAATAATAATACGGTACGAGCGCTGATTTTAAATACTGAAGATAATACTGTTAATGCGCGAACACCAAGACTTGCTGAAGCAAGTAAATATCTTACAACAGAAATCCGCCGTCAAATCTTATCAACAAAATTATTTAATATTGTTGCGGATAATAACAAACTCGAAGTGTTAGTCGCAAAGCAAGCGCTTTCTTGGCAGTATGATAAAACAAAAATAGTGGAATACGGCAAACAGCTTGGCGCCGAAGTAGCCATTATACCTATTATTATTCAAAATAATATCGAAAGCAATAATGATAATCATTTACGTTTCGGTCAAACAACAGCTCAATCCAGTGAAAAATATACACTTGGATTAACACTTGAAGTATATGACCTTACTACTCAGCAGTTACTTACCTCTATATCATCCACAAAAACTAAGGAAAAAGTACATTTGGTAGTTAGTACAGATGATGGTATTTACTCGGGCGATCCATTCAATTCTGATGACATACTGATGACATTATGTAATAGTATTACAAGTGATATCATAACTAATTTACGCTATAAAGTAGTTGGTTTGATGCAATTTTCAGGAAAGCCGGCAGAAGGAGAAAAAATTAAAAAAGACGGTTTGGTGATTATTGATGCCGGATATGACAACAATATTGCGGTTGGTGATAAAGCAAAATTTTATTGTCTTGATAAAAATGGATTTTTAGAGGAATTGGGAGTATTAGAAGTACAACAAGTTCAAACATCCCGTTCATTATCACGCATTACGGAAATAAATAATGAAAAAGACAAAATTTCAAACTTAATTATAACTATCGAAACTGATAGCATAGTAACTCCCATTATAGAACGAAGAACAGCAAAAGATTTAGAAGGGTTTGATATTTTATTTTGATGCTCAACTAAATTAATTATTTATGAAGCAACAACATCAAATCAAATAGATGTCCGTAATCTAATAAATATCAATTAATTTAAGTAAATATTTTTGTAAAAACAGTAAAGCTGTGAGAGCGTTAAAAAATGTAAATTATGGCGCTCTCACCCTAAAACAGATGAAAAGCTACAGATATTACTTAGAGGACATTTATCACAATATCGCTTACGCGCTGTACACAGATTGCGGCCATGAATGATTATATTAACATGAAATCGCAAATAATCTTCAACAGAAACTATTTTCTCTAATAAATCACAAGCTTCGCCAGCGTCAACGTTTGCCGGAATCAAGTCAAGTATCTTTGAAATGCGCAGTACATGCGTGTCAACCGGCATACAAGGCATATTGAAATTGAATAATAGCACGCATGACGCTGTTTTTCTCCCAACTCCGGGCAAACTTATCAAGAAAGAAAGCGCGCCGCTGACATCCATATCAGAGATAAAGTCAAGGCTAACTTTGCCGCATTTACTGTTTAATATCTCAACAACCTTCTTTATCCTCGGTCCTTTTTGTTTTGAAAGTCCGGCATACGATATAGCGTCTATTATCTCATTTTCAGGAGCAACTAAAACTTGCTCCCATTGCGGATATTTTTCCTTTAAATTTTTAAAAGATACCCAAGTATTTTTGTCTGTGGTATTCTGCGACAAAATAGTAAATACAAGTTCATCTATCGGCTCTAATACCCGTCCGGCATTATCATACCTATAAAGATTAAACAGCTGCTCAGTGATGACAACCGCTCGTTTCTTTAACTCAGAAGTAATTTTAAAATCTTGACTTTTTATTGTCATGAGCTAATACGTCCATTTATTTCCGTTTGATTTCACCTTTACAACACCCAAATCGCCGGTTTTTAAGATTGTCATCTGTTTTTTTGCTAATCGGGCTAATAATTCTTCATGCGGATGATAACCGTTACGATCGTTTTTCGGACAAGAAATAATACCTATTTCCGGACTCACAACTTCTAAAAAATTATCGCTTGTACTCCCTTTTGAACCATGATGCCCGACTTTTAAAAGATCAACATCTATCATAGATCTATACCTTGAACTCATGAGCAATTTTTCTCCCTTAAACTCCAAATCACCGGTAAACAGAGCTGAACTATTTTTATAGTCCAAACGTACAACTATTGATTGGTCATTAGTACTGAGACCGCTAATATTATTTCTAAGAGGATAGAGAAAAGTTAAAACTGTGTCCTCATCTACCTTTAATACATCGCCGGCACGAATGTACTGAATTTTTATATTCTTATACTTATCATTGCGGCGTATAAATGATAGGGTTTTATTTTCAATATTCTCATCAGCTATAAAAATATACGTCGGTTTATAAACATCAATTACCGTTTTCAAACCGTTAGTGTGGTCCGCGTCATCATGAGTAACTATTATGCCGTAAAGTTTTGAAACGCCGTTTATAGCAAGCTGAGGTATGACAACATTCTCTCCAACATTACTGATATCGCTGCTTCCGCAGTCTATCAATATATTAATATTGTCTTTAAGTTTTAAAACTATCGAGTCGCCTTTACTGACCGGAAGAGCCAAAACTTCAATATCAGCACGGAATACAGTGTTATAAACATAGCTTAGCGCAATATAAATAATTATCGCCGCTATCGCGGCGATAATTATCTTAGGCGAAATGTTTCTGACAGTCCGCCTCCATCTTCTACTATCAATAAAATCAGTACTCACTATTATCTACTGTGTCTGAAGGTATGTAAAGCGCTAACTGGTCTTCTTCCGCCATGTCTTCAAGAGCAAACTTGCTCACTTTTAGTTCACGCGGTATCTCTACGGGATACTTCCCGTTTAAACATGCTAAGCAAAATATGTTTTGTGGCAATGATACAGCGCGTATCATTCCTTCTATCGAAAGATATCCCAAAGTATCAGCGCCGATTTCTTCCCTAATCTCTTCAAGATCTTTTAAACGCGCGGCTATCAATTGATTACGTTCAAAAGTATCTATACCGTAAAAACAAGGCCATTTATAAGGCGGAGAACTTATTCGCAGATGAACTTCTATAGCTCCTGCCTCGCGTAAAACCTTTACAATATTTTTAGTAGTAGTACCGCGTACAATAGAGTCTTCAACTACAATGACTCTTTTACCGCTTAAGGTCTCACGCAAAGGATTTAGTTTCATCCTGACGCCGCGTTCACGCAGACGTTGGTCGGGCTGAATAAATGTTCGATGAATATAGCGATTTTTTATCAAACCTTCGCCGTAAGGTATCTTTGAAGCCTCCGCGTATCCTATAGCGGCCGGAGTTCCTGTATCCGGTACAGATATAACTATGTCTGCCTCTACCGGATGTTCTCTCGCTAGCTCTTGCCCCATCCTCCTTCTTGAAAGATGAATAGAGCGACCATATATATTGCTGTCAGGACGCGCGACATAAATAAACTCAAACATGCACATAGAAGGCTTTAAGTTGTCGGTTAAAAGGTGAAAAACCGGCATGTCTTCATTTTCAATAACAACTAACTCGCCGGCGCCAATTTCTTGCAGAAACGTTGCGCCAATAACATCAAGAGCTGTGGTCTCAGAGGCTATGACATGATAATGACCGTTTAGTTTGCCTAAACAAAGCGGGCGTATACCCCATGGATCACGGAATCCGTAAATCCCTTTGGATGTCATTACTGTAACTGAAAATGCGCCCTGCATCCTCATTATAGCTATTTTTATAGCTTCTACTATATCGCCGCCGTTACAGTCCACTTCTTGAGCTATTAAGCGAACTATAATTTCGCTGTCTGTGGTAGTGTCAAACTGTACGCCAACGGACTCTAACTCTTCTCTTAGGGTTGTAGTATTAGTCAGGTTTCCGTTGTGCGCTATAGCTATCTTACCTATAGAGCTGTCAGCAGTCATTGGCTGAGCATTACACGCTAAACTGGAACCTGTTGTAGAATATCTTGTGTGTCCGATAGCCGCGAATCCGCTCAGACTGGATAGGGCTTCCTCTGTAAATACACGACTGACAAGCCCCATTTCTTTATATACCGTAGTCTCTTTTCCGTCAGTTACAGCTATCCCGGCGCTTTCCTGTCCCCTATGTTGAAGAGCAAACAGTCCGAAATATGTTATCCTTGCAACATCTAATCCCGGAGCATAGATTCCAAAAACACCGCAGCCATCTCTAACCGCATCATCACTTTCTAAAAAGTTTTCTTGGGAGTCCCAATCAGTCATTAAATTATCTCCACTGATTCTTTATTTTGATATCTAAAAAAGCCAATTAATATTATACTCTCTTTTCGATATTTTTTCAAGTGTTTGGAGCTATAATCGTAGTGACATTCTTAATTTTTATTTTTCACAACGTATAATTATTTAACATATAATCATATGTTATTTAATCTATAATTGAAATTATAAATATGAGACTAAAAATAGAACAGTTTGCGTTACGGCCGGCAATGCTATAGACCACCTATGTACGTTTTATTCAACACAAAGCAGGATCATAAAATGCCAAAAGATGAAAACAACGCATGTCAGCAGGAGCTAAAAAAGCATTGCCGGTCGCATAATATATCCATTTTAGATATATTGAACTGAGATAATATATGAATAAATATTATACAGCGACAAGTGAGCCATTACAAACTATATCTATGATAAGGTTATAGCCTGTCTCGTCGCTGTCAACATTAATTTTAGTTACATCATCACGGCTAGGTATTTCAAACATAACATCAAGCATTGATTCTTCCAAAATACCGCGCAGCGCTCTTGCTCCGGTCTTTCTTATTAAAGCTTTTTTCGCAATAGCTCTTAACGCGCCATCTGTGATATTGAGTTCAACACCGTCCCATTCAAACATCCTTTTAAACTGTTTAACTATCGCGTTTTTAGGTTCGGTTAAAATACGCAAAAGCGCATCTTCATCCAAATAATCAAGCGCCGCTACAACGGGTAATCTTCCTATAAACTCCGGAATAAGTCCAAATTTCAGCAAATCATCAGGTGTTACAGTGCTCATAAGTTCGCCTATATTTTTCTCTTCTTTTGATTTAATCTCAGCGCCAAACCCAACAGCATAGGAAGATGTTCTGTCTTCTATTATCTTCTCTAAACCATCAAACGCTCCGCCGCAAATAAAGAGAATATTTTTAGTGTCAACGCGTAAAAATTCTTGATGAGGATGCTTTCTGCCGCCTTGCGGCGGAACATTGGCCTCTGTTCCCTCAATTAGCTTTAACAACGCTTGCTGAACTCCCTCACCGCTAACATCACGGGTTATTGAGGTGTTTTCACTTTTGCGTGTTATCTTATCTATCTCGTCAATGTAAATAATACCATACTCCGCACGCTCAACATCGCCGTCGGCCGCGTTAATAAGTTTCAGCAAGATATTTTCCACATCTTCACCAACGTATCCGGCTTCAGTCAAGGTAGTGGCGTCGGCTATAGCAAAAGGCACATCAAGTATTTTCGCCAGTGTTTGAGCGAGTAAAGTTTTACCGCTTCCGGTAGGACCTATAAGAAGAATATTACTTTTGGCTATCTCCAAATCCTCATTTCCAGCTTCAGCACCCATTTTAATTCTTTTATAATGATTATAAACAGCAACTGATAACAGCCTTTTCGCATTATCCTGCCCTATAATGTAACTATCTAAAATCTCTTTTATTTCTTTTGGTTTTAGTACGTCACGTTCGAAATTAATATTCGCGAAAGGATTAAACGCTTCTTCTTCTATATTCCTTTCTAAAGTTTTATTACAGCTGTCAACACAGCGTTCGCAAATAGCGATATTATTCGCTCCCATTATTAATACATTGGTTGGTGAACCTTGGTCGCCGCAAAAGGAGCAGCGATCCATATCATTATCTTTATTTTTTGCCATAATATTTTTTGCCCTCTTTCTTCCATACTTTATAAAATGAACATAATAAAAAAATATGGAAGAGTTTCTGCACTAAGTTTACAGATATTTAACCGATGAACAGCTTATTTTTTATAAACGTTCAATATAATATGTCTTTATCATTCACAACTAAAAAGGACTAATTTCCTTCTTGTCTATGTTTTAATATCTCGTCAATCAAATGGTATTCCAAGGCCTCTTCAGCACTCATCCAATTATCTCTCTCTGTATCAGCATTAATTTTTTCAATAGGTTGTCCTGTATGCTGAGCAAGTATCTTATTGAGCGTCTCACGAGTTTTCAACATCTCTTTAGCGAAAATTTCAATCTCTGTTGTTTGTCCGCCAATCCCGCCTTGAACGAGTGGCTGATGAATAAGTATTCTGCTGTTTGGCAGCGCAAATCTTTTTCCCGGAGCGCCGGCAGATAGCAAAAGTGATCCCATACTCGCGGCTAAACCAACACAATAAGTCTTTACTTCAGGTCGTATGAGCTGCATAGTGTCATATATAGCCATGCCGGCAGTGACTGACCCTCCCGGGCTATTAATATATAGTGTCACCGGCTTTTCCGGATCTTCGCTCTCTAAAAATAGCATTTGCGCTATAATCAAACTCGCGACATGATCATCTATTGGGTTACCTAAAAAAATTATACGTTCTTTTAACAGTCTTGAAAATATATCAAACGCGCGTTCTCCACGCGGACTTTGTTCAATAACAGTTGGTACTAACATCTTTTTTTATCCTCCTTAATATTTTCTATATTATACCATATTTTTATAAAAAATAACCTAAAAACATCTGTTTTTTTCACCCCATTTAAACATACATAAACACCTTAGCAAAAGCAAAATAAGAATGACTATTTTATGCTGAAAGCAACATGTTTAATAATAAATTTTTGTAAAACAAACTATAATTTTAAGTATAATAAAATTATTTAGGTGTAGCTGTGACGAGGCAATATAAGCCGCGCAACACAATACGAAAACATCAGAAGAGCAAAATCAGATACTGACAAAGCTTGAATTTGATACAAGGATTTTAGTGCGGCATTGATAACGATTAAAGAATTTTTAATTAACCTTAAAAAAGTACCTCGTTGCCTTTTAAGCAGACTACAATACGGCGAAAAGGCTCATTGCCTATGCTTGTAGTTGAAATATCTTCTTCATCAGCAAGCGCCATGTGAGCTATTCGCCTATCACGAGCATTCATGGGTTCCATTTCCAAATTTTCACCGCTTGAACGAACAGTATTAGCAGTATCTTTTGCCTTATTTATTATTATTCTCTGCTGTCGTTCTCTATAGCCGCAAGCATCAACAGATACACGGACAAATTCGCCGAGTTTATCACGTACGATAGTATTTACAATAAATTCAATGGCGTTAAGCGTATTACCATTTCGTCCTATAACTATAGCCAAATCTTGCTCGCTTTTAATATCGAGCAATACCTGGTCATCTCCATCCACATATCCTTCTATTTCCGCGGTAATCCCCATGAGACGCATAATATCACTGAGCACTATCTGGGCAGTATTAAGACTGAGTTCATTGCTCATTATTTCTTACCTCGCTTTTTATCGTTAGCACTGCTGTCTACAACTATTTCAGTTGCTGTCTTATCATTAGTTTTATACGCTTTATTCAATATATATGAGTGAATAGAGCTAAATACGTTAAGGAAAAACCAATATAAAACAAAACCGGAAGATATACTGACTAAGATGAATACTAAAAATATAGGCATCAGATAAGTCATCTGGTTTTGCATCATACGCTGCTGCGGGTCTTCCGACGGAGCAGTCATAAGCTTTTGGGTCAAAATCATACTTGCCGCGTAAAGTAAAAGTAACGGGATATCCGGCGCAGCAAGGCTGTTTACCCAAAGGAATGGAGCGTTATTGAAACCGGCAACATAAACATTGATTGCCTGGTAGATAATTACGAATATTGGAAGCTGGATTAAAAGAGGAAGACATCCGCCGAGAGGATTAATCTTCAATTCCTTCATAAGACGCATCTGTTCCTCTGCCTGTTTCTGCTTATCATCAGGATATTTCGCCTGCATTTCACGAATCAATGGCTGAAGCTTTTGCGTATTTTTCATACTCTTTGTTGAGGATATAGTCAACGGAGTCAAGACAAGTTTTATCAAAAACGCCAGTACTATGAGCGCAACAGCCGGACCATATCCACCCGGAACTTTGTTAAAAAATTCTATATAAGCTTTAACAACATTATAATAAACTTGCTCTTTCCCGCCGCCGGTTTTATATATATAATCCAGGATGGTAAGTGTTACGTTAGGTGCTTTATCAGAGTAAAAAATAACTCCTTCGTCGCCTTGTTCAGCGATGACCGCCGCGCCATCAATACCTGCTAAAGAAGGCTCTCTAACCCAAAGCATGATGTCATCAGTTTTTTTAAACAATCCTTTTTGCGGACGGGCAAGAAGCTGAAGTCCGCTTTTTGCTGTTTTCAACGCATCACCCTGTAACGGCATCTCCTTATGAATAACACCTAAACGATAATAGCTCTCTGCTGAAAATCCGCTCACCTGTTTTGCCGAATCCAAATACTCTTTTACAGCCAGTCCATAGTTGGTATCTTTATTTTTATAAGACGCTAACATCTCGCAAACGTAACCGCGAAAGAAATGGTTGTAGGAATTACGCACTGCAGGTTCCATCCTTATCGGCAGTGTATATTCATTTTTTAGTCCGAACGCAACTTGCTCATCTTTACTTTTATTGTCAAGAAAATTTAGTTGCGCGTTTACTAATTCATTTAACGCGCCAAGCTCACGGTTTGTTGCGTCCGGCAAGTTTAAGATATACTGTGTCTGTTCTTTTGTTAAACTTCCCAATAAATTTAATTTATAACCGAGAGGCATATCATTGACAACCCTGTCAGAACTGTCAATATTTACAATATCAGAAAGCTGTTCTTCACTGAGCTGAGATATAAACTCTATGTGAGAAACACTCAAGTTAGATATCTTTATAGCCTCTAAAAGATCTATATCAGAAGCTTCAATCTCCGCCATTTCACGTCCCAAAGCGGAAAAATCTGCTTGACTGAGAGCCGTCATTGTCGCTCCGCCGGAACATCCAGTAATGAATAAAATGGTTGCAAGGGTTAAAAGTGCCATTACCGACACATATATTTTACGAAATATTTTTTGCATTTATAGTTGTGTTACCTTTTTAAATTTTATTATTAATCTCTTTGCTTTTTCGGCACAGGATCATAGAGATTTCCCTTATAATATGGATGACAGCGGCATATTCGCTTTATGCCCAGCCAACTCCCATGCCAAAATCCATAGATATCAATAGCTTCTTTTGTATATTGCGAGCAAGTTGGCGAAAATCTGCAAACAGACGGATAACGCGGAGAAATCTGTTTTTGATAAAATTCTATCAGCTTAATTGCTATCCTTTTGCCCATCAATACTTGTTATCATGCGGAATTTCCGCTTTGCTCTCTCAAAAAGTCCGTACAAACTGTTCACGATATCTGTACTTTTAGCGTTTTTAGCCACATTTCTCGGTAAAACTATAATGTCTCCGGAAAAACCCACGTTTTCTATAACTTCACGCAACGCAAATCTCACTATACGTTTAAACCGGTTTCTCTCTACGCTATTGCCGAATTTTTTTGATACCACTATCCCTAATCTTACTTCTCTAAATTCACAACTTTGTTTATCTTTTAGATAGTTTGCTGAGGGATTTACCCTTATTTGTACAAAATCGTCCCCCACTCTTATAGCGCCATGTGCTTTATCAAAATCAAGACGGCGAGTGAGGGACGTGATCTTAGCATGCTCTAATACATGTTTCATATTTAGAGTCAAAATCCGCTTTTTATAATAAGAGCGGAAATATTAGCTATTAAACTGTAAGACGCGTGCGGCCTTTAGCACGGCGGCGATTGATAACGTTTCTTCCATCAGAAGTTTGCATACGCTTTCTGAAACCGTGTACTCGAGCTCTTTTTCTTCTCTTTGGCTGCCATGTCATTTTCATAATCTATAATCCTCCGGGTTTACTATTTACTGTTTTGCATTAAAAATTGGTAGTCAACTCGTGACTACCAAAAGACACAACATATATTATACCTTTTTTATAATAAAAAGTCAATAGGTATAAAAATATTTTATTATTTGACTACAAAAAATGTAAGCTGCTATAAAAATAGCTAAAACACGATAAATTTAGCTGTCAGTAAATGTAAACCAGTCAAATTAATACGTTACAGGAGCTTCTTCATGAGGAGAAGAGTTGTCAGGGCTGTTCTTAGACGCGGATTCCGGAGGACTATCTGTATTTACAGAACTTCCGCCTCCAGTCTGCGGTTTTGGTTTTGTTCCATCCGCTCCTGCGGGCTGCTTTCCATCCTGCTTTTTGCTGCCGGCTATAACAACTTGCGTTTGTGCCGGATAAATATCCCTTGACACCTGAACCGTCTCTTTTTTTCCGTCAGGATAGGTGATAATTTTAGAAACGGTAACCGTGTGTCCATTTTTACCTTTCTTTTGAATCTCAGTACCGCTTGCTGATCCGCCGTTTTTAGTCGCGACTTTAAACGGAATAGTTCCTATACCACTTCTTACTATTTCAACTTCCTGTTTGTCACCGCTCCCAAGGATAGTTGCTATTACTTTTCCATCAACGACCTTCATAAACAACATAATATCGCTGTCACGGTCGTTTTCAAATTTAAAATCAATAGACCCCCAACTCACGGTCGCATCACGTCCGGTTGGTACGTAAGATGACGGCAATGAATGTGGTTTTCTGGAAACAACTTTTAAGTTAGCGTAAAGTACCGCGTTATACAGTGTAGTTGAAGTCTGACATATACCGCCGCCGATACCTGGGACGCTCAAACCATCGCTTATCACAGGAGCGGTCTTATATCCTCGAGCTACAGTTCTCTCCCCTACAACTTCATTGAAAGAAAAGGTATCTCCGGGTTTCATTAAATATCCATTAATAGAGTTTGCTGATGTTCTTATATTAGATACGCGGTTTGCGGTACCGTTTAAGTTAGTTGAAAAATTTCCCAGTACAACTTCAAATTTTTCTAAATCCTTTGCAGTTATCTCAGGATAACTTATTTTCGCGGTAATAACAATTTCTTTAGGCAGTTTCGGATCTTTTGGATTGCTACTGTTTAACGCGTAAGTTAAAACCTGTTCCAAAATAATTTTCCTTGACTCCTCTATATCCAGAGTTTTTCCGGTCACCTCTTTTTTGATAATCGGCTTGCCGTCAATAACGTCTATTTCAGCATTTTCAGGTTCAATAGCAGTAGTTTTTTTTGAGACATCGATCAGTATCGACTGTATATTTTCGTCAACACCTGGTGCTGCCTTTATAGTTATATTCTTTCCATAGTACATAGCGAAAAAAGTATCGGATAATTTTTTTATGATTTCTCCGTCTTTCCCAACCTTTTTCGCGGCATCTAAAGCCTCTTCGTAACACTTTTCAAGATTTAGGTCATTCTCTGTTATGGTGTAGACTATATCGCCATCAATAACTAAGTCTGTCGCGCGTCCGCCAAATTTAGGAAAAACTTTGTCTTTAGCGCTTGAATAGCTTAAATTACCTATGTCAATTCCGTTTATTTTGACACCACGGGCAATAACATTGCTTTTTGGCATGAAGTAAAAAGCGGCGCCGAGCATGACAACTAAAAAACTAAGAACAACAATTACACAAATAATAAAAATCTTTTTCTGTTTCTTTTTCATAATAATCCTATATATTATACCAAAAAAATTGAAGTTTTAGGGGGAAAAAACTAAAAATTAAGCTTTTTTTTTGTAATAATTAAAAAATTGTGCTATAATATAATGAAACAATGATGTAAAATTGGAGAAATTATATGGCAAAATATAAATCGCAAAAAGCAATTATTTTGGAACATTTAGAAACAATAACATTTCTTTCTCCTGTGGCCAGAAATGTTTTATCTATTATTGGTAAGATAGGCATAGTAGCAGCGGTCATAGGTTCAGTCATTTTTATACTTGTCATCACGTTGACAGCACTGAATATGATTGGTAATTTTGCGGCTATAGCCAGTTCTGTGCTAAAATTTGGCGCGTTTTTCCTTGTGGCAGGCGCTATTCTTATTTTTGCTTCGTTCATTTTTCATTTGCAGCACGGCATTATTTGCGCTGTAGTCGGTTTCATATTCTTCTATTCGCCGACCATTATAGCCATGGTGATGACTGTGTACGGGGCAACAGAAGGGCTATCTGACAGCATAGACAACATCTTAAAAACCATTCAAAATGTTGGACTGTTTTTGATATTTGTCGGAATTATAAATATCTTAGCCCATTATATCAAAAAATTCTTTGTTGACAGCAATGAAAAAAGCGGTAAATTTGAGTACATTGAAGATGATACGCTCATTCGTGGCGTTTCTATGTTCCCAAAATGCTGGGAAATGTCTCGCTGCCGTCCTGCGGTCAGGAGGACTTGTCCAAATTTTATAGCAAAAAAGAATTGCTGGAAAAGAAGAAGCGGATGTTTTTGCGATAAAGGGCTTGCTCAGTACTTGATAGACACTTCAAACAACCTTAACTCTGCCAGCGAGATGGAAGATATTCAAAAAATTGCCCTCGAGCAAAAAGAAAAGGCGAAAGAGATAAATAAAAGGATTGAGAATAAAAAAAAGCGAGCGTGGAAACTGCAAAAGAAGATGTGCCATTCTTGTCCTGTCTTTTTGGAACATCAGGAGTTTAAGTATCGCAGAAATACCTGGCTCAGCTTGCCATTCACAGCTTTAGTTATGGTAGCTGCATATCCGTTTATAAAAAAAGGATATGACATTGGCGCAGGTTTTTTGGACTCAAAGATAAAAAATGTTTCTTCACTGCCGGAGAACTTCAATTTTTCAACAGACTTACAAGGATCGGCATTTGAATATGTTGTCATCGGTATGATAGCCATTTGGGTATTCAGTATGATGGTAGCATTAGTTGATAATATCTTTTTGAAATGGAAGATGTGATTACTCCAGTTTATATATGAAATTTATAAATTTCCTTTTATATTTATTAATAACGTTTCTTTTATGGCTGAGATATTCTGTAAAGAAAATCAACGTTAAAAAGATAAAAAAGAAGGGGAGAAAAGGGATATTATTTCTCCCTACTCACCCTTCTTTAATAGATACAGTTATTTTGATGACTATTCTTTATCCGCGTTTTACTCCTAAAATAATAGCGGACCAAAACTCTGTTGCCTACCCGATCATAGGTAAACTTGCTCCGCGCTTTGGCGCGATAACTATGCCGACAGTTACAAAAAATGGCGTCAGTGAATGGGAAAAAATAGACGAAGTCTTAACAAAGTGCGCTGAAGGTCTTAAAAACGGTGAAAACTGGGTGCTTTATCCATCAGGACATATCCTTACCAGTCATTATGAATCCATCGGCGGAAACAGCGCTGTAAAACGAATACTTGAAAAGGCTCCTGACGCGCGTGTAGTTATAGTCAGAACCAGAGGTATATGGGGAAGTTCTCTCAGTGTCGCATTCACCGGTAAGTACCCCAGTATCTCAAAGATTGCGAAAAGATGCGTTGTGCAAATATTTTCCGCGCTTGTCTTCTTCCTCCCAAGACGAAAAGTAACTATGGAATTTTTTGAGCCGTCAGATTTTCCGCGCAGCGCAGATAAGATGGTCATCAACCACTACATAGAAGGGTACTTTAATGAACTTCCGCTTCCAAATAATAGGTATTATTCATATTCCATCTTTGGATCAAGAAAGCCGGAAATAAGACCTGAACCGGTTTCTTTTGATCGTATGCCGCTTGATTTATCCTCTGTTCCGGACGATATACGCGATACTGTTTACGATAAACTTAAAGAACTGTCTGGTCTCAGTAATATTCATGACGAAATGAACATTGCGGCTGATTTGGGATTTGACAGTCTTATGCGGGCCGAGGTCATAGCCTGGCTTGAAGAGGAGTTTGGCGCGGAACAAACTAACGCGGACTCTCTTTATCGTGTCGGCGAGTTGCTTTTAGTCGCAAACGGCGAGCCAATCGCCGATAATCAATACGCGACAAGAAAAGATGTACCAAAAGCATGGTTTGATAACGGTATAAAAGAAGATTTTCACGTTAAAATAAGTTTAAGCGACAAGACTATTGCCGCCGCTTTGCTACGTATGGCAGCTAAATATCCGGATCAAACTATCATCTCTGACAGCAGTATGAATATTATGACATACCGTAAAATAATTATGATGATTATGGCTTTTCTTCCGACTATCAAACGCGCTAAAGGTCATTATATAGGCATCATGATACCGGCATCTACTCCGGCGGCACTTCTCTGTTTTGCCTGTCAGTTTGCCGGAAAAATTCCGGTAATGATTAACTGGACGCAAGGCAAAAGAAATCTGGAATACGCGACTGAAACTCTTGATATTTCAACAATTTATACTTCTAAAGTCCTCTTAAATAAGTTACATGAACAGAAAATAGACCTATCAGGCATAGACCATTTATTCATTCCGCTTGAAACTGTAAAAGACTCTATGCCTTTTTTCGATAAATTCAGTGCGGTTATAAAGTCCAAACTAAGTTGGTCATCTCTTAGACGCGCGAGAATTGATAATACAGCAGTTGTGCTATTTACATCCGGTTCGGAATCAAAACCAAAAGCAGTACCGCTTACCCATAAAAACCTGCTAAATAATATATACAGCACACTGGAACGAGTTGATCTTCGCAGCAGCGACAGTATGATATCATTTTTGCCGCCATTTCACTCATTTGGATTGACGGTAAATATTATGGTTACGATCTTAGCCGGCGTAAAAGTTCTTTTTTATCCTGTACCAACTGAAACTACGGCAATAGCGAAAATGATTTACGAATGGAAGATAACAACTCTTGTTGGTACACCGACTTTTCTGCGCGGTATTATAAAAGCTGCAAACAATGATATGCTAAAAACTCTCCGTATAATAGTGACAGGAGGTGAAAAGTCTGCTGACGATGTTTATGACGGAATTGCCCGCCTGGCTCCTAACGGATCACTTATAGAAGGATACGGCATTACAGAGACTTCACCGATAGTTTCGGTTTCTAATATTGACGCGGTAAAACACGGTAAAGTCGGTAATTTTATATCTGGTTTTGAATATAAAATAGTTTCTGTTGATGATTTACAGAAAGAAGTTGAACCTAGCGAAAAAGGAATACTTCTCCTTAAAGGTCCGTCTGTTTTTAACGGATATTTAGGTGACGCGAATGATCCGTTTGTTGATTTTCAAGGCAAAAAAATGTATAATACAGGTGATATAGTCTCTGTTGACGAAGATAATTACATAACTATAATCGGCAGGTTAAAACGTTTTGTTAAAATAGGAGGCGAGATGATCTCTCTTCCCGCCATTGAGGAGATATTAAACGAGCGGTTTATACACAGCGTGGACGAGTCTCCAAAACTTGCGGTTATCGCTGTTGAAGATGAGATTCAGCGGCCGGAAATCATACTCTGCACCACGCTGAAAGACCTTGACCGTGAGCAGGTAAACAATGCCCTTCGTGAAGCAGATATCTCACCTCTTCATAATATCCGCCAAATAGTAACTGTTAATGAAATACCACTGCTTGGTACCGGTAAAGTTGATATCCAGTCTTTAACTCTATCTTTTTTTAAAAAGAACTTAAAAAATAACTCCTAATTCCCCTGTATCAAAATCATTTTCGCGCATGATATTTAGAAGATTATGCACCATTTCATTTGCCTCTTCAACAGATTTTGCGTATGTAAAGATATTGTAACAGCGTTCTTGTAATACACCTTTAGGGAACAATTGTTCGTTAATATTATAAAGACCTTTAATAGGACTTCCCGACTTATCTCTTAAATGTTTGATATTTTTCTTCCGCAAAAGGTTTAACTGCTTTTCTATTTTTTTAGTAACAGAGAGAGCTGATCTTTCAAGAGTTGCTTCATTATCTTTTGACAAATAAGTAATAAATCTAAGTTGGTTTTCTATCTCACTGACATAATTATCATAAGCGTTTATAGTTTTTTCATGTTGAAAAATGGTCTCTTTTGCAGCTGCAAAATTAGTCAAAATCTCGTCAATATGAATATTATTGGTATTCAAGAAATCTATATTCTGTTTATCTAAAACAAAAAATCCATTTCTTATAACAAACTCCGGAATATTTACATTAAACAATTCAAAGAGGCGAGGAAGCAAGAGTAAATAATTTAATTCATTAATTCCGGCGATAAAATATCTGCTACGGAAAATATGTTCTTGTATTATAGGCCGTAAAATAGCATTTGGAATAATACTATCTATCTGCTCTATCAAATATTCAGTTGAAAATTTATCACCGTAATCATTTGTAAATGTTTTTCCGTCATGCCGAAGACGCGCCCTTTTTTGACCGTCAAACATATAAATATTTGTAATATTCTCAGCTTTATCTATTTGTGGTTTTATGCCCTTTGATTTTAATATTCCTGTTAAATCATTAAATTTTGCTGTTGCGAGAAGCGGATTTAAAATTTCTTCTTTTTTAATTTCCCTTGACAGGCATCTGAATTTTCGCGGATCAGCTATTACAAGACCTGTACCTTTGAATATTTTCGTTAATAAAAAACAAAAATAATCTCCAAAATCATAGATATCATCCGATATGTTCATACTTTGCAGCATTTGCGGAAAAGCTGTTGGCACTTTAGCGTTGCCAACGATTCCTGCGCTTAAGCTAAGCTCTTCAACGTATCTTTCCGTACCAATCTGCGCGTGATTAACTTCTAAAAAATCGCTGTCTTCGGTCGCCACCCAAAAAACAGGAACAGCTTTTTGTCCTCTTTTCCGCAATTTCTCAGCAAGGTGCAAAACTGTAGCCGCCTTATAAATGATATATGCCGGTCCGGTAAATAAACATGGCTGCTGCCCGGCAATAACCACTTCAACATCATCATTCTTTAATAATCCCGCGTTTTTTATTGCTAAATCATCAGCGCCATAACGCATGTTCTCATTTTTTAAAATTTCCGATAATAAAGAACGGTTTGGTTTTGAATTGTTGGAATTAATACTATAGTCATCTGAAAAATGTTTTTCAGCGAGGTATTCTTTGACGAGCAAAGGCAAAGAAGATATTTCGGAATATTTTTTTTTGCTTAATAATTCCATATCAAAACAGAGTTTTCACCTTCGCGACTATCTGAGAGACGGTAGGCACAGTCTCTTTCTCAAGATGGGGAGCAAACGGAATAGCAATTTCTTTTGTGGAAATTCTTATAACCGGAGCATCTAAAAAGTCAAAAGCCTCTTCCATTATCACACTCATTATTTCCGCTGCCGGTCCGGCAGTTTGCATTGATTCTGTGACAATAACGGCTTTCCCACACCTTGAAACAGCTTCGCCGATAGTCTCACGATCAAGCGGACGCAGACTTCTTAAATCAATAACTTCAGCAGAAATCCCCTCTTTCTCAAGCTCAACAGCCGCGAGAGCTGAAGTATGAACCATCTTGGAATAACTAAAAATCACAACATCGCTTCCAGAACGAACTGTACGCGCTAGACCAAATGGGATAGCTTCTGTTTCAGCATCAAAAGGCATCCGAACTTTGTATAAATCTTTGTGCTCAACAACAAGTACCGGATTATCATCTCTTATCGCGCTTATTAAGAGGCCGTAAGCGTCATCGCAAAATGCCGGAGCGACAACTTTAAGCCCCGGAATATGCATAAACCAACCTTCCAGCATCTGTGAATGAGTCGCTCCGTAAGATCTTCCGGCGCCGGCAGCGGCACGAAACACTATAGGAATTTTAGCCTGCTCACCATATATTTCACGAAATTTCGCTCCATGGTTTACTATTTGGTCGCTTGCGAGAGCTATGAAATCCATAAACATATATTCAACAACAGGTCTAAGTCCTGTTAATGCAGCGCCAACAGCTACACCTGTAAATCCACCTTCACTGATAGGGGTATTGACAACTCTTTTGGCACCGAACTCGTCAAAAAGCCCTCTTGTTACTCCAAAGCTCCCGCCGTAAAGAGCGATATCTTCTCCGAGAAGTACAACCTTTTCGTCACGTTTCATCTCATGACGAAGCGCTTCACGAATAGCATCTGCGTAATATATTAAAGTTGTTGACATATTATTTTATAAAAGAGTCTCTTTTCCTTAAATGATTGACGCTAAGGAAACCGAATAATTATTTTTTCTTAAGTTCCTCAATCTCGCGCTTAAGATCTTTGACAGTAGCCGCCATTTCAGGCAATTTTCTCACTAAAGCTTGCTCTCTTAACTGTTCCTTATGTGGTTGGAATGGACTGCCGGATACCATACTTCCCGGCGCGACTCTCTTTGTTATACCGGACTGAGCGGCAACAAAAGCGCCACTACCAATAGAAACGTGATCGGCAACTCCAACCTGACCGCCAAGCACGACATTATCCTCAACTATTGAACTGCCCGCAATGCCGACTTGCGCAACAATCATACAATTTTTGCCTATTTGAACATTGTGGGCTATCATTACAAGATTATCCAATTTTGAACCGCTGCCAATAACAGTAGCACCAAGCGTTGCTCTATCAATAGTTGAACCAGCACCAACCTCAACATCATCTTCGATAATTACTGTCCCTATATGGGGTATACGTTCCCAACTGCCAATACTTGTAGGGTTAAAACCATGACCATCAGCGCCGATAACCGCTCCTGACTGAATAATTACTCGTTCACCGATAGTCAAACGAGAATAAATAGTAACATTGGGGTAAATAATAGAACTATCACCTATCTCTACAAAGTCTCCGATATATGCGTTAGGATAAATTTTTACATTGTCACTTATTTTTGTATTTTCGCCGATGTAAACATAGTCACCAATAAATACGTTTTCGCCAATCTCAGCGTTTTTACTGATAACGGCTGTTTCAGCTATACCGTAATCCGGTAAACGATGCCAGTCAAAAATTTTGATTGCCGCTAAAAATGAACGCTTTGCGTCGTTTGCTACAAGAAACGATTTTTTCAACGAACTTAAAACATCTTTAGCCTCTTCAAAAAGCTTATCACCAATAAGAACTGCCGAAGCATCTGAAGAAAGTGCCGTATCCAGATTCTTCCTGTCATAAGCCACAGCCAAATGACCGCTCTCTATGGACTCTATGGGAGAGACGCCCAGTATATCTATATCAACATTACCTATAATTGTACTGTTAATCTTTATAGCAAGTTCACTTAATTTCATACTATTTTATTCTTTACTCCAGATATTTTTAAGCCAACTCTCCACATCGGCCGTAATATTTTTACCATCGTTCTTTTCACTTATTATATAATTATATCTCTTTGCGTAACTATTGACAAGGTCTATTGTCTCTTTTTTTATAATATTATTGTCATTATAAAAAAGTTGTGCGCTTATATGCCTGTTTTTTTTAAAATTTTTATTTTCAGGCTCCGGTAAACCGGTATAATATAGCGTTCCTCCGCTAAGTCCGTAAAAATAAAACGGCGGTATATAGTCATCCAATATTTGTATCGTTAGAGGTATAGTTTCTATAGATAGGGAAATTTGCTCATTTTTATCAAGAATATTTTTTCTTTCCCGATCAGCAAAAAGTTCAGCGATAACATTATTATATCTGCTTATAATTTCTTCGCGAGTAATTATAAAATCATGTTCACCGGCTAAATCAAATTGCAGAAGCATATCTTGATAAGAAGCTAAAAAAGCCTTTGCCTCTTCTTCACGAATGAGGTCATTATTCGGCAGTGTTTGCCCTGGACGCAGAACATAATTCCTGGTGTAGTTCACAGAGTAAAGTGTTATCTGAGACGCTGCTATCTGAGACGCTAAATAAGTTGTCAACGCCAATTTTTTCTCATCAGTTCTCATTAATATTTCTTCACGAGCTTTTATTATCTCGCTCTGCATTTCATCTGCGTACTGTATTTCCAACCTCTGACGGAAACGTTCTATATCACGGATATAAAAACTTTCTATAAAAGATATATTGGCGTTTATAAATTCACTGTTTTCATAGATTAACGGATAAATAATCGGCAAAGTTTCAAATGGCGGTACTTCATCAAAGGACAGCGAAGTTTTTATGTCAGGTAGCACAGTTTCCGAAGATACCGCATCCAAAATATTTTTTTCAAATGATAAGTCTAAACTTTTCCTTTGTTTGATATAACCGGGGTGCAGCTTCATCAGATATTCAAGATCAACATAAGCTGTTTCTCCCTTTTCATCCTCAATTTTAAAGCAACCGGTGACTAAAAATAAAAAGGTTCCACACATAATGAATAAATAGAATAATTTTTTATTTATCATCATAGTGAAACCTTTTATCTCTTTAAAAGGGTTATAACAACTTTTTTGTTTTCTTTAAAAACCCCTGCATTTTACTCAAGCAATCGAATTATTTATCGTTATTAAAAGCATCTGCTTGAAATCAATAAACAACACTGAGGAATAGATCTTGTTTATAATTCTTATTCATCTCTTCCACAACTTTTGATGAGATATTGCTGGCTTCGTTTGCCCACAAAACTACATCAGCGGTGCCTGCAGCTCTTCTGGTTATAACTATGTCCAATTTTTGTTCTTTAGCTACTTTATCTAAAGCGGCTCCGAGTTCATTAAGAATTATACCGTCAATCTTATTTCTATACTCATTAAATTTCTTCTCTTCATCCTGATACTCTTTTTGAAGAGCTGCAAAATTTGTATTAATTAAAACTACTTTTTCTTCATACAAAGCTATTTCTTCTTCTGTTGCTGTGCCGTCATTTAATTTCCTTGAAATAGCGTCTAATCTTTCGGTCATCGCTTTATTCTGTTGTTCAAAGGCTTCTATCTGTGCTGTTTGCGCGTCTAACGGTAATGGATTTGCTTTTAAATTGCGATAAATGTTCAAGTCTGTAGGACTGAGAGTAATAGCATTTTGCGCAAGGTTATTCAGCGGCAATAATTTCTCATTGTTTTTATTTTCTACAATAGCACTTGCCGGAGCTGTGCCATTGTATGAAGCAAGAGCATTAATGTCCATAACACCTATGTTTGTTGCAAATGCCATAACAGCAAATACAAAAACAATTAAAACCATACTAAGTTTTTTCATTCGTAATCTAATCCCCTTATTTTGAATTCGTTTTATTATATATCAGTAAAATATTTTCTTTTTCCGGTATATTTAGTATTTCACCCATAGATATTGTGTGTATGTTTATTCATTAAGAACTATATTTTCTTTATTTACCCAATTTCTTTAGTTTCAAACCACAAATTACTATTTTTTTTAATAAGCATGTCCCATGCCAAAGGAAAAAATACCGCTCTTTTTCTTATCACTGAACCCATAGTCAAAACGGAGTGGGCCAAGAGGGCTGTCTATTCTGGCTCCAATGCCGTAACCATATTTTAATGACATACCAGATTTTGCGAGCCCGTCATCAACATAGTTTCCCCCCCAAGCGTCACCTATATCTAAAAATAGTACGCCGCTGAACACCTTATTGAGAGGTATTCTTATTTCTTGATTTAAAAGCACTTCGTACGCTCCGATAAACTCATCTGTAGCATATCCTCGCAATGACTCACTACCACCTAACATGAACTGGTCAAGGTAAGGAATGTTTCCTGTACTCATACCGCCTCTTAAACGTACTGCGTATATCCAGTCAAGCGGAAACTCGATATTTCTGTCAGTTTTTTTATCTTCTCTTAAACGTATATATTGTCTGGTTTCTGTTGTAAGTTTCGTATAGTCAACACCACCTAACATACCTGCCTGTTCAACAGAAAATGTATACAAAGAACCGCCGAGGGTTTTAAATGAGCTTGGATACCTGGTGTCTTTTGTTATAGTCCCTTTTAACGCGCGTACTGTTGCCGGAGACATTATTTCTTCAAGAACAACGGCGTCTTCAGGTGATATAGTACCACTGGTTTTTGCACCTTTTATAGTGTCATTGCGAAACTCAAGATAAACTCGCGTCGTAAATTTCTTATCAATAGGTCGGCTTAACGTAACGGAAACACCTGTCCTGCGTTCTTCATATTTTGGTGTAGAGGTGGTCATCCTGATTTCACGCACATAAGTAGTATCAGCAGCGCCTATACTTGCCATGGTGCCTGATTTGTCGACAAAAGGATTCATGTAGTTAAAGTTATAACTGTTCTCTTTTCCGCCGATCAGCACGCTAAAGCTTAAACTGTGTCCGGTACCAAACAGATTTCTGTCCGAAATACTGAAATACCCGGATAAACTGTCTTCTTGATTCCAAGTCGCTCCTATATTTGCGCTTCCGCTTTTCGCTTCAAGCACAACTATATATATATCAACTGTATTTGGAAATTCACCGCTTGCCGGTACTACCTGCAAAAGATCAAAAAGACCTGAACGATACAGACTGTTTTGAGTAGCGATTCGATTATTCTCATTATAAACTTGACCGGTAAAAAATCTGATATAATTAACAAGTACGCTATCCCTTGTTCTGGAGTTGCCGGAAATAATAACATTGCCAACTATTTTTTCAAATATCTCGAACACGACATTAGAGACATTTGGTGTATCTGTTGCCTGTATTCTATAGCTTATAACATCTGATTCAGTATAACCATTTTTAAGAAATTCATTTCTTATAGACATAGCGTCTTCAACTACTTTCTTAAAAGAAATGACTTCTCCTGACTTTGTAGAGATCATATTTTCCAGTTTTTCGTTTGTAAAGCTACGGTTGCCATTAAATATAACTGACCCTACAACCGGATATTCTGTGACGGTAAATATTACAGAAAGTCCTGTTCCATCGCTGTCTGAAACAGAAGTAAAAGTCGGAGTTTCAATAAAAGTTCCTATATCGTAAAGGCTTGCCGCTACCGACCTCAATGTAGATGTTTCGTATGTTTTACCGATTAGACTGTTGGTTATCTCATAAACTTGTTCTCTTATAGTGTTGTCAACATTAACCATTCCGTTAACGTGAACTTCTGTTATGATAGTACCATCCTGGGCAAATACTGAAATGCTGCATAAAATAAAGAAGACAGCTAAAAATAATTTTTTATTCATTTATTCTCACTCAAAGTTAAATTTAATATAGTATATATTATTATACTATATTCTACAATATTTTTCTATTGTTTATGGTCATTTTTTAATATTTTTACAAAATTAAGATTATTTACGGTATTATTATGTAACATGTTCGGACAAAACCGCAATTATCCCGCTCACTTTAAATAATTAATTTAAGGTTGTTAAAAATGCGCTCCAAAAATGACGACCTGACTATAAAATAAGCCAATCTACACCCAAAATGAATGAAAAATCACATAGTTGAGGCGGAAGCCTTAATATTTGACTGAGCAAGACGGCGTATCATTTGCCGCATTTCAGTCGCGTTACCCGCATAAGCGACAGCAGTCTCTTCATCAATACTGCCAGATATGTAATGATTTAGCAATGACGTATTCATTGACTGCATTCCCCAGTACGATCCTTCATTTATAGCTTGCAACACGCTTCCTGCCTGTTGATCTTCAATCATTTTTGCGATAGTCGGCGTATTAACTAAAATCTCTATACCGCAAACGCGTCCCTTTCTATCAATTTTCGGCACTAATTTCTGTGAGAGAATACCGCGAAGGGTATTTGAAAGGCGGAGACATATCTGCGGTTTTTCGTGCGGCTGATACATATTTACTACGCGCTCAATAGTTTCTGAAGCGCTGTTTGTGTGAACAGTTGAAAATACTAAGTGTCCGGTCTCAGCAGCAGTCATAGCAACACTCATGGTTTCTACATCGCGCATCTCACCGACAAATATAACATCAGGCGCTTGTCTTAAAACAGCGCGGAGAGCATCATGGAAATTGTTAGTATCAGTTCCCACTTGACGCTGGCTCATGATAGAGAGCTTATCGCGATGCACAAACTCTATAGGGTCTTCAATAGAGATGATATTCACCCTTCGGTTTGTATTCATAAGATCTAAAAGCGCGGCGAGAGTAGTGGTTTTACCGGAACCGGTAGGACCGGTCACAAGTATCATTCCCTGCTTATGCGTTACCATAGTTGACAAAACTTTAGGAAGGTTTAACTCATCAATAGTAGGAAGTTCAAGCGGGATAAGACGCATAACAGATGCCGGCGCGTCACGTTGTTTATATATATTAACCCTAAAACGGATAAGCCCGGGAATCTCTTTCGCGGCATCTATCTCAGGGTGAGTTTTGAAATGTTCACGCTGAAGATCATTCATGACATGATCGACAAATATGGCTTCCAACTCAGTCCTTGTCATTTTCTCCACATTCATCTTTAAAATCTGCGCGCCTATCCTAAGTGCCGGCGGCGAACCTGTTTTCCAAAAAATATCAGCCGCTCCCTCATCATAAGCTTTTTTACAGACAACGTCAAAAAACTCTACTACGTCACTTTTTTTCAGTTCGTTAAGCTCATAGTCGCTCAAATCAGGCGCTACAGTCATCTTTATTGACGATAAAAGCTCATCTAATGTTGTTGTGGGCTCCATAGTTTACTCCTTATAACACAGTTACAAAACCCTTTTGCACATGCTGTTTAAAAAATCTATCACTTAATATATATTATACAAAATTTTATTCTTTATTACTACTGTCTTCTACAATATTTTTGCTTTTTTCTGCCTCTTTTTCTTTTTCTCGCTTATGACCAAGTATTACAGAAATTATGATACCGAGCGCGACAATAATAACAAGAGCGCCGCCGGCAATAATTAACCGCATAATTTTCCATATATTGCTCTCTTTTTCGTACCGCGGTATATCAACATCCGTAACATTAGGATTTTTTATATATATATCAAAGTCGTATATTGAGGCTAAATCACGATTTAAAGAGTCGGGGATAAAAACTTTAAATTCCACATCTTTGTTAGAAAAACTGCTTGTATAACCGCGATATGGAAATTTCCCTTGTATGGAATAAACTATACGTATTCTCTTCGCGTATGGAGCTACAGCGTTGATAAACTCTGATACTGGAAGATATTCTTTACCATACGGCACTATCTTTAAGTAAAATGACATAGAGTAGCTGAGGTCATCATCGTAAACATCGCTGCCCTTTGTTATCTCAAAATCTGTTATTTTTCTTTTAAACTGTGCCTCTAAACGTTCGGCAATCATCTGAAGAAGCTCTTCGTCCTGATACCCAACCAGTTTGATTGTTACTTCATCAACTTTTGAGTAAACCGACTGTTCAGAAATAACAGCTACCTGGAGCACGCTGTTTTCCCACGCATGCAACCCGGCGGCAATATCCGCATCTGTCCCATTAGGATTTTGCGCGGCAGCCAGACTGAAAAGCGTTAGGAAACTGAGCAGAGCTATAAAAGCTCTAATATTTTTTCTGCGCAAGATATCTGCCATACTTTTCGTAAGTTTTCCTAAAAAAAGCAGCCTGTTTAGCTGCTAAAAATCTTCTGTGTTTAAAAATGAACCTTAATAATGGTGGAGCCAATCGGACTCGAACCGACGACCTATTGCATGCCATGCAAGCGCTCTACCAGCTGAGCTATGGCCCCACGCTAAAATTATTTTAACAAATATATTTTACTATTTTTTTTCAAATAAGTCAATAGATGATAAACATTGATATTATAATATGCTCATCGGGTCAACATCTATAGCTACTTGCACATCTTTTGACGCCGCTTTTCCTTTAATAATATTTAATGCACGCAAAATATCAGAAATATCTCCGCGAAAAATGATATGATACCTATATTTATTTTTTAATTTCGCCAAATTGCAGGGTACCGGATCGCTTATATATAGATCATCAAAACTATACACTTCTTTGTTAATTGTTTCGCTTTTCAAATTCATTTTTGCGCTTTTTTCTTCCGGCTTTTCTTCACTGGATTTCGCTGAAAACCCCAAAATATCATCAAATAAAGTCAGTGAGTGAGTATCCGCGTTTTGATTTACTAACTTTGAAATATTTTTTTCCTTAAACAATTCTCTTAAATTATAAGCTTGAAGCCGCACAATATTTTCATTTTCTCCGCTGATAATAACATTGGCTATACTGTTAAGCGGCGGCCAGCCTATCTCTTTTCGCAAAGGGTATTCACGGTCAAAAAACTCATCGTAATCATGTTTTGAAGCCGCGGAAATAGCGTAATGTTCCGGCTGAAAAGTTTGAATATATACTTCACCGCTCAAATTAGCCCTTCCTGCGCGGCCCGCAACCTGAGTTAAAAGCTGGAAAGTACGCTCAGGAGAACGAAAATCACTCACGCCGAGCGTGGTATCGGCAGCGACTACTCCGACAAGCGTCACAAAGGGGAAATCAAATCCCTTAGCGACCATCTGTGTGCCAATCAATATATCTATCTCACGGCGCGAAAATTTTTCAAAAATCTCACGATGCGCGCCTTTTTTGGAAGTCGTATCGCGATCAAGACGGGCTATTCTCGCTGTTGGAAACTCTGTTGAAATATCCGCTTCTAAACGTTCAGTACCAACACCTTTATAGGCAATATTTTCACCGCCGCAAACCTCACATTTTAACTTAGCGGTAACAGCGTAGTCACAATGATGGCAACGAAGAAGATTTTTATTTTTATGATAAGTTAACGGCACATTACAGTGCGGGCAAACCGCAAATCCCCCGCAACCGGTGCATAGAAGAGAGTGGGAATACCCACGGCGGTTTAAAAAGATGATTGTTTGCTCATTAGACTGCAACCTGTCATATATAGCTTCTTTTAGCGGATGAGAGAGTATTCGGCCGTTTTTTGTCATTTTACGTAAATCAACCACTTTTACTTTTGGCATGGGACGGTTTTCTATCCTACTTGGCAAACTTATAAGCGTATAATTCCCGCCTTTTGCCTTTGCCATGCTCTCTAAAGATGGTGTCGCTGAAGCTAAAACTAACGGACAGCTATAATAAACTGACAAGAATTCACCTACAGTTTTAGCGTTATAACGCGGAGACTTTTCTTGTTTATAACTTCCTTCATGTTCTTCATCAATAATTATTAGCCCCAAGTCATTTACCGGAGCGAAAATAGCGCTTCTCGCGCCGAGAACAACGACAGCTTGACCGCTTTTTATCCTTTGCCATTCGTCAAAACGCTCTCCCTCAGACAAATTTGAATGCAATATGGCTACACGATCGCCAAATCTTCCATAAAAAAGCGCCATCGCTTGCGCGGTAAGCGATATTTCCGGAACTAACACTATCACCTGTTTACCGGCTTTTATAACTTCGTCGATTGAGTGCAAAAAAATTTCCGTTTTACCGCTTCCGGTCACTCCGTAGACTAAAAAACTTTCAGACCATCCATTTTTTGCTCGGTTTGTTATCTGTTCAACTGCTGTTTTTTGCGCTTCTGTCAACTTCGGCGGTATAACATTTTTTTCGTCAACGCTTTCCCATGGATTTCTCCGTAAGAAGGTATGAACTATCCGAAGATACCCTTTTTTTACCGCGCTTCTAACCACTGAGTCGGAAAGTCCGCTGAGATCGGAAAGTTCACGGACGCTGAGCGGAAACGCGTCGTTATTTTCCGAAATATACTCTATCAGCTTTGACTGTTGTTTCGCGTTTTTCGATAAATTTTGTAAAATTTCAGCATAATCAGTATCAACGATGAGATCAACCAAATTAACCTCGCGTGAAGAAGATTTTCCGTAAAGAGGGATAACAGCTTTGCTGCGAATCAAATCAGCGATATAAACAGAAGACCGCGCTCCAAATACCTCACGCAATTTTGCTGACTTTACAGGCGTATCAGACTCACATATATAGTGCTGTATATGTTCCAGAGTTTTATCTGTAAAATAAACTTTTTCTATCGCTATAAAGCTGTTGGCACTAAAATTTTTATTATCAACAACGCACAGTTTTATGGCGTCAAGGTAAGTAGAAATATAGTAATCTACTAAAAACTTCACTATTTCTGCCTGCGCTTTAGTGAAAAGCGGATCGTCAACTTTTATGTCTAATATTTCTTTTACATTCTTAACGCTGCTGTTTTCAAAAACTGATAAGATATACGCTGAGGTTACGGTGTTGCCAAGAGGCACCCGCGCTTCTTTGCCAACATCTGCCGCTAAAGATAAATGAGGCGGGATGCTGTATGTTATGGGGCGGTCTATCTGTCCTTTTGTTAGTATAACGTCAGCAAACATTTTTATTTACAAGTAATTTCCCGCATTTTTTAACTATTTCTTCTAATTCTTTATTCACGACAGCTCTATCATTCGCTTAATAGCTATACTTGCCCGTTCCGCGATATCCTGGTCAACGTATATCTCATATTGATTATTTTCAAGCGAGTCGATCATTTTTTGGATAGTTGTATACTTCATATTCGGACATATAGGAAGAGGATCAAGCGTATAAAACATCTTATCAGGGTTTTCTTTTCGGAGACGATGACACATATCAGCTTCTGTAGCGACTATAAACTCTGTTTCCGAACGCTCTTTAGCGGCTTTTAACATGCCGCTGGTAGAAGCCGCTATATCAGCGGCTAAAGAGAGTTCTACCGGACACTCCGGGTGAATAATAACCGCCGCTTTCGGGTGTTCTTTTTTAGCTTCTCGTATCATCTCAGCGGTGATATCTTGATGCACCGGACAAAACCCGTCATAAAGGTAAATATCTTTTTCCGGTAAAAAATGAGCTACATAACCGCCCAAATTGCCGTCCGGAACAAAAACTATCTGCTTTTGCGGCATATTTTTAACGATTTTTACAGCGTTTGACGAGGTACAGGTAATGTCGCACTCTGCTTTTACCGCGGCTGAGCTGTTAACGTAAGTAACGAAACCCGCATCGGGAAATTTTTCCCGCAAATCTTTAACATTCTTAGGAGTTATCATATCTGCCATGCGGCATCCGGCGCGTTTATCCGGCATTAAGAGAGTTTTTTCAGGAGATAGTATCTTCGCCGTCTCGCCCATGAAATGCACAGAGCAAAATAGTACAACCTCTTCCGTTAGGCGGCTTGCCTTTATAGAGAGTTCCAAACTGTCTCCGACAAAGTCGGCAATATCTTGTATCTCCGGCGGCTGATAGTTATGAGCTAAAATAGTAGCGTTTCTTTCTTTTTTTAACTCATGTAACCTATTTAAAAGCTGATTATTATCCATATTATTCTTATATTATAACATTAAATTTACCCTTTTTCAAGAGTACTTATTTTTAACTGTTTCTAAAAGAAATATAGTAAACAAAAAAAGGAGCAGTCTAAAAAAACCACTCCTTAAAAAATAAATTTTAGTATATTAGATTATTAATCCTATTTACCCAGTGTAAAATCAGGCAAATCATCTTCACTGTCAATAACTATAACGTTAAACCAAGTTGTTCTGTTAGTTGAAAATTTCATTTTAATTTTAGTCTCGCCAACTTTATCTCCGGTAATTGTATAATCCCAATACAAATTATCATTATCTTCATCTTCCACGTCGGGGATTAACGAAACTATATTTTTCCTTCCGGAAACTTCAGCAGAGAATGAACACATTTCTTCAAGCACGCTATCGCCGGCAAATAAGGAAATACTTTCTCCTTTTACCAGGTACAGAGTATCAACGACCATATAACCTTCATCACTAAAGAACAGCTATAGCCACTTTTTCCATAACAGAAACTTTCACATCGGCGGTATCGTAATAGGCTATAGCATCTTTTCCATATACCGTACCTTCAACGCCATAAAAAGATTCTAAAAAAACGACAAAATTGACATCTCGTTCTCCGTTGCCGCCTTTGTTTTTTCATAATATATATGACTTATACAAAAATGTCAAGCCTTTAAAAACAAAATACATCAGATAAATTTAGCGGCATCTCTCGCTATCATCAACTCTTCATTAGTCGGAATAAGTAATATCTTACCATTCCGCTCTCTTGAAAGGTCAACTATACTTCCGCGAGCATCAAAAACAGCGGGGTCGAGATTTATTCCGAAATATGACATATTTTCACATATTTTCGTACGAGCAGCACCGGAGTTTTCCCCTATGCCGCCGGTAAAAACTATCGCGTCAAGTCCGCCCATAGCAGCTGTATAACTGCCTATATATTTTTGAATTCTGTACGCGAAAACATCCATAGTCATACGGCAACGCTCGTCTCCGCTTTCTATGCCTTCAACTATCTCACGCATGTCGGAACTTGTGCCGGACAGCCCTAAAAGACCGCTTTTTTTATTTATCATATTGCCTATATCATCAAAAGACATATCATACTCTTTAGCTATAAACGGCAAAACAGCAGGGTCAACATCTCCACATCTGGTACCCATTACAAGTCCCTCAACAGGCGTGAGACCCATAGTGGTATCGATAACTTTCCCGCCGGAAATAGCTGCCATTGACGAACCGTTGCCAAGATGAAGAGTGATTATCTTGCTATCTTCCGCTTTTATACCCTTAGCTAAAAGAAACTCTATCGCCTTTTGAGCGACAAACTTATGACTGGTGCCGTGAAATCCATATCTTCTGACACCATTATTTTGATAATATTCATAAGGAAGCGCGTACATATACGCTTTTTTAGGCATTGTTTGATGAAACGCGGTATCAAAAACAGCAACCTGCGGCACACCAGGCATAATCTTAATACAAGCTTTTATACCCATCAAATTAGCCGGATTATGAAGAGGAGCGAGCGCGGAAAGTTTTTCAATGTCTCTTATAACCGCGTCATCAACTAAAATACTCTCAGAGTATTTCTCACCGCCATGAACTACACGATGGCCGACAACTCCTATCTCAGCTATGTTTGAGATAGCGCCTTTTTCATCATCTTGCAGAAGAGCAAAAACTATATCCATAGCCTCTTCGTGGTCTGCCATATTCTTCTCAATAGTATATTTGCCCTCAATTTTTATAGATTCAAAAACTATAGAGCCTTTACCAAGTCCTATTCTCTCGCACGTGCCTTTTGCTAAAACTTCTTCTTTTCCCGTATCAATCAACTGAAATTTCAACGAAGAACTTCCTGAGTTTAATACTAAAATATCCATCTTTCACTCTTTTCTTTTTTTTATTTGGTGTATAATGCCTGACAGCAAGTAATAGCCGCGACATTCATAATATCAGACGCTTTACAGCCGCGTGATAAGTCATTAACCGGCTTTCTTATGCCTTGCAAAACCGGACCGTATGCCTCAGCTTTTGCTAAACGCTCAGTCAACTTATAAGCGATATTTCCGGCGTTTAAGTCAGGGAATATCAAAATATTAGCGTTTCCGGCAACATCTGAACCCGGAGCTTTACTCGCTCCTATAGCTTTAACTATAGCGGCGTCACCCTGAAGCTCGCCGTCAATCATAAGTTGCGGCGCGCGCGCTTTAGCAATTTTTGTCGCCTCAATAACTTTATCAACTATCGGGTCTTTTGCCGAACCTTTAGTCGAAAGGCTGAGCATCCCCACTTTTGGTTCATAACCAACTAAATTTTCCATAGTAATCGCTGACTGAATAGCTATCTCAGCAAGTTCTTCAGCGTTAGGGTTTATAACAAGTCCGCAATCAGAATAAATAAAAACGCCGTTTGACCCGTATTCACAGTCCGGGACTATCATCAAAAAGAATGAGGAAACGAGCTTACAACCGGGGGCAGTTTTTAATATCTGAAGTGCCGGACGGATAGTATCAGCCGTTGAGTGCGTAGCGCCGCTTACCTGCCCGTCAGACATATCTCCGTTAACCATCATACACCCAAAGTAAAGTGGGTCAGCGACTAACTCTTTGGCTTTTTCTTCAGTCATGCCTTTAGCTTTTCTCAGCTCATAAAATTTACCGACAAAATCATCAAAATATTCTGACTTTGTCGGATCTATAATTGTGCATCCGGATATATCGGCTCCCGCTTCTTTCGCGGCTTTTGCTATTTTTTCTTCAGGATTAATAAGTATAACATCACAAATACCGTCTTTTATAAGCATTTCGGCAGCCTTTACAGTACGGACATCTTCAGCTTCCGGAAGACAGATAGTTAACTTAGCGTTTCGCGCTTTTTCATAAATTTTTTCCATTATTGCAGACATATAATATATTCTCGCTGTTCTTACTGATTTTGTGACATTTTATCTTTAGTTTGTGCATTTTGTCACAATATTTATATTATACTATTTTTTCCGTTTGCGGTCAACTTATTTTTACAACCTTTTTTTGACACAAAGTCAAAAAAACACGCTTCTTTTCCTTACAACTTAGGAAAATCAAACCCTTTAAGACCAAGCTGTTCAACTGCTTTTTCACATGCTTGACGAACTATATTTTCAGCGCTTTTAATATCTGTTATCTGGTCAAGCCGCTTTATAATATAAGCGGAAAATGTCTCGCCGGCGCGGTTAACGTCAAGTATAGTTTCAGGCTTTTTCGGTGAAATAAAAGTATGCTCACCTAAAAAAATAATTTCAACATCATCTTTTCCGTCCGTAATAGTTATAAGCGTTGCTTTTTTTATAAAATAAACACGGCTCTCTTCATCAAACAACTCCCACTCCCCTCTGTTTAAGGTGAGATAAGCTATCTGTTTAGATATTTCGCTGTACGGCATTTTCACGGATAAGATATTTCTCCTTGAAGGCGCTAAAATTATTTTCGACAATTCTCTGCTATCTTCGCTGATTTTTTCAACTAATGACCGGCAAAAATAGTTATCGGCACCGCAAAAAATAATCTTCTCACAGTTTTTTGCCGCCAGCGCTATTTCCGGTGTAAACTCCATATTGTCGATACTTTCTCTTATGCCGCCCGCAAGCTTTTCTCCTCTGTCATTTAATATAACAATACTCAAGTCTGAAGGTTTTTTTGAGAGTATGGGAATGGTCTCTATCTTATATTTATGTTGAAGTAACGATAATCTTTCTCCAAAATAATCGTCTCTAAAAGGGGTTACAAGAGGAGAGTTAAGAGCGGCCGCGTAGCCTGAGCCCATGCCACCAATTTCTACTAATATTTCAGACGGAACTATTTCTTTTTTAAATAGCTCCACATCCGGAATATCAGCGCATAATACAGCGACAGAAAATAAGGAGAAAGCGTCCGGAAGCGATATTTTCAGTTCACTACCATTATCGGTTTTAAAGATAATCTTCCCTTTTTCCCTTTTCATCTCACTGATATACGGAAGGCTTTGGTCAAGAAAAATATCATCAGAAATGATAGGGTCAAAAATCCTTATAACAATATCTAAGTAGCTGGGTCCGACAACTAAAGTGCTGTTATTCATTTTTTGGTAGTTCTGCCAAAGAAACGAGCGGGTCTATCGGCGCTTTGGTTTCTAAGTCAAGTACTTTTAGTGACATCGCTGTTTCCGTGCAATTGTTGAATTTCGGACAACGGATACATTCGCCCCAAACTTTTCTGGGCAAAGATGTGCGGTCAATAATTTTAAATCCTAAAGTTTTAAAGAACTCAGGCTGATAAGTAAGACAAAAAATATCGGAAACTTCAAGCTCTTTTGCTTCTTCTATACACCGCTCTATAAGTTTTTTTCCAACACCTTTTCCCTGGCATTCTTCTCTGACCGCTACACTTTTCACTTCAGCGAGGTTAGCCCAGTTGACGTGAAGCGCGGCGCACCCTAAAACCTCGTCGTTGTCTGTGTCAACCGCGACAAAAAAATCTCGGATATTTTCGTATAATTCATGCAACGCGCGCGGGAGCATCATATCAATATTTGCAAATTCATTGATAATATCATAAAGGCTCAAAACATCGCTGACTATCGCTTTTCTTACTTTTACATTCATTTTATATGATATATTATAACATTTCCCGCATTTTTTTCCAAGCTTTTTTATAAAAAACATTGTAAAGCTAAAGCGACTTTTTCAAAAAAAGCTTGAATAAAACAAGTGAATAATGGTATAATATATAGAGAAAAAATGGTTTTAACGGTTGACATCACAGATAATATGAATTATGACGCAAAGAAATTTACCGGACATCCGGTAAATTTACCTTTTTTTTCCGGTCCTCTTGATCTCCTTCTTTATCTCATAAAAAGAGATGAAATAAATATACATGAGATACCTATATCATATATAGCTGAAGAATTTATGCGGTATCTGAACGTGTGTGATGAATTAAACGTTGAGCTTGCCGCAGACTTTTTAGTGATGGCGGCAACCCTTTTAGAAATAAAATCACGTATGTTGCTGCCAAAGCCTCCTAAAGCAGAAAATGAAGAAGAGGCTGAAATAGAAGACCCAAGGGCGGAATTGGTCAAAAAACTGCTCAAATATCAGCAATATAAACGCACGGCAGAGAGTCTGCGAGAATTTGAAGAAAAAGAAAAAAGCAAATTTCACCGAGCTGATATTATTTCAAATATAGATTTTGCAAAGCCGGAGCCAGGACTGCATGGAAATCCTGACGTCCTGACACTTTGGCAGGCTGTGCAGGAACTCATAAATAAAGCGGAACGGCGCAAAGAAGAAGAAGATGGCAGAGAGATAAAACGACCGCGAATAACTATAAGACAGCAGATGCTTCATATTATCAAAATTCTTGACGAGTCAGAAAATAAAAGAGTGTCTTTCTTATCAATATTTATAGAGGATAGCGAAAAAAAACAAGTCTTAAGATATAAAATAGATATTATCGTTACATTTTTAGCGGTTCTTGAACTTATGAGGATTTCAAGAATAGTTGTACAACAAAAAGAGACCTTCGGCGATATTTTTATCGCTTATCCAAAACAAAAATAATTATTAAAGGTGCAATTTGAATATTCAACCGATAAATGTAGGCGGCGTGATATTTGATCCGCCTGTGCTTTTAGCGCCGATGGCCGGCGTAACTAACAGAGCGTTTCGTATGCTTTGCCGCGAAGCAGGTGCCGGAGGTGTTGTCAGTGAATTCATCAGCAGTAATGCTATAGTTCATAATAATTCACGAACTGAAAAAATGGTACGCCTCGCTGAAAGCGAGCATCCTGTTATAGTTCAAATATTTGGTCAATGGCCGGAAAATTTAGCACAGGCAGCCTCTTTAATAACAGCTTATAAACCTGATGTTATTGATATAAATATGGGTTGCGGAGTTCCAAAAGTTACGAGACTTGGGGCAGGCGGAGCTATGATGAGGGATTTGGGGTTAGTACGCGAAACATTTCAGGCAGTACGCGGAGCTACTCATTTGCCGGTAACTGTCAAAATACGTTCTTATTGGGAGTTTGACGGTCCGCAAGCTATTGATGTCGCGTTAATCGCTGAGGAAGAGGGATTAAGCGCTGTTACGGTACATCCGCGTCCGGGCAAAGTTCATCACAACTACGGATCTGCTGATTGGAACGTTATTAAACAAATTAAAAAAGCGCTAAGCATTCCGGTTATCGGCAATGGTGATATTAAAAACGGATCTGACGCTCTGCGGTGTTTTGAAGAAACCTGGTGTGACGGCGTTATGATAGGCCGAGCGGCTGAGGGTAATCCATGGATATTTACTCAAGTTGCTCATTTTTTAAAAACCGGCGAAGAATTACCGCTGCCAACTATGACTGAACGCGGCGAGATGGCTATTAGACACGGCGAACTTTTAATAGCGGATAAAGGTGAGAAAGTGGGCGTTCAGGAAATGAGAAAACATGTCTCATGGTACATGAAAGGGTTTAACGGAGCGCCGCAGTTTAGAGCTGAAGTAATGAAACAAACAAAGTGGGAACCCTTAGTCAGCTTAATAAAAAATTTTAAATTTTTTTAGCCTCTTTTTTTGACCATTTAGGTTTATGATGATATAAAACTTTGAATTTACGTTTTTAAAATAAGGATGAATCTACATAAATAATAACAGCGCGGTTTTATATAAAACCGCGCTGTTATTTTTTTATTCAGCCAGAAACTTAGGCTAACTCTTTTGTGATTACTTCTTGAGCGGAAACAACACCTGCTGAAGGATCGCATTTAAAGCCAAGTTCCGATAAAACCGTGCCGAGAACTGAGAGCGCAGCAAAAATATCAGATTCATTAACATAGCCAAGATGCCCTATCCTAAAGTGAGTTGGTTTCAACTTGCCTTGTCCTACCGCGTAAACAACACCGTATTTAGATAAAGCAAGCTTTCTTATGTCATCCGGACTGATGTTTTCAGGGGCTTCAATACAAGTTATCACAGGACTTGCTATACTGTCATCTTCAACAAAAAGTTTTAAACCAAGAGCTTTTACGCCGGCACGTGTTGCGTTGCGAAGACGGATATGCCGTGATTGCATATTTTCAACGCCTTCTGCCATTATCTCAGTTAATCCTTCTTGCATACCGCAAAATTGAGGAATAGCCGGAGTCCATGGAGTTTGTTTCTTGTCAACAAATGCTTTTGCTTCCAATATATTAAAATAAAATTTACTCATTTTTGAACTTTCGGCAGCTTTTAATGCTCTTTCACTAAAAGATATAAACGCGAGTCCGGGAGGACACATAAACGCTTTTTGTGAACCTGCGCACACAACATCCAGTCCAAGTCCGTCAACATCAAGATCTATAGCGCCGAGACCGCTGACAGCATCCACTAAAATAAGTGCGCCATGCTCTTTTATAACAGGGGCTATTTTATCTAATGGGTTGAATACGCCGGTTGAAGTCTCGTTGAACTGAATAAGAACGGCTTTAATCTCTTTTCCGGTGTCTTCTGACAAACGCTTTTTAACAACATCAACATCAACAGCGTTTCCGAAACCAAAATCAATAACTTCAACGTCAGCGCCAAATACCTTTGCTATTTTTGCCCAACGTTCACCAAAATTACCAATGCTGAGAGATAAAACTTTATCGCCGGGGGAGAGGGTATTAACAACAGCTGCTTCCATAGCTCCGGTGCCTGATGATGTGAGGATAAAAATATCATTTTTGGTTTTATAAACCTGTTTAAGTTTCTCAGTAACATCAGCAAAAATTGCTTGGAACTGAGGTCCGCGGTGGTTAATCATCGGCCGTGCATGTGCGAGCAAAACAGATGTAGGACATGGGGTTGGTCCAGGAATCATGAGTAACTGCTTGTCTTTCATTGTCTTTAGAATCTCCCTTATTTTAGTTATATTATTACCATCATAATTATACTCTATTTTACAGCCTTTCGTCAAGGGCAACTTTATACTTCAGTACCTGAAAATTGCATGTTATATAAATTGGCGTATATTCCATTTTTTGTGATAAGTTCGCTGTGCGCTCCGATCTCAACAATTTCGCCGCGATTTAAAACTGCTATACGGTTTGCGTTTTTGATGGTTGAAAGACGGTGAGCTATAACAAATGTTGTTCTGTTTTCCATTAATCTCTCAAGCGCTTGCTGCACTAAATATTCACTCTCAGTATCAAGGGCGCTTGTCGCCTCGTCAAGAATAAGAATTTTTGGGTTTTTCAACACAGCGCGCGCAATGGCTATTCGCTGACGCTGACCGCCTGAAAGGCGAGCGCCTCTTTCACCGATTAAAGTATCAAATCCCTCAGGCATCCTATTAATAAACCCAAGAGCGTTAGCAACCGCTGCCGCGTCTTCTATCTGTTCACGGTTAGCGCTTAAATTTCCATACGCTATATTATCGTAAATAGTTCCGCTAAAAAGAAGGGTCTCCTGCGGCACTATCCCTATATTCATACGCAAACTGTCAAGAGATACATTCTTGATATTTTTTCCGTCAATATATATAGCGCCTCCGATAGGATCATAAAAACGAGGGAGTAAATTAACTAAAGTAGTTTTTCCGGAACCGCTCGGACCAACAAGGGCTATTATCTCTCCGTCTCTAACAGTTAACGAGATATTTTTTAAAATTTGGACTTCACTTGACTGGTAGCGAAAATCAACATTTTTAAACTCTATGCTACCGGTAACGTTATCCAAACAGGTTGCCTGAGGAGTGTTTGTTATCTCATTTTCTATATCTAAAATATCAAATATCCTGTCGCCTGTAGCCGTAATCTGTTGTTTCAGCTGATTTAGACGTGAAAGTTGTTTAAATTGCGAACCCGCGCGCTGTGCGAGCAGCATAAACAGAAGAAAAGCATTTGAGCTTAGATAGCCGTTCAGTACGCTGTATCCGCCTATTATGGCGCCAAGTATCATGCCAAACCAAGATAGGTATTCAACTGTGGGTGAGAGTATCTCGGCAAGCATCACACTGCGCATATTATCTTTATAATAATTGTAATTGAGCACTTCAACCCGATTTATCTCATATTTTTCTCGCACAAAGGATTGTATAACTTTTATGTTTGATAATTTTTCAACTATATTTGAATTTAATTCAGCTAAACGTTTCTGCATGCCGCCAGTAATTTTCTTAATTTTTCGTCCGATAACAGTAGATACTACGCTTATAATAGGAGCCAACACTAAAACAGCGCACGTCACCCTCCAATCAATAAAAAGCATAATGATAAGCGACAATAAAATAGTTACCGGAGATTGCAGTACGTTTGAGAGCTGCGGTCCTACTAAGGATTGAAGCATTCCAACATCTCCGGTTATGCGAGAAAGCAGTGAACCGGAAGATTCCTTTTCATAAAATGATGGAGGCATATACGCCATTTTTTCAAAAAGAGAATTACGTAAACTTCTTGACAGTCGGTTACTAAATCTATTATTCAGGTAAGACCCGCGAGCGTTCAGCGCGCATTTTATAAGCGCTATTACTAAAGCTATAACCGAGAGTATCATAAAAAGCTGAAATGGCGTTCCTCCGTCTTCACCTAATTTCTGTAACCCTGGAAGATTTTGAAGATATGATGATAATGAACTCTTCCAGCTTTCCGGAATAAGTGGTATTTCAAGAGGTTTATCTAAAGAAAATTTTGAGTCGGTTATAAGAGATATCAAAGTTGCTATAATAGCAGACAGAACAGCTGTTTCTAAAAAAGCACTTATTATAACAAATATAGTGCCGGTTATGAAATCACCTTTATACGGATTAGCCGCTTTTATCAAGCGTTTTACTGTGGACATACTATTATATTATACATTGTTTCTCGATAAATTCATAGAGTAACAGATGAATTTATCCTAAAAATATACATAGTTTAACAGAAAAAGAACAAAATGGGCTTGTAAAAAGAGCGGAAAACTGGTAAAATTCTTAATATATTATAATTATGGTTGTAATAAAAGTAAACAGCAAACAAAATATAAAAACAGACTTCGAGCTTTTTTTTAAAAAATATGAAAAAAGCATATTTAATCTCGTCTACAGGATGATAGACAATTATGACGACGCTGTTGATATAACCGCTCAAACTTTTTTGCAGGCTCTTCGCGGATATGACAATTTCCGCGGCGCGTCAAACGAATATACTTGGCTGTACAGGATAGCTGTAAACTTATGTAAAAATCATTATCGTAAAAAAGAACGCGCGAGCAAGATAACTATAATTTCACTAAGCGGCGCCACTGAAAGCAGCGGTGATTTAGAAATTGAAGATAAAGCGACAAAAAATCCTCTCGACAGTATGACATCAAAAGAACTGCAAAGAGAGTTGATGGCAGCTATAAATGAACTTACACCGGAGTTAAAAGAATCGCTACTTTTAAGGGATGCTAACGGCCTATCGTATCAGGAGATAGTAGAAGTTACGGGATGTACACTTGAAACGGTAAAGAGCAGGATTTTTCGCGCCAGAACTATCTTAAGGGACAAACTTGGTCCTATACTGGATGAAAAAAATTAAATTCAGACACTAAAATATCAGTACAGATTTATTTTACTTCTCTATCCTCAATTTATCATTTTTTATTTGCGTCATCTTCTGAAAATATAAAATATTTCATAGGAATAAGAGGATTAAAGGGCAAAAAAGCGAATAATTTAACTAATGTTAGCAAGAGTATCAAGTGCAGCCTTGGTAGGCATAAATGCTATAGAAGTTGATGTCCAGGTTGACGCGCATAAATGCCGAGATTCCAAAGGACGAGTTACGATTGTCGGACTTCCGGATACAGCCGTCAAAGAAGCGTCTGAAAGAGTACGCGCGGCCATCGTTAACAGTGGCTTTTCACTTGACTTCAATATGCGCGTTACTGTAAACTTAGCGCCGGCTGACCTTAAAAAAGAGGGGCCGGGGTTTGACTTGCCAATAGCGCTCGGTATACTGCTCGCGACAGGACAGGTTCCGCTTACAGACAGTAGCGACTTTCTTATGCTGGGAGAACTTTCTTTAGACGGGAGAGTGCGCAAGGTAACCGGAGCGCTTAGCAGCGCTATCGCTGCCGCTAACTTAAAAAAAAGCGGATTAATCATACCAAAAGATAGTCTTGACGAAGCGGCACTAATAGAAAATATCCCTATTTATCCAGTCACAAACTTAACAGAAGTTGTACATATATTCACCGAAGAGAAAAATAGAAGCCCTATTCTCGGAAAACCGTTTGAAGAGATTTTTTCCGAAGATTTTATTCTCGATATGTCTGAAATAAAAGGACAAATAGCGGCAAGAAGAGCACTTGAAATAGCGGCTGCCGGCGGACATAATATCCTCATGTCCGGACCTCCCGGAAGCGGCAAAACTATGCTCGCCAAAAGACTGCCTACTATACTTCCTCCACTACAACGTGAAGAGGCTATGGAAGTTACCAATATTTACTCTATTGCCAGCATGTTAAAAGGCAACGGGATAATAATGAACCGTCCGTTTAGATCTCCTCATCACACTATAAGCACAGCAGGACTTAGCGGCGGCGGAGCTGTTCCGCGTCCGGGAGAGATAACTCTCGCCCATCGCGGAGTTCTCTTTTTGGACGAATTTCCTGAATTCAACCGGGGCGCGCTTGAAGTTTTGCGTCAGCCAATGGAGGACAGGGTTATCACTATCTCACGCGCGGCGGCGGCTTATACATTTCCGGCCGACATTCAACTTATTGCCAGTATGAACCCATGCCCGTGCGGATATTTCGGCGACACTAAAAGACATTGTACATGTAACCCTATCCAGCGCGAACGATATAAACAGAAAATAAGCGGACCGTTGCTTGACAGAATTGATATTCACATGAATATCGCGCGCCTCAGTAAAGACGAGTTGCTCAGTGCTAAAAGCGGCGAGTCATCAAAATATATCCGTGAACGAGTTATCGCGGCGAGAAAAATACAGTCTGAACGTTTCAAAGAAAGCGGAACAGCAAATAACGCGAGCATGAGAGCTATTGAGATAAAAGAATACTGCGCTTTAGGGGAACAAAGCCGAGATATTTTAAGCAGCGCCATAGATAAACTTCATCTGTCTGCCCGTTCTTACGATAGGATACTCAAAACATCTCGTACCATAGCCGATCTTGACGGGCAACCATATATAGAACTTCAGCATATATCAGAAGCGTTAAGGCTCAGAAGTTTTGACAAACAATTTTAAAGAAATCTTCAAAAAAATCAAAAACGGGAACAATCGTATTAATTGCGCGTCTAATAATTATAAACCAAACAATAGAGGTGTAAAATGAACGCATTGCAAATATTTATTCTTGCCGTTATAATGGCGTTAACCGCGTCTATAGCAATATCCGATCCGTTTAAGGATGTTGCGGACGATGCTATATACTATGAGGCGATAGCAGAGCTTTCGAAAGATTATGAGCTCGGATATCCGGATAATACGTTTCGTCCTGAAGAAAAACTGACAAGAGCGGAATGTCTTGTTTTAATGATTAAGCTTACAGTTGACGAGGTAGACTTGAACAAAATACGAAACGATCAAATATTTGTTGACGTGCCGACAGATCATTGGGCGCATAAATATATAACTTACGCCTATGATAATAAAATAATAGAAGGTTATGGCAACTCTACATTTGATCCTGACGGAAATATCTCTGCTCCGGACATGACTAAAATATTTATACATCTAAAAGCAATCCCCTATGATATAACAGCATATGGTCTTGAATACCCGACGAGTTATCTGTATATAGCCAATTTTTATGGCTTGGGAGACGTTGATAAAGATACTATCGCTCTTCGTTGGCAAGCAGTATATATGATTTATAAAGCTAAACAGCTTAGAAGCATTTACGAAGAAGGAAAAGTTTCGTTTATTCTTCCCCACGACGTCCCTATTCCATATGAATCGGACGTCGCTCATTTTACAGGTAGCGTACCCTTATCGCACTGGTACTATGATAATTTGGAATTCGCCGTTTTGGGAGTGTCAGGCGCGACAGGAGCGGCGGCCGGCATGGATATATCCAAAATGAAACAGGCAAGCTATGATTCTATTCCGAAGCTAATTGAAGGGAATCCATATGCAGGCGTCAGAAGCAGTATTCCTCTGGAAACAGAAGAATTCGCATCAGCTAAAAAATCAGATGATGTTATGATCGGCGTGTTTAGCGAAGATAAGCAGAAACGTCTAAAACCGGGGACTTTAACCGCCGGAAAATGGAATGACCTTGATAACTGGCTGTACTGGAAAGGGCTTATGAATAAAAATAATTGGTCAGCTATTCAAAAAAAATGGAATGTACCTATAACGAAATATGAGATCTTTGTTTATGATGCTAAAAAGCCGGTGATAGGCGCTAAAGTAAAGATATACGATGATAACGATACTGTATGGAGCGCGGTAACCGACAATAAAGGCAGAGCTATACTGGTTTGCGGCAAGCCTTTGAACATTCAAAGCAGAGATTTGCTGCTCTATGTAGCCACAACAGAAGAAGAGCTATATATAAAAGATGTTATATTAAAAGTTGACGAACCGTATGAGGTAAATATAAAAAAAGGAAGCATTGAAGATAGCGTTGACGTTATGTTTGTTATAGACACTACCGGCTCTATGCGTGACGAGTTGGAATACTTAAAAGTGGAACTAAATGATCTTATATCACGAATCCCGTCTCAAGACGTCAGGGTAAGCTGCAATTTTTATCGCGATGTAGGTGATGAATACATAGTCAGACCATTTCCCTTTACAACAGACCTCAGCGTCGCTATAGGTCAAATATCTGAGCAGCGGGCAAAGGGCGGCGGAGATTTCCCGGAGTCTGTAGAGTTGGCGCTCATTAACGCTATAGATGAACATGAGTGGAACGCTGAGGCTAAAGAACATTTTTTATTCTTAGTGTTAGACGCTCCTCCTCATCATACCCCTGAGATTGTAACTAAAATAAATTATTGTATACAAAAAGCCGCGGAAAAAGGGATACGCGTTATTCCCGTAGCATCAAGCGGCATAGATAAAGAGACCGAATTTTTGCTTCGGAGTATGGCTATAGCGACAAACGGCGTTTATGTATTTTTAACTGACCACAGCGGTGTCGGTAACGATCATATAGAACCGACCAATACCACTTACAGCGTTGAATTTTTAAATGACTTGTTAGTGCAGATTATGAAAGATCGCCTATAATATTTTAAAGATTACACCTCCGATATATCTTGTGTATATCGGAGATATATTTATTTTATCCTTGAATTAGACATAATGCCGATATAGGCTTAAAACTATTTAAAAACGGATAAAATAAGACTTATGACGGGTCAGGCAATATTGCCGCGCGAGCTAACGCTTCTATATTTTCCATAGGAACATTAGGCAATAAACATTCATGGCTTGGGCTTAATATCAGACGAGGTCCAAGAATATTTCTTACACGCTTTACCTCTTCTTCTATCTCTTCAGGTGTACCGCGATCAAGAAGTATTTGGGTATCAATACCGCCTAAAAATGAGATATTACCGCCAAAATTTTTCGCTAAACCATCAGCATCCATATCTTTAGCGAGCGCTTGAATGGGGTGAAGGCAGTCCACTTTTGCCTCAATAAACCTTGATATGGTTCGAGATACCGCGCCGCATGAATGAAGAATTACCTGATAACCATAATCATGAGCAAGGTTAGTAAATTTTATAAACCAAGGCATTATGTATTCATCAAACTGCGGCAAACCGCAAATAAGATCAAGCTGAGTGCCAAAATCATTGCCAAAGAAAAACGCGTCCGCCAAATCGCCCGCTTGTTCAAAAAACACCTTATTGGCATCGTAATAAAAAGAACATACTTTGTCTGTCACGGAGTGAACGAGTTCAGGATTATCATACATGTTCATCATGTAGCTTTCCATGCCAAACAAACCCATAACATCATGATAAAAGCATGTCCACATGCCGCTGGCACGGTAATACGGTCCGCTGTTTTTTAAAGTCTCTATAACATTTGAAAAATCAAGGTATTTCACATCAGGCCAGGGGAATTTATCAACATCGGCCGCGTCTTTTGAATCCTGAAAAAACGGTCTGCCGCTCGATGCTTCACCGGCGTCAAATATAGAACGTCCCGAAGGTTCTCTGTAAGTATCCGGAAAAAACTGCGGACATATCCAACGAAAATCATCTTGTAATTTCAAACGTAATTCTTCGTCTGATTTAACGCCAAAATAATCGTACAATATAGGTACTGTATGAGCGTGAGGCTGACCTAACCAAAACCCTGTGCGGTCAGCCTTTTCACCGCTTATAATAGTTTTTATTCTATCCCTTGAGTTCATTTTGTAATCTATATCCTTAAATTTATTTTAATAAAGTCCGTTATTTTTACTCAAAATACCTTGTATATCTTTCGCGTTTATCTTATGAAAATCACCGCTGAAAAGACCGGCAGCTATTCCCGCAGCCTCACCTATACAAGTACATACGGGCAATATTCTTATAGCGGAATGCGCGCCGTGAGTAGCAGATATAGGCCTTCCTGCCACTATCACATTAGTAAGGTTTATAACAGGGAGCGATCTGTACGGGATAGTATAATGCGTATGCGGCGGCAAACTGCGGCAATCAGTTCCGGTGCCGGAAGGATTGTGAATATCAACCGCATAAGTTGAGCGCGCGATAGAGTCATCAAACTTTGTAAGGTTTAGGATGTCTTCCACAGTCAATACATAATCGCCCACTATTCTCGCGCTCTCCCGCACGCCAAGCTGAGGAGCTGTCAATATCAGCCGTGAGTTTTCAAATCCTTTAACTCCTTTTTTTAAGAAATTGTGCATCTCGTATACTTGTTCACGCCCTTCGCATTCACCTTCGGTGAAACTTTTTATATCCATCGGTGATTTGCCGAGCACACGAGTTGTATTAAAATGCATTACAGTCGGATCAAGGGTAGAAAACATGAGGATATCTTCGCGAGGATTTTTTATCTCACCGCGTGATTTTGCCGCCAAAAATTTATTTAACATCTCTTGACGATCAAAGTTAGGATCAACATGAGATAAACGGAAACACATAGTCATTGGCTGAGAAAGCCCGTCTTCATCACGCCCGATTTTCACTTCTCCGCCGGCGTATCTCGTTAAGTCAGCGTCTCCTGTACAGTCAACAAAAGCTTTCGCGCTAAACTTTTGCAGACCCGCCTTAGTCGCGCATACAATAGTAGTAACTCTTCCGTCGTTCACCTCTACATCAGCTAAAAATGTGTGAAAAAGGAGTTTTACTCCGGAGTTTATGACCATCATTTGCATGACGTACTTCATAACTTCTTCGTCAAATAAATGGAGATCGGCACCTATGCCATTATACTTCGCCATCATATCAACCATAGATAAAAATATGCCGGCATTTGCTATACACGGCTTAGGAGGTGGCCAACCTTCCTCTTTTGTCGGATGTTCATAATAAGACATAAAAGGATTTACAAGAGCGTTTGTCGCGTGGCCGCCTAAAAATCCATACCGCTCTATTAAAAGCACGTCTTTACCTTCACGTTTCGCGGCTAAGGCTGCAGCGATGCCGCTAAGCCCTCCGCCGCAAACGATAATATCATATTCCCGTTGCAAATTTTCGTTCATATTGTTGCACCTTTTGATTTTTTTAATAAAACAGACGCGTTTAAGAAAAAAATGTTTTATCTAAAATCAACATTTTATCTGCCCGCGTCTGATAAAATAACTATTAAAATGACTGTTTGTCATTGTTTTATGGCTTTTAACTAAAAGGTAATTCCCAATCCGGCATTTAGTCCTACTTTGCTCGGCGTGCTGTACATATTTCCATTATTTACACCGGCAGACAGACGCATATTCTGTTTTTTTAATGTGTACCCAACCTCGGCAGAGAACAGTTCGTTAACATCAACAGCTTGAAGGCGAGTTCGAACATCTACCGATAAATCAAGGGGACCGTAGTAAAGGGTAGTTCCCGCGAAAAAATGGAAATAATTTTCACCGTAAAGCGCGTCAACATTAACTCGCGGAGCGCTGCTGTACGCGACTCCGACCGTAAAGGTCAGTCCAGGAGCGCCGGTTTCTTCAATAGCGTCAAAAACAGGCATTGTAACCGCTACAAAACCACCATAAACAGTGTCATTATCTGTATTAACAGATACATTTCCGCCAACAGCTATTTTTGTCGGTATAGATAGCGGAAGCTGATATTTTCCGGATATTGTCACAGAGCTATGGTCGCCGTTTGAACCGCTTACGCCAAGCTCAACAGCGTTAACAGGTGAATAGCCGACAGCAGCTGAAAGTTCATTTTCATAATTGAATCCGGAATAATAAACCGTAGCGTTTACTTCATTTTTATCCATAATAATGGCGTTCGGCATGACAAGCGAACCACTGAGACCGCTCATATTATTAGCAAAACTGAGGAGCGAAAATAAAAATAAAACACTTAAACAAGTAATGATTCTCTTCATAAAATTTAATCCTTTTTTTTATTTTTTAGTTGTTTATCTTTAGCTGAAATATTCTCGATATCTTATCAAAGCGTCAAATATAGCGCGAACGTTTTGAAGCGGGATATCGTGACTTATTTCCGCGACCAGCCAGAGCCCGCCTTCTTTCATGCCCATCGCTTTAACCGCTTCATGAACATGCGCGTCTATCTCTTCAGGAGTAGCAAAGGGAAACATTTGGCGATCAAGATCTAAAGACACACAAATTTTACCTTTGCATACGCGAACCAGATTATCCAAACCGTTTGCTCTAAACTGCGGATTAATAACTGATACGCCAACATCTTTTAAATCGGGAATTATTTCATAAATCTGACCGTCAGTGTGCATGTAAATATAGCTGCCTTGATCAATAATCGGCTTATAAATCTTTTCAAATGCCGGCTTTAGATATTTACGCCACTTTTCCGGACTTACCGGCAATGCTGTCTGTATACCAAGATCATCGCCAAAAGTATAGATGTCTTGCCGCGGACGGTTATTTAATAAATACTCAACCTCTTTTTTATTGTGTTCAGAGACAATATCTATCATTTGCTGAAGTTCAGGAGCTTCTTCCGCGAAGTCAACCATCGCTTCTTCAAATCCGCGCAGATCGGTTAAACGTAAAAACATAAAACCGTGCGGTAAATTGCCTGTCAACTCTTTTGGAGGCATCAAATCTTTTAGAGACTCACGTGTCGGATACGGATGACCGGTGACTATAGCCTCCATACCCTCTTCTATATTTTGCCACACACATCCCCAATTATCTACATGGTTTCCTTCATGGTAGGTTAAAGACCATACATCATCATAGTTTCTTCCCTTAGTATGGTCGCTAAACAGTTGTGGATAGTCTGCTACCAAATCGTCAAATGCTTCACGGTGCTTCATCCATACAGAAGGCAAAACGCCAATATTTACCGGTATGATCTCCGGATTTTCAAAACGCAGTGATCGTAGTCTGTTTTCATGATCGTTAAGCATATATTACGCACCTCTTAGAATTACTATCAATATATAAGCTGATTTCTACTTTTTTCGTTAATAACCTTTTTATTTCTTTATTTCAAGACTTTGCCTGACTATTTTTGTCTTTACTCAAGCAAATCTTTAACTTTTCTTAAAAAACTCGCGTCATTGACTTGTTCGCCTCGTTCTTTCGCAAACGCTGTCAATAATTCACGCTCTCTTTTTGACAAATCTTTTGGTACGCTCACATTAGTTATAAGGTAAAGGTCGCCAAAATGTGATGAACGAAGTTCCGGCATACCACTGCCCTTTAATTTCAAATCATAACCATTCACGGTATTAGCAGGGATATCTACCTCTACATTTTCTCCGCTTAAGTGGTCAATTTCTATTTTTCCGCCAAGCGCCATTATGGAAAACGGTACATCAATAACACGATATATATCCGCTCCGTGCCGCTCATAACTTTTATGCGGTTTTATGTTCATAAATATAACAAGATCACCGGAGTTAGCGCCGCGAACACCGGCATCTCCTTTGCCTGTATACCGTATACGTGAGCCGTTGTCAACCCCGGGCGGAACTTCGACTTCCAACTCTTCATTTATACGTTTTCTTCCTTGTCCATAACAGTTCGTACAAGGATCTTTTATGCTCTGACCGCTGCCGTTGCATGATTCGCACGGCATAGTTGACATTATCTGCATACCAAAAACAGACGTACCGACTTTTTTTACCTGACCGCTGCCGCCGCACGTAGGACAAGTAACAGGAGATGACTTTGTCGCGGAACCTGTGCCATCGCAGATATCACACGCGGCATAATGAACGAGATTAATCTTAACTTTCGCGCCGTCATAAGCTTGTTGTAAGGATACAGTGAGGTCGTAGCGGAGATTATCGCCGTTTAAATCTACGCGTCTTGCAGACGATGCTCCGCCGCCAAAAAATCCGTCAAAGATATCACTAAAATCAAATCCGTATGAACCACCGTTCATAGTAGAGCTGTTAAATCCGCTGTTTCTCGGCATGTCATGCCCATAACGGTCGTACATAGCACGTTTTTGCGGATCACTGAGCACGTTATAAGCCTCGCCGACCTGTTTGAAGCGCTCTTCAGCGCGCGGATCAGATTGGTTAACATCAGGATGACATTCCCGCGCTTTTTTGCGGTATGCCTTCTTTATCTCATCAGGTGTCGCGTTTCTCTCAACGCCAAGTAAATTATAGTAGTCTTCTCTGTCTGCCATTTATCTTTTAATTATATTTATCTTTCAAATAGAAGCGTGTATAAAAACAATAATTTATACAGCAGTATCTTCTTCTGCTTCTTCAGCAACTTCTTCAGTATCTCTGATGATTTTGATCTTTGCTTCTTCAATCTCACTGAGTGCGCGTACGATCTGACTGCTTGGAGTAATATCACCGGAGCGTTCTTCAAATCTTTTGATCTCTTTTGCCCGCTCAGAAGCAGCAACAACGAGCGAATATTTGCCCATCCGTTTTGTTAATCTTTCAACACTAACATTGTTTGTATTTACCGATGTCATAGTTTACCCCTATAAAAGTTATTTATCAACGTTATATTATACCATCTTTTAACAATATTAGCAACTTAAAACAGGATACTAATTTTCAAAAAAAACAAAAATTCAAAAAGCTTGATTCATAAAAAATTCGCAAATCGTAAAAAAACAAAAAATTAAGGGTATCTATAAAAATTATAGATTATAGGGATAATTTTAAATTTAGTTGATTTTTAGCACCAAAAGAAGTATAATATTGATATGGAAAAAATAATTATTCAGCATATTTATGAAGAGATGAAGGATAATTTGGAAAACCGCATTATTCCGTTTTGGATAAAACGCAGCTATGATAGCGAATACGGCGGATTTTTAACTAATTTCGGACCTGATGGCGACTCTCTCCCATGTCCTGAAAAATATCTAAATACTCAATCACGTCTTATTTGGTGGTACTCCAGGCTTTATAAAATTTTCCCGCAAAATGAAGAATATAAAGAACTTGCAAAACAAGGTATAGATTTTATCGTTAAATACTTCTTAGATGAAAAATACGGCGGTTTTTACTGGAAGGTAAACCGAGACGGCAGCCGTCTTGATAACGGAAAAATAGTTTACGGCGAAAGCTTCGCCATCTACGCGCTTAGTGAAGCTGCCCTCGCAAACGTTTCACAAAATGCCCTTCCTCTTGCTGAAGATGTTTTTGATTGCCTTCAAAAATACGCTGCGGATACCAGATACGGCGGATATTATGAAAATTTTGAAGAAGATTGGACTCTTTCCGATTCCGGTTTTAAAGCCGGAGACAGAAAGAGTCTTGATACTCACATGCATTTGCTCGAATCTTTTACTAATTTAGCGGCGGCAAGCGGAAAAGAAATACATAAACGAAAACTTGGAGAAATAGTAGAGCTTATAGGGGATAAAATGGTTGATCGCGAAAATGGATGCGGATTGAATCAATTTTCCATTAATTTCACCCCCATTCCGGCTATCTCTATTTTCAGAACTTGGAATGCCGAACGTTTTGGTGAACAACCGGCAGACCCGACCGAGACAACCTCTTATGGTCATAATTTGGAGCTTATCTGGCTTACCAATCTCGCTCTTAAAGTTACCGGACAAAAGAGTGATAAATATAATGAATTATTTAGAGCGATTGGTGAAAACGCGCTTAAAAACGGCATAGACTATCAGTTTGGCGGCATTTATCGTGACGGGTTAAGATACGGCGGAGCTATTATTTACGAAAAAGAGTTTTGGCAACATGCTGAAAGCCTTGTAGGACTGCTTGACTGTTATTTAATATTTAACGATGAGAGGTATTTAACAGCGGTTTCACTTCTGTGGAACTTTATTCGAGATTATATGGTATCTCCGGCAGGAGAATGGCGAGTTTTACTTGACCGAGAAGGAAATCCGCTGGATGCCAATCTCGGCAATCCATGGAAAGTATCATACCACACAGGACGCGGTCTATTAGAATCAATAACACGTTTAGAGGAAATTTTATGAACAAAGAGCAAAAGAGAAAAAAAGGGACTGTTAAAGTTATTCTGATAACATTTATCGGTCTTGTTATTTTTGTTGTCGGCGGTTTTTTAGTAGGATTCTTTTTCTTTGCGCCAAAACTTACCGGCAGAAACGATCTTTCTTTAGATATAGGTCTGCAAGGCATAAGGATTTTAGATCCGGAAAATGTGAAAGAGGCTGAAGACGCCGGATTCGCTGATGTCTGGGAAACGGGGGTATCAAAGAACGATATTCCATCGCTGAAATCAAATAGTTCGACTAAAAAATCTACTTCATCATCCTCATCTTCAAATAACTCAACAGGTAGTGATAGTTCTAAAAATGAGTCGTCTTCCATGGACACTGAAAACGAAACCGCGGAAAACAGCGGAGAAAACACAACAAACGGAGATGGTCATGCCACTACCCCATCGGTTGAAACACCTACTCAAGACCAAGGAAATAGCGGTTACCGAACAGAGGGCAGAAGACGTGACGAATAAATCTTCATTTAAGAACTAATTATTTTCCCACCAAACGGTTGTTTCATACTTAACGCTGTAAAAACCGTTAAACCTTTGATGAAAAAACAAAAATATGGTTGAAAACGAAAAGAAAATATTTATACTTACCGGTGAGCCGTCCGGTGACTATTACGGAGCGGAGCTGACAAAAACGCTCTTTGAGCTTAATCCTGAACTTATAGTTGAGGGTGCGGGTGGTGTACAAATGAAGGATGCCGGAGCTAAAATTATCTGTGAAACATCCCATTTAGGCGTCATTGGTATATTAAACGCTGTTTTAAAGATAATCCCCATACTCTATGCTCTCAATTTCATCATAAAACATCTCGAAAAAAATCCTCCCGATGTGCTTATAACCGTAGATTTTGGCGCATTTAATATGTATGTACTGAGAAAGTTACAACGAAAAATTCCAACGCTTTATTACATACCTCCGGGGTGTTGGGCAAGAAACAGAAAGGCAGGAGAGCTTCCGTTTTTAGTCTCGGCTATTGCAACTCCGTTTAGCTGGTCAGCAGATAATTTAAAGAGCGCCGGCGCTGAAATTGATATAGAATGGGTCGGCCATCCACTCCTTGACAGCATGAAACCTGAAATCTCAAAAGAAGAGATAAAACAAAAGCTTGGACTAAAAAAAGATGAAGAAGTACTTGCTATAGTTCCAGGAAGCCGTTCTCAAGAACTAAAATATATGCTTCCTATGTTTTTGCGAGCGGTAGAGATTATGGAAAAAAAACCTAAACTCATCATTTCTTTAGCTAAAAATATAGATAAAAAACAGATACTTAGCATGATACCACGAAATTTGGAAGTTATTCATTACGCAGACGGTCTGGACAAAAATTACTTACAGGCCGCAACCGCGGCTTTTGTAACTTCAGGAACAGCAACTCTTGAAATGGCGCTTCTAAACATACCAATGGTGGTATCTTACTGCGGTTCAAATGTAGCCGGTTTACAGTACCAATTTTGGAAAAACAAAAAAGGATTTGAATGGATATCACTGCCAAATATAATCCTTCAACGAGGAATAATCCCTGAGTATGTACAATACAATGCCAACTCAAAAGCGCTCTATGCGGAAATGATGAATTTGCTTACTAACGACGGCAAAAGACAAGAACAACTATTGGCGTTTAAAGAACTTCATTCCTGTCTCGGTTCGCCGGGCAGCATCCTCCGCGCGGCAAAAATGGCACTAAAGATTTTAAAATAAATATAAGGATAAGAAATTATGAACTCAAGAGAAAGAGTATTAGCCGCGATAAATTTAGAACCCGTTGACCGAATACCGACCGATATATGGGCAACGCACGAAGTCTTTAATATGCTCGAAAACTACTTTGGCGATTCTGAAAAGATTAATCAAGAGCTGCACATTGACGGGCTTAAAGGAGTGGGCGGAAAATACATCGGTCCTGATATGCCAAAAGTCGGTTCTGATGAATATATAGATGTATGGGGTATTGTTTATAAAAAAGTGCCGTTTAAAACCGGCGCGTATGATGAACAATCGATTACTCCGCTTTCTTACGCCAAAACTATAGATGACTTAGAAAATTTCCCTTATTGGCAAAAGAGTGACTACTACGATTATACTGACGGCATAAAAGTCTTAAAAAAAGCACGAGAGACCCACGCCACAACAAGCGGATACATGGCTATTTTCTACTATCACAATCTTTTGCGCGGGCTGGAGCAATCGTTGATAGACCCTTATGACGACCCTGACTTCACCCACCATCTCTTAAATAAGATAAGTGACAGTTTTTACAGTTATCACCGCAAGATGTTTGAAACTTGGGATGGTTTATTGGATATTACACAAGTTACCGATGATTACGGCAGTCAGCACGGAACATTAATTTCGCTTAATATTTTTCGTGAATTTTACAAACCGCATATAAAACGCTTCATTGATCTCGCAAAAGAATTTGGCATAAAAATTATGCACCATGACGACGGAGCTATGCGACCGTTCCTACCGGAATTGGTAGAGCTTGGCATAGATATATTAAATCCTGTTCAGCACAACTGCCCTGGGATGGAAATTGACAAACTTAAAGACGATTTCGGTGATAAAATATGTTTCCATGGCGGCATTGAAAATCAAGAAATCCTTCCTTTTGGAACGACAGAAGAAGTCAGAAAAGAGGTTCGGGCGTGCATAGATAATCTGGGAAGAAATAAAACAGGATACATTTTAGCTCCATGCCATAACATCCAGCCGGTAACACCTATAGAAAATATCATCGCTATGTATGACGAGGCGTGGCATTACGGTAAGTTTTAAAGAAAGTTTCTGCTTACTCTGAAAATGGACTAAAAAGATGGAATATGGTATAATTATTATATTATGACGTTGAATAGTATACAAGAAGCAATAACAGACTTTAAGACCGGTAAACCTATCGTTATAATAGACGATGAAGGACGTGAAAATGAAGGCGACATCGTAGCGTCAGCAGCACTCGCTGTACCTGAAACCCTAAACTTTATGATACATAAAGCAGGCGGACTTATATGCGCTCCTATGCCTAAAGATTACGCTGAACGCTTGCACCTGCCGCTCATGACTGACCATAACGAAGAGTCACACTCAACAGCATTCACCATATCTGTTGACGCGAAAAACGGTATCACAACAGGTATTTCTGCTTTTGACAGAGCTAAAACAGCAAATATTTTAGCAGACAACGCTTCAACAGCAGCTGACTTAGCGCGTCCCGGTCATCTCTTTCCGTTAGTAGCCAAAGAAGGTGGAGTTCTGCGGCGCGCGGGGCACACAGAAGCCGCGGTCGACCTCTGCAACTTAAGCGGACTTCCGCCTGTCGCGCTTATATGTGAAGTTATAAAAGAAGATGGTGAAATGGCGCGCGCTGATTACTTAGCAGAATTTTCTTCTCGTGAGGGATTAAAAATAATATCTGTAAAAGACCTTATAAATTACAGATATCAACATGAAAAATTTATTGAGAAGGTAGTCGAAGTTGATTTACCGCTGCCGCAAGGAAAATTTAAATGTATAGGCTATAATGATACCATTTCAAAAAAACCTTATCTCGCGATTACTATAGGGGAGTTAAACGAAACTCCAACATTAGTAAGAGTTCACAGTAGCTGTATGACAGGCGATATTTTCCACAGTTTGCGCTGCGACTGCGGAGAACAACTTGATCAAGCATTCAACATGATCGCTAAAGAAGGAAAAGGCGTACTTCTCTATATAGATCAGGAAGGCCGCGGTATAGGAATCATGAATAAGCTAAAAGCGTACGCTCTGCAAGACCAAGGCGTTGATACGGTTGATGCCAATATTATGCTCGGGTTCGCTCCTGATTTACGTGAATATGGGATAGGAGCGCAAGTTTTATCTGATTTAGGAATTAAAAAACTTCGACTGATGACGAATAATCCTAAAAAAATAGTTGGCCTTTCCGGTTATGGGCTTGAAGTTGTTGAAGTAGTGCCTATTATCACTAAGCCAAACGAACACAATAAAAAATATCTTGATACAAAGCGAACTCGCATGGGGCATTACCTTGGAGAACAATAAGGGAATAAAAGCGGATTTTTATATATTTTCTCCTGAAGATGGCAATTCAACGCTTGAACTTTTATTACCGCAGTTTATAAATGCTCTCGCGAGAGATAATTTTGAAACAGACGCTGTCAGGAGCGCAGCGCTTAGGTTTCGAAGCTTATCGATAAAAAACTATTCCTGTGTAGCTCTTGCAAACGGTACCGATGAGTTTCTCGGCATTATATTTTTTGACTATGCTTATAATATAGGTGAAATATCTTATCCCTACTCTGTAAACCAAAAATATGATAAAACACTTATAGAGATAGCGACAGAAGAGTGTGTTAAAAATAAAGCCGCCGGTCTTCGCATAGAACGGCAGCTTATTCCTGACTATGAAACAGTGACCGCAGCCACGGAGCTTGGATATTTCTGTCAGGAAAGGTTCAGGATGGACAATGTCCTTGACTTTAAAAACATTAACGCTATACCCGCTATTTCAACCATAACATTTAAAAACGCGAATATAAAATATCTTGAAGCATTGACAGATCTCCTTATAAAAGCTAACCTGTTCACTAAAGACGCCGACATGTTTTACCCTATCTTATCGGTAAAAGATGTATGCCGAGAATGGTTAATACGCGTATTCTCCGGCGTTTACGGCGAGTTTTTACGTGCGAGCAAAGTAGCGTTCAGAGGGAATGAGCTTATAGGATGCTGTTTAATAATTAACCTTGAAAACGGTATCGCCGGCATTATGGAGATATCGGTTCTTCCTGAAGTAAGCGGCAGAGGGATAGGAACTATTCTTTTAGCTAAAGGGCTAAAAAAATTATTTGAAGATGACTACATAGAGGTTGATCTCGCGGTAACTAAAGGAAACGATAAAGCTATTAAATTATATAAAAAGTTAGGATTTTTAACAACAGGAGAATACACTGTCTGTTACAAGGATATGTTAAATAATGGGTAAAAAATATTATTTTGAAGTTTGGGGATGCCAGATGAATGAAGCCGATGTTATGATGGCCAGCCGCCGCCTTAACTATGCCGGTTTTTTTCGGACTACTGATATAGAAGAGGCAGATATTATTTTTCTTGAAACCTGCTGTGTACGTGATAAACCCGAACATAAGATATATAGCCGCCTTGGTGAACTGAAAGCTTTGCGCGAAAAAAAAACTGATTTGCTCATAGGAGTCCTTGGATGCATGGCAGAAAAAGAGGGTGCAGAAATTATAAAAAAAGCTGTGTTAAAGGTAAATATGGTAGTTGCGCCAAGAAGGCTCAGCGAACTGCCTGAAATCGTCAGCGCTTGTTATAAAACCGGTGAATCCCAGGTTGCTCTCGGTGTTGACGGCGATATTACAGAAACTCCGCAGGCGTATTGCAATTTTGAAGAAGACAAGTCATTAAAAGCTTTTGTTAATATCATTGAAGGATGCAATTATTGCTGTACTTATTGCATAGTACCCTCTGTACGCGGAAGATTTACATCAAGAAAACCGATGGATATAGCAGATGAAGTAAAGTATCTTGTTCAATGTGGTGTAAAAGAAGTGACTTTACTCGGACAAAGCGTTCTTGCTTATGGAAGAGATAAAAAACGAGAATTTAATATCGTTAATTTATTTGAAATTTTGAACAATATTGAAGGATTAGAAAGGATACGATTTACAACAAACCATCCTATAGAAGTGACTGATGAGATTATTTACGCAGTACGCGATATGCCAAAAATAATGGAACATTTTCATATGCCGCTCCAAGCGGGAAATGATTGGCTTTTAAAAGAGATGCGCCGAGCATATACTGTTGAAAAATACGAAAATCTGCTCTGTAAAATGCGTGACATCATTCCTAATATAAGTGTTACCGGCGATATAATAGTCGGGTTTCCTGGAGAAACTGAAGAAATGTTTTTAGAATGTGTTGAAACTTATTCACGCCTTAAGCTTGATCAACAATTCATATTCGCGTTCAGTCCCCGTCCCGGAACTCCGGCAGCAACTATGAACGGACAGATAGCGCATAAAACAAAAATAAAGCGTTTATCTCAAGTTGTTGAACTGCAAAATGATATAAGCGTAAAGATAAACGAAAAACAGATAGGCGCTACTTTTGAAGTAATGGCAGAAGGTCCAAGTAAAACAGATAAAAATAAATGGTCAGGCAGAACACGTAATGATAAAATGGTAATCTTTGATGTTTTTGATAATATCACTCATCCGGGAGATATAATTTCTGTAAAGACAGATACAGCGCATATGTGGGGTTTTAGCGGGAAAATCTTAAAATAACTCTGAAAATAATGAAGTTGGTAGGGCGTACGGGAATCGAACCCGTCGTCTTCGGCGTGAAAGGCCGACGTCCTAACCGATAGACCAACGCCCCACTCATTAAAAAAATATCAACCAAACTGCTTCTATAATTTACAAGCAACAAGCGACGAGTAATATTATACACCATTTTTATTTTCTTGTCAAGAAAAAAATAAAATTTTCGCGAAAAAATATTGGGTATCTCTAAAAACCTGTTTTATTTGATATTGTGAGAGATTTTTTGATACGATGAATATATATTATACGTATACCAAAGTGTTATGTTATAATATATTGGACGCTGGTAGCACGAAAAGAATAGTCACATTCCTTAGTGAACGCAAGTTTTTAAATATGCCACATTTAATTTATAAAAAAACAAATCTATTTTGAACTTCAAAAAACGCTTATTTATATTTTTTCATAGATTCATGTTGTAAAAATGGTTTAGTAATATGTTATTAAATTCATCAGACTGTTCGATACAAGGTAAATGCCCGGCTCGCTCTATTATATGAAACTGCGCGTTCGGTGTAGAATTTGCCATTTCCTGCATAAGCATCGGTGAGCTTACAGTGTCTTCCGCACCGCAAATATAAGTAACAGGAACAGATATGTCCGGTAAAAAATTTGTAAAGTCCTCTCGTGTCATCATCGCTTTTTGCAAAGCTATCAAACCGCTTGGCGGCATTGAAGCTATCATAGCGTTTAAATAGCGCAGAAGTTCAAAGTTATTCTCTTTAGTATAATGACCAACCAAGCCGTTTATAACAGAAGAAACTGCCTCTATGCCAAACATTTCCAATTTTTCTATCGCGTCTTTTCTTTTTGCAGTCTGCTCTTCATTATCATTCGACGCTCTGGTGTCGGTAAAAATAAAAGATTTTGCGCGATGAGGAAAATATTTTGCTATAGTATAGGCAACATATCCGCCAAAGCTACACCCGCAAAAGCTCGCTCTGTCAATATTTTCAGTTGCCAAAATAGCTATAACTCCTTCAGCAATGCTTTCCATATCATTTAAACATCCGCGCGTCATATCAATAGTTACAACTTTAAAAGGCAAATCTATCTGTTCTTGCCAAATAATATCATTTAACGGATACGGATGCAAAAACACAAGAGGTTCATTACCATTTAAATGAATGGTGTATGGAAATGGAGATGTCATTTTTTATAATATTCACTTTTTTATTTTACAAGTGCACGGTGTCGTAAAGATGAATCCATATTTCTCTATCAACAACAGATAATATTCATCTGTTATATTAACAGTATTTATGCCGAACAAATCCATCTGTTTTTTTAAATCATCTATCTCTTCACAACTTAAAAATATCTGTTCACTACTTAAAAGTTTTTGTCTGCAACATACATTATCTGTACAAATAGTTGTTGATTTAGCAGAAGCAAAACAGTTATAGCTAGTTAACAGACCGTTACAACCTGCTGCTCCTTCAGCACTAATAATAAGAGTATTTAGTAAATTAGATACCCCGTCATCACAGTGAATTATTTCTTCTACCTTTGGATAATGGCTTGATGATGCCGTCGTTATTCCCATCGTGTTTGCAGTATGCATATTCGGACTGTTCGATAGATCACCGTCGCCTATCACGCATACAATAACTTTCGTTTCTGGTGCGTTATTTAAGCCCATGTCATAATACTGCGGAACAAAAAGGTTTTTGTTGTTATCGTCAATATCTGAATATTCTTGCGATATCAAAATCATACCGCCAATTAGATTATTAGATATAGGTTGATACGGCTCACTGTTAACACTTATATTCGTATTGTCTAAATTCATCAGCTCCACTGTAGAATTATTTAAAAAAGTATCGTTGACGAATATATTACCATAAGCATATGTGGCTAAATTTCGGGCAGAATAAACAAATTGATCTTTCACTAAAATTTGTCCGGAACGATAATTATCACGAATAATGTTATTCGTGCTTAAAAACTCTAAATGTATAGCCTGTTCATCAGAGTTAGTCTTATTTTCGTACAACGTTACTTTATCTTCGTTCAAAACGATTTGTAACAATATCTTTTCATTTATATTATATGCAGAGTCATCATCTTCGGACGATGATATATAGTATTCTCCTCTGTCAGGCAGATAAAAAATCTGATTTTTTTGTGATTCATACGCAGATATATTAGATTTTCTGCTTTGCACAGCATAACTCTGAGTAGCATATTCATGTTCTTCTTTAGACGGAAGGGTAGACGAAATTTGCTGTGCCGCTTCTTTATATTTATCAATATTTTTGACTTCGTTACGAAAATATATCGGAGATACCAAAATTAAAAACAGCGCTATAGCGGCAAATGACGCCGCGAACGCTATTTTTTTTAATGACAGAGTGAAACCGCTACTCTTTTGTTCTTTTTCCCTTTCTATCATAGCGAAAACATTATCACGGATATTTCCTTGCGGTTTCAGTTTCGGAACAGCTCTAAGTAAAACAGTAAGGTGATCGTTAGACTTAAAAATCTCTTTGCATTCACTGCACTGTTCCAGATGCGCGTTTATACGGTCAAGCTCTTTATCTTTTAGCTTGCCGTTTACGTACTCATCATATAAAACTCGTACTTTTTCGCATCTCATATTTATTTAGACTTTGCCTTTTAGCTTTTGTTCCCTTTATTTTCTAAATATTTTTTTAATTTTTCACGCCCGCGATTTATTCTGGACTTAACCGTTCCCATGCTGCAATTCAGAATCTCAGCAATCTCTATATAACTCTTATTTTCCATATAATACAATGTGATAGCTATGACGTATTGCTTTGGCAATTCCCTAAAAGCTATATTTAACGCCTCAAGATCTTCACGGGCAAGAGCTTGCCGTTCTACATCATAATTTGATGGAGTTATATCATAATAATCCATATCATCGCCATCCGCGTTTTCACGGATATTTGAAACTTTTTTTTGTTTTTTATTTTTTTTCAGCACATCATAACATATATTTATGGCTATTTTATAAATCCAACTTGAGAATTCGGCATCTCCGCGAAAGTTCCTAATATTTTTATATCCCTTTAAAAAAGTCATACTCGCGGCGTCTTCGGCATCAATAGCGTTTCCGAGCAGTCTAAAACACAGGTTATATATGGCGGGTGTATACAAATCAATAAGCCGGCCATAGCTTTCGCTATCGCCGCCTATAGCTCGTTCTATTATGAATATTTCATTTTCGAATTTCGTCAAAAACCGTATTCTTACTCCTAATTTTATACACATAGCATAAAGACATGTCAACAGATACCATGATAAGATTTATTATATATAATACTATAACATAATCAGAATTATAAAATATCTTATTTAAAATGCCCGCTATGTAACCAACGACTATAAACCATAAAAACACAAAACTTTTATTGGTAATATCTTTTGTTTTATATGTTTTATAAAGAGAAAAAGGCCAACTGATACCAAAACATATAAGCATAACTACTTCAAATATAGGCGTAGATAAAAACATAAATATATTTTACACTATTCTTTAGCTGTTTGGCAAGAGTTCTCGTCTTAAATAAAGCTGTTCAGAGTAAAGAAGCAGCTATTGAATAAATATTAGCTGCAGAGAGAAGAGCGCATCCGACCATCAACATTACATAAAGAGCGGACTGACTATTATCACTATTTTTCATATCCGCTTTTCTTAGTCTGTAAAAAAGGATGATTATTATCAAAAGGATAAAAGAAAGGGCAAGTTGAACTATATCTGATATCAACTTTGATGATACAAATTTACTAACGAGCAAGTATAGAACAGCTGATATTATCACTGCGAAAGCCAAGTATCTGGAAGTATCTATCATATTTTCACCCTTTATATATTGCTTTTATTATCTTTCATAGTATAAAAGAATTATTAAAATTTTACGCTTGTTAAGCGAAACCAGCTCTGTTAAGTACGACAGCTGCGACTAAATTAATAATAAATAAAACACACAAAACTATAATCGCTATCAGTATTTTTTTAGTATTTTCGCCGGAGTGATACCTGATGTTATACTCATCAAATGCGTATAAAAACAGAGCTGTTATGAACACCGCAAATTCAACTCTGCGCAGTATAAATATTTGAAGCGGTATCTCTATGATAGCCATCAATACAGCAGTTATAAATAGCGCTACCGCGATCATTTTTAACGGGCGTTTTAACCCATTTATAGGTATAATTTCTTTAGCCATTTTTTTATTCATTATCAGAAAAATTAATGTCCGTTGACAATAATCGTTATCATATCTGTAAATTTTAATAACAGCAGAACTCCATTGATTATCATTAATATAAGTAACAGTATAGAACGTTGCCTGACCTTGACGGATAAAAAATCGTTACTTAAAAAAACAATACAAAACTACTATATACTAAAATATCTTGAGCTAACGTCATATACTGTATATCCGTCGCTATTTTTAAATAAACGAAATCAATGACAGAAATACGATACAAAATATGCCGGTCGTTTAAAGTCAATAAAAGAAAAACATTCTGTTATTCGTCAGCGATATCGTCACCAGTATTTTTGTCATCATCGCTATTATCTCCGCGTTCTTTCTTCATCTGTGGAAAAAGGATAACATCACGGATAGAGGCAGCATCAATAAGCAGCATGATAAGACGGTCAATACCTATACCTAATCCACCTGTCGGAGGCATACCATACTCAAGTGCGCGGATATAATCATTATCCATCTCGTGGGCTTCATCGTCTCCGGCAGCCTTTGCGTTCACTTGCTCTTCAAACCTGCTTTTCTGGTCTATCGGATCATTTAGCTCACTAAAAGCGTTACCAAGCTCACGGCCGGCGACAAATATTTCAAACCGCTCAGTGATGTCAGGATTATCACTATGTCTTTTCGCAAGCGGACTTATAGCAGTCGGATGATCGGTTATAAATGTCGGTTGAACGATATTAGGCTCCACAAACTCTTCAAACAAATTATTTATAAGGGTTGAAAGCGTCGCATTATCCGGCACATGAACATTAAGCGATTTACAAAGCTCTTTTGCCGACTCTAAGTCGTTTAGTTTTTCGGTATCAACTTTGCCAAACTCATACAGCGCGTCAGTCATAGATATTCTTTTCCACGGCGCGGTAAAGTCTAAATCTATTCCCTGGTAATTTATCCGGAGTGTACCGTGAGTGGTCATGAGAGCCGCAGAAAAAATATCTTCACTAAGACGCATCATATCTTCATAATTTGCGTATGCTTCATAAACCTCTAACATAGTAAACTCAGGGTTATGGCGCGTATCTATTCCTTCATTTCTAAAACTGCGATTAATCTCATAAACTTTTTCCATACCGCCGACTATCAAGCGTTTTAAATACAACTCAGGAGCTATCCTTAAATAAAGTTCCATATCAAGCGCGTTATGGTGCGTTATAAACGGCCGCGCGGCCGCGCCTCCCGCTATCGGTTGCATCATCGGCGTTTCTACTTCTAAAAATTCACGGCCATTTAAAAATTCACGGATGGACTGAACAACTTTACTTCGTGTAACAAAATGAGATCTGACTTCTTCACTGGTAATTAAGTCTACGTAGCGTTGACGGTAACGAATCTCAACATCTTTTAACCCATGCCATTTATCCGGCAGCGGACGAAGTGCTTTTGAGAGTACTGTAAAATCAGTAACATGGATTGATATTTCGCCCATTTTAGTGCGGAATACATACCCCTCAATTCCTAAAATATCTCCAACGTCAACATAATTTTTTAGCACAGTATATTTTTCTTCGCCTAAATCATCAAAACGAAAAAAACTTTGCAACTTACCGTGTAAATCTCGAATATCGGCAAATGTTACCTTGCCTTGCCCGCGTCTTGACATCATGCGACCGGCAATTTTTACAGTTTTGCCTTCATATTTTTCAAATTTTTCAAGTATGTCGGTAGTGTAGTTCGTACGTCGATATTCAGTCACTTTAAAAGGGTCTTTGCCTTGTTCTATTAAAGCGTTAAGTTTTTCATGACGTTGTTCTATCAATTCGTTATGTTCTGCGTCCACTTTTTTCGTATCTCATCCTTATCTTTTTTATTTGTTTATATATTATAGCTTATTTTATCGGTTTTGTCATCTGTCTCGGCTTAGTAAGTTATCAGTTTCCTATAAAATATAAAGGCGCGGTCTTTTAAGTAAAACCGCACCTTTATCTTAATATCAATCTTTGATTTTTTTGATAAAAATTTATTTTTTTATACCTTTAAAACCACCTACTTTTGGAAGCTCACCAACGATCGGTTTGATATAGTCTATAAACTCTTTAGTCACTCCATTGCCTTTTTCATTAATATATTTATCAGCAAGTGATGTTGTTTCTTTTGCCACGTTGCAAAGTTCTGTACGGATATATGTAATATCATATCCGGTAGTGCTTCTAACCATAGCAACGCTTCCGTCTATGTCGCCGCTCGCTGCTAATTCTACCGCGCGCTGACCGCATCTTCTGGCTTCAGCAGCGTCAATATCACTGACAACACCTGGAAATGAACGCTGCAAATAACCGAGAGTATCAGCACGAACACGAAGACTATTTCCGAGTTCGCCTTTCAAATAATTAACAAACCAGTCACCAAGAGCTCCGCTGCCCGACAGTTGAATATTTCCATGTGTATCTGTTTCAATATTGCTTGATTCGCTCAGGATAACTTCGGTAAACGTCTTATGACCTTCACTTGAAGCATCAACAACGCCTTCACTCATAGCTATAACACAACGTCCTAAACGGTCATAAACTTCTTTAACATCATCTCTAAACTGCTCTCTTGTAAATGGACGTTCAGGAACGTAAATTAAATGCGGACCATCATCTTCATTAACTTTCGCAAGGGCTGAAGACGCGGTTAAAAATCCTGCGTGACGTCCCATAACAATATTAATTTTAATACCCGGTAACGCGCGATTATCAAGATTATCGCCAATAAAAGCGCTGGCAACAAATTTAGCTGCGCTGCCAAATCCCGGGCAGTGGTCGGTTATTTTCAGGTCATTATCAACTGTTTTTGGGATATGAAAAGCGCGAAGCTCATATTTTGCCTCTTTTGCCATCAAGTTAACTATATGAGTTGTTTCAGCAGAGTCATTTCCTCCTATATAGAAAAAATATCGTACATTATGTTTCCGCATAACTTCAAACATCTGCAAACACTCATCTTTGGTTGGTTTTTTTCTAACTGAACCAAGGGCTGAAGACGGAGTATTAGCAACTATTTCAAGAGTTGCTTCACTCTCAGCAAACAAATCGATAAAGTCTTCATTTAATATCCCTTTTACGCCATGACGTGCGCCGTAAAGGTTTTCTATCTCAGGAATCTTTTTTGCCGCTTCAATAACGCCGACAAGGCTCTGATTAATAACTGCGGTAGGTCCTCCGGACTGACCGACTATAGCGTTACCACGAATGATATTCAACTTTATTTTCCTCCAAAGGTCAGCAAATATTGCTGTTTTTATTTTAAATTTAACATTAATAGAATACAGTATTCCATCAAATTTGTCAAGGTTTCACGCTGTCTTTCGGCAGCACTTTACAAACAATGTTTAAATAATATTAGGGTATCTCTAAAAACATGCTTTGTTTGTATTTGTGAAATATTTTTTATAAAACTGGAACTATATATTAAATACATGCATAAGGAGTATTATGAATATATTGGACGCTGGTATAACGGAAAAATTACCGAGAAAAACAAATGAACGCCATTTTTTAGAGGTGCTCGTTACTTAAATATTAATTCCTCAATGTCCGCGTTGTTAAGTCCCCATCGGGAAGTTCGTCCATCGGAAAAAATAACTATAGCGCCCTCTGAATGCCTTAACGCCATATCTCTATATGAGCGCATCATATTATCTTTTGCGTTGCTGTCAGAGAGCATGACTATATTTTCAGGTTCCTTAATGTCTTTAGTACTTTGTCCGGACAGGTTGGCGTTAAAACCATAACTATTTTGTATTTCTTTTTTTATAAGCGGACAGCGCAAAAAAATTTTGTCTATATTTATCCGTTCAAAAAGATCATTTTTTGGATAGATATTATCGTTTTCCGCGGTGTACATAATGACAGCTATCCCTATTTTTCGCTGATTTTCAAAACAAGTTATGAACGGGGCGTCTTTTCTTATAAAATTATTTAATATAATGTATATCATAAGGAAAATAGCTGCCATTATGACTAATATCAATAAAATTTTAAGCTCTTTTTTTGTTAATCGCTCTTTGGAAACTTTTATCAATGATTTAGTTTTGTCTATAATTATTTGCAGTAATGTCACTTAAGCTTCTACCTCGTCTTATTTTACCGATTGCAAGTTCATGTCGGGAAGAGCGAAAAGGACTGAATGTTCGCCATCCTTTACAACGCCTATATGTCCGTCCAAAAATACAACTATAGCATAGTTAGCTTCTTTATATGTATGGCGATAGCTAAAGTCATCATAATCGCTCATGATGTTGTCTAACGCGCTGCTGTCGGAAAGCGCGACTAAAATTTTAGCACTCTCCTTCGTTAACTTATTTTCATCACCTATATCAAGTGAAAAAAGTCCGGCACTGTAAGCGTATGAATTAGTTTTTTCTTCTTCCGGATCGTCCGGACATTTTAAATACTTTTCAGATACACTCACCAAACTCCAGACGTTTTTCCCCGGCATTATATAGTCATTCTCAACAGCGTAAAGCATAATACTCTGCATTATTTCACGTTGATTTACAGAGCACTGGTGATCTTTAAAATTATTTACAGCTTTAACAGCGACAAAATTTCTGACAGCTATTCCACCTATCGCGACAACGAGCACGACGGTTAAGATACCGATAATCGTAAATTTAGGAATTTTTAAATTCATTTATACACTGTTTTCCTTCTATAGTAAATTTTGCCGTTTAAGAGTAAAAACCTTTTTTAATACGGTTTATACGGTTTATAATGAAAGTAAAATACTAAAAAACAGACAAAAACAGTTTAAAGAATTGACGAAAAGCGGCGAACATGATAAAATTACTATGAATAAAATCATATCTTACTTTTTTTGGAGACACAACCTTTGAGCACTATAAACCACGAGATAAAAGGACCGAATCAGCCTTCATCGGTCAAAATAGCTGTTCAGTCAGCTTGTATAATAATAGCGATACTTATAGGGATATATCTGATAATAAAAACCAGCGCTTTTTTGATAGTGATACTTGTTGCCGTTGTTATCTCAACAGGTATTGACCCGTCTGTTACAAAATTGACCGGAAAGCTAAAGAAAAACGGAAAGCCTTATATACCAAGAGAGATAGCGACTATCACAGTAATGCTTTTATGCTTACTTGTTATAGGTTTCTTTTTGTCTGTCATTATAAGTGTTGTTACAGTTGAGATAAATAATTTTTTAAACGACTCAGCTATGCAAACAAAAATGCTCAACTGGCTGACTAATTTCATAAATAACAGTAAATTTTTGCCGAGCGCGGACGACCTCTTTGAACAGCTTCATACCTATACTATAAATTTATGGGATAATTTATTTAAACAGGGACCGGCTATATATGAACAGGCAAAAATGCTTATCAATAAACTATCTACAGTTATTTACATGATTGCCTGTGTTATACTTATAGCATTTTTCACTATATTTAAAACAAGTATTTTAGAAACTTTGATAAGATTTATCCCGCCGGCATACAGAAGAAATACTATAATAAGCGTCAATCATGCCGCAAAAGCTATGGGCGGATGGTTAAGAGGACAAATTCTTTTAGCGCTCATAGTTGTGGTTTTAGTGGCTGCCGCTATGTATGCCTTCCAAGTACCATATGCCATGATAATAGCTATATTCGGCGGTATCTGTGAACTTATACCGATGATAGGACCATACGCGGCATTTTGGCCGGCGCTTATCATTTTACTGCTCAGCGATTGGCAACTCTGGCAACTTATAGCGACCATTATTTTCTTCCTTGTTTTGTCTCAGGTAGAAAATTATTACTTTACACCAAAGGTCATGGAGCGACAAGTCGGACTTCACCCCATCACCACTATTATAGCCCTTTACATAGGCGCGAAACTATTTGGCGTTATAGGAGCGTTAACAGCAATTCCGGTTGCTGCCGCTCTAAGAATATTTATAGTAGAAGTAATATTTCCTATGATTGAAGGTAAAAAGTTTACAGAGCTTTACAGAGACAGAAAAAAAACAGAAGAGTCGGATAATAAGTCCGAAACTCCGCTTGAGAGAATAAAAGATTTCATCAAACCTGAAAAACCTTTTGAAGAGCCGCACCCCGAAAAGAGAATATCAGAGGCTGTTCTTCAGGAAGAAGACAATGAACACAGCTGATAAAAACAAAAGTGAAGTAAAACTTAATCCGGAACAACTTCACGCTGTAAACTGCAGCAAAGACTTAATAGTTGTCTCTGCCGGCGCGGGGAGCGGAAAAACGAAAGTGCTCTCGCTAAGGTATATGCGACTATTGAACGAACGGATGCAAAAAGGCGGAGCGCCAAAAAATATAATTACCCTCACTTATACGGATAAAGCCGCCGGAGAGATGCGCGAACGTATTTTGGATATGCTAAATCATGACGCGCGCCTTCGCAGCGAAGTATTATCGGCTCCGATCGGTACTATCCATTCATTTTGCAACTCATTATTACAAAAATTCTCTCTCCGTCTGGGGCTTGATCCCAGATACCGCGTGATATCAGAAATAGAAGCTAACAGTTTAAAAAATAAAGCGGCGGCAAGCGCTATAACAAAGGCAATAAAAGACAAAAAATACGGCAAACAAATCTTTAACTTTTTAATAGAAAATAGGCGTGACGCAGTTAGAGATCAGCTCTTTTCTGTGCATAAACCTATGCAGAGTTTAGGTTATAAACCATCTGATATAAAATTTTACGATACTTTAAATTTTGAAAAAATAAGACAGCAAGTAGGAACTTTGATAGAAAACGGCAATTCATTTAAATGGAGTCCGGCGGCAGGTAAAAACTTTGCCCAAATATACGAACTTTATTCTAAGGCTGCCGCTTCAAACCTAAGTTATGGAGAATATTTAAGCTTTTTAATAGAAATAAGTCCATTTCTCTCAGCTATCCGTGCGGGTTCAAACGAAGAAATAAAAAACTATAAAGATGATCTAAAAGAGTCTATAACAAAAGCTGCCGGAGTATTGGTTGATATTATAACAGAAAACGACCTTCACAGTTTTTCAAAATTATTAGAATATTATTACAACGAATATCAGATAATAAAAGAAAGTATGAGCGCTCTTGACTATACAGACCAACTGCTCTATACCAAAGAACTTCTCTCCGGCAAATATCCGGATGTTAACAAATATATTCAAACAACTCATACCCATATTTTGGTAGATGAGTTTCAAGACGTCAGCCCGCTCCAATATTCTATAATAAAACTACTCGCAAAGGATATGCCTCTATTTGTTGTCGGTGATATCAAGCAGTCTATTTTCCGTTTTCAAGGCAGTGATGTCGCGCTAATGACCAAAGAAGAGGAGATGGCTGATCAGTCTGCTTATGGAAAAAGAATATCGCTCATGACTAACTATAGGAGCAATGAACGGCTGCTAAATGTAGTAAACCATTTTTTTAATTCATTATGGACAGATAATACTGACTTCAAATATGAAAAATTACGCAGTGGACGGGAAATAGAAACACCTGTCAATCAAGAACAAGACATTGAAGTTTTCTTTTTAAATTCCGCAAATGATTACAACCGAAAAGATGAGGCAAAGCTTATAGCTAACCGCATTTTACAGCTTAAAAAAGAAAACGGTTACAACTACAGCGATATAATGATATTGTTTAGCAAAAAAAGCAATATGAAAATTTTCGAAAACGCGTTGAACTCTGCCGGCATACCAAGTACCACTATAGGACAATCCGGTTTTTTCAGCCGCAGCGATATATCTTCCGTAGCGGATGTTATTTCTTTGGCGCTTAACCCTTACGATAATTATTATGCGGCGCTATCTATACTTTCAGATATAGTTGGCTGCAATGAAGAGACGCTATGGCTGATAAAACATGGTAACAAAAATATCTGGGATAGTGTTAAAAATATAGAGAATAACGAAGTCATATCTCTTTCTGATAAAGAAAAAATTATCGCTTTGCGAGAGCTTATTGAGAAAATACAGGACAACCCTTTTATTCATCCGAAAAACGCTGTAGAAATTATAATAAAAGAATTAAAGTTGAAAACAGCATCAATGTACGGAAAAGAAGGAGTTTTAAACCTCAACAAATTGCTCACTGTTGCAGATGAACTTTATAATACTAAACATGCCGGTCTGCCGGAATTCCGTGATTTTCTGCTGGAACAACGTACTATTTTAGATGACGAGCCTTACGCGTCCGTTAATAACGAAGGTGACGACGCTGTTCGGCTTATCACCATCCATAAATCAAAGGGCTTGGAATCGCCGGTTATCTTTCTCGTTGAAGCCGGAAGCGGAACAGGAGGAAACGGAACAAACTTTTTCCTAAACAATGACGGTTATCTTGTCTTTAAAGGAAATTTCGACGAAACTATTTTTACTAAAAAAATCAATTCATATAATTATAATAACGCGGTCGAAAGAGATAAAGCAGCCCTTCTCAGAGAAAAAGAACGTCTATTATATGTTGCTATGACCCGCGCTGAAAAAAAACTTATTATCACAGGCGTCAAAAACAAAAACGGATCAGGGCATTATATAAAACTTATCTCCGAAATATTAACCGGTGAAGAAAATGGAGCGATATCTTTAGAGAAAGAGATAAAAAAATATGACGAACGATTAATTATAAAAAGTCTTCCTCAAATAGAAAATATATTATCTGTCAATTTACATAACAATAAAGAGACGTTTAAAGAAGTATTTCATAAAGAAATCGAAAATTACCGTCTGCCAACCGTAAAAATCAAGGCTGAAGAAATCGAAAAATATGAGGAATTGCTTGCTGATATCACCTCAAATGAGGCTCAGTATCCGCTTGTACATCAACCAAAAAGGATTGGCGTCAGCAAGCTGCTGCTTTTAAACAGATGCCCGTACAGCTATTATTTAGAAACGTATAGCGCGTTTGAAAAAGAGGGTTACAGCAATGATGATGAATCAACATTAGACGAAATAAAAAATGATACTAATTGCCCTAACGAAAGTTTTTCAAATGTGGAGTTTGGTAATATGTTCCACTCAGTGATGGAGAAAATTGATTTCTCAAAAGATATTTTCGGAGCGCAAATAGATGAGCTGATAAAAAATGCGGAGGTTCCCAAAAAGTATATAACCTCTTTACACAACGCTTTGAACGCTTTCTCACGCTTACCGCTGATGGATGAAATTTTAAATGCCGACAAAATCTATAAAGAACTTAAATTTCTCTATCCGCGAGGAGAAATATATATTGCCGGCTCTATCGATCTTTTAATGCTTAAAAACGGAAGAGCAAAGGTAGTTGATTATAAAACCGGAAAACCTTCCATAAATCACCGACAACAGCTTATGCTTTACTCGCTTGCTCTTCCGGAAATAGACAGCGCTGATATAATTTATCTGTCAGAGAGTTCAGCAAAAATAGAATCAATGGAAATAACAGAAGGAATGCGTTTAGAAGCGGCGAGACTTATAGAGAACGGTAAAGAATATATAAAAAACAATAATTATCCAAAAATTAAAAGTGATTTTTGCGGCTTTTGTAAAAAATGTGATAATTTTCTTGATAAAAATAGTTAAAAACCCTTTACATAAGCGCTAAAGAAAAGTACAATAATGTAATGGATAAGTTAATATTAAAAAATGGACAGATGTCTATTACGTTTTTAGAGGTTAAGCCTGGACTTTACCGGCCTGAATGGATACGCGAAAACGCGCGCCCAATGCTTCGTTTTAAAGACCATGAATGGTTAAACATCGGCGGAACGCGAGTTGAAATCGGCGAACTCATAGAGAAAACTGATGACAAGATGGTTTTTGGCGGCAAAATTTGCTACGGCAAATGCGAAACACACTGGCAAGTAACAGTTTCTCTCCCTTTTGACAACGGTGAAGGATTCACTGTGTTCAGTAAGATTACTCCTACTGAGGAAATGGAACTTTTAGAAGCACTCACCTCTTTTGAAACGCCTTATGAATACCTTGAGGATGACGAAGACCGTATTACTGTTATATCACAGCAACCGGTATACAAAAGCCGCAATAATGAGGTTCTTTCCGGCGCCGGATATAATCAGCCTATATGGTATTATGCTCATAAGACAGTAGCGCACTTAACTTATCCCTGTTCTACGCCGCTTTTATATAACAAAATATCAAATGCTGACGGTTCAAATGTTCGTCACACGATTATTTTTGGAAACTGGAACAAAACAACTATCAAAGATATATATGCCGTACCGACAAAGTCAAATTATGGTAGCAGACGACACAGTGAATCTTTCTATTTCCAAGATCCGTTATTGAAAACGACCAACTATACCTCCGGCATGAAATTCTTGGTCGGAGCGCTCAACTGGCACACATCGCTTTACAAAGACCCTAATTTACTGATAGATACAAAAGGCATAAGTCAAGAAGTTACTATTATCACTAAAAGCGAACTTAATAATACATACGATGACTTTTTAGCGGAATCCTGGTCAAGGCTTCTTAAACTGCATCTGCCTAAACACGGTGTGTTAGAAAGTTATAATATAGCGCGAGACAAAGGTGTTGATTGGCTAAAAGCAACAGAATGGCTGCATGAAAGACTCAACAATCCAAATAGTGAGCCTTATGTTTATGATGAAGATCTAAAAACTGTATGTTATACAGAAAACACCCGTCCTTACCCGCAAACCGGTAAAAAAACGTCCATGCCAAGCTCTACTGGTCAGCTTGCAGGACCACTTTCTTATGTAGGAACTATCTGGGATGATGACAGTTACATAAAAATAGCCGATAAGATGGAAAAAGATTTTTGTGAAGTACTTAAAGCTTATGATCCGAGAAGGTCAGCTACCATCGGTTTATCTCCTATGTTACTTGGTATATTGAGAAAAATGCAGGTCTCCGGTTTAAAGGACGAAACAACAACAGAGTTAAAACGAGTATTGATGGAAAGGTGCGATTTTTTACTTAATCCGCCAAATGACAGACCTCTTCCTGATAGCGGAACTAAAATTTTTGACACAGCAAATACCCTTTTAGCCGGAAAACTTTTTGACGATAAAATTTTTATAAAAAACGGCATAGAGCTTTTGACTTCAAGCAATGAACTGCTTGATAATAAATTCTGGAATTTTAATTGCGCTACAGTAGGAGATCCGGTCGGTGCCGGTCAATCCCGCCCGTTTGGTCACGCGATAGGAATAACTGCTAATCTACTCGCGTTCGACATAACTAAAGATGAAGAATATTTAAAAAATGCAAAAAGGTTTGCAGACTTAACCTCTGCCATGCATTTTATAGTTTACAACGAATCTCCGGCAGTTGACCTTGATACCCGCGGCTGGGCTCATGGTTCAACCGGAGGACGTGACCAAATGGCACAAATGCCGCCGTGGGAAACAGGGTTGGCATTGCAACAGTTTGGCGGACTTATGGAAAAAGGAGTCGCACGCGACTCTATATATGACTTGTACTGGTATTTTGCCAAAAATGGACTTGCACAATTCCCTAAAGCCAGGATTTTAAAACGCGGATACCGCCAGACATTAAATGTTTGGGAGGTTTATTACAGACCTATTGAAGCTATAGCTACTGAACGTGATTTTTATCTAAATTATCCTTATATGGCGTATGAAAACCCGTGGGATCAAACCATGCTCGCGTTATACCAAGGAGTTGAACCTATTATCCAGTCAATGCTTTTTGGCGACGGAATAGTATTTGCTGACAATAGAAAAGTACAAACCATTATTCCCGCTGTCGCAAACTATGATACAAAGATAAAAAACGATTTTACGCTTGAAATTTGGAACCCGTTAAGCTGCGAACAAATGACTTCTTTACGCGCTGTAATAGCTGAAAAAAGAGGAGTGATATACAGTTATTCAGCGGAAAATATTTGTGGAACTGTAGATAGAGAATCAAGCATTATAAAAGACGTTTCAGTACCGCCAAGAAAAGTCTTAAAAATAAACTTTACAGCGAAAAAATAAAGTCAATACTTCTCTATCCCGAGCAGTTTTGCGCAGTTATCGCCCATGATTTTTTCCAGCACGTTGTCTGATAAAAAACTTATCCTGTTTAAATGAGCTATTGCCTCTAACGGAGATGCTAATGGATAATCGCTGCCAAGCATTATATATTCGGTGTCGTGTAAGTCGATAATTTTTTTAAGCAACTCGTCACTTATAAACTGCATAGAACTGGAGGTATCTATAAATATAGGCAATCCGGCTATCTCTTTTATAACTTCTTCCCACATGAGATAGCCGCCGAGGTGTGCGGCTATTATCTGTAAATTTGGAAAATTTTTATAAATTTCTTTTATCTTTACCGGCGTACTCAGATTGTCATCCAGACGAGCTTCATCACCAACGTGTACCATGAGAACAAATTCGCCCGCAATCTCTTCAAACAACTCACACAATTTTTCGTCTTTTAAATTGATATTTTGAAATTCAGGATGAAGTTTTATACCTTTTACACTCCATCCGCGAAGCCTATTTATCTCGTGCAGCCAATCTTCGCAGTCAACGTGATAAGTACCAAAAGGATAAACAATAAATTCATCTGAAACTTTCTCTTTTTGCGGGACAATTATATTTTCATATATCCAGTCATGGGCCGGCTTTACTTGATCACCTTTTGTGGCGGCGCAAAGACATATTATAGCGTCGAGTTCTGCTTTTTTCGCTTCATTTTTCAACTCAGTGAACGTACCGTTATAGGGAGTTGGCATTTTGTAGTAGTTAATCAAGTGCTCAACCGCTTTTTCAGCGATTTTATCAGCAAACGCGTGTGTATGACAGTCAATCCTATAGCTCATTATTTACCTTTTTGAAAAATAATATTTTATAAAACAGTGATGCTTTATAAAATCATTGTTAAATAAATTATATCACATTTTATATGTAAATTCAAGCATAAATCTGAAATTTCAGGTAAGTTTTGGGGCTTGTTTTTGATGACATTACCTTACCGCAAACATTTTTTTCGCGAATAATAATTTTTATATTGACACGCAAATAAATTTGGGTTATACTTTAATGTGATTAAACTAAAAGAGGTAATTTATAATGACAGATAAAGTTATGCAAGCACCAACCCCGGAAGAGATCCAAACAGCTAAAGATATAGGAAAATTTACCGCTGTCTTATCAACAGATAAAGGTGATATAACCCTTCAGCTTGACGGCGAAGCAGCCCCTCTTCATGTCGCAAATTTTGTAAAACTCGCTGAAAACGGATTTTATGACGGTGTATTATTTCACCGTGTTGAGCCTGAGTTTGTTATTCAAGGCGGAGATCCTACAGCTACCGGTATGGGCGGACCTGGATACCATATTGATTTTGAGCAAAGCCCGCTAAAACACGGACTCGGCGCGCTTGGTATGGCACGTTCACAAAGTTTAAACAGTGCCGGAAGCCAATTTTATATAACATTAGCTCCGACTCCGTTTTTAGATGGAAATTATGTAGTTTTCGGTCAAACAGTCGGCGGAATAGATGTTGTACAAAAAATAGTTAAAGGTGATAAAATCAATAAGGTAGAAATTAAATAATCATGTCTTGCGCAAATATAACAATAAGATTTGAACCGGCAGGCATTGTAATTGACGGAACTGTTGAAGAGTCAATACTCTCTATAGCTCGCCGTGCAGGAATATATATTGACGCTCCTTGCGGCAGCACGGCAAAATGCGGAAAGTGTAAAATAAAGATAATTTCCGGTAAAGCATCTGACATTACTGACATTGAGCTATCGTTATTAACAGATGTTGAATTAGAAGAAAATACTCGCCTCTCTTGTGTTGCAAAACCGCTCGGCGATATAACTGTTTACGTGCCTCACGACAGTAATCATATGGCACATAAAAAAGCTACAGCGGTCATGCCGTACAGTATAGAACCAAACTCGTCAACTAAACAGATAACTGTAAGCGTTAAACAGGCAAGTATAACAGATAAAGATTTGCGCTCTGACTATACCAGACTTTTAGCCGCCATATATGACTTACCCGAATTTTCTTCACTAAAAACAGATAAAATTATTGATATCGATTTATCAGTTTTGCAAAATTTAAATAAAATAATAAGGGACGGAAACGGTATTGTTAATGTAACTCTATACGATAGTCATATTATAGATATCAAGAGTGAACAAAATGCCGGTCATTACGGTATAGCGCTTGACATAGGTACAACATCTATAGCCGCGTACTTGATCGATTTAAAAAGCGGCGTTGAAGTTTACGCTGACTCTATGCCTAATTCGCAAGCCGCTTACGGAGGCGATGTTGTATCGAGGATTGAGTTTGTAAACGAAAAAGAAGAAAACCTTGAAATTTTACAAAAAAATGTTATCTGTACGATTAATAAACTTATAGAAAGTATCTGTAAAGCAACTGCTGTCGATAGGAAAAATATCTATGAGATGGTCGCTGTCGGAAATACTTGTATGAGCCATATATTCTTTGGTATCAATCCTTTATCGCTTGGAAAAGCTCCGTATACTCCTACTATAACTGAAAGCATAACAGTAAAGGCACGTGAGATAGGAATAGAGATAAACCCATGCGCCATAATAACGTCTTTGCCAAATATAGCGGGGTTTGTTGGTGCAGATACGGTCGGCGTACTTTCCGCTTCTCAGCTAAATAATAAAACAGGAGTCTGGATAGCGGTCGATATAGGTACTAACGCTGAAGTACTCTCCGCGATCGACGGTCATGTCCTCGCTTGTTCAACAGCTGCCGGACCGGCTTTCGAAGGAGCTAAAATTTCTCAAGGAATGAGAGCTCAGTCAGGAGCTATTGACGGAGTTACTATCACAGATGATATCTATATAACGACTATTGATGATATGTCTCCTATCGGTCTTTGCGGTTCAGGAATTATTGACGCTATAGGCGAATTAGTACGTGTAGGAATAGTTGAAGAGAGCGGAAGGATGGCAGATATTGACGATTTACCGGACAGTCTATCTGACTCTATAAAAGAAAGGATTGTTAAAGACGGAGTGATACTCTCTTTTGCAAAAGATAACGGAGGCGTTGATGTAAAGATAACTGGCAATGATATACGTGAAATTCAACTCGTAAAAGGATCTATATTTGCCGGAATCACAACTATGCTTGATAAACTTAACGTCTCAACAGAAAAGCTTGACGGTTTAGTTATTGCCGGAGCATTTGGTACGTATATAACAGATAAACACGCTATAGGCATAGGCCTTATCCCTGAGATAGATACCGCTAAACTGCATTTTATAGGTAACGCTGCCGGCACAGGAGCAAAAATGGCACTGCTTTCTATAGAAGAAAGAGAGAAAATAATTTCCGCCGCAAAAAATGTAGAATACATAGAACTTGCCGGCGACATGGACTTTTCTGACCATTTTATGATGTCTATGATGCTTTCTGTAAATTGTGAATGATATTTTACAGGTTTGAAACAACTTATTCATTAAAATAATCCCTGTCTTTTATAAAAAAAGACAGGGATTATTAATAAAATTTTTAGGTATGAAAAAAATTATTTATTTTTATCTATTATTGAACAACTATATAGCATGTAGCTTTTTGGGTGTTTACAGCAGACTTTGCGGTTATAGTTGTTGACCCTGACTTTATAGCCGTAACTCTTCCTCCGCCGTCAACTATCACATTTTGATTGGATGATGTCCATTGAACTCTGCTTGACGCGGTCGGCGGAAAGACAGTGAGATGTAAAATAGTTGAGCTTCCTATAGTTAGATTTGTATTAGTTGCGGAAATGCTCATACTGAGAGGAGCTATTTCTGAGCTGGAGACGTAAACATGGCAACTTCCTACTCCGCCTTTGCTTGTTCCGGTGATGGTAGCATTACCTGCTTTTACAGCTTTTATAAAACCAAGTTTATCAACTGTTACAATGTTAGTATTATTGGAAGTCCATGTAATTGACTTATGGCTCGAATCTGCTAAAACTTGTGAACTATCACCGACTGTCAAATTAACACTTTGCGGATATACATTCATCCATTTAAAAATTCCTGAACAGCCTGAAAAAACTAAGAGTAATGCCGCGACAAAGATGATTGAAATTATTCTAATATTCATTTTATTTCTCCATTATTATTTTTAGAGGTGCCTTTAAATATCTTTTCACTACTATTTTACCATAATACAGCAGGTATGTAAATCATATTTTACATGTTTTTCACTATTATTAAAATTTTTGCTTTCATCTGCCTATCACCGCTATCCGCGCAATGAGTTATTACGGAGATTTGCAGGATCCTTAATGATCCGCCGCAAAAATAGGCTAAAATGCGAGGAAATCCTTAGGGAATTAAACCCCTAAACATTGAAAATTTTTTTGTTCATTTTGGTTTGTAGATTAGACGAGGTAAGGTGAAACCGGGCTCTGCCCTGCGAGATGCAAGTTTCTTCAAAGGCACTTTATGTGCCGGTCTACACCCAAAATGAACAAAAAAATTATCTTATCCCCTCTATTTGCAAAAGCTTCTCTTTCACATCCAATCCTCCGCCAAAGCCGACAAGATCACCATTATGACCTATAACTCGGTGACAAGGGATGAATATAGGAATCTTATTTTTATTATTAGCGCCGCCTACAGCTCTTTGTCCATTTGTATTTCCTATATTTACTGCAATTTCCTTATATGACGCTGTCTGACCATAAGGTATTTTTCGCAGCGCGTCCCAAACTTTCAATTGAAAGTCTGTTCCTTGCGGTAAAAGAGGAACGGTAAATACTTTACGTTTGCCGTCAAAATACTCGTTTAGCTCTTTTATAGCTAATGAGTGTATTTTAGTCTCTTTTTCTTCTAACTCTGAAGGTACTGTATAAGTATCAAATAACAGAGCTGTCAGATGTTCGTTATCAGCTATAAGACCTATACGTCCTATTTTAGTGTTGCAAAAAGATAAAGTTTCCATAACTGTATTATACCATAATTTAACCGATCACAACAGAAGAATCACTCTCTTTTTGTAAAACAGTGCTTTTCCTTTTTTGTTTTTTTGTAAGGCGTCGCCTTATCTCTATAATGTCAGGTAAATTGTTAATATGCTGAAGTAAATTGTTTAAATTTTCTTTTCCGGTAACTTCCATTTGAAGAGTAATTGTTGCCTGATTTTTCCTTTTATTTGAACCCATTTTCGCTGAACGTATAGGAACTTTATGTTCAGCAAGTATACTACTCGCCATGGCAAATATATCAAATCGATCAACAGCTATTATCTCGACTTCGGCTAAAAACGAACCATGTCCTGTATCTTTCCACTCAAGATTGATAATTCTCTCGCACTCATTAGTTTCAGACATAGCTATTATATTTGGGCAGTCAACGCGGTGAATGATAATTCCTTGTCCGCGGCTGACAAATCCTTGAACATTATCTCCGGGGATAGGAAGACAACAACGGGAAATTTTATAGAGCATGTTATCTATGCCGTCCGCCTCTATATGTATAGCCAACGAGTTATCTTTGCTCCCTCGTTTGTCGATAGCAGTACTCTCAATATGTTCAAGATAGTTTATTTTAGGCTTATCTCCGACTATCTTATGCAGCACGCTCTCTGCCGTTATATCGCCATAACCGATTAATGCGTACAGATCTTCAACTGTCTGCAAATTGTATTTCTCAGCAATTTTTAATAGTTTCTCGCCCTCTAAATGCTCATGCAAATCTATACTCTGTCTTTTCGCTTCTTCATGAAGAGCATCTTCACCACGTTTTGCGTTGACTTCTTTGTTAGCTTTACGAAAATACTGTTTTATTTTTGATTTAGCGGTATTTGTAACCACATATTTAAGCCAATCAAGGCTCGGTTTTTGTGAAGCTCGGACTATAATTTCCGCGACATCACCATTTTTAAATTTGTAGTTCAACGGCACTATTTTACCGTTCACCCTCGCGCCGGCGCATTTTGCCCCAAGATCAGTATGAATACGAAATGCAAAGTCAATAGGTGTAGCGTCCACCGGTATATCAATGATATCTCCGGCAGGGGTAAAGACAAAAACTTGATCTTTAAACAGATTGCTCTGAATATCTTCAAGCCAATCTGTATTATTTAAACTTTCCTGACGCATATCAATAAGATTTCGTATCCATGCCAACTTTTCGTCAAAGTTTTTATCACGTGTAGTGCCTTCTTTGTAATGCCAGTGCGCGGCAATACCCATTTCAGCCACCTGGTGCATTTGTGTAGTTCTTATCTGTACTTCCAACGGCTGACCGTGCGGACCAACAACTTTTGTATGTAAAGATTGATACCCGTTTGGTTTTGGCTTTGCTATATAATCAGTGAATTGATCCGGCAGCGGCAACCATAAAGAGTGTACTTCACCGAGGATACTATAACACTCTGATACTGTACTGACTATTATTCTTACTGCTTCAAGATCCAAAATTTGATGAAAATTTATCTCCTGATTATTCATTTTATTGTAAATAGAATAAAAATGTTTTGGTCTGCCTACAACCTCACCCTTCAAACCAAGTTTTTCAAGGCGTTCTGATATAGTGCTGATAACTGTATTTACAATCTCTTCGCGCTCTGCTCGTGTACGAGTTACATTTTTTTGAATAGTCTTATACATATCAGGCTCAAGCGCTCTGAATGACAAGTCTTCCAGCTCCCATTTGAGTTTCCATACCCCTAATCTGTGAGCTATCGGCGCGTATATTTTGAGCGTTTCTTCCGCTATTCTGTGTTGTGATTCTTCTGACATATATTTGAGAGTGCGTATATTATGAAGCCTGTCGGACAAGCGAATAATAATCACTCTAACGTCAATTGCCGTAGCGATGAGCATTTTTCTCAAAGATTCCGCCTGAGCGTCTTTACGGCTGTCAAAGTGAATATTGCTGAGTTTTGTTACTCCTTCAACCAGCTTCGCAACTTCATCACCAAAGCGCACCGCTATATCAGAAGCAACTATTTTTCGGCATTTATCGCCTTCTTGTATAAAACAGTCTTCAATAGTATCATGCAAAAGTCCGGCAATAATACTTGTAAGATCCATTTCCAGTTCGCTTAAAATAAAAGCTACTGCCAGTGGATGAATAAAATACGGCTCACCGGATTTTCTAAACTGTCCTTCGTGAGAATCATAAGAAAAACTATAAGCTCTTTCGAATTTTTCAAGGTCATCTGCTGTCGCGTTCATTTTTATTAAATTCGCGATTATTCTTTCCTTACGCTCTTCAAAGGTACCTTCTAATTTTGGAATCGCAGACGACAACATATTTTTATTATACCACAAAATCATATAGAAATCAATTGCATTTTGTGCACAGTTCAGCGTATTTTAAACTTTTAAAATAGTCTTAAAATCTAATTTTTTTTTGATTATCTATTTTATTAACTTATTTGACCAACTATTATTTATTTTTTTTCAAAAAAATAAATAATAAATAAATAAAAACTCTTGCATTTTAAGCATTTATCCAGTATAATATTATTAGTTAGTAAAGACTAACTACAAAAAAAGAAGAAAAAAATAAGGAGATGAAAATGAAAAAAGTAATTTTGGCAGTATGCGCTTTAGCAATATTCAGCATTTCTGCGTTTGCTGCAAAATCAGACATCTTATCATTAGTTCCGACTGCAACAACTGTAGAAAAAGGAGTGCTTGAAGCTGAAATAGGAGCAGATGACCCTATTGATGATTTTGACGGCACTATCTATCTTGAAGTTGAAGCGGGCATCTACGATGGAGTTGAAGCAGGGATTGACATCGCAAAAGGCGAAGATGATGATTTCGAATATTTCTTTAATGCAAAATACAGTTTTGCAGTAAACGAAACACAAAGTGTAGCAGCAGGTGTTTATAATGTTGCTGACGGGTACAGGACTATCCCATATTTGGTTTACGGAGTTAATATTTTTGACGAAGATGAAAACACCCTTGACTTAACGGGTGGCGCGCAGCTTGTTGAAGGAAAACTTAGAGGACTTTTTGCAGCTGAATACGCCAAAGGACCGCTTTATTTAGAAGGCGCTTTAGACTTTGGCTCAAACATGCACAGCTCAGTTGAAGCAGGATACGGAGTAAATATATTTACTCCATATATTGGATTTGCAAAATATGCAGGTGAAGATATAGAGTACTATGGCGGAACTACTGTTGACATTAATGAAAACTTTGGGTTTGAAATAGGCGCTTCTATACCGGAAAAAGGCAATTTAACAGCTTATGTAGCGTTGTCATTTAGCGGTCAGATTTTTTAATTAATTTCTTGTTATAAACTTTTATTACATTAGTCCCGCTGAAAATTCGGCGGGATTTTTTTTCATTAGTAGAAATTTCCTCCTTAGAACATATATATCAATTATTGACTACTTAATATTTACCAATAAATTTGTTAATATAGGCATAAAATCAATTGCTTTTTTTATCTTTCTTTGGTATCATATAATTATGACGTAGATATTATGCGAAATTATTGGATATTTAAGTAAGCTTTTTATTATAAAACAAAAAGGAGAGAGAAAAGGAAATGATAAAAAACATTAGATCATTATTCATGTTGCTGGTCTTTGCTTTGCTGTTACTACCAACAGTATCTTTGGCAGAACAAACATTAGTAACTGAGGATATGAGTAGTGTTTCCTCAGTTACAACTGTTGAATCCTTAACGGTTGAGGACAACGCTGTCATTGAAGGTGCCAATAGTATTCCTTCGTTTGAAAAATTACCTGTTAAAGATACCGGTGGTTATGGCACCGCGGACTACCTATATATTGATATCGTAAAAGTAACAAGCTCACCGAATACCGGAAACCCGGGTTCAACCCAAATAGATAACCCGGCTCAAGGTATAGTGCAGATATACGCTCAAGTAAAGTATTAAAACTACTATACTGATGGTATTAACGGCCCTGTTTCTTTTTCAGTCGCGTTATCTATAAAAGATTCAGACGGTAACACTATTCTTAGTAACGCTCCTCTGTCATTCATTTCCAATTCTGAATCAGATGTCCCGTATGGACATAATATAATTAATTACACCAGATACTACAAAGGTTCCTGGAACACAAGTTATTCTCCGGGTGGAGACTATACTTTAACCGCAACGGTAACGGGTACTAACAGCGGTAACAGTAATCAATATTCCGCAAGCGATACGCAAATGGTTATAGTCGCGGAAGGACAAACACCGGAACCCTATACCGGGTTAAGACCAAAGTATACTCCGGATTTTTGGAATGATGACGGACAGGTGCAATATTCCACCAACTGTTATTCATATGCATTTGATTGGCCCGGGGTTGTTAATTATGGTAATGGAGGTCAATTCCCTATTAATACACAGCCGGGCGGCATGTTAACACAAGTAATCCGTGATGAGATAGAACAACGGTCTGATGGTGATCCTCTAAAAGAACTTTTAAATCTGTTTGATAACGCGGCGAACATAGGTGATAAGGCTTTATACGGCGCTAAGTTAGACGCTGCTATTAACGGTCATACATTTGCTACCGCAGATCAGATAGCCGGCAATGATTTAGGACCAAACGAATGGGTAGTGTATTTGGTGGCGACTGATGATAGTTGGAACGGCGATCAAGATTACCATTGGTATAGACAAAACTTTGACGAATATGGCATTTTTGACGGAACATGGTCACATAAACCAGGCGGTTTAAAAGTAACAAATAGCACAGTAAGTTGGTATCAATATGCTGACGGGACAAGTGATTTTGTGTATGGTGATTATCCAATTACTGACCCCACACAATCACACGTAAGACGAATAGCAATTTATGATGTAAATAAAATTGGCACCATACATGCTGCCGGGTTATATGTAGACTATAAACGTATTGTTGGTGCTTATGTGGTCGGTATGTAGGGAATAATAAAAAAGGAGAATGTAATGTTAAAAAAATACTTGGTGATATTAGCAATTTTAACTTTCGTACTCGTTGCGTTATTTGCCCAGGAGAAAATGGGAGTGGAAGAAGAAAATATTGATATGATAACATATAGAAAAACAGGGATAGCGCAATTGAGAGAAACTGTTGGAAAATTGAATACGGGTATGACTATAAAGGAGGTGGAAGACCTTATAGGTAAACCTTCTTTTAACACGGGGGGAAGATATATACCAACATATACTTTTCCTGGTTTTGAATATTTGACCTTAGATTATGGTTTTAATAACGATAAGTTAATTTCTGTACGGAACAAAGATAAAATTAACTTGTTAGCATCAGAATATGAGGCCAATCCTGCTGAGTTTCCTGTCGCGATAGACGGTGAAGAGCCGATAACCTCAAACCCGGTAGTTATTATTAATAAAAAAGTATACGTTCCTATTGAGGATTTGGCTGAACAACTGGGTATAGAAGTTAAGTTTAACGAAGAAAAACAGCAGTTAGAGATTGTAACTAAGAAATAACTTCAGTAGTTTATTGTCGTATATAATTCAACTACTTCGTAAGCTCATTTTGACTTGCGAAGTAGTTGTTGGCGCATATGTTGTAGGTATGTAGGGAATAATAAAAAAGGAGGGGTAAAAAATGTTGAAAACATACGCAATGTTAGATACTGTCTAAGACAGCAAAAAATAGCATGAAATCAATTGAAAACATTGTTTTTTTCAAAACTTTTTTCCATAAAATACAAGAATTACATACATCCGAAAATTATTGAACTTGATGATTTTTTACCAAATACTATAGGGTATCTCTAAAAACCTCGTTACGTGGACTTGTGAGATACCCTATAACACAATTACTATCACTCCGATATGCGTTTAATATATTGTCCTCGCCTCACGAAAAAATATCTTACACGACTGCGAAGCAAACTTTTAGAGATATCCAAAATAAAATTAGTATTATGTAGAAATTCCTTTTATGATGTGATATTTATTTATTTTAATACTACATTATCTATTACATATGGAAACGCATAAAGTATGGTGTTTTTTACGCAAAACTTTTGCCTTTCACTCATATTATCCATATTTTTTATAGATAATATAAATGTTGATCCGTCTTGTTTATAATAATAATCGGAAAAATCTTCAAGAGATCCTTTTGTGTCTGAACTCGGTGAAGTTTCCATTAACTTCAAGACATTTGAAATAGTATACATCTCTTCTTGAACATTTTGAGAAACTATATTGTAAGAACTCCCTGCCTTTTCGGGTGAATATAGACGTACGTTTATCGTATCTTTTACTATAAAATTTATAGTTTTTACTTCATACCACCATGCAAGGCTTATTTTAAACGCTTCTATAGCGTTTATTTTTTGGGCTGTAGGTAAATTTTCCCAATTGCGAGATACTACTATTGATAAATCTCCGTTTGTGTTCAATTCAAACTTTCGAATATCAACATTTTCAAGCGGATTAATAAGCCCGCTGGGTGGGTTTTGCAATACTTCCAGTATAGAATATAGGCTGGGAATATTACTTGAATTACTACAACTTTTTACGGTCATGATTTCTGTAATTACTTGATACGAATTGTTAAGATAGCCAATAGAAACATGCATATTTTGCGGAGTATTGTTTTCATGTATTGGACGAGGGCACGCTGTAAGAAGCATGATAAACAACATTGACAGTAATGTTAATATTGTAATTTTGAAAGTTTTCATTTTCTTTCTCCTTAATTTTTAGAATGTCATATTTTCATTCTTTATATGCCAAAAGGAAAAACAATAAAAGTGGTATTAGGGGATATCCCGACTTTTATGCAAACTCTAAATTGGCTGTTAAGTTTTAATAATGACTTTGTTTTGTTTATTAATTTTGATAGTTTTTTAAATCAATTTTTTTTATACATTAAACGCATTTATGTATTTATTGAGAATATTACTATCTTTTTTACTTTTAAGATAAACCAACTGTAATGGAAACATGTTTAAACATATCCAACATTTTAAGACTTGCTTTTACATCATCGAAAAATGAATCAGGAAATGGATCCCCTCCACGATGTTCAAACAAAAACTTTGGTGTTGTAGTTCCACCTCCTATAAGCGTTGGCGGAACATATACTACAAAAAAATTTATTTCTTTACCTTCTTTAGCAAGGATTTGCGGCACCAACTCATAGAGAAATGAATACATATCTATTTCGGGATTAGTTTCAGTCATAAAGGTATCACTATGACGTTGACCTCCAACATCAGTATAGAAAAAATAATATTCAGATTCAGTTATGTTAGTATTACCATTATTATTTTTACCTCCACCGCTACAACCACTAATAACTGTTAATAGTGCTGTTAATACAACTATTAAACCAATTATTGAAAACACTTTTTTATTCAATTTTGTCCTCCTTCTTTATTCGCTCATTTTTTTAAAATTATGTAAACTTGCGAATTTATTATTTTTTTTAAGGATATCTTCTCTAAGGCTGCTGCTCGCTTAAAAACAGCAGCCTTTCATTTATCACTCTAAACAAGATAGACTGTAAACAACATCTAATAACTATATTTTATTTTTACGATACTCTCTTTCTCGTATCCTGACTCAAAAACTCTAAGATCCCAATTCGTTGTATCAGAACCTGAAGTAATAGAGCAGGAGCTGCCTTCTTGAAAAGTCACCCACTCATCGCCAATTTTTTTCTGCCATTTTATATTTCCTTTTGATGTAAATGGGGAAATCATTGAACCTAACTTAACAGTAACATTTTCTCTGTGAAATGTTACGTCTTTAACAGAGCTATCTTGTTTGCCGAACATATCCGAATGAAGATTGATAGTTGCAACCGGAAAACTACCGATAAGCATAGTTATTCTGTGAGTATTGCCTATATAACTTCTGTTTAATGCTGTATCCGGCATCGTACAACCTTTATATGTAGCGTCTATTGATTTTACTACAGTTGTTTCACTGCATCCGGACAGCATAACAAGTGATATCGCAAAAATCACCGTAATTGCCAATATAATCTTGATTTTCATTGCTTTTATACCTTTTTTACTTTACGAATTTAAAACCTACGGAACCAAACAAGCTGCTGGTAGATTCGTATTCTTTCCCATAGTTTTCGTTGATCATCCCTACGCTGGCAGACCAACGTCTATCTATATTATATCCAACTTTTAAACCTAATGATGAATAATCATTTTCTGCTGCATGCTTCATATAATCTGCTGCAACATCAAATTTATCTATTGAATAATTGACTGCACAACCATACGATGTTTTATTATCTGATATAGAATCAGCCTCTTTAAGATTCACATTTACCCCATGATGTGCCATATTAAAACTGACACTCAAATCATCACTGAAAAGATAGCTGAGCGCTCCGTAATAATTATAATAATATATATTGCCATACTTACTTTGTAAACCATCTGTGCTAAACCATTTCATGGAGTAATTTTTATCATAATCATATAAAGTAAACCCTCCGCCAACAGCCGCAGTCAAATTTTCTATAGGTAATGGAAGTTGAACCTTTGTATTTGCACCATAATTTAGGGAAAGTCCTCTTTGGCTAAACATAAAGCTTATTTCAAAACCTTCTTTTGCAGTTCCCGTAATAGTGGTAGAAAGTAACCCTTTACCTTCATCCAGAAAATTTAAATAACCTCCTACATCACCGCTAAAATAATTTGTGTTAATATCAAGGAGATTTCCCGGTGAAACAAAACCGGTTGGCTGTGTAACAGCCCCATTTATACCGTTCCAATTTTTAGTTCCAAATAATTGCGATGTCATAATAAGTATCATCATGACAACTGATATTGAAATACATTTTTTCTTCATTTTTTTACCTCTTTTTTAGGATATCTCTAAAAACCTGCTGTATCTGATATTGCGAGATATTTTTTTGATACTTCAAAAACTATATATTGTACACATACAAGAGTGTTATGTGGTAATATATTGGACGATGATAGCACGCAAAAAAGTGAACGCAAGTTTTTAGAGATGCCTTTTAGTTTGTCCTCATTCAAAACCGGCTTCAAGAAAAGCAGTACTACCATTTGGATTTACTGAATCACCATTTTTATTTGTTGCACTAAACTCAACAATAAGATCTATAACACCGGTAACATCAACTGCAACATCTACAGGTCTGGAGCCGGATGTTAATTTCGGCGATCTATATAATACTGTTTTAATATTATTAAATAAAGAATATACAGTTAAACTGTGGTAATCGCTAGTGTTTTTATCCGCATCTGTTAGTATATATGTGCCATATAATTTCGTATATCTCATCTCTAAAGGATATTGAAACCAATTAATTCTTAGTCCATAATAACTTCCACTTTGTAATCCACCTTGAAAATATGATTTACCATAATTATCGTTTGGAATATTAGCTTTCAATAAAAAGTCAGCATAATTATAACCATTATGAGTTGTATAGTCATTGTCATAACCAAATTTACTCACTGTCGGCACCATATCTGTAATCCATGTTTTGACTTTTGTGCCGTTTGGCTCTGTGCCAATACTTATAGTTGCGGTTTTGCCGTCCCATGAGACAGCCTTGCCGGTAAGTTCCGGAATAATATTTACCGGCACATAGGTTACTCCGTTCACGATAAACGGTTCAACAACATTGCCTTGTGAATCTTTGGACTGTACATATTTACCATCATAAAATATTTTGATGTCATTAAATGTCGCTTTTATATCTTTTGTCACTGCAACAGCCATAGCTTGTGTAACTGAAACAATTAAAATAGCTATTGTGACTAAAAAACTAATCTTTCTCATTTGCATTATTATCCCCCTATCCACCCGCATTTCTTTATATTTAAACAATCTCATTAAAAATTTTGACAAAGATAAAAATCTACTTTGAGCTTGAAAAAGTATATACCTCTTCAAGCTCAAATTGTTATATTAGCTTGGATTCACAGCTAATTTGTAAATAGTACTTACATTATTAACATTTACTTTATACCATGATCCATTATTACTTTCATATAAAACCCAGTTTCCTGAACAATATATATTTCCTACAGCGTCATCTCTAACCTTATTAGTGCTAACGTATAATGACGAGCCGTCAATATAATTTACCATACCATTATGAATATTTAGTTTAGTAATGTTTGTACCATATATGTATGAAGAATCACCGGTTCCGTCAAGACCTATTGTCCTAATATTTCCATTGCTTATATAATATATCTTGTTATTATAGATATTAAGACATTTAGCCGGGTTAGATGTTAACAATATAGGACTTTCATTATAATTAGTAGTACGTGGTATTTTATATATAGGTCCACCTTCACCATTTGCATAATACAGCCATCCTTCATAATAAGTTATATACCAACTATAAGCACTATTTAAATATCCACTACCACTACCTGTTAATGGTGATTTATATAGCCTATAAGAAGATCCATAACGACTATATAAATAATCATCTATGATATTTACATATCCAACATCAGTAGAAGTAACAGTAGTTATGCTACCACCACCTTCAGATATTTTATAATAATAGCCATTATTGCCGCGAAAATATATATAACCATTATAATAATTCATATAGCTACATGAAACATAATTACCGGTCATTTTTGTATGCACCGTGGTATAAGTGTCTGAAGCCAGATTATATTTAACCAGGTTTTCACCAGATCTAAAGAATATATAATTACCGTCAGTTGATGGAACCATATAACCAAGATTAGATGTATTACCCATAGTATTGCCACGCTTTTCTGACAAATTAGGCACTGTTACCATAATTCGATATGTTGCAGTTACACTTGAGCTGGCACTTGATTTTGCCGTAATTGTAACATACCCTGCATCTTTTATAAGCACTGTTATTGGAACTCCGGAGTCACTACTGCTTACACTTACAGTTGCTACATCAGCATCACTACTTGACCAATTTACTGTTTTATTAGTTGTAGTACCGCTTATATTTGCATATATTTGAATAGAGCCTGGAGTATGATTTCCTGTGCCGGTTCTGCTTAAGCTTATGCTGATAGGAACAGGTTGTACAGTAACATCACAGTATTTACTATAACCGCCATCAGATGTTTTTACAGTTATTCTGGCAGTCGTATTAGTTGTTTTTGTTGATACAGCCGTAACTTTGCCGGTACTATCAACTATTGCAACTGTTTCATTACTTGAAGACCAAGAAACACCTTTATTTGTAGCAGTATTCGGAGATACTATTGCAGATAACTGCACCGAACTCCCGCTTGTCAATACTGCTGTACTTTGCGATATATCTACTCCAGTTACGCTGATTGTACCCTGAATAACTGTAATTGCGCAAGTTTTTGTGTATGCACCATCAATAGTTTTAACGGTTATAGTAGCGTTTCCGCTAGTTGCAATAGCAGTTACCATACCACTTTGATTTACCGTAGCAACACTCTCGTTATTTGAAGACCAAGTAACATTTCTATTTGTAGCCTCATTTGGTAAAACTGTAGCTGAAAGTATAGCTGTACCACCTTTACTCAAACTCAAATCAGACTGTGAAATGTTAACTCCGGCTACTGGAATGTTTGATACAGTTACAATACAATTATCAACAAATCCACCATCCTCTGTAGTTGCCTTAATCTTAGTTGATCCGGTTGCTTTTGCAATCACGACACCGGAACTGCTTACTGTTGCAACAGATTCATTTTCAGAACTCCACGTACACTTTTTATTCGTGGCATCACCTGGTGATATTGAAGCAACCAATGTCGTTTCGCCGTTTACAGCGAGAGTAATGGTTTGTGGGATAATTGCCACTCCGGTAACACGGATAGGGTTATCTCCATTTCCTCCGCCGCCATCGTCGTTTCCGCCGCCGCCCTTTTCTCCGCCGCATCCTACCAATCCAAGGATGATTGTTATAAGCGCCAGGCTTATAACGAACATTTTCGTTGAGCTTCTCATATGCTCCTCCTTAACTTTTTATTTCATTTTAATATTAAAATATTTTAACTAAAATTTAAAATAAATTTATCAAAATTTGAATTTATTTTTTTATTTAAAAATTTTGATAACTATATTATATAATCAATACAAAAATATGTCAATAATATTTTAAAATAATTTTGTATGTTTTTCTAATTTACGTAAAAAGTACTTAATAGTTGGAAAAACAAACACATAATATAGTAATTTCTACAGACAAAACATAGAAATTATAGTATAATATTATATGAAAATAAAATATTATGAGAAGAAACATAAATAATATTTATAAAAACCCCGAAAAGCCAAATAATGGGGGGGGGGGTAAAGCAAAAATGGATGGCGTTTACGGTTTCATAAAGAAAAAAGCAAAAGAAAATGGAATAAAAATAGAAAATCTCCATAAGAAATGCGGCACCAGCAGAACCACTATGTATCGCCTAATGAAAGGTTTTGCGATACCTTCCATCGAAACAGAACAGTTACTTGCCAACGCTTTACGTCTTACCAACGCCGAAAAAGCAGAGCTGCACTACTACTATAAACTGTCTGAAACAAACCCCACACTCTTTGAAGCACACTTAACATTAGAAAACATACTTTTAAAAACAACGGAAGAAGTTGTCCCTAAGATAGACATCATTTTTTATGAAGATAAAAAATTTATTATGACTTATAAAGAGCTTTTAGAAAATATCTTAAAAGTATCAGATGATCCTCATTTTTCCTGCAACATAAAAATAATGAACAGTACCGATGCTATGTTCACCAACCCTATTTGCGACTTTTTAGACGAGTTAAAACAGATCAATCCTGATAAACAGTTAGAAGATTATGTAGAAATAGATCATTTAATAAGATTTATGGAAAAAGACAGTCATGGAAACATATTGACCCTAAAATCTATATTAAAACTATTTCGATATAACTGTTATAACGTTCATTTTGATAATATTGAAGATAATACAGACGGAAAAAGTGAATACATATACTCTACGAAAAATGCCTTTAATGATTTTATCCTTATAAAATATATAGATAACAGCAAGCCAAAATATATGTTTTTATCGCTATTGGAAGGAAGCTACAGCGACTGTTATTCATTTGAAGATAAAATGCTCTATGAATTCTTCAGTAAAGTATATGATGATAAGGAAAAAGAGTATCAACAGGCTCTTATAAAAGCGCGTAACTTCGATTTTTATTCAAATATGCTGTACGAAATAGAAATTAATAATGATCTATGGATGTTTAAACCAAATATGTGCTATAATATGGTACCGCCGGAGCTGATGAGAGCTATTACCGGAAGGATGCCAAAAGAAAATATAAATGCTTTGCTTACAGATCTTGGAGAATCACCAAATAACTTAAAAAAAGTTGAAGAGATGGTAAATTATTCTGTAAATTTTTTAGACTTAAGATATAAAGCAACTTTTGTAAATAAACATGTGGATATATATTCTCAAGAAGGACTGGTAGACTTTGCTTCGACAGGAAAACTTTCTGACCATATACCTTATTTAACTGAATTTTCAAAAGAAGAAAGACGCATTATTTTAGAAAATGTAAAAAATAGGAACAATGATCCTAAAGATCCGTTTAGATGTTACATACTTAATACCGCCGGCAATCAAGATATGGATGTTATAATCAATTCCAGCAACGGAATATTTATAGAATGTTTTGAGAAGAAGGTTCCCGGCAAAAAATTCGGAAAATCAGATGTCTATTTAGAGCAAGGAACTTTATCGCGCATACTGATCGATTTTGCGGAAAATCATGTACCGACCAGATTAGCTTTAAGCAGTGAAGACGCAAATAACTTTTTTGAAAATTTGATTGCAACACATTGTCAATAATCTTTAGAGGTGCCCTTATTTAGTTTAAAGTGTAAGATCTGACAAGACAAGAAGGCGTGCTTTTTAAAAGTCGCGTGGCAAGTCATTACCGAACATTTATACCAAACTCCGTCTGTTCCATGCTCTGTACGGCATGTAAAAAATAAAAATAGTTTTCGTCATTTTAAAATATTCACTCTTATATATTTTTATTCAGCAAGAAATCGTCATAAGTATTTTAAGTGTAACTCCTTTATCTTGGTTTATTTTATAATTATACTAAAACAAAGATATTTTGTCAATCTTTTAACATAACAGGTACTTTAAGAAAAAGATTAATATAACGAAAAATGAGTAAAGTTAAAGTATGTTATATTATTATTTGTTGTATTTAGTATAAAAGGTTCAGTTTGCATAACTATTCCGGCGCTGCCCTTTAAAGTGACAGAAGATGAGCTTTCATATAACGGCATATAAACATTATTGAAATCATACTCTCCTTTAAATCCATATATTCCTCCATATTCTTTTAAAACAAGCGCTATTCGAAAATTTTTGTTTAATTCAGAAAATGACGTTGCACCTGTATAGCCAACCTTGTTAAGAGCATCGGTGACTGCTCTATAGTCATTATAACCAGATGAAATAATAGTTTTAAATATACTGTCTCCGCCGCCAGCTAATCCTTTTGTTTGAGTACGAATATATTGACCGAAAAGAAACGGCAATCCATAGTTAGCGCCAATGGCATTATCATTTATACTGTAAGATGTATAAGTGAGAACAGCTCCGTTTCTTATAATACTTTTATCATCATTATTAAAATCAAATATCCTATTATAACGGTTATCATACATATATTCCGCTGCCATAGAAAACATCTCGTTCCACCAAATATGATTCACTGCGTGACGGGACAAAACAGAGTCAGTAAAATTTATAAGATGCTGAAACTCATGAACTAAGATTCTGTAAGAGGTACTTTCGTCATACATTGCGTAATTATCACCAGTGCCCATAAGCGGTGTAATATCTATATGTATCATGGCGAGGTTATTTATATTACGGCCACTGAGATCATATAAGTCATAACTATCGAAAAAACCGGCGACATAAGAAGTAGACCCAGAACCGTAACTATCTTTTATATCTTCTAACAGTATAACTATCTTTTCATTTGTATCTTTACTTCCATTTGATAGGTAATCTCCAAAATTTCTTACCATAAAGTCACGAATGCTGTTATCAAATTTCCTACCGATATTCCCGCCTTTATCAAAAGAAGAAAAACCTGAGTAATACTTGTCTTCTATATAAACGTCACAATATGTTCCTCTGTAAGCACATGCTGCAGAAACTGTAGCATAATCTCTGGTTGAAAATATTTTTGACGTTCCTATATCTTGCATGCTGACGCTTCTGCTGCCTGTTTTATGTAGCCCAAAACTTATACTTTGCATCTGTTCACTCGTCGGATCAGACAAAAAACTTGATGGCTCTATCTCATAAGCTGTCCTGCCATTTTTTAAAACCGTTGATTTAGCATTTCTCGGTAAAGTGCTTTTACTGTTAGATGAATAACTATTTTGAGGCAAAATTCCTGTAGCGCCGGAAACTCCCGCATCAGGCGACGTATTATATATAAGAACATAATTTATGCCTGTATCTCCAACTATTATATTACAGACAGCGGTTTTATTGTCCATTGACGCGGTAATAGTTGCCGTTCCATAGTTTACAGCCATGATATTTATTTTAGCACCTACAGATGAACTTTTAATAGCTATAATTGAACTGTCGCTTGTTTTCCAACTGATATTTGCGGCGTTTGTTACTGTTGATTTTACTGACAACTCCGCGGAGTCACCTATTTTAAACGTTAACGAAGACGGGACTACAGAAAACTCTGTTGAACTTTCAGAATATCCATTATTTTTCCCGCATCCGCTGAATATAAGCATAAAAATAAAAATAAATAATATATATATACTAAATTTCATATTCATATCATAATACTTTTTAATATTTATGTCAAGGAATTTATAAATATAGAGATCAAAAGAATTGCTTTTTAAACTTTTTTTTGGTATCATATAACTATGGATATATATGAATTGCTAAATAAAAGAATAAGCGTCAGAAAATATTCTGACACTTATGTAGAAAAAAATATTGTTGAAAAAATAATGCGAGGGGTGATAATATCTCCGTCTGCTTGCAATTTGCAGCCATGGCGGTTTATCGTTATCTCGAATGATGTACTGAAGAAAAAACTGCTTCCCAACTGGTCTTGGGCAACTGAAGCGCCTTATATGGTCGTTGCCTGCGGGATTCATGAAAAAGCGTGGAAAAGACCGTTTGACGGTAAGGATCATACAGATATTGATATAGCGATTGCTATGGAAAATTTAATTTTGCTTGCTACCGAAGAAGGACTTGGCACCTGCTGGATATGTTGCTTTGATGAAAAAATAGTATCTGAAGCTTTAAACCTTCCTGAGGGTATGGAGCCAATAGCCCTAACTCCGCTCGGATATCCGGAAGAAAATGATGACTGGGTAAGAAACAGAAAAGATTTCACTGAAATAGTGGAATGGCGCGACTAAGATAATTTGAGGATTTTATTATGATTAGCGGTGAGCTGTTGCTCCTTATAATGCGAATAGGTATTCTTATACTTTTAGCGCTTCTCATTATAGTGCTTATCACAACTATAAATAAAGAGATGAAAAAAGGCGTAAAAGGAAGTCATGAGATAAAAAAAACCGAGTATGGTTTGCCGGCATTTTTAAAGATGATTTTTGTTGGCGGTACAAAGCCGAAGAGCAATGAAAATATTACTTTAAATAAAGAAATAGTTATCGGCAGAAATGATTTTCAGGCTAATGTAGTCATTGACAGTAACTTTATCTCCGGCAGACACACCAGGATTTTTCCGTTTGGAGAGAGCATCATGATAGAGGACCTTGGTAGCACCAACGGAACTTATGTCAATAATGAACTTATTAATTCACCAAAAAAATTGAACGAAAACGATATAGTAGTGGTTGGTGATACAGAGTTCAAAGTTGTTTAATTTAAAAAAAACAATTGTATTTATTAGGACAAAATAAATGAAATACGAAATTTCACCAAAAGACAGAGAATACTTGCGTCAAACAGCTGAAAAATATATGGATGCTGCTACTTCTGAGCGTAATATAGAAAATATTGCTCGTTTTTACGCAATGGATTCAGGAGTTGGACAGGATAGGCCGGCTATTTTAGTTGAAGCTATTATGGACGATGAACGGCGGGCAAGGGATATGAACTGCAGATGCGAAGGAGAGTTTGCGCGCGGTATAGAAGATAAACTGCTATTTAAAATGTCTGATTTTTACTCAGTTTTCGATGACAACCCGCTTGACCCTTATTTAGATATAGGTATCGCGTTATCCTCAACGGATTATGGCATAGTTGAAAGCAAAACTTTACCGGAAGATTGGCAAAGTCCAAACAGCGGCGCTTATCATATAGATCCGGTCATAAAAAACATCGAAACTGATTTTCCCAAACTAAAACATCGAGAATTCAGCCTAAACCTTGAAGACGCAAAACAGAGATTAGAGGCGGCAAATTTAGTATTCGGCGATATACTGCCAAGCAGGATGCGCGGATATTATTATTGGACGATGGGGCTTACTAATACTGTAATAAACTTTATAGGTCTGGAAGAACTGATGATCTATATGTACGAAGAGCCTGAAGGTCTCCACAAAATAATGTCCTTTTTTTGCGATGATTTTATGAATATGGTCAGCTTTTTAGAAGACAATAAATTTTACACCTTAAATAACGAAGGAGACTATACAGGTTCAGGAAGCCGTGGATATACAAAAAGATTGCCATTGTCAACTGACGGAGTAGTTCGCGCCAAAGATTTGTGGTGTTTAGTAGAGTCTCAAGAAACAGTAGGCGTTAGTCCTGAAGGGTATGGCGAATTTATTTATCCGTATGAAAAAAAATTAGCTGAAAGATTTGGCTCTGTTTATTATGGTTGTTGTGAACCTGTGCATACACGTTGGGAAATTTTGAAAAACATGCCAAATTTAAAACGAATTTCCGTTTCTCCGTGGTGCGACGAAGAGTTTATGGCTAAAGAGTGCGCAAAAACAGGTATCGGTTACTCACGAAAACCCAACCCAACTTTGGTTAGCACGACCATTTTTGATGAAGAGACTATAAAAGATGATATAAGGTATACAGCCGAGCTTATAAAAACATATGGCTGCAACGCGGAAATAGTCATGAAAGACGTTCATACTTTAAACGGTGAGCATGATCGTCTTGACCGTTGGGCAAAATTAACTAAAAATGTTATTGAAAATATTTTTTAAAGTATTGACTTTAGATGAAAAAAAAATTATAATATATAGGAACGTTAAAGAATAATGAAAAAACAAATATATATCTAAAAGGTATTTTAGGAAAAGTACATTAAGCTTTTCATTCTAAAATAAAAAAAAACAAAAAGGAAGAAAAAATCAATGGAAAAAGTACAGTTAAGTGAGAAAAGTTTTTGGAAAATATTCTTTTTGAGTATGTTTACCCTTGGCATTTATGGTATCGTGTTCGTCATTGGTTACATCAGAGATTTAAATATTCTCTGTGATGGCGATGGAAAAGTAACACCTGGTTTTGGAAAAGTATTTTGGTTGTCATTAATTACTTGTAGCATCTACGGTATTATCTGGACATACAATCAAGGTAACAGAGTACAAGAAAATGGTCCTCGTTACGGTCTTGAAATAGCTGAAAGTGGTCTGACTTTATTACTGTGGTGTTGCATACCTATTGTTGGTTCATGTATATCACTCTTTAAAATGATTGCCAATCAAAACGCTATGATCGCAGTATATAACTCACAGTTAAACAGTTAAAAAATAAGATACTGCAAATATAATTTAAGCCATGCTTCGATTAAGAAGCATGGCTATTTTTATAGATAATATATTTTAAACTTAACTTAAAATAATTGCTAAGCTTATGACATAAAGTCATAAATTCTTTCTATCAACTCTTTATCGTTACATATATCGCTGAAATAGAATATAACGGCACTGTTTACTGGGATATTATCGTAAATATATTTGAAAAGCTCAAACTCATCAGCGAAATCTTGACCGAGTTTTATAATATCGTTATCCAAATGCATATTTTTTGTGATATGCGGAGCAAGAACCGCTTTTCCACCAAATTCACGCATAATTACAGCAGAGTCTGTAGAATTTCCCGGATTCCAATTGTACAACTTTACGCCCTCAATTTTCGCGATATTGTCAAAGTATTGCTCATACCACGAACATGAATGGTAATAAAGTCCTCCGCAGGATTTTGATATTTGATTAATATACGGAACGCTAAATTCAAGGTGCATTTTGGGAGAGACAAGGCTCATGGCATCGTCTCCCAAATAACACCCTGAACCTTCTGACCAAACACCGGGCCACGGACAAGGAGCGTATCTGTCGCCGACTATTCGTTTAAATTCGAGGGTAAACTCTATTGTAAAATCGGTAATTTTTTGCAATAAACTATGCACAGAGCTTGCGTCATCGGTTAGGCATTCATAAAAAGTATCGTCCCACATAAGTTCTGCTATAGAAAGCGGAGCGGCAGTATCCGGAATAACTATCTTAGTGTCGAGAGCGGCAGAGTCCAACTCTTCTGTTATCTCTTTGGCAGCTAAAATAACCTGCCCTGCTCTTGTATCATAAAGATTAGGTGTTTTTATTTTTTTCGCGTCAGCGGGATCTGTAATAAGCGGCTTCATCCACTCCTTACCGGTACTTGTAAACACATCATCACACCCCAAAGATTGGGCGATTAACGCGTTGCCGATATATGAAACTTTATCAGCACTGACTGATCTTATTTTTGTAGGCTTATAATGCCAAAAAGTCAAGGAGTTAAGGCGGTCACTCGCCGTAACATCAGATCCACAATACAATACCCTGTGTTCGTTTGGCTTAGCATATGCTAAACGTAATTCATTTAATATTTGTTCTTTATTCATCATTAAATCTCACGAGGTTTACGAAGCCAAGCTTTTTGGAAAAGCTTGACCAAAACTTAATTTTTTTTGATTTTATACAGATAACATGCTAAAAATGCACTATAGTAGCGCCTGCGCCGCCTTCTGAAGGCTCTGCTTTATGGTAACTCGTAACAAACATCGTTCCCCGCAATATTTCGTCAACCATTCTTTTAAGCGCCCCGCTGCCGTAGCCGTGAATAATCCGTACACGTTTTAAATGTGCTTTCTCGGCATTTTCCAGATATTCCTCCAAAACATTTTCAGCTTCTGCCTTTCTCATACCAATAAGTTTTAACTCAGCGGAAACTGATATATCTGACTTTACTTCATAAACCGGAATAATCGTCCCTACTTTTGGTATTGCCGCAGTCAGTTCGCTAACTTTAGCTTTGACCTGCATAATACCTACCTGTAAAGTTATTTCATCGTCATTTACGCCTGATTCACGCGCGATACCGCGATATCCAAGCCTTTTCACTATAACCTCTTCGCCGGCTTTAACACTACTTAATGGCTTGTCTATAATTACTTCGCCTTCATCTTCTATCTCGTCATGCAACTCCTGATCAAGCTTTAAAAGTTTTTTTCCGGCAAGTTTGGAAAGTTCATTATGAGTCGGCAAATGAGAAATATCACCTTTTGACGCGGTCTTGTATTCTTTAACAGCACTTTTCAACTCATCTAACAGTTCATTAGCTTCAATCCGCGCGTTATAAAGAATTTTTTTCGCTTCATCTTTTCCCTTTTGCAAATGCTGTGAAGTATTTTTTTCATATTCAGCTTTTTTCTCGCTAATATCTTTAGCGTCCAGTTCAGCCGCAATTCTCGCCTTAGTAATAGCAGTTCGTTCACGATCAAGCGCGCGTCTTGCTCCTTCCGCTGTTTTTAAAAGACGCTCAACAGCAGTAGCTTCTTCACCCATCAATTTTTTGGCGTTTTTGATAATATCTTTATCCATACCAAGTCTTGCCGCGATAGTAAGAGCATTACTACTGCCCGGAAGTCCGCGAATAATTCTATATGTCGGCTGCAAAGAAACAGGATCGAATTCCATGCTGGCATTTTCGATAAAATCGTTATTTTCAGCAAAAATTTTCAATTCACCGTAATGCGTTGTAGCTATTAGCCGGCATCCTCTTTCATGAAGAGCAATAATTATCGACTTTGCGAGCGCTGACCCTTCTGCCGGATCTGTACCTGCACCAAGTTCGTCTAAAAGCACCAAACTTTCTTTGCCGGCACGCTTTATAATATCCACAATATTATTAATATGTCCTGAAAATGTAGAAAGGTTTTGCGCTATAGACTGCTCATCGCCAATATCAACAAATACATCTTTGCAAAAAGAAATTTCAACCCCCGGTTTTGCCGGCAAAAACAAACCGGACTGTGCCATAAGCACAAATAATCCAACGGTTTTTAGGGTAACTGTTTTACCGCCCGTATTAGGCCCTGTTATAAGCAGTACGCTTTCAGTATTTTCGCCAAGCGATATATCTATAGGCACAGCCTTTTCAAATAATAATGGATGACGCGCTTGAATGATGGAAAATATTCCTTTATCATTAAATACAGGCATATTACCTTTTATTTCACGGCTGAAACGACCGCGAGAAAATATCATATCAAGACGGGCAGAAGTTTCCAGTGAGCTTAAAATATCACCGCCGATTTTACCAACTTGGACTGTCAGATTTTCAAGTATACGACGAATTTCTTCTTCAACTTTACCTTCTGCTTCACGTAAATCATTGCCTGCTTCAACTAAAGATAGCGGTTCCATAAACAATGTTTGACCGCTCGCTGAGATATCATGCACTATGCCTTTAAACGCATTTTTATGCTCATTTTTTACCGGAAAAGCAGTGCGTCCGTTACGCTTTGTAACTATAGGTTCCTGTAAAATATCTTGATAATGTTTGCCGCTTAAAATTTTACTTATTTCGTTTTGTATCCGTTCATTTATAAGCCGTACCTGCCGTCGAAGGGTTATAAGTGAGGATGAAGCATTATCTTTCACCTCACCCGCGTCGCTTATGGCACGCCGTATACTGTTTTCAAGGGTAAAAAACTCGTGAAGCTGTGCTCCTTGCGCGTAAAGCAACGGAAAATCACTTCTACTCTTGCCGCAAATAGCCGACTTTAACGTGTGAAAATCCGCAACGCTACTCGCTATATCCAAAAGTTCTTGCGGCAGAAGCATACCTTCCTTTGCCGCTTTTAAAATATTTTCCTTAATATCTTTAATTCCGGATAGAGAAACGTTTGAATGATGCTCCAAAAAATTGACAGCTTCCGCAGTCTCTTTCAGTCTGGAAGTTATCACCGCGTGATCGGTGAGCGGACCCATACGCTCAACATATTCTCGTCCTATCGGAGACTGAGCATTTTTCAAAACCATTTCTTTAATTTTATAGTATTCTAATACATTTAACGATTTTTTGTTCATTTATTACAATTTTACTATCCTAAATAAGACAACCGCCACGTTTTCTATTTTTAGCGCGCAATATCGCGTCGGCGCGAGTTAAATACTTAATGCTATCCTCAGGATAAAGAGCAATAATTTTATTTTTTGCCGCGACTATAACACGTTCATTAAGCGTCCCCGGCTCACCATCATAACTGCTCAACTCCACAGTGAGGAGTATATCTACGATTTCCTCAAAAACACCTTTTTCTATAGCCGTGATTATATGCTTCTCAAGCTCCATTCCTACGCTGTCTACAATATTCATCAGTTTTTCAGGATTCGGAGTTTCAACATAAATGCGGTTAATGGGCTCTGTGCCGGAAGCGCGGATAGTAATATAGTTCTCCTGTCCGTCTTCATCCAGCGCTATAATCTCCGCCAGTTCATCACGTACTCCGCCAACATAAAGCGGGGTAAGATCTGCAAGTTCTTTATCCGGCTCCATAAAAAAGAGAGTGCTGTTGGTTTTATCATCGACGTATTTGTCCAAAAAATTATTGACAAGTGCGGTTTTCGCTATATCCGGCGCTTCAACATCACGACGATGAGAAACCAGTGTTCCGTATTTGGCAGTCAAAGCGTTAAATGCCGCGCGAACGCCCATATTTTTCACAGCACACATCTCTAACGTTAATATCGCTCCCCAGAGACCGTCTTTGTCCGGAGTATGATTTCGTGAAGTCATACCATTGCTTTCTTCGCCGGCTAAAAGCAATTTTGACAAAGAGGTACGGAATTTCTTTTCTTTTAACTCGCTGTTTTCATTATTTTTTATAGATAATATAAGATCCTCCATCATAACTTCAGCAATGTACTTAAACCCTACCGGTACAACATGAGTTAAAAAACCGCTCATCTTTTTTGCATCACCTATATACACACGATAATCAGGGTTTTTAGCGTGAAGCGCTAACTCATTTGCATTTTTCGGCGGAATAATCTTATTTCTATTCTCCTCTGCTACTCTGTCAAGCAGTCTTGTCGTCACCATATTACGGATAATCATGCCTGGTTCGTTATTATAATTTTCATTCAACATATATTCTGCAATAACAGGGAGTAAGTTATTCATCATAAAATATTCGCCGTATTCGTCAATGACGCCGAAACGGTCTGAATCAGTATCAAAACCAATGCCTATTATTTTACAGTTATATTTATCTTTTAACTCCCTCACTTTATCTCTCAATCTGTAAATATGAGGAGGCTCAGGATTAGCGTATGTCAAATCTCCTAACAGCGGATCTTTTGTTCCATGTAAAACAATATGCGGGATATTAAGAAGTTCGCACGCATAGCGTATATAGCCGCGGGAAGATGAATGCATCTCGTCAATAACGACCATACCGTCCTGCCAATAAGCGGCTACTCTATCTTTATCTTCAAGACTTAAAACGCTACTCTCTATATAGTCAATCCTTGGATCAAAATAAGTTATATTTCCTTCTTGTCTGTCGCCTTCTTCTAATTTTACAAGATCATCACAAAGCAATATTTCCATAGCGCGACGACCAATAGCGTCAGTGACGTTAGTCGGAGCAACACCTCCGTATGGCATATTATACCTTATACCGTGATATTCTGTCCCCATATATAAAAGCGTATCTGTATCTTTTACAGGATTATGTGACGGCGTACAATTAATAAGTCCGGCGTTTTTTGTAATACCAATAGTATCTGTTATATAATGAATCAAAGCCGGTGATGGAGTTTCACGGCTTGCCAGGTGAACATCTAAACCATTTTTAAGGGCAATTTCTGCCACAAGACCGCCTATCTTATCGGCATTTATCCGACTGTCATATCCGATAGTTAACGGATATGCGGATAATCCGGAGTTTATAACGTACTCAACTATGCTTTTAGCGACAGCTTCAGCTCTTTTCCAACTAAAATCTACTCCCATCTTAGCACGCCATCCGGAAGTTCCAAAACGTGGGTACTGCATATCGGACAATAGCCTAAATATCCAACGACAATTTATATACTCCGGCTTTTCTCCAAGTTCACGAAGTTTTGATGTAACCTCTATAGCAGTTTGCATCCTCGCGTTTCTTGATAAATTTACCGCAACGGCAAATTTATAAAATATTTCTTTTCTGACGTTTTCCTCTATATCTCTAAATTCCATCCGTTTAAAGAGTGCTGTTATCGCGATATATGAAGTATTTCTAATACGCGCGAAATCTATTTTTGTACTATCGTCTTTTCCTTCAGCTTCTATAAAAATAAACTGTATTTCTCCGTAAATACACGTAAGTATAGTACTATTACAGACACAAGACGCTATTTCAGGTATAAACGACGTCAATTTTTCTTCACTATTTTGCTGCGGTTTATTTCCTAAAAGCGCGTCTTGAACTATAGATTTACGCAAATTCCTTATATTCTCAAGTAATTGTTTATTCATAATCCTCTAAATTCTTTTCTAAAAAAACAGGCTTTTCAATAAATAACCCTTTTATAATTATATCGTATAAATAGCGTAAAGTCAATGAAATGAAGGTACTATCAGTTTCTTACTGTTCATATATCACCTTTTTTTGAGTTTACTTTTATCTTATTTTTCAAAAAAGCATTATAATACCAAAAAAAGAGATGAAACTACTTGACATAGCTACTGTAAAAGGGTTAAAATTTAGTGGCGAAAAAATTGGTACTCCCATACTGATATTTTGCTATACATCTTTTTAAATTTACAGGAATATAAACTATTATGTTAACATCAGAAGATATTAAAAAAGTCGCGCTGCTTGCTCGTCTTAACTTAACAGATGAAGAAATAAAAAATTATGAAGGGCGATTAAACGGCATTATGGAGTTCATCAACGAACTTGACGAAGTTGATACTTCAGATATTATCGGCGATTCTCATGTTATCCCCATGATAAATGTTATGAGGGAAGACGAAAACATAACAAGTCTTTCACCAGATCAAACTGTTGAAAACGCTCCGGAAAGCATTGGCGACTATTTTAAAGTGCCTCGTGTTATAGAGTAGTTATAAAAAACTTCTTAATAAAAAAACTCAAGGAATCTTCTTAATTATGAAAAGAATAAACATCGTTATTATCGCGATAGTCGCGTTTATAGCTCTTGTTGCTGTTGCAACATCTGTCTACTGTAACATAAGCCGTAAAAACACAAACATTACTACTGCTTCTAAAAACTCTGACAGCCCATCCTCTTCCATAAAAGGCGTTAGTCCTGCGCTAACCATAAAAGGAAACACTTACCCGTTTACAGTAACAGACGCTCTTGGCGATACTATAGTTATAGAGAAAAAACCTGAGAAAATAATTTCTTTAGCTCCTGCTGCAACTGAAATACTATTTAAAATAGGTGTTGGAAACAGACTTGTCGGTGTTACAGAGTACTGCAATTACCCGCCGGAAGTGTTGGAATTACCCAAAATAGGAAGTTACGATACGCCGAGCATTGAGCTTATAAGCGCCATGAAGCCTGACCTCGTAATATCAGTTCGCGGTAATAAACGCGAAGTACTGCAAAAAATAAAAGAGATTGGTATAAAAGTTATCTCTATAGACCCGGTTTCTTTTGAATCTCTTTGCTCAGCAATGTCTATTATAGGCAAAGTAACTGACGCGACTGAAGACGAAAGCGCGGTTAAAAAGATAAATGAAACTGTAAATATCATCAAAACAACGTCAAATGAATTTAAGAAAAAACCGCTTGTGCTCCTCCTACTCGGTCTTGACGAATCGATGTTTACCGCAGGATCATATACAACTGTTGATGAAATTATCAAAATAGCCGGCGGCGCTAACCTATCAGACAGTACTTCTGGTTGGTATCAAATATCTATGGAAGTTGTAAGCGCCAAAAACCCTGATATTATAATTCTCAGCAAATATGAGGGTGCCCAACCGCTGGAAGATATAAAGGAAAAACTTTTACAAGATAGTAAATGGAAAACTATTTCCGCTGTTAAAAATGGCGATATTTATTATATAAACGGCGAACATATAAATGTAAGCCCGCGTCTCTTAAACGGCTTAGAAGACATACACGCTATTATAGCGGATTTTCAGGGTAAATGATAACATTAAGCGTTAAAGAAGTAAAGGGCGGGTACTATAATAGACAGGATATTCTGCGCGGAGTTAACTTTGATCTGCTAAAAGGAGAACTTCTCTGCGTTATCGGACCGAACGGATCCGGGAAAAGTACTCTTATAAAAGCGTTAACCGGTATTTTGCCGTATGAAAATGGAGAGGTAAACTACTTTGGCGAGAAATTAAAAAATTACTCTCCGCTAGAACTTGCTCAAATAGTAGCTGTAGTGCCGACTCCTTCTGTTCCTCTTTTTGCTTTCACTGCCCGCGAAACTATAGAGATGGGACGTTACTGCAAAAAAAAAGAGTCAACCTCAAAAGAAGACCGCGAGATAGTTGAGAAGGCTGCTTTTGATACTGATGTCCTACATTTGCTTGAACGGAAAATAGACAACTTAAGCGCAGGAGAACTTCAGCGGGTCATAATAGCGAGAGCGCTTGCCCAACAGACAAAGATAATTCTTTTAGACGAGCCTACAGCTCACCTTGATATTTCTCATCAAATGAAAATATTTCAATTGTTAAAAGAACTGGCAAAGGACGGAGTATCTATACTTTGCGTATCACACGACTTGAATCTGGCAGCAGAATTTAGCTCCCGAGTACTCCTCTTTTCTGTTGGGCAGGTTTATTCAGATGGATTACCCGGAGAAGTTATCACACAAAAAAATCTGGCATCAGTTTACGGGACACTGGTGAGGGTACAAGATAACCCATACAGCGGACAGCCGATAGTTTTGCCGTCAATAATGGAGGAATACGATGATAAAGAATAGACAATTTGTATTTCCCATCTTGATAGCGGTGATGTTTTTCAGCATTGTCATTTCAGCAGGCATTGGTCCTGTTTATATCATGCCGGGAGATATTTTATCTATTCTCGGAGAAAAGTTTTTCCATCTTCAGTCAGCAAATTTGCCGGACTGGATGCAGAGCATCATTATAGACCAACGTCTCCCTCGAATCATAATAGCCGTCATAATAGGAGCTTCATTAGCAGTCAGCGGAGCATTGATGCAGGCGCTGTTTCACAATCCTCTCGCCGACCCGTATATAATAGGTGTCTCTGCAGGAGCGTCTCTTGGTGCGGTTGTCGCAATGGTTGGCATAGGTAGCGCGTTTTATGTAACTTCTCCGTTTATAAATAACAATATTGTAGTCTTGCTCTCATTCATTGGAGGTATTATCTCTGCAATATTAGTTTATATTATAGCGCGCAAAAATGGAAAGGTATCTGTTGCTACTCTCCTTTTGACCGGTATAGCTATCGGTGGTATGATGCAGGCATTGACTACTTTTATAATGCTGCAACAACAGACGACCGATTTGAAATCTATCATGACACGCCTTATGGGCAGCTTTTCAACTGCAAGTTGGAGCGATGTTTTAGTTATTTTGCCTTTTGCGGTTATAGGTGTCTTTTTAACATTTTTGATTACCAAGCAACTCGACATTCTATCTTTAGGAGATGACGAAGCTCACCACCTTGGGATAAACGTCAAAGTCATCCGCACCATTATTCTGGTAATAGCAACACTTCTTGCTTCTATATCGGTGGCGCTCTTTGGTATTATCGCTTTTGTCGGACTTATAGTCCCTCATATTTCTCGTCTATTAATGGGTCCTAAACATAAACTTCTCATTACTTGCTCAATATTTTTAGGCGCGATTTTGCTTATTTGGTCAGACGCTATAGCTCGTTCTATCATTCCGGCTAAAGAGATACCTATTGGTATAATAACCAGCGTTATCGGCTCTATATTTTTCTTGTATCTCTTAAAGAAATAAACTTGATTGTTTTGTGAATAAATTTATATATAAAAAAACAGCGTTTACGCTTCCCTAACTAAAAAAATCAATTTTATTCGTTACTCACCGCCAGTTTATAATTAAACACCTGCAACCTTTTCGGACAATGAATGATAAATATCAACGCTGAAATGAAGTATAAAATGGTAAATAACTGTGAAACATCAGTTATCTGAGTGTTTGAATGTATAAACTCCATAAACACAGTGGCGATACCCCAACTCTTAACCAAAATCGGCGCTATAAGCTGACCGATAAATAAGACAAATAAAATAATACCATGCCATATAGTAACACGAAGTCTTGCTAAAATAAACAAAGCGAGCAAAGACTGAGCTGCGGTTAATAGTATCTCGTGAATTTGGAACTCACTCATCGGTAATGAAGTTACTATCTGTTTTGTCGAAATAGCGTAAACAAGAGGTATCATACCGACTAAAAGTGTCCATTGATTCAGTTTTGCCGAGAGTAAACTGCCAAGCGCCATGCTTCCGGCACCGCGGCAGGCGAACATTATAGCAACAATAAATTCAGGTGCCTCAGATGCTATCGGGGCAAGCCACTGCACAACATAAAACTCCGGAACTATAGTTTGTGTTTTTCCTATATAAGCTAGTGACTCAGAAAATGGTTCCGCGCTGGAAAAAATAGCGATAGCAGAAAAGATAAATATGGCAAATGTCAACACATTTCTCTTTTTTCCCGGACAACTTAACAATACTTCTGCCGGACCATCAACATCAACTTCCGTTATAGGACGTTTTCCGGCTATGAAAATATACCATACATAGATGCCGATAAAAACAACGGTATCTATCAAAGTCAAACTTCCTTTTATAACTATAACCAACGCGTAAACAGAAGCCAAACCTAAAGCAAAAAGCTCAAGCCTCCTTTCTTTATCGAGAAACAGCGCATTTTTTGTTTTAAAATAGGCTATCGCTATAACTATTACCCAGGCAATACCGATAATTATCCTGTTCGCGCCGGTCATATTCGCAATTGCAAAATGAGCATGCTCAGGATTTGTACTACCGGCTAAAAATTCTTGTCCCGCCATCCAAGTAAAATACATATCAACAGCATATTCCGGCAAAACCGCTATCAACGCAACTATGGCGAGCGCTATAGCCTGCGGAAGAAATGACTGCGCGGCATCGCAAGCCCAAAGGAGTAAAAAAGCGGCTGAAAATATAGATATACCGCTTATAATAGCTCCGTATCCGGCATACAACTCATGATAAGTCCCGCTTATTCGGCAAAAAATACCGATAGCGCTCAAGAAAGCACATATAGCCATACATATGACATATTTCTTTGTATTACTCATTTTTAAAGTATTTTCCTTAACAACGATGGCGTTAGTTAAAACAGTCCTTCTATTTCCCCATGTTCGTTAAATCTTATATTTTCAGCAGCCGGAGTTTTCGGAAGTCCCGGCATAGTCATTATGTTTCCTGAATATATAACTACAAAACCTGCTCCGGCGGAAAGTTTTACATGGCGAACAGTAAACTTAAAACCTTCAGGTCTGCCCTTTAGCGTTGGGTCGTCAGAAAGAGAATTTTGTGTCTTAGCTATGCAGATAGGCAAGTTGCCATAACCTAATTTTGCTATATCTTCCATCCCTTTTTCAGCAGCGGGCAAAAACCTTACTTCATCTGCTCCGTAAATAACTTTTGCTACTCTTACAACTTTTTCCGCGATAGGCATGTCAAGGGAATATATATAATCAAAACAGTTAATATCGTTAGTACGTTTAAAAACTTTTTCAACAAGTTCTAAAGCGCCTTTGCTGCCGTCTCCCCAAGCAGTACTAATGGCAAAATCAATATTGTGTTCAAAACACAGTTCGCTCAAAGTGGCTATCTCGCCGTCAGTGTCAGTTGTAAAACGGTTAATAGCAACTATCGGCTTTATTCCAAATGATTCAATATTCTCACAATGTTTTTTAAGATTTACAAATCCTCTTTCAAGCGCGCCGATATTTTCATTTTTAAGTTCATCAGCTACTATTCCGCCATGATATTTTAGCGCTCTTACCGTAGCGACTATAACGACCGCTGACGGAAAAATACCTGCTGTACGACATTTTATATCAAAAAACTTCTCTGCTCCAAGATCTGAAGCAAATCCTGCTTCTGTAACAACGTAATCAGAAAGTTTAAGCGCGAGTTTTGTCGCCAAAATAGAATTGCACCCATGCGCGATATTTGCGAACGGACCGCCGTGAACAAATGTCGGTGTGCCTTCTAAAGTCTGCACAAGATTTGGCTTTATAGCGTCTTTTAACAGCACAGCCATAGCTCCTGACGCGTTTATATCTTTCGCGGTAACCGGTTCTCTTTTTGAGTTAAAGGCTACTATTATTTTATCGAGTCGTGACTCTAAATCTTGTAAATCATTTGCCAGACAGAGAAGTGCCATTATCTCTGACGCGGTTGTTATCTCAAATCCTGCTTCACGTGTAATGCCGTTCACTCTGCCGCCAAGTCCGATAACTATACTTCTCAGCGTACGATCATTCATATCCATTACGCGATTAAAAGTAATGGTATGTTCATCTATATCAAGAGGATTCCCCTGAAATAAGCTGTTATCCAGCATAGCAGCCAGCAGGTTATGTGCTGAAGTTACGGCGTGAAAATCACCGGTGAAATGGAGGTTGATATCTTCCATAGGGATAACTTGCGAATATCCGCCTCCGGCAGCTCCTCCTTTTATGCCGAAACATGGTCCGAGAGAAGGCTCACGAATAGCTATAGAGGAGTTATATCCTAAGGAATGAAGCGCGTCGCCAACACCTATAGTAACTGTAGTCTTGCCCTCTCCGGCCGGTGTTGGAGTCATCGCGGTTACAAGTATAAGTTTTCCGTCTGAAGCTTCTTTTAAGCGGTCAAATATTGACAAATCCACTTTAGCTTTCGCATTGCCGTAAAGTTCAATCTCATCTTTTAATATGCCGGCTTTCTCAGCAATTTCGGAAATAGGCTGAGGTTTCACTGAACGGGCTATTTCAACATCTGTTAAATAATTACTCATGAAATTTAATTATACCATTTTTTAGTTTACCAGTCAATTTTATATTTGGCCTTTTTTATGGTTTGCCCTGTTGACATCTGTTTTAAATACCGCTTGGCAATTTTTTTAACACTCTGTCTTTGTTTAAATTTCAGTTTGCTGAAATAACTGATAAAACTTATTATTAAAATTTTAAAAAAGCTTGAAGAAAAAATAAAAAAGCTTTATAATATAATTAATTTTTATTTAGGAGATAAAAAATGAAGGCATTAGCTATTATAGAAAAAGGGAAACTCGATCTTATTGATCTTGAAATTCCTGAAATTGGCGAATACGAAGCATTGACAGAGATGGAGGCTTGCGCGTACTGCAACTCTACTGATCATAAACTTATTGTAAGTGAATTTTTCCCGGGATCTTTCCCAAGCATCTTAGGGCATGAAGTTATAAGCACTGTTATAAAAGTCGGCAGTAAAGTAAAAAACTTTAAAGTTGGCGATCGTGTATTTCGTCAGCGGTTAACTGATGATATGCTTCCTGGCGGAAGGAGCAATTGGGGCGGATTTTCTGAATATGGAGTTGTCATTGACAGATGGGCACAAGAAGGAGTCGAACATGACCCGCAAAAATACCCGTATGATCAGCAAAAATTATTAATAGACGTATCGGCACCTGAGGCAACGACCATGATAACTCTTATGGAGTGTCTTGACTGTGTTAAATCAAGCGGCGCGAAACCGGGCAAAAATATAGCGATTATAGGTTCAGGTCCTGTAGCGCAGAGCATGGCAACTTTCGCGAAATTATTGGGGGCAGACTATGTCGCTGCGGTCGGCAGACGTGATGTACATAAAAAACGGTTTATGGAAATAGCAAAAATAGATGAATACGTTACCGATATCAGCAGCTTGCCTAAATTTGATATCGTTATTGAGGCTGTAGGTTCAAAGGACGCGCTTGAAACCGCGCTAAAAATAGTCAAAGATAATGGCGAGGTCTGCATTTATGGAATAGCGGCTGAGTCAGAGCCTTATCCTGTAGAGTACACTTCTGATCCGCGTGTTAAGTCAATTGGAGGAGTTGAAGGAAGAGCTCAGGCAGAATTAGTGGAATATATAAAAAACAATAAGATAAACCTTGCTGATTGGTATGACGTTGTTATGCCGATGTCTGATTTCCAAAAAGGTTATGACCTCTATATGAGCGGCGGCGCATATAAGGTTGTACTTATACGTTAGTTAGTATAGCGTAACATAAAGTTGCAACGCTATTAAACATTGAATAGGCAAAAAAATGAGAGTATTATTTATTGATATTGACACACTCAGACCGGATAGGATGAGCTGTTACGGGTATTCACGTATAACTACACCAAATATAGATGAGGTAGCCAAAGACGGAGTGGTCTTTGAAAATTATTACTGCTCAGACGCTCCGTGCCTCCCTTCTCGCGCGGCATTAGTAAGCGGTATGTTTGGACTTAAAAATGGAGCTGTTGGTCATGGCGGCACTGCTGCCGATATGACACTGTGCGGAGAAAAACGGGGATTTCGAAATCCGGAAGATATGGAAAACCTATTTTTCACTTTCCGCCAAGCTGGATATTATACAGCCTCTATAAGCACCTTTGCCGAACGCCATTCCTCATATTGGTTCAACGCCGGCTTTAATGAAACGTACAATGTCGGCGGCGGCGGCTGTGAATCAGGAGAAGAAGTTATTCCTACAGCGCTTGATTGGCTGAAAAAAAACAGAGACCAAGACAACTGGTTTTTACACCTTCATATTTGGGATCCGCATACGCCTTACCGCACACCAAAAGAGTTTGGCAACCCGTTTGACGCTAATAACATCGAGAGTTGGATCTCTGAAAAAACTTTTGAAGAACATCTTAAACATACCGGACCGCACAGCGCTAACGAATTAAATATGTTTAACGACTCTAAAGATCCAAATTATCCGCGCCATCCGGGAAAAATACTTTCTTACAAAGAAATGAAGAAATTTCAAAATGAATATGATCAGTCTATTTTGTACTCAGATACTCTTATCGGTCAAGTCTTCGATAAACTGCGCGAATATGATATTTACTCAGATACGGCTATTATCATAACTTCAGATCATGGCGAAAATATGGGAGAGCTCGGTCTTTACGGCGAACACGCGACTGCCGATGAGCCGACATGCCATATACCCATGATAATTAAATGGCCTGATATAATGAGCGGACACCGCGACTCAGGATTTCATTATAATATTGATCTCGCGCCAACAGTAGCAGAACTCCTTGATGTTAAAAAGAGTGAAAATTGGGATGGTAAATCATATAAGGAGTCCCTTTTAAAAGGTGTTGATACAGGACGCGAATGTCTTATACTCTCGCAACTCGCCCATGTTTGTCAGCGTTCAGCACGGTTTGAAGATTGGCTGTACATAAGAACTTACCACGATGGGTATCATCTGTTTGAAGACGAAATGCTTTTTAACTTAAAAGATGATTTATACGAACAGAAAAACCTTAAAGATCAATATCCTGATATTTGCGCGCGCGGCGCGAAATATATACTTGATTGGCATGACAGTTTAATGAAGGAAAGCGGACATCAAATAGATCCGCTTTGGACTGTTATATCTGAGGGCGGTCCGTTTCATGCTATGGATACGGATTTTAACGCTTATTTAAACCGTCTTGAAAATACAGGAAGGTCATTAGGCGCTGATGCTTTACGAAGCAAATATACGAATGACGGTAAACTAAAGTTTAAAAAATAAAACACTATCTCACTGATAAGCATAAAAAAATGGCTCCTAAAATTTAGGAGCCATTTTTTATTTATAATATTTTATATAAATATACTATGGACCGGCATAAGTTACTTCAACAGCTTCACCGAAATTTAAGTCAGCAATTGTGTAACCGGCACCCTTAACAGCTCGTGTATAGAAACGATTAAACTCAGCCGTGTTAGTCATGCCGCGAAGTGTGTAGTCTTTTGCTTCCCAGAAAGTATTTCCGGCAGATGTTACTTTTATGTCTGCTTTTTTAGTATCGTAGTTCATCAAAATAGAGAAGCTGTACCATATATTTGGTTTAATATTACCGCTTACCGGATCTCCATTAAGATTAAATCTACTATAACTAACTTTTCCGGCACCATCTTTATATCCAACATAACGAAGTTCTAACTTAGTATCGGCACCGGCAGGATAAAAATTCAATTCTGTCCAAACATCAGTTCCGTTAAGGCACTTACTGCTGGCAATATCGTCAGTGATCATTAAATCAAATTCTATCATCACTTCAGGCCCTGTAGGATAAGATACACTCTTTCCAATGCCCATATTAGAAGCTCCTGTTCCGCTTCTGCTTATAAATGAAACAGCATTTCCTTCCATCCCCATAGCTGCCATAGCGTCATTATTGGTCCATGCTCCTTCAGCCCATGCTGTCCAACCATTTTGTCCGACAGCTGTTCCGCCCGGTTTTAGTTTTTCAAAAACAGCAGTGTATTTTTCAGCCATCTCTTTTTTTACACCCGGATAAACATCTTTAACCTTGAAGCCACCTATTTTAGCTGTTTCAACGTGACCGTCAACAAATGACGCTATAACATTGCCATCATGACGAGCTGCTAAGTCGCTGTAGTTGTACGCGAGGTTAGCGTTTGTTGGGCCGATAGCCGGTGGTCCGGGGATAGCCGCTGTAGCTTCATGAAGTCCGTCAGCTGAAGCGAATGTGCGTACAGGGTTAGGGATTTTAGCGAAACCTTTAGTTAAAATATTGCGATTAAAAACATAAGCGTTAGCAAGTTTTTTACCTGCTGTCGGACATTGGAGTACTTTTCCTGAAATACCGAGTTCACTCCAAACGTCAAGACCGGGAAGAGTCTCATCGTTTTCCTGAATAGTCATCGCAAGCTCAAGCGCAATTTGTTTCTGATTGCTTGTACAGGTTGACTGGCGTGCTTTCTCACGAGCTTTTGAGAAGACAGGGAAGAGGATAGCAGCTAAGATAGCGATAATAGCGATAACTACCAAGAGTTCAATAAGTGTAAACCCTTTACTCCTCATTTTTTTAATTTGTGTCATAATATTATTCTCCTAAAATATTTTTTAAGCATAAAATTATTATACTCTATCAATATAATACCCTTTTTTACACTATTTATTAACACTATTATTGTTTTTTATTAAATAAATATGAAAATTTATGCAAAAAATATTAAGAGGTTAAAGTGAATGGCACTTCTAAAAACTTACGTTCACTAGGGGTGCGGCTATTTTTTACGCGCTATCAGCATCCTAATATATTATTACATAACACTCTTGTATGCGTATAATATATTATAGTCCCGCCGTTATCACAAAAAAATATATCACAATATCAAATAAAGCAGGTTTTAAAAATATTCTAAAATTTTAAAAAATCTAAATCAAAATTTAGATTTTGTCATTCTTGTTCGTAAGAATTTGATAAAAAGCGTTTTCACGAAGGATACAACTTTCACATCTGCCGCATGGAATTTCACCGCCAAGATAACAACTCCAAGTTAATGAATAGTCAACACCTAATGATAGACCTTTTTGGATAATCTCAACTTTTGTCATTCCTGAGAGTGGAGCGATTATTTCTATATCCCATTTCTTTGCTGTCGCAAGTTTTGCTGTTTTTTTAAATGTCTCAATAAATTCAGGTCGGCAATCAGGATATCCACTATAATCAACAGCATTAACACCAATAAAAATAGCGTCAGCCAAAATAACTTCAGCGTAAGATAAGGCTATAGAGAGGAGTATAAGATTGCGCGCAGGAACATAACTTGCCGGGATACGCCCTTTTGCTCCTATATCTTCTATAAGTGTATCAAGCGGCATATCGATATCAATATCAGTTAACGCGCTGCCGCCAATATCAGAAAGATTCACATTAATAAATTTATGTTCATTGACACTTATCGCAGCGGCAACTTTTTTTGCGCTCTCTACTTCCTTTAAGTGGCGTTGTCCATATGAAATTGTTATGGCGTAAAGATCGTAACCCATATCTTTGGCTATAGCCAAAACTGTTGAGCTGTCAAGTCCGCCGGATAATAGTATAACAGCTTTTTTCTTTTGCAATTTTTCTCCTGATCCTATTTTATTTATAATTGTTAAGTGCTTTTTTTGCTACTTCACGATCGTCAAAGTGTATAGTTCTATCGGCAAATATCTGATAATCTTCATGTCCTTTACCTGCTATTATTATGACATCCATTTCCTCGCTCTCTATTATCATCTTATTTATCGCTTCTTCACGGTCAAGAACAGCTTCAACTTTTGTCATTTCTTCAACGCAAAAACCGCTCAATACTTCATCAATAATATCTATAGGATTCTCTGTTCTTGGATTATCGGAAGTCACGATAATCTTACTTGCGTATTTTGCCGCGATATTCGCCATTTTAGGACGCTTTGCTCTATCGCGGTCACCACCGCAACCAAATATAAGGTTAACACGACCCGGAGCAATATTATACGCGGTCTCCAAAATTTTTTCAAGTCCATCAGGTGTATGAGCATAGTCAACGATGACTGTCGGCATTTTTTTTCTTTTTTTATCAGCTTGTACAACCTGAAATCTTCCGTCAACAGGCTCTATTCCTGCAATAATTTTAGCTATTTTTCTCAGCTCAATACCATTTAAATAACATATCGCTATCGCGAGAAGAGCATTATATATATTGAACTTTCCAATCAATTTCAGTTTAATATCCAACTCTTCTTTTATACAAATAACCTTAAAGCTACTACCTGTTGAGGTCATCTCAATATTTTCAGCGCAAAAATCTCCGTTTGAAATGCCATAAGTATATTTTTTTCCGCTGAAATTTTCTAAAAATACACAGCTATATGGGTCATCAATATTAATAACCGCTACAGCATCATCTTTATGTAATGTTTTATCTGTAAACAACCTCATTTTAGCGTTTAAATATTCATCCATATTTTTATGAAAATCAAGATGATCTTGTGTTAGGTTAGTATACGCCACTATATCGTATTTACATCCTGTTACCCTATCCAAACTAAGAGCGTGAGAAGAGACCTCCATTACAGTAGTTTCAACATCACTATCAACCATTTGACGGAGCATGCTCTGGAGCTCAACTGCTTGTGGTGTGGTGTGAATACTTTTATGCGTTTCCTCTCCAACTATCCAGTTCATGGTGCCGATAAGCCCGCTCTTTATGCCGGAGCGGGTTAGTATTTCATGTACTACTGTTGAGGTGGTAGTTTTGCCGTTTGTTCCGGTAATCCCTATCAATTTAATATCATTTCCAGGGTAATCATAAAACTTATTTGATATCTCAGCGAGTGTTTTGCGGGTATCACTTACAACAACGCCGGAGATACCTTTTGGAATATATTTTTTATGCGATACAACGAGCGCCTTCGCTCGTTTTTTCAACGCTTCGTCAATAAAAGAATGACCATCAGAATTTTGTCCTTTAAGACAGACAAAAATATCTCCAGGATCTATATCTTTAGTATTATAACTTATCCCGCTTATTTCAGTATTTTCTTTTACCATGCTGAGATAAGGCAAATTTTCGAAAAGTTCTTTTATACTTATCATCATTTCTGTCCGTATTTTTCTGTGTATCTTCTGTATGCTCGTTCAACTTCTTCTTTTGGAATAGGTATAAGTGTTCCTTTTAGCATAGCAAGATGAACAGTTTTTGCTACATCTTCAACCATGACCGCTGCCTTAAATGCTGACTCAGGTGTGTTTCCAACAGTAAACACACCATGGTTTTGCATCAAAATCGCCGGAGAATTTCCTATGTACTGAACAATAGCTTCACCTATCTGCTCTTCACCTATCTGACAATAAGGACCGCAAGGTATATCGCCGCCGAATTCGTCACATATAGCAGTCAAAACCGCCGGGATAGACTGCCCAACAGCCGCGAAACTTGTCGCGTAATTGGAATGTGTATGTATAATACCATTAATATCATTACGTTTTCTATAAACCACGAGGTGGGTTGGCGCGTCAACTGATGGAGAGAGGTCTCCTTCAATGACTTTTCCATCTAAATCAAGCACTACCATATCTTCAGGTTTTAACGCGTCAAAACTAACTCCGCTTGGTTTTATGACTATATATCCGCTTTCTCTGTCACGTCCTGATACATTGCCCGAGGTCATAGTTACCAAATTCTCTTTTGGCAACTCTTTATTCAACATGCAGATAAGCTCTTTTAAATTTTCTGACATAGTAATTACATAATACTCCAAACACCCATTTTTGTCAAGTTTATTTACGTCATACTATGCTCTCACCATTAATGAAAATAATCTTATATAATATTTCTTAAATGTTTATTTTTTCTTATATTATAATTTGAATAATATAAAACTTTTCGCAGTTCTAATTAAAACATAAAAAAATGCGAAAAAAAATTGCGAAAAACCGTAAAAAGTCTTGCTTTTTCGGAGGAAATAAGTTATAATTTTATGGTAAATCAAAAAGCAAGCGGAAATAGCTCAGTGGTAGAGCACAACCTTGCCAAGGTTGGGGTCGCGGGTTCGAATCCCGTTTTCCGCTCCATATTTAATATGAATTAAAAAAAATGATTTAAACCACCTGCAGAGATATTTTAAACTTAGGTGGCTTTTTTTATTTATAATCAAGTATTGACTGGAGTAGATAAAGAGTCTATGAACGTAAACGTAGAAAAAAAAGCTAATAGCAAAGCTACTATTAGCATTACCATCACCTCAGATGAGATGACGCAACACATAGAGACTGCTTTTGGTAAGCAGGCAGCGCGAATTACTGTACCGGGTTTTAGACAGGGTAAAGCGCCTCGAGCTATGATAGAATCTCGTATAAATCCACAATTGTTGCAGCAAGACACTGTTGATGTCGCTATTGAATCAAGTTACAGAAAAGCGCTATCTGATGAAAACCTTGAGCCGTTAGAACAGGGAACTATTGAAGATTACAAATTCAACGATGATGGCAGTTTCACCTACAGCGTAAGCGCGACCCTCCGTCCGGAAATTACTTTACCGGACTATAAAGGAATAACTGTTAACGCTCCAAAAACAGAAGTTACCGATCTCCAAGTTGACTCCGAAATAGACAGAATAGTTACCGGTACTACCCAGTTTGGTGAAGTTACAGACAGCGGCATTGAAGTTGGTGATTACGTTACTATTAACTATACAGCTACAGTTGACGGACAAGTTAGCGATGAACTCTCAACTAACGGATATCCGTTAGAGGTGGGTAACGATACATTTTTTCCAGAGCTTAACGAAGGATTGCTCGGCTTAAAAGTTGGTGAAGAAAAAACAATAGAAGTTAAGTATGACGCTGATAAAGCGGATGAGAAGTTAGCTGGCAAAGATATTAGCTACGCGATAAAAATTGATCAAGTAAGGCGAATGCTTAAACCTGAAGTTACAGACGAGTGGGTTAAAGAGATCACAAATAATGAGCTATCCAGCGTTGAAGAACTCCGTGATCGTATCAAACAAAATCTAAGCTCTATGGCAGTTCAGTCAGACAAAGAACATGCCCGAAACGAGATTTTGCGCGCTGTTGTTGATGGCGCTGAGATCGAAATTCCTGATCTTTTAGCTGACGAAGAGCTTACTCATATTATTGAAGACTTCGACAGTAGGCTTCTGAAAAGTCATATGACTCTGGAAGAGTATGCTGAACAGTCAAATAAAACTATTGACGATATCCGCACAGAACAGCAGATAATGGCTCGTGATATGGTTCGCCGTTCGCTCGTTTTACAAGAAATAGCGCGGCGCGAAAAACTACTGGTTACAAACGAAGACCTAAATAGTATGATTGATGTTTTGGCGGCAGGCAATAATATGAAGCCGTACAAGATGAAAAAAGAACTGGAAAAAAGCGGACAGATTAATAGTTTAGCAAACCGCTTGTTCCAAGAAAAGATATTCTCATTCTTAGAGGAAAACGCTACTATAGTATCCGGCAATGAAGAAATTAACAACGAAGAAAAGCCGAAGAAGAAAAAAGCAGCAGCAACTAACGGTGAAAAAGAAGAGAAGGCTAAAAAGAAAGTCGCGACAGAAACTGACGGCGAAGTAAAACCAAAGCGTACCAAAAAAACTGCTGAAAACAGTGGTGAAAAACAGGATTTAACTGCTGAAGAAAAACCGAAACGTACCAGAAAAACTACTAAAAAAACTGATACCGAATAGTTTTAACTAAAATAAAGATAGAAAAACATGACATTGTTTAATTATGATTATTTATTCATAATTAAACAATGTCATGTTTTTCATTTAAGTAAAGAGTCTTTTTAATAAAAAACACTTGAAAAAAAAACGAAAAAATGGTAAAATATTATATAGTCGGGGCGTGGCGCAGCTTGGTAGCGCATCAGTATGGGGTACTGGGGGTCGGAGGTTCAAATCCTCTCGCCCCGACCATCAAAAAAAAGAGAGAGATGAAAATGCTCAAGAAAAAAATAATCAACGTTATTCTTACGGTAGTTATACTTCTAATCATGGTTTCAGCAATGGTAAGCGCGAATGCCGCCACCCTTGACGGAATAAAGTATACCCACAGCACCCTTAACTTTAGCGTGACACTACCGTCAAGCTGGGCAGGAAAATATAAGATAAATGAAACCGCAGATAGCGCGTGGTTTGTTAATATTAAAAATGAAAAAGCGGGGTTCGGCGGACTTTTATTTGGGCTGGAAGTCTATAATGAAAATCCATACCTTCCTACACAATATACCGAGCTACTGAGAATGGGAGGGAAATATTTTTATGCCGTATATGCCGGAGATATTGAATATGATTATGGAAACGCTTCACTGACCAAAGAATATAACGATATGTACAATGACATTGAAACTGTTTTAAAAACATTTAGCTATACAGAAGAGTTCTCATTTATTGATGTTTCGGCAAACGCGTGGTATTTTGACGCTGTGAATTTTTGCTACAATTTTAACCTGATGAACGGTACAGAAAAAGACCGATTCAGTCCGAACGCTACCTTGACCCGCGGCATGATCGTAACTATACTCTATCGATTGAACGACACCCCGGATATGTCAGAGCTTAAGAATCCATTTTCCGATGTCCCAGAATACACCTGGTACACCAATGCTGTAAAATGGGCATCCGCAAATAATATTGTGAACGGTTACGGCGATAGCAAATTTGGTTCGAATGACGCTGTAACGAAAGAGCAGCTTGCTGTTATTATCTACCGTATGGGGGAAGAATCAGGAAAAATGCCGCCCGCTATAGGAAGAGGTGTATCCTTTAAAGATATTTACGATGTCAGTGACTGGGCTTATGAAGCGGTATCCACGCTAAACAAGTTGGGGATGTTCATGGACATACCAAGCAGCAACTTTAGCCCGCAAACACCGGCCACCCGCGCGGAGGTAGCCTCCATACTATACAGGTATGTCGCGGTGGTTGAAAACTACTGACCTGAGGGCTTTTAAGTAACTATGACGAGCCAAAAATAGGCTTATCTGAAATTTGATTAGTTTTTTTAGTGACCCGCCGCGCAGTTTTAAGAAGTGTTTCTTGTTCTCAGTTTCTGTTTTTTTGTAAAACTATATTAAAATACTTTTCGGTTTAGTCCATTAATTTATTTTCCTTTCAAAAATACTTGATTTTTGTTTGTAAATATGCTATTCTTATTAAAGAAAAATTAAATGGGGAATTAGCTCAGTTGGTAGAGCGCGTGGTTCGCAATCACGAGGTCAGGGGTTCGAATCCCCTATTCTCCACCAAAAAATACTATACTGAATCATCAAAAAAGGTAATCAATACACACAAAACTAAATAATGATTTGTCCATCATATCTCAATCATTTTACTCCGCAAAAAAAGTGTCTTCCCTTATATTTACTTGAAGGATAATATATAATAGTATTTAAAATAAATGGTCTCGGATTATACAATCCGAGACCATTTTTAAGTTTCACTATTTTCGCTAAAGTAAGCAAAAACAGCTAACTACTATTCGTTGTCTTCTTCAACAACTTCGACAGCCTCAGCCACAGCCTCATCTGATGACGCTCCAAGCTCAATGCCGCCTCTCTTCGACCACATAATAGCCACTACGAGAACTATCATAGCTAAAATAGCTATGAGGTAATTCCAGTTCACAGCTACATTGCCTATGTTAAACGCGGCTGACTTAGCTGTAACAACAGTAGCAGGACCGATCAAAATAGCGACAAGGTTCATAACCTTGATCATCGGGTTTAGAGCAGGACCGGCGGTGTCTTTTAACGGATCACCAACTGTGTCACCGATAACGCCTGCTTTATGGGCTTCACTGCCCTTTCCGCCAAGGAAACCGTCTTCGATTTTCTTTTTAGCGTTGTCCCAAGCTCCGCCGGTATTTGACATAAACACAGCCATAAGCTGTCCAACCAAAATAGCACCGGCTAAAAATCCGCCAAGAGCATATGGACCAATCCAAAATCCGACAAACATAGGAGCGACAACAGCCAAGATACCGGGGCCGATGAGCTCTTTCTGCGCGGCAGCGGTTGCGATAGCAACACACTTCGCGTAATCAGGTTTACCTTCTTCACCAACACCTGTATAGTTCCAAATGCCGGGGATAGTCTTGAACTGATAACGAACCTCTTCTACAAGCTGAACAGCAGCTCGTGACACAGCACGTATAGCAAAGCTGGAGAAAAGGAATGGGATAGCGCCACCAATCAAAAGACCGACAAATACATCCGGCAAGTTAACTTGAATGTTATTGACCAAGATATTTGGCTCTTCAGTAGCAACTGTGTCAAGGAATGAACGATACAGAGCAACAGCAGCTATAACAGCGGTCGCGATAGCAAATCCTTTGGTGAGCGCCTTTGTTGTATTACCAACCATATCAAGACGAGCAACTATATTATGAGCCTCTGTATTTTCAGTGCCGTCATCGTTTTTAAGCGCGCCGCTCATCTCAAAAATACCGTTAGCGTTATCAGAGATAGGACCGTAAGTGTCCATAGCCAAAACATAACCGGTAGTCGCTAAGAGTCCTAAACCGGCAAGAGCAATGGCATAAGCCGCGAAAGCCGGATTTGGGAACATGATAAATGCTAAGAAGATAGTACCGGCAATAGCCACAATAGACCATACTGATGACTCAAGTCCTTCACTGAGACCGGATAAGATAAGAGTTGCCGGACCTGTTTTAGCGCTGGTAGAAATTTCAGTAACAGGTTTTTTATCTTCAGCAGTAAAGTATTCGGTAAGTTTACCGATAACTTGAGTTAAAATGATACCTATAAATGTCGCCGCGAAAGCAAACAGCCAGAACAAGTTTTTCATCTTATCGCCAAGCGCAGTTTTTACGCTTGCTGACTGGAATAAACCATCCATCTGTTTAATGCCGTTCGCGTTGCTTATAGAAGGCTCTATCTTGCTGACAGCAGTGTTGATGTCGTTAAAGACCGCATCACCTTGTAAAATAGCGTTGAACTCATAGCTGCTCTGGTCTATGCCCGGGTTCTCTTTTTGAATTCTTGCCATTTCATCCTGGAAGAGATTCATGATACCCATATAGGTAACATCTCCGCCAATATGCTTTTCTAACATCTTAACGCCGTCTTTCAAATCTGCCCAACTTGTTTCAATGTCCATAGCAGGCATTCTCTGATTAACAAGCTCTTCTATCTGTTCACGAGTAACTTCTCCATTGCCCGCGTACATGCCAACCATCTGCTCTATCTGCTGCTGACGTGTCTTTTCATAGTTTACCTGTATCTCAGTATAAATCTGAGGAGCGACAGCGGCTTCTGCCGCAAAGTCAAACTTAGGAGTGAGTTTACCGCTGTTAAAGCTGTAACCAAATACAAAGAAAGCAACAATCAAGAAACCTAAGGTAGCGACTATTGATGAAGTCAATAAACCGGTATTGATAGGCTTCATCGGGTTTAGGTTAGGATCGTCTTTACCGCGAACAGCAAATACGCCGATGATAGACGCTACAACGCCCACAGCGCGAACTAAGAGCGCGTAAACAACGAGAGATAGGGTAAAGTCGTATGAAAATGTACCTGCAACCATCATATTGCCATAACCGGCGGCTTGGAGTACAGCTCCAACAGCGGCGGCTAAGATGATAGCGGCAACAAGAGTAACTTCGTAAGACTCAAATACGTCTGCAGCCATACCCGCGCAGTCGCCTACATTGTCGCCTACATTATCAGCGATAGTAGCGGCGTTTCTCGGGTCATCTTCAGGGATACCGGCCTCTACCTTTCCAACAAGGTCAGCGCCTACGTCAGCAGCTTTTGTAAAGATACCGCCGCCAACGCGCATAAACAACGCGGCGAGCGATCCGCCAAATCCGAAGCCGACAAGAACAAACATAGCGTTAGTCTGAAATATCATAAAGATAACAGTTGCTCCGAGAAGTCCAAGACCTACCGTAAACATACCGCTGACAGCGCCTGCCTGAAACGCGGTTTCAAGAGCGCATTTAAAACTTGAGAGCGCGGCGTTAGCAACTCTGACGTTAGCTCGAACCGCAACACCCATGCCTATGTAGCCGGCGGCATAGCTGGCGGCTACACCGGCAATAAAAGCGATAGCAACGCCGAGACCAAGTTTTAAACTTTGGTACTGAGTTATATACAAAATCGCCAGTCCTATGCCGAGAACTAAAACAACAACGATCATGGTTTTAACCTGACGAAGCAGGTAAGCGTAAGCGCCTTCCTGAACAGCTTTAGCTACTCCCTGCATCCTCTCAGAACCGGGACTGACCTTCATAGTTTTTGAATACCAATAAAGACCGAAAGCTATAGCGATGATAGCGGCGCCAAGAACAACAAAGAGAGCAGGCCACGCGCTTGGACCAAATGGAAGCGGAACAGCTTCTCCGTGCGCTTCGGCAACTTCTGCCGCAGCTTCTTCTGTCGCGGCTTCTTCTCCCGCAACGGCCGCGCCGTTATCTAAGGCGGCGCCGTCATCAACAACTATCGCCTCTTCTGTAGTGTTGACTTGAGCTTCACCACCGGTCTCAGCCTGAGCCAACATAACAGTTGACTCACTGTTCTCGTTAGAACTGTTGAAAAAACGCGGACCAGCAATAAGCATTGCTGCCATAACGATGAGCATAAGGCCTAATATAACGGTTTTTAATGTTTTATTGCCTTTGCCTCGTTTAACTTGATTGTAAGGTGACATTTACAACCTCCCCTTTTTTTATTTTTCTTTTATATATTAACTTTATTATAGTGACAACTCCCGTTTTACTTAAATCATACATAATAAAGTGTCAATACCAATGTAATTTTTTTTAAACGCTGAATACTGATACCAACTCTACCAGTTCCTTATCAAGCGGTTTATCTTTAGTAAACACCTCTTGCAAAGGAGTAGTAACTACTCTGCTGTTCACCTCGCCGACTAACTGTCCTGTCATACCTTCTAACAAAAACTTGACGGCGTATGACCCTACCTGCGAAGCGAAAATCCTGTCTTCAGCAACAGGAGAACCTCCGCGCTGAACATGTCCAAGCACAGAAGTCCTGACATCATAAGATGTATTTTCTTTTAACAATCTTTCCAGCTCAGCTCCGCTGACCGCGCCTTCCGCGGCTACGATGATGGAAGATGTTTTATTTCTTGAAACACCGGAATCCAGTTTATTTATAACTTGTTCTATAGTCCAAGGTATCTCCGGAATAAGAACAACCTCAGCGCCGCCCGCTACACCAACATCAAGCGCAACAAAACCTCTGCTCCGACCCATAACTTCAACAATAAATATCCTGTCATGGCTGGTCGCCGTATCACGAAGTTTATCAACACAGTCAAGAGCTGTATTAACCGCTGTTTTAAACCCGATGGTGGTATCAGTTCCGTACAGATCGTTGTCAATGGTGCTGGCGACGCCCATAACTTTAAATCCTGCTTCATGGAGCGCGTAATTTCCGGTTTGTGATCCGTTTCCGCCGATGACTACCAAAGCCTCTATGCCGCTGTCGGTCAAGTTATTCAGCGCAGTCTTAAACCCTTCGTCAGTTCGGAAATCCTTGCTTCTCGCGGAGTGCAGGATAGTGCCGCCGCGGTTAATAATACCGGATACGCTTTTTGAGTCCATAAGGGTAAAATCGCCGTCTACCAGCCCTTGAAATCCATGCCGAACACCGACAACCTCAACATCATAACAAATACCTGTGCGCACAATCGCGCGTATTGCCGCGTTCATCCCGGGCGAATCACCGCCGCTTGTCAGTACAGCTATCCTTTTCATGAACTCTTTACAACCTTTTATCTTTGTTTACGCTAAAAAAGCATAAAAAATATACCAATTTTTTTATTAATTTTTAAACTCCGGACGACAATCCGTATTTGTTTTATTTCACGTTTATTTTTGTTAAAGTTTCCGGATGTTAACGTTAAATTATTATTACGAAATCGCCGTCCGGTATATTATAGTGCCGTTTATTCTTCGCCGCGCGCAACTTCACCGCCGCCGAAGTTGCCGCCCGCGCCGCAAAGAGCGCCGCCTTTTCCTTCTGAACCAAAGATATCAATATATTCTTTAGTCTTAGCGATAACAGCGTCACGCGCCGGACCGAGCAGTTTCCGAGGATCTTTCTCACCCGGACGTTTCGCGGCAGACTCTAACATAGCGCGGTTAAACTCCATGCTGAGAGCGGTAGCGACGTTAATCTTGGTATAGCCGACTTTGATAGCGTCTTTTAGTGATCCTTCACCGGGGAGAAGCTCAACACCAAGCGCGTCAGCTTTGCTTTTATCAACTAAAACACCTGAAGAACCGTGGCTTACGATAGGTATCTTAACCGCGTCATAAATCTCTTTTAAACGGTCAACTCTAAGCGGCCAAATGTCTAACCAGAGACCGTGAACTGAGCCGACAGCGGCAGCTAAAAAGTCTACGCCTGTTTCGTCAACAAATCTTTTAGCGGCTTCCGGAGTAGCGATAGCGTCTTCAACACGAGGACCTATTTTTTTTCTTAAAACTTCAAACTGTTTTGGGATCTCCATAGCGCGGATTTCAGCCATTTCAGCATCGGAAAGAAGATTTTCGATAGTCAAAACAGAGCCTATCTCAGCTTCAACAGGAAGATCAACAGAGTGAGCGATATCAACTATCTTAGCGGTCATTTTTATATTTTCTTCGAGCGGAAGAGCGTGACCGTCAAACATAAGCGAGGTAAAACCGGCGCGCAGACACTGAACATTCTGTTTATAGTCTGTGCCGTGGTCAAGGTGGAGTACAACCGGTACAGACGCCTCTTGCGCGAGCACATCTGCCATAGCTGTAATCATGTTCAGTCCGGCGTATTTTATAGCGCCTTGGCTTGCCTGTACGATAACAGGGGAATTTTTCTCTTCGGCTGCCTGTACAATAGCTTGCGCCATTTCCATGTTGTTTAGGTTAAACGCGCCAACAGCGTAACCCTCTTTAGCAGCTTTTAATAATACTTCTTTACTTGTCGCGAGTGGCATAATTCACTTTACTCCTTAAATCTTTTTGCTATATTTAGTTATGTTCAAATTAATAGTTTTCACGCCGCGCTTATAAAAACGGCTGTTTAGCCTTCTTTTTTACTGACTAATATCATTCTCGGCGATTTTTCTTCGTCATACACGCTGCTTTTATAATCGCCGAATACGTTTTTTAACGTCATTTTATGTTTTTTATATATATCTTTAATCTCGTCTAAGGTATAGATCCTTACTGTGTGGCAAAACTCTCTCACAGTTCCATCTTTTTTACGCAGCCACTGTTTATGAGTATATCTGTCAGTTTCAGCGTAAAAACGCCATTCGTTATCAACAGTCAGCCCGTCGCGTGTTATCCTTTGCCACTTTTCTTTGGTGTTTGATATCTGATACTTTTTATTAGATAAATCCTGTACAAATACACCGCCCGGGCAAAGCGCCTTTTCAACCTGTCCTATAACTCCCTCGTTTTCAAGATCGCTGAAATAGCCAAACGCCGTGAACAGGTTTAAGACCGCGTTAAACTCGTTTGTATAAGGCAGGTCTTTCATATCTCCCCTTACAAACGAGAGATTTTTAACTTTGGCTTCTTCCTTTTTTAGCTTTGCTATATCTAAAAGCACCTGCTGAAAGTCCAGTCCGACAACCTCAAACCCATGTTCCGCGCAACCTATACTGTGTCTGCCTTGTCCGCACGCTAAATCTAATACTTTTATACTGTTCCTTTCAGCAAAAGTTAAACTATCCTCAACTTGAGCGGTTATAAAATTAACTTCTAAGCGAGTTCTGTCCTCATCAAAATGATAAAGACTCATATAGTCACTTCCAAAATAATCACTAACCCAATGTTCGCTCATAATGCCGCAAAAAACAGTATAGTAATCTCAACTTTTTCAGTTTGAAATTCTACACTATTATATATTATAATACATTTTTATGTTAAGCGCAACGATTTTTAAGCTAATTTTAACAAAATTGTAACGGTTTTCAGCGGTAAAACAGTTTTTTCGTTATTTTCTTTAGGGGTGCCATTTAATAATATTACCGCTTGTTTTTTTAAAGTTTATGAACTGTCAGTCTTACCGCTGTCAGTTTCCGCGGTTTCTTTTAGCTCGCCTTTTCCGGAAGAGTCTGTAACGTACCAGCCCGAACCTTTAAATATGATACCGTTCGCGCTGAATGTTTTTCGCGCTTCTCCCTCACATAAAGGACATTTTATCTCCGGTTTTTCGTTCATACCATGCGATACCTCAAATACTTTTTCGCAAATCTTACATTTATAGTCGTATAACATTATATACAGTAACCACCTCCGGAGTTAAAAATTATTTTATTTTTTTAGAAAAACCTTATTATTATACCATATTTTACAGCTTATGTAAACTTGAGAGCAGTAAAAGCAACTTCGCGGTCAAAAAAAGACGCCTTATCTCTAAAAAGAGATAAAGCGTCTTAAACTTTTATTAAATAATAAATACTATCTGAGTATTTTGAGGTTTCCCATCTGCCGATTACTGTATGCACGGAAGAATATATAGCTTATAGGACCGCCAAGGTTATTATAATAACGAAGATCACCACCATCCTTATTCTTTCCTGGAATTGTAAAGGAAAAAGTTCTGTCTCCTGTTGCTTCTACATATATTATGTTTCCTATACGGGTAATATCATAGTGGATATTACCAAATACAGCAGAATTTTCATCAATCTGCTCTACTATTTTAATAGCATCCCCGTCATGATTGCCATCACTGAGCCTTCTAAGGACGAGTGCATCATTCCAACCGTTTTCGTAATAAAGTTCTACCATAGTCTCTTTTGCGGCGTCCGCAAAGCCAAAGATGCTACCGACAGGATTATTGCCTGAACTCGCATCAAAAGATAATCTAAAGTCACCGGTAATAGGTACAGGAAACTTATAAATAGCGGTTGAAGGATCGCCTAAACTTATAGCGGTGCCTATTTTTTCGGTATTAGTAAGTTTTACTTTACTGCTTGGTCCGTCAATTCTGTTTGCTTCGTCAACAGCGCTGTCTTTAGGGATGCCTCCTGCGTCATATAAGTACCAATTTGGCATAGCTGTGTCATAACCGCTGAGAACAACTTTTTCAGGAGTCATATCTTCCCAGATAAACCCAACGATAGGTGTATTTGGCATAGAAACGTGACCGTCAGCATAGCTGACTATAGCTTTATCCTGGTGACGGCGTGCTATACCGGCAACTGTTTCGCGAGTGATTATGTTGTCATCTATCAAAGCATCGCAGGTCATCATCACGTTTACAACATCCGGAAATTCTCCGTAACCTCTGCCTGACAGATTGCTGTTATAAGCGTAAGCATTAGCTATGCTTTGCCCGGCTGTTGGACATTGTAAAACTTTGCCTGAAACACCGATAGAGCTCCATATCTCGCTTGATACAGGGTATGTTTCGTCGTTTTCCTGCACGCTCATAGCGATAGCAAGCGCTATCTGCTTCTGGTTTGAAGTACAGGTTGTTTGTCTTGCTTTTTCTCTTGCTTTAGCGAAAACAGGGAACAGAATAGCAGCTAATATCGCGATAATCGCGATAACTACTAGAAGTTCAATGAGGGTGAACCCCCCCCCCTTCTTTTTCATGTTTTGCACATTTTTCATGATATAATCTCCTTAAAAGTAATGTACCGTTTAGGTACCATAATCTATTATACCCATATTAATACAAGATGTCAATATAAACTATAAAAAAATTAAAAAAATCATATTATTATAAAATCTTAATATATTTATGAAAAGCGCCTCATCTATTTAGCAAAGATGAGGCACTTATAAACTTACATTATATTCTGTAAATTAACAGTTATTATCTGTAGATTTCAAGATTAGCGTATGTACTGTTTCCGGAGTCAGCTACTCTGAAAGCCGCGTATTTCACCGGACCGCCTGTGTTCCACATCTGTGTTGTCTGCTGGCCATCGCCCTCTCTCGCTTTCGGGAAGGTAAGATCAACATTAGCGTCACCGGTCATAGTTAAGTTAACCTTGCTTCCAAAACGGGATATTGCAGCATGAGATTTACCGGATATCGGTGAATTATTATCATCCGCGAGACCGGCTATTTTATAGTGTTCTCCGCTGTATCCGCCATTAGCGTCTGACAGATATATTTGTGGCCCTAAATTATTTGATGTAGCAAATTCAATCATCATATTTCCGCTCTCGTCATATAACCCTACAAGGCTTGCTTTTGAACCTCCTGCATATATAACGTCAAACTCCAAAGCGAAGTCACCTATCAAAGGTGTCTCAAACTCATAAATGATAGACCCGCCGTCAGCCTTAACATTAATTCCGTTACCGCCAAAGTCAGGACTTTTTATGAGTTTTGCTTTTGAATTAGCGTCAGGAGCGGCAAGCTCATTGCCAAGTAAGTTGGAAACCTTATCAAAAGAGCTGTAAAACTTCCAGTTCTTTGAAATTTCAACATCGGTGAAGTCATCGGTAACTTTAACAGGGGACATCTCTTCCCATAAAAATCCGACTATGCTGGAAGACGGCATAGTAACATGACCGTCAGCATAACTGACTATAGCTTTATCCTGATGGCGGCGGGCAATGCCGGATACTGTTTCACGAGTAATAATGTTGTCGTCTATTAAAGCATCGCAGGTCATCATAACTCTGACAACATCTCGGACAGCGCCGTAACCTTGACCGGATAAATTGCTGTTATAAGCATAAGCGTTAGCTACGCTTTTTCCGGCTGTTGGGCATTGAAGAGCTTTACCTGAAACGCCGATAGCGCTCCAAACTTGGCTTGACTCAGGGAATGTTTCATCGTTTTCCTGTACTGCCATCAAAATAGCGAGAGCTATCTGTTTCTGGTTTGAAGTACAGGTTGTCTGTCTTGCTTTTTCTCTTGCTTTAGCAAAAACAGGGAATAGAATAGCAGCTAATATCGCGATTATCGCGATAACTACTAGAAGTTCAATGAGGGTGAACCCCCCCCCCTTCTTTTTCATGTTTTGCACATTTTTCATAATATAATCTCCTTAAAAGTAATGTAATGTACCTACTAAATATTTAGGTATCATAATTTATTATACCCACATTATAATAGGATGTCAATACAATCTACAAAAAATTCAATATTTTTTCAGTTTTTTATAATTTGAATGAAAAACAAAAGGCTACCGCAACTTTTTGATACCGTTCGGCGTTTCTATTATACGCTCTTTTTTTGATGTATCACAGATCTCACGGTGCCTTTTTATTTGCTCGGCGTCTTTATACGGTCTACTGTGATCTAAATGTAAATTTATAGCGGAATTACGAATATTTTTATCTCTTTTACCTAAATTTTCAAGCCTTATACCAAGTTCTCTGTCCTCATAACCATAGCTCATATCTTCATTGAATCCGTTTACAGCTATCAAATCATCTCTAAAGCAAGAAAAATTTCCGCCTATAGTTAAACTGCGAGACGTAGAAAAAATGTTTATTAATTGATATATAAAATTATCTTTTCTAAAAAATAATTTTAAATTTTTACGCGTTACCCGCATACCTAATGATCTGAGCCACTTAAAATCAAACGCTCTCCCTGAAAAAATATCTTCTTTTTGAATTTTATCGCTTATTTCAATAGAAATACGACATAAATTTCCGCAAAGAAAATATCCTTCTCTTATATTTTTCTCATGTACATGTATAAAATCTTTTCTGGGAATACAGTCTTGATCTGTAAAAATAATATAATCAGCGTTTGTTGTCATAATCGCTTTATTTAATATAACAGATTTTCGAAACCCGTTATCTTCATGCCAAACATGAGTAATAGGCAACTTATCCCTAAAACTGTTTATAAGCTCACGGGTTTCATCTGTTGAACCGTCGTCAGCTATTATTATCTCATCAGCCGCCCTTGTCTGACAAGAGTATCCGTATAATGTTTTCTCCAGCTGGTCAGGCCTATTATAAGCGCTTATACAAACAGCTAATTTTTTTATATCATTTGTCATAAATTTTATATAACACAAAAAAGATTGCATACTTTTATACACAATCTCTTCTTAAAATTGATAAAGTATAAGAGCAGACTTTAAACGTCCGCTCTTATATTTTAATATTATGTTTTATAAACTTGGATTTTCAGATCGTAATTTTAAAACATTCCAACGGCGATCAACTTCATCTTGGATAAGTTTCGCTTCAACAGCAAATTTATCGGTTGAAAGATGACTAAAAAGTCCGCCCATACTGCTAAGCGCATCTGTAACAGGAATTTTCTTACCGCCTTTTTCAGGATCATAGCTAATAGTTGTAACACCTGCCTCTATCTCATAAAGAGGATGAATACAACTGTCAACTATCTTGCCGATAATCTCATTGCCCTTTTCAGGCTTGCTGCCCCAGTTTAAAGGACATGCTGAGAAAAGTTTACCGAACGCAAAACCGTTATTTCTAACAGTAGCTTGAGCTTTTCGCGCTTTTTTGATCATATCACGAGGATCTGACTCCGCAGCTGTAAAGAGATACGGAGCGTTTGTACCGCGCATAATCTCTATAATATCTTTTGACTGTGTCTTTTTACCATGCTGAGCCGGACCAACGTGAGCGTTACTGTTTCTCTGACCCAAAATACCGGAAAAACAAAGCTGACCACCGGTATTCATATAGCCCTTGTTATCGTACTCTAAGAATATAAATGGGTCATTTCGAAGCGCTGAGCCTATTAACTGATCCATTCCTATGTCATCGCCGCCGTCACCGCTGACCGCGATGAAGGTAATCTCTTCGTCAGGAATCTTTCCTTGCGCTCTAAAGCGGTGGAACATCTCAACAACACCTGTAGCGGTTGATGACGCGTTATGGAACAAGTTATGCGCGTAAGGTACTTTAAATGATGTTTGCGGATAACCGGTTGTTACAACCATACCGCAACCTGTATTAAACATCATTACTACTTGACCGTCAATACCGCGCAGGAATGTATCAATATTAGCGAAAATACCGCAACCCGGGCATGCTGAGTGTTTATCAATGCGCTCAGGCATTTTAGACAACTCTTTTAAGTCAAGTTTATCGGTATTGTTAAATGTAGTCTGCTCTGTTGTAAACGGAGTGAACACAGGTTTTGGGTCGTAATTTTTATCACCTTCCCAAGCTCCCCAGAAACGACCTTCTAAAGTTTTTTCTTTAGCGTCAACGTTTGGCCAATTTAACGCAAGCTCAAACATAGGACGCGCGTCTTCGTCCGGACGGAAATTGAGACCGCCTATGCCGTAAACGCGGCTGATAACTTCAGTTGTTTTGCCTGCTTTATGGATAGCCGCGGCAACTTCATTTTCAAGGTAGTTACCAGCGCCGTACTGTGATACTTTTTCAGCGACAACAATTCTTTTTGCATCGCCAATAGCGTCAACTATCTCTTTCGCGGGGAATGGGCGAAGAACGTAAGGAGTAATAAGTTTTATATCTTTGCCCTCTTCAACCATCTCTTTAACCATAATCTTTGAAGCTTCTGCAGCAGAATTTAAAATAAATAAACCGGCTTCCGCATCTTCTTTTCCGCTGACTTCTACGTAAGAGTAGTTTCTGCCGGAAAGCTCAGCGTATTCGGCAAAGATTTTCGGGATTAACTCATAGGCTTTTACCATTTTTTGTTCCATCTGAACTTTGCTATTAATAACGTCATCGTTCATATACGGACCAAAAGTTGTTGGGTTTTTAACATCAAGAAGGTTTCTGCGCTCAGGAACCGGACCTACAAATTTAGCAACTTCAGCGCCATCTTCAAATATCTCAATACGTCTGTTCGCGTGTGATGTATGGAAGCCGTCATAAGCAACTATAGCGGGAAGTCCGACAGCTTCGGCAACTTTTATAGCAATAATATTCATATCGTAAGTAGCTTGAACATTGGGAGCCATAAAGATGAGCCATCCGTAGCCGAGAGCGGCAACGAGGTCGCTGTGACCGTCTTTAATATTTAAAGGAGCTGAAATCTCACGGCATGACAGGTTTAATACCATAGGCAGTCCCATACCGGAAATAGCAGGCATCTCTTCAGCTTTAAGTAAAAGTCCTTGCGCTGATGTTACGTCAACAACACGTCCGCCTGCAAGAGCCATGCCTGTACAAATACCAATAGCCGCAAGTTCACTTGTACCGACAATAAAACTCACATCGCTGGTACCTGCCGCAACAGCTTTGCTGATAATCTCGCCCACCTCAGATGATGGGGTAATAGGGTAATATCCTTCGCCGTCATACCCAATATGTAAGACAGCTTGCGCGGCAGCGTCATTACCGTTGCCTAAAAACATAGTTTGTTTAGCTTTACTCATTATTGTGCCACCTCCACATCTTCCGGATTAGTCAATGCTTTACCTTTTTTCGTTAACGGACATACTTCTATACAACGCATACAACCTTTACAGTAGGTTAAGTCAACGCCGATCATCTTGCCGTCTTTCCAGCTAATCGCGCCGGGGTCAGGACAAACAGTCAAACATTTCGCGCAGTTAATACAGCATTCCGCATCAAATACAGGCGGCTCATTAAAGCGTGCATTGGAGTTATTTTTAACAATAGTTGAATGTGTTCTGGCATCAATAATACCGCCATTTAACATATTACAGTAACCGATAGGTGATTTTACTTCAGCAGGCATAACAAGTTCATATTTTCCGTCTGCTTCGAATTTTTTACTTGCTGACTCTGTTACTGACGCTTCGTAAGCGGCCAAGTTAATAGCGGCAGCTTTTGGCCATGTGTCTTCTATGGCGTGTTTTACATTCTCTTCGGGGAATTTCAAAACATGAGCAAGCATAGCCATCATAGGCATATTAAGACGTGAATGTGTTTTAGCGGCGATAGTATCTGCGTCAATGGTATAAATGGTGCCGCTATGAAGATTTAGCTCGTCTCTTATCTCGTCAGCGGAACGTGTAGTATTTACTATAACAGTAGCGTTTTCCTGCAAACCTTTGTTTAGGCCAAGTTGTTTAATAAGACCTTCACGAAATACTACAAGGACGTTTGGGGTGTTATTAGGTCCGCTTTCTAAAACCGGAGTTCCGTAATAACAAAGTTTGAGCGATACGTCAGTCGGAGTTCCTTTTTTCTCACTGCCGTATTTCGCGTCGTAAGCACCATCAAGATTTAGATACTTAGCGCCGAGTTTGAAGAGGAGTTTAGCGGCCATGTTCGCGCCGTCACCACCGATGGCGCAGAGCAAACAGTTAGTAAAGCCACGTTTATCCTCATAAGGTAATTGGTATTGCGACATACTTTTCTCTCCAATGTTGGGATTTTGATACTTTAAGTCTGCATCAAAATTGCCCTATTTTAATTTATTTAAACCTTTTTGTTTTTAAGACAAAATCTCACTTTATTATTATACCACTTTAAACTATCTTTGACAAGAGGTAAATACCTTATTTCACTCACATTGTTCTTTTTTTCACAAAGTTTTTTTTACCGTAACCCTCACCTAAAAAAGATAAACCGCGTTTAAAATCTATAAAATAATACAAAACTATGGATGCAGATAAAAACTAAAAATAGTAATCCATAAGAGAAGCCAGCAATTTTTTTAAATCTTCTAAAAGCGGTTTTGATATCTTTTTTGATTTCGCTTTTTCGTATTCACCGCTCAGCATAAAGAACATTATCTGCGCGCTGCCTGAAGCGATACGCTTATAACGATAAATATCTTCTTCATTTCCGACAGACTGAGCCATATGTAAAAAACAATCAGGACATATAACGCCGCCGTTTTCAACATCAAAATAAAGCCAAGGATGTAAAAACAAAGAGCTTCCTGTGCTGCCGCAGTTTATACAATTAGTTAAAACAGGAGTGTACCCCGAAAATGAGAGCAGGTTAGCTTCAAAATGGCAAGTGAGGAACTCAGGGTCATCGGAACAGACCAGTAAATCAAGTGAGGCGAGGAAAAAATCAAATAAAATAGGTATCGGAGCGTACTCTTCTGTGTTTTTGTTTATGAGTTTGGCGAAATGACAGGCGGCGTTCAGCCTGTTTAAGTCAAGACGCAAATCGTAATAAGCGTTAAGAGGTGCAGCGGAAGCGATAGTCTCTAACTTACCCTTTCCTTTGATAGTTGAAAACTCCATATAGGTAAAGGGCTGCAGCACTCCGGAAAGCTTTGATTTCGCGCTTTTAACCCCGCGCGCCACTAATGATATCTTGCCCAATTCACGGGTGAAAACAGTGTAAACCTTGTTACTCTCGCCAAAATCGCTGTACCGTAAAATAATACCGCGTAAATCTGCCAAAATGTCTACTCCCCGCCGTCAATCTTATCATCAGAGATTAGAACATCTTTTTTTTCTTTTTTCGCCGGAACAAAAATAAGGAGCAGCAACAGGATTAAAAATCCGCCTGATAAGTACTTATAAACGCGGGGCATATACTGAAACGCGTCATAAGATTTATAGGCAAATATAATATCGCAATACCACATAGCGCTGAGAAGCTCTTCTTCGCTCAAATCCGATTCAATAAAAATAGGAGCTGTCGCTTCGTTTCCGGCATTTATGGTCATTAACTTCTCAAACCATCCCTGCTTTTTGTCTTTTTTAGGGGAATAAACTTCCGGCAAATGCGGCACATAGCTGTTCATTGTTACGTATTCAGCTAAAATCGCCGCCGCGTCCGCGCTGATGATATCTATAGCGTCAATAGACGCTGTTATAGCGTCCACATCACTCATTGTCGATATTCCGTCTAAAATAAGCGCGAACTCTTCGCTGTATTTTTCAGCAAGATCGCTTGTCAGCGGCATGCCGCCGCACATCTGCATAGTATATAAAACAGTATCATATTCTATAATCGCGCTGCTCTCGCTCATACCGCTGTCAACTGTCTCGCTCAGTTCAAGCGAGACGGAGCGCAGGTTATCATAAATGGTTTTTAATTGATACGCGGAAGTACTCCATTCACTGTCTTTTAATAGACCATTAAGTTTATCAATATTAGTCCTTATATTCAACATGTCAGTGCTATTTATAGTATGGAACTTTGGATCTTCTTTTGTTGCCTCAAAAAGTAAGATACCTTTTGTGTTAAAAATTCTGACCGCGATAACTTCCTGTACATCAGCGCCAAGCATTTCTAAACTCAATTCAGATATATCTTCCTCATCTAAACTATTTAGAGAAACTATTATAGGCGCGAATATATCGGTATATTTTGCCGGAAGATCATTTTTCAGCGTATTTTTTGAAATAGTTAACCCTTTTGTTCCGATAAATATGAGAGCTGACAGTATTAAAATTATTAAAATTATTCTTGATATAGTAAAATGTTTTCTCTTCATTAAAAAATTAATCCTTACTTTGCTTGATATTTTTTTGTAAATTGGTGTATAATATATTATATTAAAAACGATTTTACTAATATTGTCAAGTGAAAACCATGATGAAACTTAAATTTTTATTTTTATTACTCCTAATTTTTATATGCGGCCTATGCAGTTATGCCCAAGGCCGAATAACAGCAAGCGCGGATAAAGAGCGTGTCATCTACTCTGAATATGACCCCTCAGGAAACCGTGTCGATATAAGAATTAGCGTATCCGGTGCGTCAAACAGAACAGCGATAAGGCTTGTTACCACGCTCGGGCAGTTCGCCCAACCTATAATATACACCGAAAATGGACAATGTATAGCCACGCTGTATAACTTAGACGGACCGGGCTACAGTGACATTACTATTATAAATGACTCTAACGGCGACCAAGCAAACTTGCGTATAGAATTTATCGGCGAACATGGTGTTGTAAAAGCGCAAAAAAGAGAAGATAATGTAGTTATACTCACTGCCGATACTATGAACTACAGCATAGAAGAGCATAATTTTGATATGGTCGATAACTGTGTATTTGAGTATAAAAATGTAAGGATAGCCTCTGATCAGATGGTTATGTATCTGGATAAACCGTTTAACAGCGGCAGGACTTACTCAACAAAGACCGACTATGTGGTGGCAGAGTCTTTTCTTTCAGAAAATCCTCTTGTTTTAGTCTTAAATGAAGATGTCTATTTGGCGCGTATGGTTATTTGGGACAAAAACTCTGACTTTATACGTTTTTTAGATTTTGAAAATCATATTTACGATTTAAATATTAAGACTACGGAGTTGCTTTCCGCAAACGAAATAGACTTTTCAGCTATTATGCCGACAGCAGAAAAGACCGCGACTCTTGTTATTTCCAAAAAAGCGAAAATATTGCCAAGCCGCATCATAATCTTTGAAAAAGTTAAATTTTACTTAAGCAAGATGAACAGGGCTCTTTACTCATTGCCGTATTTTGTTTTAGAGATCACCCCGTACGGAAATGAGGTAAACCTGTTTAACGCCGAATTTTCTTTAACAACTGACCTCGGACTGAACATTCACTTCCCGATAGATGTTTATGCTGACGAAAAAAATATAACAACGCTTAGCTTTGACTATGTGACTCCGGGAGCGCTCAACCTTGACCAAAAAACAGGTATGAACGTATCTATATCGGACGAATATATAATAGGTGACACCGGCAACGGAGTTATCTCTTTATCTAACGCTTTAAGAGAAACACGTGTCGCGCACTGGGCACATAACCAATACGTAGGTTCAGTGAAAAGCAACTTAAATGTCAGCTATGGACGTACGTCCAGTGACTCCGACTATTACACAAGGGCCAGTTTAAGTTTAGGGCAAAACATAGGAAATACAGCTTTGAACCTAAACACATATGTAAATTTATTTGGCGATACCTTAAACTCTTATTCTGAACTTCATATATCTCCTCCTGTCTGGAAAATGACTAAAAAGACAGATACAAGCGGAGACCGAAGGTACACTATAGGAAACTCTTTGTATGTCGGCTGGGCAAATAATAAAGCTAAAGACAGATATGGAAATGTAACAGAGGTTGTAGATACCTATGAAGGTTTAAGAACTTATTTTTCGTTTCCAAGTTATGATGTTGGGTTTAAAAACGGAAGAATAACTCCAACCATCTCAAATGATGTCTCACTCAGAAACACCGGAGAAGCGCTTATACAGGAAAGACTTGACGCTTCACTACGCTATACAACAGATTTTATAGAAAAATCTACCGCCAGCTTGTCTTATGGTTACAGCTATTATACCAGCAATAATTTAAGAAATTATCCGGAAAGAATAACGAGTTATATATCTGGAAGCATTACGCGTCCTGAACACGATCACTGGCAAACGTCTCTTTACGGCTCTTACGGCTTTGAGAGCAAGACCTTAAACTCTTCGGCATCCCTTGATGTCATGTTGCCGTTTTGGAAATCAAAAGAAGGCAAAGAGATGCTCGTTTTCGGTTATGCCGCTAACGCCTCATCTGTCAGCGGCGGAGATGTTACTGCTGACCATGTTTTTAGCCTAAGAAGACGTATAGGCTCCACCGGTTTTATAATTCGTTACTCGCCAAGCGGCAGTTACGCTGTCAGCGGTATCGGCACATCTTCCGGCAAACAGTGGTCTATAGAGCTTATGCGTGTCGGTTGGTAATCTATTTTTTTACAAATGTAACGCGCCCTTCATCCATTTTTATTAAAATAGTATCACCTTCTCTGAAATTGCCGATAAGTATTTCTGTCGCGAGCGGTGTTTCTAAACGGCGAGATATTTCCCGTCTGAGCGGTCTCACGCCAAGAGTTAAATCACGGCTAAACGCGTCTAAAATAGGGGTGGCGCAACGAGATTTTTTTATTGTCTTCGAAAAGCATATCTTCTTTTCCGAGATATCTAAGCGTCTGAGATCTTATATTTTTAGGCGGAGCTTTAAGATCATACAGGAGTTGAAGGGCTGTTGAAGTGTTTTAATCACCTGCTAATATTCCGAGTAAAATATGTTCTGTATCCACAAAATTTAAATGGTTTTGTTTGCTGTTTAATTCATTAGCCGCTAATACAGCGTCTTCAAACGCTATTTTTAAATTTGTTGATAACGCTAAGTTGTCACGTGTTATATTTTTCCTTTCCGGTCGCTTATTTTTATTTTTAGCGGCAATCTCTGTACGCAAACGGTTTAGCGATACTCCCATTCTGTTTAAAATATGGACGGCAGCTCCTTTCTCTTCCCTTAACAGCCCTATAAGTATATCCTCAGTTCCAACCGCGTTTTTCCCTGTCCTTCCGGCTTCGTCCTGAGAAAAATGAATAACCACAGTTGTTGAAACGGTAAACCGCTGCCACATCTCGTTTTCCAACATATTTCCACACTCCTAATATAAGTTTTATCTACCGCTTTACACGTAAATATATAAAAAATAAGCAGCTGTTTTATTATAACTGTTTACTTTATATTTAAATGTTTTGTTTTGTCACAGATTTTTTATCTTGTCCTTTGATGTTTACGGAAATTTAAAAAAAAACTAAATTTTTCAAAAAATAAAATTTTAATGTATATTTCCGGCTTGTTTGGGTATACTTACTTATGGAAAATATTCCTCAAATGACATTGTTTCCAAAAAATAAAGAAATACTTAGTTTTATTTGCAGGAAATATGGTTTTTCAGATAGAATATTTTGAGTATATATTTTCCAAAAAAATATTTGTTAAAATTATAATCCGCATAGTTTAACAATGAAAAAAAACAAATAAGGAGTACAAAATTATGAAAGCAAATATCTCAAAAAAACAACGAGATTTGCAAAAATGTATCAAAAAAATGAGGGGGGGGGGTATCCCTCTTATTAGCACTTATATTTAGTGCTGCAGGGCTTTTTGCCCAAGTAGTGATTCCGCATGAAGCGGACGTTACTTTTGTTCCTCAGTCCGCAATATCTGTTACCACAGGAACTACACAAACCGATAACTTGTCTTGGATGAATATTACAGGTACTAATCCCGCAGTCAAAGTATCTTCAACATCCGCTAACATAACCTCTAATTTAACAGGAAACTTTCTTTTCGAAGGAAATAATGGCGGTGGATTTTATTCGAAGACGACCGGATCAAGCAGAACTTCTACAGTTAATTTTTCAACAAGTTCGAGTAGTGATTATTCTCTCTTTATCTTTAGAAATAATAAAGGGAACGGCGGTATTTCTTCTGATGGATACAGTTCTTCTGTAACAATGACTGCAACAAAACCCGGCGGTATCTTCTTTATAGAAAATACTTCTGGAGGGCTTAGTTCTTATGGCACCAGCGGAACTTCTTCAGTTAATTTATCAGCGGCAAACGGTTCTATTGCCTTTATTAAAAATACCGGAAACGGCGGCGGCGGTATTCGTTCTGTATCAAGTGCTTCTTCTACAGTTAATTTAACTGCTTCAGGAGTTGGTGATATCTTGTTTGAAGAAAATATTTCCGAAGCTAACGGCGGCGGTATTCTTTCTATGCATTTAAACACTTCTACAAGCAGTAATTCCACTTTAAAATTATCTGCAAATACCGGTTCCATTTCTTTCAACAACAATTCCGCGCGCAATATGGGGGGAGGAATTTATTCTAATAGCGGTAACAGTTCTTCTTTAACAGAATTATCCGTTGTTACCGGTAATATCTCATTCAACGAAAACACTTCAACTCACGCGGGCGGCGGTATGTATTCTGGTGGACCTACTATCGGAATTGTTAAATTATCTGTTGGTACCGGTAATATTTCCTTTAATAAAAACTCTTCAGGAAATGAAGGAGCTGGTCTTTTGGGCTGGGGCGGAACTTCTTCTTTAATAGATTTATCTGTTGATACTGGTGATATATCCTTTTGCGAAAATATAGCGCGCGGTGACGGCGCAGGTGTTTATTCCAGTACTTTTGCAGGTTCTTCCACAATTAAGTTATCTACAGATAATGGTAATATTTTATTTGATGGGAATATCGCGTCCGGTAACGGCGCCGGTATTTATTCTTTAGTTAATGTTTCCTCTACTGTAGACATCTCTGCCGGCAATGACGGACAAATAATATTTCAAAATAACAAACGCTCTGTTGATTTTGAATCAGGCGTTCCAAAAGAAAATACAGGCATAGCGAATGCCGTATATTTTAATGCCCGTGGAGGTTCTACACCTTCATTTGTTTTAAATATAAATATCGGCGAAAATGGCAAAGCAATTTTTTATGATCCCATAACCGCGACTACAGCGACAAGCTCCCGCGTTGAAGTTAACTTGAACGCTGATGATAACACAGGCTTATTCCTCTTTGACGGACAAGATTATCTAAACGCGGACGCTGTCAACCGCTACTATGATATGATTAACGATACCGTGCTAAACAGCGGCACATTGGCTATAGCAAATAACGTTATTTACGGACGTGACTTAGCTGACAGCACTATGATTATAAACGAAGGCGCAACACTACTCAGTGTTCAAAGTTTTGATCGCGGACGAGTAAACAACATCATAAATGCTGATGTAACACTAAATAACAGCGTTATGGCATTTATAAATGAAGTGCCTGATACATACCACACATTAAATATCAATTCTCTTTCAGGAAGCGGCGATATTTATATGAACTTTGATTCAACTAACGGTGATAAAGACATTCTAAATATTACAGATACTGCCGCCGGTAATCATGAAGTTCAAATAGCCATGACAGGTAACGGCGCTGTAGAAAAATTCAATAACTTTATCAGTGTGGAAAATCCTTCTGAAGCTGTATTCAGCGGTGAAATTAGTTATAAAAATTTTTATAACTATGTTGTAGAGTCCGCAAACGCCGATAATACTTCATGGGATTTAGTAAGATCTGAATCAGACTTAGCTGACGTAGTATTTAGCTCAACAAATGCCGCATCTCTCAGCTGGTTTGGTCAATTAAATAATATAAACAGCCGTATGAGAGGCATCCTTTTTGACGAATCAGCAGAAAAAGATGAAGCTATTTGGATTCGCGGTTTTGGTAACAATATAAAAGCAGATTTAAAAACACCAAATAACATAACGTTTGTTGAGAACAATTACGGAACAGACGCGGGTATTGATTTCATTATAAATAATGGTAATACCAAATTATTAGCCGGTCTTTACGGCGGTTACATGCGCGCCGACCGCAACTTCAGCAATAACACAGGCACAGGCAACATGATATCACCTTACGGCGGTTTTTACGGTACTTTTATTAATAACAACGGTTTTTATATTGACGTTATAACAAAGGTTCAAGATTTTAATTCAAAATTCAACGGTCAAGCTGATTCCGGCGATTTCCGTAACACCGGATTTGGCGGTTCAGTTGAAATCGGCAAGTCTTTCAGTCTGGGCAGTAATTTATTCATCGAGCCACGTTTACAAGCAGGGTACGCATATCTTACGGCTGATGATTTTGTGCTGAAAGGCAGTGAGTTTGCTATCAGCGTTGATGACACTACTCTTTACCGTTTCTTAGGCGGATTTAGAATAGGTCAAAATATTACTGTCGGCAACAGCGCGAAACATCTCACTTGGTATCTAAGCGCGGATGTTGAAAACCAGACAACGTCCGGCGGTGAAGTAACAGTAGGCGGCAGTTCAGTTTATAATTACAATACCGATGGCACCAGAACGACGTTTGGCGTAGGATTGTCATATAACGACAGCGCATCTTCAAAAGCGCACATTGACATAGAATCATCATTCGGGGAAAAATACAAACGTGTATTCGGCGTCAGTGTAGGTTACGCATCAAGATTTTGACGAGAAACTAAGAAGCTAAACTTTTTAGAAAAAAGTTGAAATATTAAAAATGGCGATTTAGCGCGGATTTTGGAAACTCAAGCGTAAATCGCCATTTTTATTTTTTTAAAATCTGGTGAATTTTTTATTACAAAACAGTTGTTTTATTAACCGCTGTAAATTTTGTCAAACTTTAGTTTTCACGGCAAAGCCCTTATTTTTTAACCAAATGTATTTCAGTATTATCGATTTCGTTTAAGTGTTCTAAGTCTTGCAGATAATATTTTGTCTCTTTAACTATGACACCTGACAATAATAATACCGCGATAAGGTTCGGGATGGCCATTAGGGCGTTTAGTGTATCTGCCATTTGGAAAACCGCTCCGAGCGATAATGCGAAAGAGCCTAACACTAATGCCAATATCCAGATAACACGGTATGGAATGATAGCTTTTTTACCGAAAATGTACTCAGCTCCACGCTCACCGTAATACGACCAACCCAAAATAGTTGAAAACGCGAATGTAATGAGTCCAAACACTAAAATAAACGGTCCTACAATAGGTATCTTAGTAAATGCCTGTGTGGTCAATATAGCGCCGTCAGCAAATTTATTTGTTATCGCATCAACTCCGACAGAGGAGTCAGATATAATAGTGGAAACAAGCACAAGTCCGGTTAAGGCGCAAATAATAACTGTATCCCAAAAAGTACCGGTAGAAGAAACTAATGCCTGACGAACCGGATTTTTAGTTTTAGCGGCTGCCGCGACTATAGGAGCTGAACCCATACCCGATTCGTTAGAGAAAAGTCCGCGAGCCACACCATACCGAGCCGCGGCCATAATGGTAGCGCCGACAAATCCCCCTGCGGCGGAAGTAGCGTTAAAAGCGCTTTTAAAAATAACATTTATCGTCTCTACCAAATAAGGAGCGTTTATTATAAGAATAAAAATGCAACCTATTACATATATTACAGCCATAAACGGTACGAAAAATATACATGTTCTTGAGATGGATTGTATACCGCCAAGTATAACTACTCCCGCCAAAAAAGCAACAATAATACCGGTTATCCAGTTAGGCACGCCAAAATTAACGTTTATTGTGTCCATCAACGCTTTTTCCTGTACAAAACATCCTATGCCAAAAGCTGCAAGTGCCGCACAGCCGGCAAAAACAATCCCGCCCCAACGACATCTTAGTCCTCTCTCAAGCGCGTACATAGCTCCGCCAAGCATAGTGCCGTCTGATGTTTGCACGCGGTATTTAACAGCTATCAAAGATTCCGCATATTTAGTCGCTATGCCGAAAACACCGGTGAGCCACATCCAAAGTACCGCGCCAGGACCACCGAGCGCTATCGCTGTGCCAACACCTATGATATTACCGGTGCCGACAGTAGACGCGAGTGCCGTAACTAACGCACCAAATTGACTTACATCGCCTTTCCCGTCTTTATCTTTAGTAACCGAGAGTTTAATGGCCAGTCCTATTTTCTTTTGGATGAATCCGGTACGAATTGTCATAAAAATATGTGTGCCTATAAGCAAAATAAGCATGGGCCAACCCCATAAATAATTATTTAGTCCTTCAAAAAAAGCTTCCATGAATAAAACTCCCCATTTTTTTTCATTTTTTATATAATATTATACATATAAAAAAGAATATTGGCAATAGCTGATTCAAGAAAACTGCTCTCTAACTTGAAAATATAAGAAGAGCAAAAAAAATGGAAAAATAAATAAATATTCAGCGCTTTATTTTAACGATATTTTTTAAGCATTGTCTGTAAATTATATTGACAATTTAACAAAAAAATAGTATTATATATATGGTGTTTAAAAAGGCGTGCTGTATAAGATAGTCCATCAGTTTAAAAGAAAATTGAGATATTCTATAAAATATCTTAACTGTAAAGTAAGTTGTGACGCAGATATAGCTAAAGTAAAACTTAAACGTTATTTTGTAAACAGATGTAACATACAAAAGCCTTTTGACAGATATAAAACACAAGAAAAATTGGAGGTTTTTACACATTATGGCTGTAAAAGTTGGTATTAATGGTTTTGGACGTATCGGTCGTCAAGTTCTTCGTCGTTTCGTTGACGGTTACAAAAACGAGATTGAAGTTGTAGGTATTAACGACTTAACTGACGCTAAAACACTCGCACATCTGTTTAAATATGACAGTAACTTCGGAGTTTATCCCGGAACTGTTACTTTTGACGAAAATTCTATTACCGTTGATGGTACAAAAATCGGCATCACCGCTGAGAGAGACCCTGCTAATATCCCTTGGAAAGCACTCGGCGCTGAAATAGTTTTGGAGTCTACAGGCTTTTTCACAGACGCTAATAAAGCTAAAGCACACATAGACGCAGGCGCTAAGAAAGTTGTTATTTCCGCTCCGGCAAAGAACGAAGACGGTACTTTTGTTATAGGCGTTAATGACCAAGACTATGACACAAACAAACACAATATCGTTTCAAACGCTTCATGTACAACTAACTGTTTAGCACCTGTTGCTAAACTCTTAAATGACGCTTTTGGCATAGAAGCCGGTCTTATGACTACTATCCATGCTTATACTAATGACCAGAAAATCTTAGACATGCCGCACAGCGACCTTCGCAGAGCAAGAGCAGCTGCTATGAGTATGATCCCAACAACAACAGGAGCGGCTAAAGCAGTAGCGTTAGTTCTTCCTGAACTCAAAGGTAAATTCCACGGTTATGCTATGCGCGTTCCAACCTCAACAGTATCTGTTGTTGACTTAACATGTACTTTCTCTAAAGAAGTTACTGTTGAATCTATCAATGCTGTACTAAAAGCCGGCGCAGAAGGACCTATGAAAAACGTTTTAGGCTTTGAAGAGAATGAACTCGTTTCTATCGATTTCAAAGGTTGCGAGCTTAGCTCTATAGTTGACGCTCAGTCAACTATGGTTTTAGGCGACAAGTTTGCTAAAGTTTTATCTTGGTACGACAACGAAGCAGGTTACTCAACAAGAGCTGCTGAACTTATCGTAATGATGGCAGGCAAATTATAATTTCTCCGGAAGTCCGCAATTTGAAATTATAAGGGCTTAAATCAGTTAGAAATATTAGCGGACAGTTTTACCATAAATAATGATATGCTGTCCGCTAAATTTTTAACGGTAATTTGTTAAATAATTCACAAATTTGACGTTTTTAAACGATAAAAACATTTAAGGAGACTTTAAGTAAGATGGCAAAAAAGACAATAGATGATCTGACCAATATAGACGGCAAAGTTGTTTTATGTCGCGTTGACTTTAATGTGGCCATAAAACCAAAATTGCCTGTAACCCGTGATGAGGCTGTTATCACAGATGATACTCGTATAAAAGCTGCCCTTCCAACTATAAAAGCGTTAACTGAAAAGGGCGCCAAAGTAGTTTTGATGAGCCATCTCGGACGCCCTAAAGGTGAAGTTGTAGAGGGACTGCGGCTTGACGTTGTCGCAAAACGCTTGTCCGAACTTTTGGACAAAAACGTTGTGAAAGTTGACGACACCATAGGCGCCGAAGTCGAATCCGCTATTACCGCTATGAGTAGCGGCGATGTCCTCATTCTCGAAAATGTACGTTTTTATAAAGATGAAGAGAGCAAGGACGACGCTGTCAGGTTGCCTTTCGCGCAAAAAATAGCGGCGCTTGGCGATATTTATGTCAACGATGCGTTTGGTACAGCTCACCGCGATCACGCTTCGACAGCTTCTATCGCTCGTTTTATGGACTTAACAGTTGCCGGTTATCTTATGTCAAAAGAGGTTGAAAATCTAAGCAAAGTAACAGCAGAGCCCGAAAGACCGTTTGTTGCTATTTTAGGCGGCGCAAAGGTGAGTGATAAGCTGAAAGTTATTGATAACTTGATAGGCAAAGTTGACTATCTGTTAATCGGCGGCGGTATGGCTTACACTTTCTTTAAGTCTATGGGTTATGAGATTGGTAAATCTTTGCTTGACGAGTCAATGCTTGACTCTGTTATAGAAATGGTGAAAAAAGCTGAAAGCAGTTCTACAAAACTTATGCTTCCGGTTGATATAGTTGTCGGCGATGACTTTACAGAAGCCGCAAATGTAAAAATAGTAAAACCAACTGAAATCCCTGCTGATTGGGAGGGTTTGGACATAGGAACAGAGACAAGGGCAATTTATGCCGACATCATCAAGGACGCGAAATTAGTTATATGGAACGGTCCTATGGGTCTTTTCGAAGTTTCAAAGTTTGCTGAAGGAACTAAGGCTATTGCTCAGGCAATGGCTGACAGTGACGGATTCACATTAATCGGCGGCGGCGACTCCGCGGCGGCGGTATCTCAGATGGGATTTGCCGATAAGATGAGTTTTGTTTCAACCGGCGGCGGCGCGTCTTTAGAGTTTTTAGAAGGCAAGACTCTCCCCGGTGTAGCCGTTATTAACGAAAAATAATTATTTCATTTTTTTTGATTTTTGCTTGACAAATAAAAATAAAAATACTATAATATTTATACAATTTTGGAAATAAAAAATCTGACCACACCGAGCAATTTTGGTTAGTATAATAAAACAAATGTTGTAAGGTAATCTCCCGCAAATTTTTTATATTTGCGGGAGTATCCTTTTATTAAAGGCTTAAAATTATAAAAACACTCAAAACTCATTTAAAACTATTGTCTTTTTTAAAGTTATTTGTTATACTATTGATACATAAAAGGGGACTTACGCATGAAATATTCACTTGGTCTTGATATAGGTATATCTTCAGTTGGCTGGGCTGTCGTAGACTTAGATCCTACAAACAGAAGGATTGTCGACATGGGGGTTCGTTGTTTTGACGCGGCAGAAGTAGCCAAAACTAAAGAACCACTGGCAAAAGAGCGGCGCGAAGCAAGAAGTGCCAGGCGACGAAGCAGAAGGCTCAGAGGCAGAAAAGAAAGTATAAAACAGTTATTTATAGATTTTGGTTTGGTCTCTTTAGAAAATAATGATACAGTCTATAGAGCTGATACAGATAAGTATAGCCCATGGGAATTAAGATGTGAAAGTTTAGATAGACTGCTGAATTCTGAAGAGTTGGCGAGAGCTTTATATCATATAGCGAAAAGGCGCGGTTTTAAGTCAAACCGTAAAACGGATAAAGACGGAGAAAACGGAAAAGTGCTTGAAGCTGTATCAAAGAATAAGCTTTATATGGAAGAAAAGAAGTATAGAACAGCCGGAGAAATGCTCAGTAAAGACGCGCAGTATTCAGAAAAAAAACGTAACAGTAATGATAATTATATAAACTCTATAGATCGCGATACTCTGCTGGAAGAAATAAAACTTATTTTTGAATGTCAACGCGTGTTAGGAAGTGATATAGCGACAGAAAAACTGGAAAAAGAGTATACTGACAGATTTCTTTTTCAAAAACATTACGCAGCCGGCGGACATTTAGATAAAATAGGGTATTGCACTTTTGAAAAATCTGAAAAAAGAGCGGCTAAAAGCTCTTACAGTGTGTCATACTTCAGAATGCTTCAAGAAATCAACAACATCCGTATATTTAAAGAAAGAGATGAGGTATCTTTAAACGATGAAGAACGTACGGCTATTATAGAAAAAGCTTTGTCGTTAAAAAAATTCAACTATCAACAGTTAAGAACATTATTAGAAAAATCGTTCAAATATCCTCCTAATAGTATTTTTAAAAATGTTACATATGTAAAAGATATTGATGGGTATATTGTGGACACGGAAAAACCGGAAAAAACAAAATTTATATCAGACTTTACCGAGTATAAAAATATCGAGAAAATATTTAACGAGCATGGGTTATGGAACGAAATAAAGGATAACACCGAACTCATAGATGATATAGCATTTTACACAACAGCTTATAAAACTGATGATGAAATAAAGGATGCTATTAAAGAAAAATATGCTTCTTTAAAAGAAGAAATTTTGAATGCTGTTACTGAAGTTCCTACGTCCAGTAAATTTGTTCACTTATCAGCTAAAGCATTAAGGAATATTATACCATACTTAGAAATGGGGATGCGATATGATGAAGCATGCACTGAAGCCGGATATAACCATAGTCAACCAAACAATGAAAAGCAACGAACTAAAAAACTTCCGGTTCTAAATAACAGAGATGAGCAAGACGAAAATGATAAAAACAGATCTATGCCGCCGCTTTATGTAAGCCCTGTAGCTTTTAGAAGTATAACTCAAGCCAGAAAAGTACTAAACGCTGTAATCGAAAAGCATGGATCACCGGTTTATGTCAACATTGAGCTTGCTCGTGACATGAGTAAAACAGTTGAAGAAAGAAATCAGATTAGCAAAGAAAATGAGAAAAATCAACAAGCAAAAGAACAAGCGAGAGAACTTTTTATAAACACAATGGCTGAAAAAAATATAAATGTAAAAGAAGAAGATGTAAAACCTGTTGATGTTTTGAAACTTCGTTTATACAAACAACAAAACGGAAAATGCGTTTACAGCGGAAAAGATATAGAATTAGGATATTTAGAAAATTATCAAATAGATCATATTTTGCCTTATAGCCGAAGTTTTAACGACAGTTTCACGAACAAAGTATTGGTCACGGCAACTGAAAATCAAAATAAAAGAAATATGACGCCGTTTGAATATTTTGGAAACGATACCGAGAAGTGGAATGAATTTGAAGCAAGGGTTAACACTATAAATGATTTCAAAAAGCGAAAAAACCTCCTCACAACTAACTTTAACGAACGCGAAGCGGAAATGACTGAGGCAAACCTAAATGATACCCGTACTATATGCACAAAATTCGCTCAACTTTTGGATGAATATTTGGATTTTGAAACATACACACGGACGTCTAAAAGCGGCGAACAAAGTGAAGTTAAAAAACATGTGCGAACTGTTAATGGTATGCTGACCTCTATGATGCGCGGCGTATGGGGACTTAAAAAAATACGGTCAGAAAACGACGCAACGGAGTTAGAAGATATGGAAAGTTACATCGGTGATCTGCATCACGCGATGGACGCTGCTGTAATAGCATGTATCAATGACAGCGATATTAAACGAATGACACGTTTCTATAAAGCAAAAGAAGATTACGATAAATTTATAGAAAAAGACCATTATATAGATGAAGAAACAGGAGAAGAGATACAAACTATAAGGGCCGGCGGCAAAAGAAATGAGTTCTTACCTCCATGGCCAACTTTTAGAAATGAACTAATAAAAAAACTGCACATAGAAGAAGGTGAAGAAGGACATATAACTATCTCCCGTATGCCGCAACGCGGCACAACCGGTGCTATCCATAAAGAAACTATACGCTCGACACGGATTTATGACGAAACAGGGTTGGTTATAAGCAGAAAATCTTTGGATAGTTTGAAACTAGAAGATTTTAATGTTTTGGACCGTTTAGACGATTATACTGAGCAAGAAAAAGGTCTTGTTGACCCTAAAAATAACCTTAAACTATACTCTGCTCTTCGTGAAAGACTGCGGGAATATGATGGGGACGCGAAAAAAGCGTTTAAAGATCCTTTTTACAAACCGCGCATTGACGGAACAGACGGTCCAAGGGTTAAAACTATCAAAACAGCTGAACCTTCCAGTGGTATTAGACTGAACCGTGGGTTTGTTGAAAATGGCAGCATGATACGCATAGATGTCTTTAAAAAAGATAAAAAATATTATATAGTTCCTGTTTATACCATCCATACTTATACCAAAGAACTTCCTACGCGCGCAATAAAAATAAATAAACCGGAAAACGAATGGACTATAATAGATGACAGCTATGAGTTCATAAACACATTCTATCCTTATGATTTAGTGAAAGTAATTGATAAAAAAGGTGATATTATTTGGGGATATTACAGGGGGACAGATAGAAGTACTGCATGGATTAACGTTAGTACTCCTAATAGTAAAGAAAAAGGTATCCGTTGTTCTGTGCAAACCGCTCAATTAATAGAAAAATACGAAATAGACGTCCTCGGTAAATATCATAAAGTCCGAAAGGAAAAACGAAGTGGGCTGGAGAAGCGTAGTAATAAGAAATAAGAGTCGGCTCTCAGTGTCGTCTGATCAGTTGGTAATACAAAGAGAGAGCCCTGAAGAGGTAACTATCCCTTTAGAGGACATAAGTGTGCTCTTGATAGACACATATGAGGTTACTCTCTCAGTTTCCGTGCTGTCTCGTCTCGCCGCTTACGGCGGCATAGTCGTAGGGTGCGGAGATAATCATATACCGTCTGTTATCTCTATCCCCACTATCGCTCACAGCAGGCAAACAGCAATACAGCGGATACAAATAGAGGCAACAAAGCCTTTTTTAAAACGTTGCTGGCAAAAAATAGTCAAGCAAAAAATCTTAAATCAGGCAGAGGTTTTGGGTCTTTGCGGACTAGAGAACAAAAAAGAAGAGCTTATAAGTCTTATACCTTCTATAACAAGCGGCGACAGCATGAATGTTGAGAGCAATGCCGCGAGGATATACTTTCGCGCGCTTTTTGGCGGAGACTTTATCCGCGGCAGTCAAGGAGAAGGAATCGGCAAAACCAATTCTCTTTTAAATTACGGTTACGCTGTGCTGAGAAGCACTGTAGCGCAAGCAATAGTCTGTCACGGTCTGCTGCCGGCATTCGGCATGCATCATAAAAGCGAACTTAATCCTTTTAATTTAGCGGATGATATTATTGAGCCTTTTCGCCCGATAGTTGACCTTTACGCAGCAAACTTCAAAGCTGAAGATAATGAACCTATCTATGAATTAACTCCGGATGATAAAGCAGGACTCATCGCTCTTTTGCACAATGACGTAAAAATAGATGGAAAAAAATATGCCTGCATGTATGCTATAGATTTATGTGTTGCCGGCTACCAAAAAGCTGTTTTGGGCGGCGAAGCTTCTATACTTACCGGACTGCCAACGATTATTCCTCTCAAAAAACATCGTTATGAGTAACAGATTTATGAGATTATTGGTATTTTTTGACTTGCCCACAACTACAAAAGAGGACAAGCGCAATTATCGTATTTTTCGTCAATTTTTAATTCGTGATGGATATGATATGATTCAATTTTCTGTTTACGCCAGAATATGTAACGGAAGTGACAGGATGGAAAAGCATGTTCTTCGTATGAGGCCAAACATTCCAACCAGAGGTTCGGTTAGATATATGCAGGTAACAGAGAAACAGTTTACCTCTATGGGCATAGTAACAGGCAAAAAAAAGAGAGCTGAAAAAGCTATTTCTGCCGCTCAACTCTCATTTTTTTGATAGAAATACGCCTAAAATACAAGCTATTTATGAGTAAAATAGCCTGTATTTTAGATTACGTATTATACCACACCGAGCAATTTTTGGGAAGTATAACCCTTTATCACAGCTATTCAAAAACTTATTTATTATACCACACCGAGCAATTTTTGGGAAGTATAACAGGGGAGATACGAATCAGATGACAGTGAATATTATACCACACCGAGCAATTTTTGGGAAGTATAACTTACAAGAATGGCATTCGCCTCATCCCAGCATTATACCACACCGAGCAATTTTTGGGAAGTATAACTACGAATCTTGGAGCAAGCTTTCCTCCTGTATTATACCACACCGAGCAATTTTTGGGAAGTATAACTCAGCCCCATAGAGGTTAGCACCTCGGAGGATTATACCACACCGAGCAATTTTTGGGAAGTATAACACTCTTTATGCAGAGTGCTATCATTATCAAATTATACCACACCGAGCAATTTTTGGGAAGTATAACCTTCTTTGGCAGCCCCCGCTATTTTTAAAAATTATACCACACCGAGCAATTTTTGGGAAGTATAACTGCCGGAGCGCGTGGACGTGGTCCGCTCGGATTATACCACACCGAGCAATTTTTGGGAAGTATAACCGTCAACGACTTTACTCCTTCGATCGCCTGATTATACCACACCGAGCAATTTTTGGGAAGTATAACAGTCGTCATGGATATAACTCATACCTTCGTATTATACCACACCGAGCAATTTTTGGGAAGTATAACCCTTTCTTTTGCTATATCTCGCAAAGCCTTATTATACCACACCGAGCAATTTTTGGGAAGTATAACAACAAGCCAAAAAAGTATTGACATTTATCTATTATACCACACCGAGCAATTTTTGGGAAGTATAACGCATTTACTATTGAAGAAGTTATAGACAAAATTATACCACACCGAGCAATTTTTGGGAAGTATAACTGACGACCCAGAGCATAAAGAGTTTGTCAAATTATACCACACCGAGCAATTTTTGGGAAGTATAACAATACATCAAATTTTCCCTTGCATAAATCGATTATACCACACCGAGCAATTTTTGGGAAGTATAACTATCGGCAATATAGTTGTTATAAGCGGGAGATTATACCACACCGAGCAATTTTTGGGAAGTATAACGCTATTACGTTTCGCGGTCTCTAAATCTGCATTATACCACACCGAGCAATTTTTGGGAAGTATAACACAAGAAGCAATTACAAAATAGGCACACTCATTATACCACACCGAGCAATTTTTGGGAAGTATAACAACTTGACCCGCATTATTGCGATGTCATAAATTATACCACACCGAGCAATTTTTGGGAAGTATAACTTAAAATGTGTTATCGTTACCATCTTCTAAATTATACCACACCGAGCAATTTTTGGGAAGTATAACTGACGGCATTATGATGGCAGAGTCTATTCGATTATACCACACCGAGCAATTTTTGGGAAGTATAACATAACGGCAGATATATCAAGCGTTGACAAAATTATACCACACCGAGCAATTTTTGGGAAGTATAACGAACATCGACGCAAAGGAATTGGCGGAAGCATTATACCACACCGAGCAATTTTTGGGAAGTATAACTATAGCGCTTTCGTTATATCCTTTTGGTTGATTATACCACACCGAGCAATTTTTGGGAAGTATAACGGTTTCTATAATGCGGATAATACAAGGATGATTATACCACACCGAGCAATTTTTGGGAAGTATAACTCCGTATAATACTGGGAAGAAAAACTTTGTATTATACCACACCGAGCAATTTTTGGGAAGTATAACTCGGAGGTTAGCCTCTTGTAGGTTTGCACCATTATACCACACCGAGCAATTTTTGGGAAGTATAACACAAGCTGGCGGAATATACGGTCGTCTACTATTATACCACACCGAGCAATTTTTGGGAAGTATAACTCGTTTTATAGTCCCATTATGCACGAGTTTATTATACCACACCGAGCAATTTTTGGGAAGTATAACTATTAATATAGTTTCGCCGTTTGGTAACATATTATACCACACCGAGCAATTTTTGGGAAGTATAACATAAGTTAAAGAATACTCAGCGGGCTATGGATTATACCACACCGAGCAATTTTTGGGAAGTATAACAGCGGTATCTACCATTATCTTAGCGTTAGCATTATACCACACCGAGCAATTTTTGGGAAGTATAACAGTCGGTCAGTCTGTAGGGTTGGAATGGGGATTATACCACACCGAGCAATTTTTGGGAAGTATAACCGTCAAAATTGGTGCGAGACGGCAATCACAATTATACCACACCGAGCAATTTTTGGGAAGTATAACCCGCATGCCGGTATATAACAGTATTAAAGTATTATACCACACCGAGCAATTTTTGGGAAGTATAACTTTATAGCTTTGCCAAGGGGCTTAATGCCTATTATACCACACCGAGCAATTTTTGGGAAGTATAACTTTACATCTTGCTTTGTTACATCATCAACAATTATACCACACCGAGCAATTTTTGGGAAGTATAACTTATAAATTTTAACACCATTATATAAATATTATTTACGAATTTTGAAAATTCTGCTACAATTATAATAATAGAATAACGATTAAATGGAGAATTGTAAATGAATTATGTCAGTTTTGAAGAAATTTTAGATTTAGTTGACGGAACAGAAGATAAAAGACTGTATGAACCTATCGGAGAAAAGAATTACTTTGTCAATATCTCAGCGAAAGACCACGCCAGCGAACTCATAGCGGAAAGCCATACATACGAAGATGATATCTATATAGTTAAAGAGGGTGAAGCTGACCTTTATCTCGGCGGCGAAATCTTTGGCAGCAAAGAAGTGACGGCCGGACAACTAAGAGGAACTAACCTCGTCGGAGATATCACAAAACAAAGGATTTACCCCGGAGATATGGTGTTTATTCCGGCTACAACTCCGCATATGCTTGACGCCAGAAATGATACTATAAAACTGGTGGTTGTAAAAATAGTTAAAAGAGCATAGGATATCATAAAATAATAAGAAAAAATAGCGGCATAATTATTTGAAAAAAATAACTATGCCGCTATTTATAACATTTTAGTCAATGTTTTCCAAAGGAAATGGGAACTATTAATGCTTGAAGTGACGCATGGAAGTGAATACCATGGCTATACCATGCTCATCGCAAGCGTCAATGACTACCTGATCTTTTATTGAGCCGCCGGGCTGGATGATTGCCGCTATTCCCGCTTTTGCCGCAACATCAATATTGTCAGGTTGCGGGAAGAAAGCGTCAGAAGCCAAAACCGCGCCTTTAGCTTTATCACCGGCTTTTTCAGACGCTATCTTATTAGCGTCGACACGGGAGTAAACACCGCCGCCAATGCCGACCGTCTGAGTTCCTTTAGCGTAGACTATGCCGTTTGATTTAGTAGTTTTAACCACCTTCCAGGCAAATAACAGCTCTTCTAACTGCTCTTTTGTCGGAGCTGCTTTGGTAACTACTTTTAATTCTTCAGCTATAAGCTCTGTATCTTTTTCTTGAACTATTATACCGCCGGTAATCTGTTTATAATTGTATTCATCACCTGCTTTCATGGCGGAAATCTCAACAAGACGGAGATTCTTTTTAACGGATAATATCTGACGCGCCTCTGAGTTAAAAGACGGAGCCAAAATACACTCTAAAAATCCGTATTTTTCCATGCCGACCAAAAGAGCGTTCGCAACACGACCGTCAACTTCACGATTAAAGCCGACTATGCCGCCAAACGCTGACAGAGGATCACACTGAAGAGCTTCCGTATAAGCTGCCGCGAGGTCAGCGTTAGACGCCACACCGCAAGGGCTGGTGTGCTTGACGATGTAAGCGGTAGGTTCATCAAATTCATTCACTCCGCTTAAAACAGCTTCCAAATCAAGATAATTATTAAACGACAGCTCTTTGCCTTGCAACACTTTCGCGGCAGGCAATCCATAGCTTTCTTGTCCTATATTTTCGTAAACAGCAGCTTTTTGATGCGGATTTTCGCCGTATCTCACTTCAGTTATTTTTTTGCCCCGCAAATTGAAGCGACTTGGCATACCCTTTTCTTTTAACATATTTTCCCTTAGCCAACCGCTTATAGCGGTGTCATAATTTGAAGTGAGAGTATAAGCTTCTACAGCAAGTTCTGCGCGCGTTTGGTAGGTGACAGAACCGCTGTTATCACGCATTTCTGATAATATTTGTTCATATCGCTTAGGATTGGTAACTATTGCCACGCTGCGGTAGTTTTTCGCGGCGCTTCTTACCATAGAAGGACCGCCTATATCAATATTCTCTATGGCATCTTCTAATGTTACACCGGATTTTTTTACGGTTGCCTCAAACGGATAAAGATTGACAACTACCATATCAATCATGGAAATGTTGTGTTCTTTAGCGAGCCCCATATGTTCTTCATTATCTCTTAAGGCTAAAAGACCGCCGTGAACTTTAGGATGAAGAGTCTTTACCCGACCATCCATCATCTCAGGGAAACCTGTATAGTCTGAAATATCACGGGCAATGACGCCGGCATCTAAAATTGCTTTTTTTGTACCGCCTGTTGAAATAATCTCAACTCCCATTTCACTGAGACCTTTTACAAAATCGATAAGTCCGGTTTTATCTGAAACACTGATAAGCGCTAACTTTACCTTATTCTCCATCTTCTTCCTCCGGTTCATCTATGATATCCATATTATCGATAACTGTATCAGTCTTATCAGTTGGCGTTAAAGACTCTTTCCTTTCAGCGGTTTTTTCTACAACGTCATCGTCTTGAAGCTCTTTGATGACTATAGTTACAGCCGCAATAGTAATATCTTCACCCATCTTCATAAGACGAACACCTTGAGCTGAACGTCCTGTTTCACGGATATCTTTTACCTTACTTCTTATCACTTGTCCACTGGTAGATATAAGAAGTAATTCATCACTTTCTAAAACTGCCTTACAGTCAACAAGATTACCGTTTTTATCTGTTATCTGAACGGTCTTCATGCCTATGCCACCACGAGACTGAACCTTATAAGCGGTCAGCGGGGTACGTTTTCCATAACCTTTTTCAGTAACTGCCAACAGTTCTTGGTCTTGGGTAACAAGTGCTACGCCGACAACTTTATCATCTTTCCGCAAATTCATACCGCGAACACCGGCGGCAGTCCTTCCCATAGGACGAACATCTTTTTCATTAAAGCGAATACTCATCCCGCGGTTAGTCGCTAAGACGATATCTTGTGCTCCGTCTGTTACCAAAACCCATTTAAGCGAATCGCTGTCACTCTTCATAGTAATCGCTATTTTGCCGTTCATATTAATATTGCTAAATTCCTTAATAGGAGTTTTTTTAACAACACCTTTCTCAGTTGCCATAAATATGTAACGGTCACCTTCAAAATCTTTCAAATTTAAAATAGCAGTTACAGTATCACCCTGATCTATACCAACAAGATTTATAATATTACTGCCTTTTGCCTGGCGAGACGCTGCCGGTATCTCATGGGTTCTCAGCCTGTATACTTTACCTCTATCAGTAAATATACACAAATAACTGTGAGTGTTAGCTATAAACATATGCTGAACAGTATCTTGCTCTTTAGTTGTAAGACCTAAAACACCCTTTCCTCCGCGTCCTTGCGTACGATAAGTATCAATAGGAAGGCGTTTCACATAACCGTCTCTTGTCATAGTGATAATAGTCTCTTCTTCATCTATAAGATCTTCTATAGAGAGGTCTTGTGCCTCCTCCGGCCTTATCCTTGTTCGTCTTCCATCGCCATATTTTTTCTTAACTTCGATCAGTTCGTCTTTAATAACACCCATAAGTTTTTTTCTGTCAGCTAAAAGACTCTCTAAATATGCTATCCTTTCCGCCACTTGAGCAAGCTCTTTTTCAATTTTCTCAATTTCCAAAGAGGTTAATCTATGAAGTTGTAAGTCAAGAACAGCTTGTGCCTGTCTCTCGCTCATCTCAAAGCTATGCATCAACCCCTCTTTAGCGGTAGTTGGAGTACGGCTTTCACGAATGAGTTTGATAACTGCGTCAAGATTATTAAGAGCTATAATATACCCTTCTAAAATATGAGCCCTGTCTCTTAATTTTTTAAGTTCAAACTTTGTACGTCTGGTAACAACATCACGGCGGTGCTCTAAAAATTCACTGACTAAGTCAAGCATAGTAAGCGACTTTGGTTCCGGCTTTCCGTTGACTTGAACAATGCCTACCATATTAAAATTGAACCGCTTTCTAAGTGATGTGTGTTTATACAGCTGATTTAAAACCACGTGCGGGTTAGCGTCACGTCTAAGTTCAATAACGAGTTTCATGCCGACTCGGTCAGATTCGTCACGTAAATCAGAAATTCCCTGAACTTTTTTGTCTTTTACAAGATCAGCTATTTGTTCAACAAGACGCGCTTTATTAACTTGATAAGGAAGCTCGGTAACTATAATAGAAGTTTTGCCGTTCTCAGACGGCTCTATAACTGCCCGCGCCTGCATAGTACAAGCGCCGTTTCCGGTACTGTATGCCTGGCGAATACCTGAAGTGCCAAGGACAAGTCCGCCGGTTGGAAAGTCAGGACCGGGCATAACCTGTAAAAGATCATCAACAGTCATCTTTCCGTCATTATCAATATGCATAATACAAGCGTCAACAGCCTCACTTAAATTATGCGGAGCCATTTCAGTTGCCATACCAACCGCAATACCGCTGACACCGTTACAAATAAGATTTGGGAATGCGGCAGGCAATACCTGCGGCTCTTCTAAAGTTTCATCGAAGTTTGGCATGTGAGAGACAGTGTTGTTGTCAATATCAGCCAATATAGCAGCCCCAAGCGGAGTTAACTTTGCCTCTGTATAACGCATGGCAGCAGGCGGATCACCGTCCATAGAACCGAAGTTTCCCTTAGGGTGGACCATAGGGTAGCGTGAGTTCCAGTCTTGCGCCATACGCACCAAAGTATCATAAATAGAAGCATCACCATGCGGATGATATTTACCCATACAATCACCGACGATAGTTGCGCATTTTCTGGTATTAGCTCCCGGATTCAGATTAAGCTCGCCCATAGAATAAAGCACACGCCTTTGTGATGGTTTTAGTCCGTCGCGTACATCCGGCAGTGCGCGGCTGATAATAACACTCATCGCAAAGCGCAAATATGACTCTTTCATCTCGTCAACAATAGAGATGTCGGTCAATATCCGCGCTATTTGTTTTTCCTGTCCATCTTCTGACATGAATTACCACCTTTTATTTTTTAAATTTTGAATTTCACTCTTAAAATTAATAAATTCAATAAAATAGGGCTATTTTCAGCCCAATAACATATAATTCGCCAAAAAACCTTTACAACCTCTTTTTTTATCAATTTTCCGTTATTCGCGAAAAAATACTGCTATTTAAGGTTGTCACTTTCATTAAAACAAACGCGTCTTGCGTTTTTCGTATATCACAAATGGACAAAATGCTGGTAAAATAGCCCGAAACATGATATAATTATATATATGGGTGAGAATAACAGAACACTGGCCGATAACCGGCGCGCGCGGCATGAATATCTCATATTGGAAGAGTATACCGCCGGAATAATGCTTACAGGAACAGAAATAAAATCTCTCCGAGCAGGTAAAGCTAACCTTTCTGATAGCTTTGCGCGGATAACCGACGGCGAGATATTTCTGCATAATATGAGCATCAGTCCGTATGACAAAGGCGGCAGAGAAAATGTCGACCCGTTACGAAAACGAAAGTTACTCTTAAACAAACAAGAAATAACAAAACTAAAAATCGCTTCTGATGAAAAAGGGCTGACACTTGTCCCGCTTCGAGTATTTCTTTTACGCGGATACGCAAAAGTAGTACTGGCTATCGCGCGCGGCAAGAAATTATATGACAAACGGGAAGCTGAAGCTGAACGGCAGACTAAACGGGAAGCTGAACGGGCATTAAAGGGCAATCTAAAAAATATTGATTAGTTGAAAATTGATATGCTGAGCAAAAAAGATTTACGAAAAATACATAAAGAACGGCGTGAAAGTTTAACAGATCCGGAAATTTTGGCAAATAGTTTAAAAACAGCGTCTTTTGTCACATCTATGTCTGAATTTTCAGAAGCCAAAGTAATAGCGCTTTACGCGCCGATAAATAATGAATCGTTAACAGGCAACATATACGACGCGGCATTAAAAGCGGGCAAACGAATATCTTACCCGCGCGTTGATAAACAACAAAAAAATATGACTTTTCATTACACGGAAAAAGATAAGCTCATAAAAGGCGAATACGGTATTCTTTCACCAAACGGAAGCGAAGAGATAGCCGCACCTGATGATATAGACTTTATTGTTATTCCGGCGCTTTCTTCTACTTTAAGCGGTGATAGATTAGGTTACGGAGCCGGATATTATGATCGATTTCTAAAAGAAATGAGCGGGGAAACTACAACTGTTATTCTTTGTCACAGCATAAATATAGCGCCGTATCTTCCGGTTAAACAACATGATATAAAAGTTGATTATATAGCGACTGACACCGGACTGTACCATTCAGCTCCACCATCTGATTGGCTCAGCGTAAAAAAAAGTTTTTATACCTGTCATGGAGTTTTTGAAGAGGAGAAAAAAGATGGGGTTAAACTTGATATTATTGTCAAAATATTGACCGATACTCGACTTGCAGGTTATTCCGATAGTTTAGAGTATGCTGTCAATTACCCTGAAATAATGGAAATAATGGATTTCCATGCAGAAAAATACAGCGCGAACCTGTTAGAGGCTGTCGCGGAAAACATAGCAAAAGATATTTTAGAGAGATATCCGCAAATATACAAAACTATTGTCGCTATAGAAAAAAAGAATAAAAACACGGGCAAATTTAGGTTAGATATAGAAAGATGTCAAAAGTATTATTTGTAAACCACAGCATAGACCTTATAAGCGGAGCGGAGGAAAGCCTAATCTCAAATATCCTCTGTCTGCCAAATGAATTTGACCCTTATATAATAACGCCTGAAGGACCTGTAGCTGACTATTTTTCAAGAAATACAAAGGCAACTATTATAACTCTTCCGCTAAAACCTGTCAATAAATATTCCGGACCAAATATCTTGAAAAACCGTAAACGCGTAAGACAAGCGATAGAGGTTGTGAATCCGGCGATAGTCCACGCAAATACAACTAAAGCCCGACTTATAACCCCGCGAAAAGCGTGCAAAAAACTTATTTGGCAAGTGCGGGATATGCAAAAATTGCCTTTTTCCGTAAAACGCCGTCTACACACCGGTTCGGACAAAATAGCGATTATCTCACGAGCGGTCGCTACTTACTATGATTTTCAGTATGACGATAAAATTTTTTACTTGCCGCCGGCTGTAACCTTTCAAAGTTATAAAAAAAATCATATCACCCTTGACGAAAAAAAAGTAATAGGGTTTATAGCGCAGTATGTGCCTTGGAAACGGCATGATATTTTTATTAATACCATTTCTGCCTTACCAAAAGAATACCGAGCTATAATGGTTGGAGCTAAAACAAAAAGAGAGCAGTCTTATTATAATAAAATTATGGATACGGCTAAAATAAATGGTCGGATTGAAGTAATTCCGTTTACTGAAGATATAGTAAATGATATATATGATAAAATATCTTGTCTTATAGTGTGCTCAGAAAATGAACCGTTCGGCCGAGTGATAGCGGAATCTTTCTTGCAAAAAATTCCTGTCATAGCTTATAAAAGCGGCGGTGTTGATGAGCTTATAAAAGACCGTGAAACAGGTGTTTTGCTGGACGACAATAATCCGGAACTGTTCGCAAACGCTGTTTGTGAAATAACTGAAAAAAAACTTCTGCGAAAAGAAATAGTTGATAACGCTTTTTCATTTGCCGAAAATAATTTTACCCTAAAAAAACAGCGCGAGCGGTTAACACAACTGTATAAGTAGAAACATGAGTCAATATTTCTTACAAAGCATAGACTATCTAAATACTCTCATAAATTACGAAACGCGCGGAACGCGTGACGCTGAGTTTAATCTGGAAAAACTTCAAAAGATATATGATGGATTGTTTGAAAAAGATAAAACGCCTGTCATTCACATCGCCGGCACTAAGGGAAAAGGGTCGACCGCGGCGTTCATTTCATCCGTATTACAGACAAACAGATCTGCAGTCGGTGTGTTTTCGTCTCCGCATTTAACAGATATACGTGAGAGGTTTACCGTTAATGACGAGCTTATATCTAAAGATTTATTCGCTGAGATAGTCTTTCAAAAGATAAAGCCGCTAAACGATGAACTAACTGATAAGCTTACATATTTTGAAATTCTTACACTCTTAGCTTTTTTTTATTTTCGCTTGTCTTGTGTAGACTACATAGTAGCTGAGGTCGGGCTCGGCGGACGGCTCGACGCGACAAATGTTGTAACGCCGACAATTACCGCTATCACCAATATAGCGCTTGACCACACTGAGATTTTAGGGAGTACAGTTGAGAAAATAGCTTATGAAAAAGCAGGTATTATAAAGCGCGGCGTTCCTATAATAACAACTGAAACACAGGATGTTCGCGCGCTGAACATAATAAAAGAAATAGCGGAGTATCAAGACGCGCCTTTAATTATCGCCTCAAAATACGAAGGGAAACTCACCGTAATCGGACAATTTCAACAGTCTAACGCCGGAATAGCAGCGGCAATAGCTAAACAGCTCGGCATAGCAGAAAATATAATACATAATGGGATAACTAACCGAAAAATCAATGGCCGTATGGAAGATATTACGAATAAAATTTCCGCTGTTATACCTATTTCAAAAAACAAAAAAATTATCTTTGACGGAGCTCATAATCCATTTGCGATGAATCTGCTTATAGCCAGTCTTAAACAGGAATTTCCACACACAAAAATAGATTTTATTATCGGCGTACTTCGCGATAAAGACTGGCAAACTATGATAGATACAGTGCTTAACAGCGGCATTATGTCCGGAGCAATATTTGTAAACGCTCCTTCTCCCCGCGGCGTTAAAAAAGAAGAGTTACTTGATTTCACAAAAGCTAAAGCAGCTATGCGGCTGCTTACCGGCGAGATAGAGTTTCAGACTGCAAATAGTCTGTTTGAAGCTATAAGATTATCCGCCAATGATAACGATACCATTACTGTTATCACCGGCTCTCTTTACCTTTACGCTGATCTTTAGGTCATCTCTAAAATTTGCATTCACTTTCTATCACGGCTATTTTCCCGTTATACCGGTGTACAAATATAAGGAATAAAGAGAATGAAGAAAATTTTATTTGTAATGGCTATGCTTGCCATAGTTGCGTTAACTCTTGTCTTAACCTCCTGTTCAGGCGGTAAAAAGAAAAA